>OGYN01000872.1_pt1 | contig 25921 bp, 37 predicted proteins | sample 1576551 | NCBI WGS metagenome assembly OGYN01 (sample SAMEA3541589, study PRJEB24748) | human gut metagenome | biome: human gut; feature: human-associated habitat; material: faeces | place: China | collected 2012 | reverse complement strand
GGCACCCGTTTCGTTACTACCGAAGAATGTGATGCTCCGGATGCTTACAAGCAGGCTTATATCAACGCAAAAAAAGAGGATATCGTCATTACCCAGAGCCCGGTAGGAATGCCAGGACGTGCTATCTTAAATCCGTTTTTACAGCAGATCAAAGACGGCGTCCGTCCGGCCATCAAAACCTGCTTCCAGTGTCTGGAACACTGCGATATCAAAACCATTCCTTACTGCATCACAAAGGCATTGGTAAATGCAGCAGAAGGAGACGAAGACAACGCCCTTCTCTTCTGCGGCAGCAACGCTTACAGAGCCGAAAAGATTGAAAAAGTAGATGATGTGATGAAAGAACTGGTGGGAGAATTGTAACGCATGAACCGCCTGCGTAAGCAGACAGATAAGCATGTTGGTACGAGTTCGCGAGTCCCCCAAAAAATACCGGTCATACCCATAAAAAGGTATGGCCGTTTTTTCTTACAAACCCTTACAAAATCCTTACTTGCCTTGACCTTGGAGTAACTTCAAGGTGTATGCTTTCTGCATAAAACAGATATAAAAATGCATAATGTATTATTTGCAACAACAAGTGAAAGAGATTATGACATGGAAAGGTTATTATTGCTAGAAGATATGCCTGATACAGAATATAATGAATTTGTTTTAGTAGAAGGATTTCATTGTAGTTGTTATGATTTTGATGATACTAACTGGGATTGCACAAAATTAACCAAAGATGAATTAAATAAATTGCTAGAAAAAATAGAAGATTGGGAAACATTGAGAAAAGAATTAAAAGAATTTTTAGCGAGATATTAAAGGAGTGATACATAATGAAAGAAAAAACAGCAGATGAGATGTTTGAAGAATTAGGATATAAAAAGAAAGAGCAAAAAAATGAATATGTAAGATATATTTCGTATTATCAACGAAATGGTGCAAATGAAGAATTTGGAATAGAATTTTCAAAATCAATATATGAAGAACAAGGAGAAATATATTGTGTTTGTCATGCTGAAAAGGAAGAAGCAATTTATATAAATATGCAAGAATTAAAAGCAATAAATAAGAAAGTAGAGGAATTGGAATGGATAAAATAGTACAGTTACCTAAAATAATATGCGAAGAATGTAAGAAGAGAGAAGCAACAAGATTATGTGATTATGATATAGGATATAACATTGATTTAGAAGGAGCTGGTAAAATAAAGAGAGTAACCTGTGATAAAAAATTATGTACAGAATGTGCTACTAAAATAAATAATAAAGATTACTGCAAAGAGCATATTAAAATTTTAAAAGAAGAGTTAGGAGGTGTTTTAAGTGAAAGAAAATAGTATTAAGAATGAACAAAGTTCTATAGAAGAAGATATAAAAGAATTAAAAGAAATGATAGATAGTGATATAGAAAGCGTAGGAGGAGTTGAGGGCTTTAATAATTACTATTGTGCTAACGAATGTATTACAAGCTGGATAGATAGAGTTCTAGATATCGTAGAAAGGATGAATGAAAAATGAATTTAGACGATTTATTAAACGAAATGAGCGAAAAAATAAGAAACAGAGATTTATCTGATGAATATTTAAGAGAACATAATAATTCTACAAGAGAAGAAATTGGAATAGGAGAATATGCATACGGAATCACAATGATACCTTGTGAATGGGTTTATGAATATTTATCAGATTATAAAAGAGTATTAAAAGAGAATGAACAGCTAAACGCAGAAGTGAACAGCTTAAAAGAAGATAACGAACGATATCAAGAATTAGAATTGCAAATATTGGAAAGTGAGGAATAAATGAACGAGGAAGAAAAGAAAGTTGTTGAACATCTTAAGGAAACATCAAAAGACAGGATGATAATACCGCTAGATGATGAAATATTAATAGCAGTAAATCTAATAGAAAAACTACAAAAAGAGAATGAGGAATTAAAAGCAGATAATTATGAATTAAATAATATAATAACTGATTTGTTAGAAAATATTCCAATTCAAAAAGTAAAAGACAAGATAGAAGAAGAATTACCACTAATAATAGTTGGCGGAAGAAAAAATAAAAAAACATTGGAATATGGAATAAAACTAGGAAGAAGACAAGCCTTACAAGAACTAATAGAAGAAAGAGAGGAAAAATAAAAATGGGATGGTGTGAATATTACCATACATTTTGTGATGATGAAGAAATAGAAAAAAAGCGAGAAGAAACAGGAGAACAATGTTATATAGAATGTCAAGAATGTGAATGGTATGAAAAATAAGGAGGAAAAATAAAATGTTAGGATATTACATAAAAAGTACAATAGTATTTTTAATAATATACTTTGCTTCAAGTAGAGTAATAAGAACATTATTACATAATAGAGATGAAATAGATTATAAAAAATATACGAAAAAAGATAACAAGGGAATGTGGTATACATTTTGCTTTATACCAGTTTTAAGAGTAGTAGTATTGTTAGTAATGTATTGGCTAACGGTAGCTTCTAAAGAAGATTTAGACAAATTATTTGATAGAAAGGAGGATTAATTTATGACAGAACAGGAAGCAATAGACGCTTTAAAAGAACATAAGAAATTAATAGACAAAAAATATTTGAAAGCAAGAAATTCAAAAGCGATAGAAGTAGTTCTTAATGCAATAAAAGAAAAAGATAAAATAATAGATTTAATGTCAGATGAAATAGAATCTTTGCACAGTAGTCTGATAGGAGAATTTGGAGAATGGACAACAAAATATTGTCAGGGCGGAGAGGAAACAACAATAGAAGAGATAAAACAATATTTTGAAAATGAAGCACTTAAAGATTAGTAAAACAAAACACCTATAAAATATAGGTGCTGTGTGGAGGTAACGAGATTCGAACTCGTAAAGATAAAATCTACTAGTTTGGTAAACTAGCGTGTTTACCAATTTCACCATACCTCCATATTGAAATATTAGCATATTATTATAAAAAAATCAAGATAAAATTTATAAGAGGAGAAGAACAAATGAAAATACCAAAAGTAATAAGCAAAAATGGACATGAGTACATATTTGTAAAACAAAACAATGAAAAGACATATTTATACAAAGATATGATATACGGTTGGAATGAAACATTTACAGATTATGATTTGGGATTAGTAAAAGAAATAGTAAAACCACCAAAATCAGACTTAAAAGTAGAAAAAGTAAAAATTTAAGGAGGGTACATATGACACGAGAAGATCTAAAAGACTATAAACATAATCAAGAGTGGATAAAAGGAAGATTAGAGTACATAGAAGAATATAAAACAAGTATAACAAATATAACATCAGTAATATCAGATATGCCAAGAGGGAGTAAGGAAGTACAAGACAGCATGGCGGAAAAAGTTGTAACATTATTAGACAATGTAGAAGAATTACTAGCAAGAATAATTAAAGAGCAAGAAAAACAAAAATTAATATTAGAACAATTAGACAAAGTGGAGCAACCTTATAAGTTGATTCTAGAGAAAGTATATATACAAGGGAAATCATTAGTAACAGTTGCTAGTGAGATGAATTATGATTATAAGTATATATGCAAACAACACGGAATTGCATTAAATAAATTTGAAAACACGACAAAAGAGGTTGAAACACTATAGTAAAAGTTGATAATATATATAATGAAAAGAAACAAAGTACAGGAAACCTGTTGACTAATAAACAAGCTATTTTTTTGATAAGAGCAGATGTTTTTAATGTTTGCTCTTTTTTTATTGGTATTAACAGATACTAGATATGTTGATATAAATATAAAAAGAGTAAAAGCGAGTCAGCTTATAGCATCCTTATTTATTGTTCAGAGCTTTTCTAGTGAGCTCTAATATATGTAAGATTAATTCAAGAGGTTTGAAACTTGTTTGCTAAACAATGTGTACCTAAGCAGGTATGGGGTTCGTGTCCTCAGTCTTACGCCAAGAAAGAAAAGAGTAACATATGAATATGAAATATTGTATGAAAAACAGATGTCAAGGCTGCAAAAAGTATGACATCTGTTTTGGATATAAGCCAAGAAAGAAGAAAAGAAAAACGAAAAGTACAAGACAGGGGTGATGATACAATGAGCCAAAGAGCGTTTAAAACAAAAGAGGAATTTGTAAACAAAATAAAAGAATATGTGAATGTTTGCAAAAATAAGAAAGAGTTGCCCAATATAGCAGGTTTTTGTGTTTATTGTGACATAAATAGAGATACATTTTATGCTCAAGAGGATTATTACTCCGACACATATAAAAAAGTAAATGATATTTTAGAAGATGCGACAATAAATTCGAAAGACATAAATGACACATTCAAGATATTTTACATGAAAAATAAATTTGGTTATAAAGATAAACAAGATGTAGATGCAAATGTAAATACTGAAATAAAGGTTACATTAATAGATGATTAATATACAAATTGATAAAAAAGTATTTAATAAAAAATACATACCATATTTAGATAATGAAGATAGATATTTATTATTTTATGGTGGTGGTTCATCTGGAAAGTCATACTATATAGTTCAAAGATATGTTTACAGATTATTGACAAGAAAAATGAACTTGCTAGTAGTAAGACAGACAGGGAATACTAATAGAGATAGTACATTTGCACTATTTAAACAAGTAATAAATCAATGGAATTTATCAAGTTTATTTGATATAACGGATTTGAGAATAAAATGTAAAAATGGCAATGAGGTAATATTTAGAGGACTTGATGATACAGAAAAGATAAAATCTACAACATTTGAAAATGGAGAATTAACAGATATTTGGGTAGAAGAGGCAACAGAGTGTAAAGAAGCCGATATAAATCAGCTTAAAGTTCGTTTAAGAGGCGGGAAATCTAAAAAACAAATGGTATTAAGCTTTAACCCAGTAAATATAAACCATTGGATTAAAAGACATTTTATCGATAGTAAATTAGCAACAGTATGTCATAGTACATATAAAGATAACAAATTTTTAACAGAGGAAGATATAAAAGTATTACAGAGTTTCAAAGATACAGATCCATATTACTACAATGTATATTGTCTGGGATTATGGGGAGTGCTAGGAAAAACATTCTTTAATGCAGAAAAGATAAGTAGTAGATTAGCAGAAATTAGAGAGCCAATTAAACGAGGCTATTTTGTTTATGATTTTGATGAACAAAGCAATAAAATATCTAATATACAATTTAAAGAAGAGAAAGATGGCTTTATAGATATATTTGAGTTGCCTAAACTTAATTATCCATATGTACTTTCAGGTGATACATCTGGAGAAGGCTCAGACTATTTTACGGGACAAGTATTAGACAATGCAACAGGAAGACAAGTAGCAAAACTTAGAAAAGAATTTGATGCAGATGAATATACAAGACAGATGTATTGTTTAGGAAACTATTATAATGAAGCTCTTATTGGAATAGAGGCTAATTTCGATACATTCCCTATAAAGAAATTACTAGAAATGGGATATGATAAGCAATTTGTAAGAGAAAAAGAAGATACTTATACTGGAAAAGTAGTAAAAGCCTTTGGATTTAGAACTGATAGAATAACAAGACCTTTAATATTGTCTATGTTACAAGCAATAATAAATGACCATATAGAATTAATAAATGATAAAGAGACATTAGAAGAAATGTTAGTATTTGTTAGAAATGAAAAAGGAAGACCAGAAGCCCAGGAAGGATGCCATGATGATTTGGTAATGGCGTTAGCAATAGCATATTATATAAGAACACAACAAAGTTATGAAGTCAAAATAGAAAAGAAAATAAAGCTCAAAGAATATAATCCACTAGATGATTTATACGAAGAAGATGCAACTGTCTCAGATTATGGAATGAAAATAAATATAATTTAAGGAGATAACCATGAATACTATTTTAATTATGATAGCCTCAACGGCTATTTTTTTTATTGGAATACAAGTTGGATACAATTTAAAAGAAAAAACAAAAATCATAGATCGACCTAAAATAGAAGATATAAAGAAAAATATACCATTTACAAAAGAATATAAGGAAGATAAAGAAAACAAAGAAGAAATTACAAGACTAAATAAAATAATGAGTAATTTAGATAATTTTAATGGAACAAAAGAGGGGCAGGTGGATGTTGATTAATGGAAGAAGACAGATTAACGCAAATATGGAAAGAATATAGCCAAATAAAACAATATTTAAATGGCAAGAATTATTACCAACAACTAGAAATAAACTATAATTTTGCAAAAGGAGACCAATGGAAAAACTTTAAAAGTGGTGGTATGCCAATGCCAATAGATAACATAATAACTCCTATTTGCAATTACAAAATTGGCGTTGTGTCTCAAAACAATATGACTATAACCTTTACTGATGAGAATTTTAGTAAAGAAGATATGGAAGAAATTGAGGATGGAACAAGTTTTAGAGATATAGCAGAAGAAGTAATAGAAAAGATAAATAAAAATATTGCTAGATTTTTTGAATCGAATAATCTTGAAAATAATACTTGGGATTATGATGAAGAAAACTGCATAAGTGGAAACGTTGGAATGTATATATATGAAGATGAGGAAAATAACAAAAGAGCAGATATGATATATGGAAACAACATATTTTTTTCAGATGAAAATAATAATGATGTCCAAGACCAAAGTTATATATTAATAACATTTAGAAGACCAGTAGAAAAAATAAGAGAAGAAGCAAAAAAACATGGGCTTGAAGAAAGCAAAATAGCAGAAATAGTAGCAGATAATGATTTAAACGAGCAAATTGGAAACAAGGAAGAGGTAAAAGACGAACAAGGTAAAGCATTATGTGTATTAAAATTATACAAGAAAACAAAAGAGGTAACAAGGACACAAGATAAGACAATAGTAGACGAATATGGACAAGAACAAGTAATTCAAGAAGAAGTTAAAGAAAAGAAAACAACTGTACATATGATGAAATCTACTAAAAATGTAATATATGTACCAGAAACAGACTTAGGACTTACTTTATATCCAGTTGCATTAGATACTTGGATAAATGAAAAGAACAGCATAAGAGGGAGAGGAGAACCACAAGACAAAATAGAAAATCAAATTGAAATAAATAGAACAATGGCAAGAAGAGATATAGCAATTGCTATGGGAGCATATCCAAAAGCAGTGTACAATGGAAAATTAATTGAAAATCCAAGTGCATTAGATAAAGTAGGAGTTGCAATAGAAGTGAACGGACGGACAAACAGTTCAAAAGATAAGAGATGTGGTTGATTATCTACAACCAGCACAAGTTAGCCCTGATGCAAAAAACTTTTGTGATGAATTAAGTCAAAAAACAAAAGACAATGCAAGTGCAAGTGATACTGCACTAGGAAATATAAATCCAGAAAAAGCAAGTGGTCGTTCAATTATAGCAGTTCGAGACGCATCAGCTATACCAATCAATGTTCATGTTGCAAGAAAAAAGAAATTCTATGAAGATATAGGAAGAATATTATTTGATTTTATGCAGAATGTTGATGTAGATGGGCAACAAGTAATAATAACAAGTACAGATGATGAAACAGGACAAACTACAACAGAAGTTGAGCAAATACCATATGGGATCATGCAAAGGTTAAAGGTTGGAGTTAAAGTAAATGTATCACAAACAGACCCATTTTCTATACTTGCTGTAGAGCAAATGTGGGATAGCTTGTTTGAAAGACAAGCCATAACTTTTGAGGAATGGGTTTCTGGATTAACAAACAATTCAAAGTATAACAAGAGTAAATTAGAAGAAATTATTAAGAAACGTAAAGAGAAAGAAAGAGAAATGGCTATGATTCAACAACAAATCACAGAACAACAATCCCAAATAAATGGAATGTTGCAAAATCAAAACAATCAAGAAATAGCAAACATAGCAAGTGATATAGAAACTCAACAAAATCAAGTTCTAGGAGGTCAAAATAATGAAATGTAAGAATTGCAACTTAATTGAAATGAGGGTAATGGTAAGGAATGATAAAGAAGTAGTGTATTATTGCCCTAAATGTCACGAAATTGCTAAGATTAGCACAGAGGAAGAACAGAAAATAAATAAAAAAAATCAAGACAATTAAACACCTTATGGTGTTTTTTATATGCCTCAAAACATGTTCTGGGGCAAAACAGATAAGCATGGGAATTAATAGTCGACAGACTTTAAATTGGGTGAAAATATGGAAGAAAATGAAGGAGTAGTTGAAGAAACTATCGTGGACAACGACGAAACAGTTGGGAATGTTGAAATAGAACAAGAAGTTGTGACAGAAGAACAATCAACAGAAGAAGTAGAAGTTACAGATAATTCTACACAAGAAGAACAGGAACATGAACCTGAACAAAAAAGTCATTCTAGAATGTACACAGAAGAAGAATATCAAAAAGCAATAAACAAAATTATTGCAAGAGAAAGAGGAAACAAGGAGAAGGAGATAAATCCTTTACTAGCAACATTAAAAGCTGTTGGGTTTGATGGTAAAACTCCACAAGAAGTTAATCAAAAATTACGCCAAAATTATAAGGAGCAAGGAGTAGATATACCAGAATATCACGAAAACATGTCTGAAAGAGAACAAAAAGCTCTTGCCAAACTTGATGCAGATGAAGTAATAGAATTGGGCGAACAAGCGATGCAAGACAGATTTGGAGAATTATACAAAAAGTATAAGGAAAACAATATTTCAGCAAGAGAAAAAGAAGAAATGAACCTAATAGGAAAAGCTCATTCAGTAAGATTAGCAAAAAAAGAACTGTTGTCAGTTGGAGCAGACCCTAATATTGTCGAAAGTGACAAATTTAAGAAATTTGCCCAAAGATATGCAGATAATGTTTCAATAAAAGAAATATATGAGGATTACAAAACAAAATATGGAACAAAACCAACAAAACCAGCAAGTGCGGGAAGTGTAAGAACAACACATTCAGAAGCACAAGTAAATTATAACGAAATGTCTGATAAAGACTTTGAAAAAGAACTCCAAAAAGTAATAGGAGGAATTTAAAAAAAGAAAGGAAATGATTAATTATGCCAGCAATAAACAATTCAATATCAAATTTAAGTGTTGAAAACCAAACATTTTATGATAGAACATTACTATCAAGATTATTACCAGATTTACATTTTTATAATGATGCCAAAAAGAAAAAAATTCCTAAAGGAAAAGGAACAAAAATAGAATGGAGAATATTTAAATCTTTAGCTGTTCCAACAACTCCGTTAGAGGAAGGGGTAACACCTACAGGTAAAAACTTAGATATATCACCTGTTACAGCAGAATGTAGTCAATACGGTGATTATGTAACAGTATCAGATATACTAGATATGCAAGGAAAAGACCCTGTTATAGCAGAAACATCAGCACTAGAAGGAGAACAAGCAGCACAACTTGTTGATATTTTAATCAGAGATACCGTAACAAGTGGAACAAATGTAAGATATGCCAATGGAAAAGCAACAAGAACAGCATTAGCAGCTACAGATGTTTTAAAAGGAGAAGATGTAAAGAAAGCTGTTAGAGACTTAAGAAAAAATAATGCTAAACCATTTAGTGATGGATATTTCCATGCTGTTATAAGTCCTGAGCAAGCTTATGACTTAATGAATGATACATCAACTGGAGGATGGATTGATGTAAATAAATACACAGATAATGCTCCGTTATTAAAAGGTGAAATCGGAAAATATGCAGGTGTAAGATTTATGACAACAAGTAACACAAAAACAGTAGATAATTCTGGTGTAGCAGTACATTTGGGAGTTATCTATGGAAAAGATTCTTATGGTGTACCTGAAATTGGAGATGGAAGTGCAGCAAAACCATCTATCATAGTAAAAACAGATGGTGGAAACGCAGACCCATTGAACCAAAGAAACACAATTGGTTGGAAAAATATGTTCACTTGTAAGAGACTTGAAGAAAAAGCAATTGTAAGAATTGAAACTGGAGTAACTGCTTAGCAGTTACTCTAAAATTTATTTATAGGAGGAGAACAAAATGGAAAATCAAGAAAACAAAAATCAAGAGTTAGCAATCACAGAAGAACAAGGCAAACTAGAGCAAGAAAAAGAAGCTAAAAAAACAGCAGCTACATTGAAAAAAGATTTAGTAGAAATAAAAATACCTATAGATCCACTAAACAAAACAGATAAAACTGTAGATGTAATAATAAATGGATACAGATGGACTATAGAAAGAGGAAAAGATGTAAAAGTTCCAAGAGCGGTAAAAGAAATATTATCAGATGCTCAATATATCTAAAATCACTACCAAGTAGGTAGTGTGTAGAGCATTTAGTGCTTTACACAGTGCTTATTTAAGGAGGAAAAAGAATGTATTTAAAAGATTTAAAAAATATTGCTATGCAATTAATAGATGAATACTCAGAAACGAAAGCTCCAACAGAAGATGAGGATATAAAATTAAAATTAAACGGATTATTCAATACTGCATTATTTGAAGTTGCTCAAATTAAGAAAATATTAAAAGTTTATAACTTTTCAATAAAAGAAGAAATTGACACTGAATATAAATCAATTGGTTTGCCAGATGATTTTATGGAAGAAAAAAGATTAAGATATTTTTCGTCTAATAATTCAACATTAAGATATTATATTCAAAAAGACAAATTAAAAGTACATAAATCATGCTTAGGAACTTTTGAATTAGAATACTATGCAATTCCAGAGGAAATAACAGATGATAATCAAGATGATTACGAATTTGAATTAGATATAGATGCTCAAATGGCACTTCCTTATTATGTGGCAAGTAGTGTATTAATGAGTGATGTATCAGCCAATTATACTGCTTTTGAAGCCAAATATAACGCAAAAGTAGAGCAATTAATGAGAAGTGCACAGGAAAACGAAAACAACAGCACAGTTACAATACATCAAATATTTTCAATTTAGGAAGGAGATATATTTATGGCAACTATACCAGATTTTACACCTAAAACTCCTAAAACAAGAGTATATAGTGATTTTAGAGGTGTTGATTTTACATCTGATAGTACAAGAGTGTCTTTATATAGAAGTCCTAATTGCGTGAACATGTATAAAGATTATAAATCAAGTCTAGGACAGGCAGTAGAGACAAGACCTGGCTTTATAAATCTATTAGAGCTTGAAAACGAAATATATGGTATACATTTTATAAAAAGAGATTCTTTAAAAGTTTTAATTCATAGTGGAACAGATTTGTTGCTTTGGAGCAATTATCCTAGCAAACAATCAAAAGAAGATATGCAAGTTTTATTTTCCAATATGGCTGAAACAAAATCAAGAGCTTTTGTATATGATAATAAATTATATATAAATGATGGAAAAAATTATATTTATTATGATGGAAATGAAGTAAAAAGTGTTGAAGAGATTGCGTTTATTCCAACAACAACAATTGCTAGAGCACCGAGTGGTGGAGGTACATTATATCAACCAGTAAATTTGCTACAGAAGAAAAGAAAAAATTCGTTTTTAGCAAATGGAACTGATAAAAATTATACTTTAGATAGTAGTGGATTAGATTCTGCTGAAATTGAAGCTACAATAAATGGGACTAAAAAAACGGAAGGAACAGATTTTACAGTTAATAGAGTTACAGGAGTAGTAACTTTTAACTCCGCACCACCAGCACCTTCTACCGCTGGTCAAGATAATGTAATTATTACTTTTTCAAAATCTGTATCTGATTATGCCAGTAGAATAAAAAAGTGTTTAATAAGTTGTATTTTTGACAATAGAGTGTTTTTTTGTGGTAACAACAGCTTTCCAAATGCTCTTTTTAATTCTATGCTGAATGACCCTACATATGTATCAGACTTAGCTTATTATCAAGATGGAAGTGACAATATTCCTATTACATCAATATTAAGAGTAGGAGATAGCATCTTAGTTATAAAATCAGATGACCAACAAGATGCTGTAGTTTATTATCATTCGCCACAAGAAGTAAAGAATGGAGATACGGAAGATACAATATACCCAACTAAACAAGGTTTGGCTGGAATAGGTTGTATATCAATGTGGGGAAGTAAAAACTTCTTAGATGAACCTGTTTTTGTTTCTAGATTAGGACTGGAGAGCTTTACAAAATTGAACTTAGGTTTGGAAAGAAGTATTGAGCATAAGTCTAGTATGGTTGATACCAAATTAGTTAACGAACCAGATTTAGAAAATATATGTTTAGAACAATGGAGAGGATACCTTTTATGTTTAATAAATGGACATATTTATTTAGCAGATAATAGGCAAAAATACCTTAATAAAGGAACGCAACAACAAGAATATGAGTGGTTTTATTGGGATAACATAGGAGATGTAGTTAATAATGAGTTTAAAGAGGCAACTCTATTAAAATCATATGATGATAATTTGTTTTTTGGAACAGAAAATGGAGTTGTTGCTAAATTTACAGACAGAATCTATAACGACAATGGAAGAACTATATATTGCCAATGGGAAACACCATGCGATAGTTTTGAAAGTGAAAATCATGTTAAAACAACAAATAAAAAAGGTGGGATAGCTAATTTTAAAGCTATCCCTGGTTCAGTTTGTAAGCTTAAAGAAAAAACAAACAAATCAGAAGAAAAAGAAATTGCAAGATTTATAGCGAGTGGTTTTTCATACGAAAACTTTAGTTATACTGATTTCTCATATAATACATCTCAAAAATTGAGTATGAACTATAAGATAAAAGAAAAGAAATGGTCAAATATATCATTAATATTTTATTCAGATGAGTTAAACAAACCATTTGGAATATTTAATGCAGTTTTAGAGGCCTTTGTAGGCGGATATATAAAGTAAGGAGGATATAATATGTTCGAAAAAATTACAGATAACGTAGAAATACATCAAACTTTACCAGATACACCCAATATGACAACACAAGAATTAAAAAAAGAGTGGGATAAAGGATGCAAGATAATAAAAGAAGGATTCAACAATTTAATTGATAAATTAAACAAAATGGGAATAGAAGGTACAGTTTTATATGAAAATTCAGTAGGTTCAATAGAAGAAATAACTTTAAATGATTCGGTTGCAAAATATGATCGCGTAAAAATATTCTATCATTATAGTAATATTTATGGGAGCACAGAAGTTGATAACCCGAACGAAAAAACAGTATCTTTAAATGTTATGTTTAGTATACCTATTTATAATTTAGCGAGAGCAGAGTATAAAAACATAAAAATAAGTGGCAATCAAATAACAAATGAAGGATACGGATATTTGTCAATAAACACAAGTGGAACATCTGGTGTCAGCATTGAAGAAAACAAAATTTATATAACAAAAGTTATAGGATATAAGGAGGGAAGTAATGAGTAACTATAATATTGATGAATTAGCAAGACAAATGGGCTTTAATGATACATATTTAAACAAATTAAAAGCAAGTAATTCTTATATAACAGAGAGTGCAAATCAAGATAGAAACATGATAAATTCACAATTAAATCAAACTATTTCAGACTATGAAAAAGAAAGACAAGACCAAAACAATAATTTCATAAAAGAAAGTCAAGCTGCATATGTAGATTATGCAAAATCTATTAATCCATATTCAGTTCAAAATAGTAATACCAATAAAATGGGACTAGGCAATAGTGGATATTCTGAAAGTTCTTTAATAAATGCGAATAACACATATCAAAATAGATATACAAACACCAAAACCAATTATGACAATATCTTTGCTAATATAAATAACAATATAGCTAAAGCAAAAGAAACAGGAAATATTGAACTTGCTAAAATTGCTAAACAAGAACAAGATAGATTACTTGAAAATCTATATAAAATAAATGATGAATATACTGCTGAAAAACAGAGAGAAGAAGAAAAGAGAAGGTATGAAGAAGAAATTGCACTTCAAAAGCAACAATGGGAAGCAGAGATGACATTACAAAAGCAACAACTAGCAAAATCATCTCGTGGTTCTTCAAGAAGTACAGGAAGCGGAAGCGTAAATTCTACAGCAGTTTCAGTTAACAACAACAATAATCAACAAGCTGCAGAGAATCAAAATCTAAAAAAATTATATGAAAATCTATCAAAAGCTAGACCAAGCAATAATTTAAATAAGCAAATATATAGAAATCTAATATATGGAGAAGTACAAAATGGACATATAACGGATTCAGATGCATCAGCATTATTTAATGAGTTTGGATTATAGGAGGCAAATATGTCTTGGGAAGATTTTAAGAAAGAAAAACAGCAAAATTCTTCTTGGGAAGAGTTTAAACAAAATAGAGAAAAATTAGTTCAAGTTTCGAACAACAAAACTCCTACTAATTCTATATCTCAAAACATAAAAAACTTTACAAGCGATACAGGAAGAACATTTAGCAACTTAGGAATTGGTTCAAAAATTGGAGTGAAACAATCTCTTAATTTTGCATATAAGGTTGGAGAAAATAGAAATAAAACAGAACAGCAAGTAAAAAACGAAAGAGTCTTAGGTTCAAGAGAATTAACTAATACAGAAAAAGCACTATATATTGCACAACAACAAAGTAAAAGTGTTGACCCAAAAAACTTAAATAATGAAGCTAGCAAAAATGTTATATTACCAATGTTAAACAACAATATCCTAACATACAATAATACAAAAGTAGAAGAAGTTGCTAATAGTAATATACTAGACAGGTCAATAAATAAAGATCAATTAAAAATTCAAGAAAATATAGAAAATCAAACCAACAATTTTTCTAAAAAGTTAGCAGAATTAGCACCGTCAATAGGAAATATGGGGGTAGGTACAGCAATAAGTGCATTAAATCCAGTTGCAGGAATGTCATATTTTACTACTAGTGCAGGAGGAAGCTATATGCAAGATGCATTAGACAGAGGAATGACAAGAGAACAAGCTACAACCTATGGAGCTATAATGGGGTTAATGGAAGGTGCAACAGAAGCAATTGGAGTAGAAAATTTATCAAAGGCTGGTAAAGGATTAAAAGCATTGGTTAGTGGGGCTGGTATAACAGCAACTAAAGAAGGAGCTGAACAAATTGCTAAAAACAGTATAAAAACAGTTTTAAAGGATTATGGAATAGGTATAGCAGACAATGTTATGCAAGAAGCAATAATAGAACCAATCCAAGAAGTAGTAGCAGGGGCAATAGGAGGAAAAGATAAAGCCAATTGGAATGATATGGGGCAAAGAATGTTAAAGGCTGGAATAGATGGTGGACTAACTAGTGCAATATTAGGAGGAGCAAATTTAGGAATACAATCTTGTGTAGGAGTAATAGAAAAGACTACAAATGGTCAAAGTGTAACACAACAAGAGATACAAACAGCAGTAAAAGAAGCTTCAACGCAACTAGATGTTACAAAAATGATAGAGGATAGTACACAACAAGAGATAAACAAATATAATACATTGTCAGGACAATCACAATTAACGCAGAACCAACAAAATGAAAACATACAACAAATTACACCAATAATGCAAAAAAATGCTCAAAACGGAATTTTAGAACAAAATAATAGTATTTTAAATAATAAAGATGTTCCAATGTTGAATTATCAGTATGAAAAAAGTGATAATATAAAGATAAATAATTTAAGACAAGATGCTGGAAAATATTTTAATAATTCAGAACAGGCTCGAAACTATGTAAGCATGCTAGAACAAATTATAACTGATAAAAATGTTGATATAAGATTAGATTCTGACTTGAGAACGCCAGATGGACAAGTTGCAAATGGTTCATATTCAAATGGAGTGATAACAATAAATCCAAACTCAACAAAATCAGGTGAATTTATAGCAGTTCATGAATTAACACATGCAATTGGTACAGATTCTATGAAAAATATAATAGAGACATACAGAAAAAGCAACGCAGAATTTAATACAGCTGTTGAAAATCTTTTACAAAATTATAATTCAACAGAATTAACAGATGAAGCCCTATCAGATGTTTCAGCACAGCTTTTTGGAAATCAAGAGTTTATTGCTAATGTTTCGCAAAATAATCATAATATATTTAAGAGAATCTATAATGAAATAAAGTATTTATGGCATCAATTTAGAGGATATAAAAATCAAAATCAATTTATAGATGATTTGTATTATAAATGGACACAGGCTTATAATAGCAATAATAAGTTGAATGAAACAAGTAATTATTCTATTGCAGGAAAACAAGGAATGATAAATGCAATAAAAACAGATACTGGAAACTTAGAACTTGAAAGAAACTATAATAAAGCTCAACAAATGCAAGAAAATGGAATTGATAATGAAACTATTAGACAAAGTACAGGATGGTTTCAAGATAGAAATGGTGATTGGAAATTTGAATTTTCTGATAGAGACATGTCATTAAAAAAAATTAGATTCAAAGAAAATAGCACATATAAGTTAGAAAATATATTAAAACATGATACTTTATTTACTATATATCCAGAATTAGCAAATTATAATGTTAAGTTTACTGATTTAAATAAGGCAAATGGTGTTTATAATATATTTGATAAAGATATAAAAATAAATAATAATCTACTAAGTAAAAAACAATATAAAAGCAGTATTGAAGGAACATTAATCCATGAAATACAACATGCAATACAAGATATTGAAAATTTTGAAGGTGGGAGAAGTAGCAAAGGAAGTAAATTAGCTTATTACGAAAGTTTAGGAGAAATTGAAGCTTCTGATACAAAGGCAAGATTTTTACAAGAAAGACATAAGAATATTGATTTAACAGATATTGCTCCCGAAAGTTCTAAAACAAATCCTAAACATCAAAATTTAGACAAATATTTAAAGAATAGAAAATTACTTGATAAAGCTAAAGATGGAGTGTATAATTATATAAAAAAAAGGAACGGTGGTAACAATGAATTTTCTAAAGAAAATATTTCGAAAAATAAGAAGCAAAATATGGGATTGGTGGATGGCAGAAGACGAGGAAGATATGTAGATGAATATGAGATTGAAAATATTACTAATGCTGGAAAAAATAACGAAAAAAATACACTTGAAAATAATAGAGAAGATAGAGGAATATATAGGGATAGAATAAATAATAGTGTTCAAGAATCTGAAAATAATTCAGATTCTTTTTCTTTACAAGATAATTATGGAAGGAAATTATCAAAAGAGCAACAATATTTAAACAAAAACTTTAAAACAACAGGAACAAGAACAAATTTACAGGACATAAAAAATTTAGCACCAATAGAAAAAAATGTAAATGACAATAAAGGCATAAAAGCCCCAATAATGCAAAAACAGCAAAATGGTAGTATAAATGCACCGATAAGCAAAGAGGTCAAAGCAAGAAAACATTATAAATCTATTATGGAAAGTCAGTATACATCGAGTGAAGCAAAGACAATAGCCAAAGAACTAATGGGAACTGATACATATGTGCCAGATTCTAATAATAGCCAACTTGAAAGAGCGAATGAAAGAATATTAAATTCGACTCCAGAAAGTGAATTAAATTCTTTTATGAGCAAAGCAATAAATGGTGAAAAAATAACAGCAACAGACATAGCTGTTGGAGAAAAACTAATACAATATTATTCAAAAACAGGAGACAAAACAAAACTACAAGATGCAATACAAGCTACAGCAATGGCCGGAACAAGTGCAGGGCAAACAGTACAAGCATTGTCATTATTAAACCATCAAACACCGGAAGGACAGGCTATTTGGCTACAAAGGTCAGTGGACAAAATGAATAATGATCTAAAAAAGACAAGAGGAAAAAATGCAGAACAGTTTAATCTAACAGAAGACATGATAGACAAAATAGTTAATTCTAAAGATAATGATGACCTACAAAATAATTTAAATGATGTCTATAAACAATTAGGACAGCAGGTATCCAAAACAAACTTACAAAAAATAGATGCTTGGAGATACTTTTCAATGCTAGCCAATCCCAAAACACATATAAGAAACATTGTTGGAAATACAGCTATGGCAGGAGTACAAGGTGTAAAAAATAAGGTTGCAGGAGCTATAGAAGGGACTATTAGCAAAGTGAATCCAAATATGGAAAGAAATCATACAATTGTATCGGCAAATAAAAAAGTAACTACATTTGCAAAAAATGATATAAAAAATGTAGCTGACAGATTAGGACTAAATGAAAATAAATATAACCCTAAAACCAGATTAGAAAATAGCATGAGAACATTTAAAAGTGATACTTTAGAAAACACTATAGGAAAATTGTTTGGCTTGAATGATAATCTGTTAGAAGCGGAAGATGGCTGGGGATTGAAAGCTGGATATACAAAAGCATTATCAGAATATATGACAGCTAATAATTTAAATCCAAATACAATAACAGATAAACAATTAGCAAAAGCAAGAAATTATGCAGTAGAACAAGCACAAGAAGCCACATTTCATCAAGCAAGTGCGATAGCCTCTTCATTAAATCAATTTCAAAATAAAAATAGACTTACAAAGTTTATAATAGGTTCTACATTACCGTTTAAGAAAACACCAATAAATGTCGCAAAAGCTGGATTAGAATATAGTCCAGTGGGATTAACAAAAAGCCTAATTTATGACACTGTTAAATTAAGAAAAGGAAACATAACAGTCAATAAATATATAGACAATATATCCAAAGGATTGACTGGAACAGGAATAGCATTGTTGGGATATGCGTTAGCAGATGCTGGTATATTAAAAGCAAGTGGTAGTGATGATACAGACAAAGAAAAATATGATGAAGAAATGGGAAAACAAACATATTCTATTACTATTGCAGGAAATACATATTCATTAGATTGGTTAGCACCTACAGGAATACCATTATTTATAGGGGCTGAATGTCACGAGTTAATGCAAACAGAAAAAGAAGAAAAGACAAGCTCTAGTGATGAAAATAGCAAGTATAGTAAAGCACTTAAATCTGCAACAAATATACTTGATTCTTTTACAAATGCAATGAATCCAATGACTGAAATGTCAATGTTAAGTGGTTTAACATCAGCGCTAAAAAGTTATGAACAAGGAAGTAGTCAAATGATAGCAAGTTTAGGAACAAATGCAGTGAAATCATATGTAAATCAATTTGTTCCAACGGCTTTGGGTCAAATAGCGAGAACAACTGATAAATATGAAAGAGATACAACATCTACAAAAACAGGCGTATTGCCAAAAGCTATAGACTCTACCAAAAATCAAATCATAAATAAAACACCAGCTTTAAGACAAATATTGCCAATAAAAACTGACATTTGGGGAAATGAAGTAAAACAATCTGACAATATAATTCAAAGGGAATTGGAAAATGCAGTGTTACCTTGGACTAGAAAAGAAGTAGATACGACTAAAGTAGATAATGCCTTAATGGAGCTATACGATGAAACAGGAGAAAGTTCAATACTGCCAGACACATTGGATAAAAAGTTGACTATAAATGGTCAAAATTATAGGTTGACTAATGAAGAATATTCTAAATATAAAACAGCGTATGGAAAAACATCATACAATTTATTAAATAGTTTAGTGTCATCTAGTGAATATAAAAGCATGTCAAATAGTCAGAAACAAACAGCAATAGAAAGCATTTATGATTATGCGAAAGAAAAGAATAAAGTTGACTATGCCCAGAGTGTTAACGAAACAATAAAAACATCTACAAACTATAATATATTAGAAGAATTAAGAAAAGCTGGAGAAAGTCAAACACAATATTTAAGCTATTCAAGTGAGACAAAGGAAATACAAGGAGAGAAAGCAAATCAAAAGAAAAATAAACTTTTACTTGATGCAAATTATTCTTCAAAGGCAAAATCAATAATCTATCAAAATACAACAGGTAAAAATGATGATACATATAGAATTTTAAACAAACTTGATAGTAGTAAAAATATTATAAATCAATATCTAGATTATTTACAAGCTGACTTAAAGGCAGATAGAGAAGATGATAGTACAGAAAACGGAAAAGCTATTTCTGGAAGTAAAAAGCAAAAAGTTTATAACTATATCAATAGCATTGATAGTAAGGATATGTCATATGTACAAAGACTTTATTTAACAGGTGTAAATACTACTTTGAGTACTTCTGATAAAAAGAAAATATTTACTTTGATAAATGAAAATAAATCACTTACTAAAAATGAAAAACTTGAAGCACTTGATAAATTACAAGGATTTACTGTATATAAAGACGGAAAAGTTGCATGGTAAATATTGCAAAAATATGGGAATAGTGAGATAATGCTGTAATAAGAATAAAGAAAAGGTGATAGTCTAATGGATAATCAAGATAAACAAAAAGAAAATAATATCTATAATATAATAATCTCTGTTTTAGCAATAATAGCAGTAGTTGGGTTGTGCTATTTAGGTTATTTAATGTATGATAATTATCAAAACACAATTATAGATTATGAAAAGCAAATAGATAATCTTCATTCCACAATTAATCAAAAAACACAATCGATAAACAACTATAAGACTAAAGTAGATAGCATGAATAAGCAAATACAATTTATGAATGACCATGTTGCCATTTGTCCTTTAGATGGAAGTGGATTATATCATAGATATGGCTGTGAGCATTTAGATACTTCTAGTTTTATGATATATAACACAGAACAAGCACCTAATGAGGAATATTCTCCTTGTCCCTATTGTTTTACAGAAACAACTAATACATCAAATGATATAACTGAAATTGTTTATATAACTAATACAGGTTCAAAATACCATAGAGAAGGTTGCTCTTATTTAAAAAGTAAAAAATCTATTACAAAAGAAAAAGCACAAGAACAGGGGTATATTGCTTGTGAAAGATGTAATCCTTAAAATAAAATACAAAGCACTTACAAAAATGTAGGTGCTTTTATTATGGAGGTCAAAATGAAAATAATCATATATCAAAACAGAGAAGTTTATAAAGAAGAAAGCAAAATAGGTAATGACTCAGAGAATAAAGTAGAAACTTTAGAATTTGAGTTTCCAGAGGAATATAAAGATTTTACAAAATATATTGAATTTCAAACAAAAGACGAAAAGTATGTTGACTTGATAGAAGACGACAAATATATAATAACTAGGGCTATTGCAAAGTATGGAAAAATAAAAGCACAAATAGTATTAAGAAATAGCTTAGAAAATGATGTTGCAGTTTTTAAGTCTGATATATTTGAATTGAAGGTTTCTAAAAGCATCAATGCTACAATCGATGTTCCTATTGAATATCCAACATGGATAGATAATCTAACAAGATTAAAACAGGACATAGAACACGCAGAACACGAAAGAGTATCAAATGAAAATGAAAGAATATCTGCAGAGAAAACAAGACAAGAGAACTTTACTAAAATGCAAGAAACTGTATCAAGTGCAGTAAGCAATATAAAAGATTTAACAGACAAGTACAATGAAAATGACAAGCAAAAGACAGAAGCATTTAATAAGAACTTTGAAGAGAAGCAAAAATCAATAAATGACAATGCAGAATCAAAGATAAAAGCATTTGATAACAATGCAGAAGCACAAACAAAGACATTCAATACTAACTCAGATGATAAACTAGCAGAATACAATAGAAATCATACTGCTAAAATGAAAGAGTTTGACGACAATTATGATACAAAGACAAAAACATTTGATGATAATGCTGCAGATAAACAAAATGAGTTTGATGAAAACGCTTCTGATAAGTTAGCTGAATACAATCAAAATGCAGAAAGTTTAAAAAATAGAATTGAAGAATTAGAAAATCAAATTCCATCACGGAACAGCAAGTGGAAACTCAATTCATGTTGAAGATAGCGGAACACTTGATTTTGATTGGAAAATTAGAGGTGGACATAAGCAAGAGACGAGAGAAGGGTATAACTTATTAGATTTCAATGTTACACAAAATAGCAAAGTAACAGTAAACGAAGATGGAACATTAACAATAAATGGAGCTGGTGGTTTTAGTTTAAATATAGATAAATTACAATTAAAAGCAGGTATCACATATTATCAAAAAGTTGAGCTGATAAGTGGCAGTGTTTCTGGTGCAAATATAAACAATACTTTTTTAAGCTTTGCCGGAGCTGGAAAATGGATTTCTAGTGAAATATTTACAGAATCAAGCTTTAATGAAGATACGGAAAAAACAGCTATCTGGATAAATGCGAGTGCTACATTTGATAATGCAGTAATAAAAATATGGGCAAATACGAACAAGAGTGATTTCGAACAATACGGAGCATCACCTTCACCTGATTATCCAAGCGAAATTGAAACAGTAGGAAGTAATGTAAACGAGTTTAATTGTAGAGATACGTATACTTCAAAAGGAATAACGTTAACTAAATATATAGATGGAAGCTTTAAAGTTGAAGGAATATCAACAGAAAATTCTGATTTTAATTTTAATATAGCTACTTATTTTAAAATAAAAGGAAAAAATACATTTAAGTATGAGGTGCTTGAAGGAAATTCACCAGCAGTATGGTTTTGGAATAGTACTGATAGTAATTCAAATATAACTCTTTCAAAGACAAATAACAGTACAGTAGTAACGTTTGAAGATGAAAAAGAATTAGCGTTAAATTTTACAGCAGTCAAAGGAACAACATATTCATTTACAGCAAGAATGAAAATTGTAAAAGGAAAAGAGACAGGTTTATATTCTCCTTACCGGAATGGGCAGTGTAGAAATAGATGTGGTAAATGAAAATTTGATAGATAAAAATAAAATAGCAAAAGGTTTAATGATAACAGCAACTGGAGAGACGACAAATTCAAAATATTTTTCAACAGATTATATAAAAGTATCAAAAAATGAGACATATTATGCAAATGAGTATGTGCCAGTTGTTGCAGCATATGACAAAGACAAGAAAAGCATTGGGTATATTAGAAATACATTAACAGGAGGAAGTTTTAATACAGGAAATGCAGTCTATATAAGAGCTAGAAATAATGTACAGTTATCAACTGAAGAAGAAATTCAAAATGCAATAGATAAAGCAATGATAATAAAAGGCTCAACCTCATCAGATTATATAGAACATCAATCTCAAACAGCAATAATGCCAATACAACAAGAAATGTTAGAAGGAGACTATATAAGTGATGTAGAACATCATGAATGGAAAAAATTAGTATTGACAGGAGACGAAAATTGGGCTTGGAACACAACAAAAGAAATTACTCAAGTATTTCAACTTGATTCTAATATCAATATGAAAAATGAAAATGGATATTGCAATTGTTTAAAAACTGGTGTTGCAGGAGATGCTGAAAAAATTGTTTTTTCTTCAAAAATATTTATTGCAATAAATAAAGATAGACTATCAACAGCGACTGTAAATGGTTTTAAAGAATATCTAAAGCAAAAGTATGAGTCAGGGACACCGATAATAATTTATTATAAACTAGCAGAAGCAATTGACTTAGAACTAACAGAAGAACAAAAAGCAATACGAGATACTAAGTTATACACATACAAAAACATAACCAATATAGCTGTAAGTGATGAATTAGCAAGTATAGATGTAGAGTATAAAAAAGACTTAGAAACAGAACATAATAAACTTCAAAATGAAATAGACGAAATAAAACAATTATTAAGTACAACACAAACAAGTGCATTATTATTAGATAACTTACAAAAAGAAGTAGAAAGTGAGGTGGAATAAATGATAGTAGAATTATTAAAGAAATTAATCACTAAAAAATACTACAAAGAAAAAGCAGACATAGAGAACAAATTAAATGTATTTTATGCAATGAGTAAAATAAGTGATGAAGAATACAGCGAATTAACATTGTTAGTAGAAGATACATATACAGAACCAGTTGAAAATATAGAAGAAGCTACAGAAGTAGCAGAAGGAGAAGAATAACATGAGTGAAGCGATACTTGTAGCAATCATAACAGGGGGGCTATCCTTAATTGGGGTAGTCTTTTCTAATATGTCTAGCAACAAAAAGATAGAAACAGCATTAACAACTCAGCAAGCAGTAACAGACACTAAATTAGAAGAATTAACAAGAGAAGTAAGAGCACACAATAATTTTGCACAAAGAGTGCCAGTTCTGGAAGAACAGATGAAAGTTGCAAATCATAGAATAGAAGATTTGGAAAGGAAAGGTGATTGATATGGATAAAATAAAGAAAATTGCTAAATATACAATAAATATATTAGCAATAGTAAGTGCATTAGTAGCAGGAATAAATGCAGTAGACGGTATAACAATACCGTTTGCAGTTCAAATAGTGCAAGTAATAGCCGTTATAAACGGTGTTATAAGCACATATTTACTTGGTCAAAAAGCAGTAAATAGCAAGGAGGTATAGTTATGGAAGATAACATACAAGTAGAAACTGTAGAGTTTTCTCAAGAATTATATGAACAAAACATAAAAGAGAATATATTTGAAACTGAATATGAGGCAGGTGAAGACAATGCAAATAACTAATGTAATATGTCCTGAAAGCAAATATCCTACAAAATGCCCTGATGTAACAGAAAAAGATGGAATATGTATTCATAATACATATAATGATGCATCAGCAATGTCAGAAGTATCATATATGCTAGGGAGACCTGAAAAAGTATCATTTCATGCTGCGGTAGATAATTATAGAATTGTAACCGGACTACCATTTGAAAGAAGTTGCTATGCAGCAGGAGATGGAAGATACGGAAAAGGAAATGCTCATAAAATAAATATAGAAATTTGCTATTCAAGATCTGGTGGAAAACAATTCGAGGAAGCTGAAAAGTTAGCAGCAGAATATACAGCATATCTGTTAAAAGAATATGGATGGGGAATAGATAGAGTAAAAAAACATCAAGACTTTGCAAATAAATATTGCCCACATAGAACATTAGATTTAGGTTGGCAAAGATTTTTAAATATGGTTAGTTCTTATTTAGAGGATAAACCTGTAACAGAAAATAAAAATATAGAAAGTGGAAGTGATGAACCAGTGAGAAAGTATAAAAACGGAAGTACGACTGAAAATGTTTATGCAGATACAGCTTGTACTAAAAAAGTAGGAAGCTTAGACCCACGAGAGGAATGTGACTGCTTTGGAATATTCAATGACAGAGCGATGGTAAGATATAAAGTTAATGGAAGTTCTGTCTACAAGATGGGCTTTTGCAAATGGCTTGGAGGAGTGAAATAAAACAAAATAGGCAGGCTGTTTAGTCTGCCTTATATTTCTCTAGAATCGGTTTAAAGTATTTTTCTTCAGCAGATTTACGAGCTTTGATAGCATCTTGAAGATTATCAAAATATCCAATGTGTTTAGGCTTATGATTTACTTGTATTCTAACTCTGTATTTATTGTTTATGCGAGAGATACCAGTGTAACCAGTGTTATTATTTTTCTGTGTTTTATTTTTATAAAATTCTATGTGTTTTTTTCTAACTTTTGCTAATGTTAAATTAGAGTTTTTGCCTTTATTTTTACAACCACAACTTGTAGTTTCACCATTTAAAACTTGAGTAAAGACCAATTCTTTTACATTTCCGCAATCACATTTAAAAAGAGCCAATTTTGAGTTACGTTTATCAAGTTTATTCAAATTTTTTATTAAAGTAAGATGATTAAATCTTTTTCCGATATAATCATCTATATTATAGCCTCTCATAATTTATCCTTATTCGTTTATATATCTATCAGACATATAATAACATTTTACATATTCTTCAAAGCTTACATCTTTGAAATCTTCTTTAAAATCACTTTCGCTTTTATCATAATCATATTTTGCTTTTAAATCTTGTTCTGTAACTCCGTATTCGCTCATTTCTTTTAACATTTCTTCAATACTTAATTCTTTCATAATTTTCTCCTTCTATGAGTGCTAGCCGATTCGGTCTAGTCTTATCTCTTTGTTAAATATATTATACTACGTGTACACGTAAAAGTCAACACTTTTTTGAAAAAAAGTAAAAAT
>OGYN01000870.1_pt1 | contig 26015 bp, 19 predicted proteins | sample 1576551 | NCBI WGS metagenome assembly OGYN01 (sample SAMEA3541589, study PRJEB24748) | human gut metagenome | biome: human gut; feature: human-associated habitat; material: faeces | place: China | collected 2012 | reverse complement strand
CGACATTCTTCCATTCCGCTGCAGTGCGATCCGCGCGGAGCGTTTATTATCGTATAGGAAACAAAGTTTCCTATACGATGAATAAATGCGCGTCATCGATTCTGCATGAACCCTTCGATTTCATCCGGGTCGCGGATAATCTGCTCCGAAAGGACTTCGCATCCATCCTCCGTAATCAGAAGGTCGTCCTCGATTCGGATGCCGATTTCCCATTCATCGATGTACAGCCCCGGTTCGTCGCTGATGACCATTCCGGGAAGCAGCTTATCGTTCTCCAGCGTGTTGACATCGTGCACGTCGATTCCAAGATGATGGGATACGCTGTGCATGTAGTAAGTGCCGATCTCCTCTTCGTTTTCAATCAGACCGAGACGGATACAGCCCTCTGCCAGCACCTTTTTGCAGACGTCATTCAACTCCCGAAGCGTCATGCCGGGCCTGGCCGTTTTTGCGATCGTCCGGTTTGCTTCCAAAACGACCTCATAAACCGCCCTCTGCTGCTGCGTAAAATGCCCGTTTACCGGATAGGTTCTCGTGATGTCCGCACAGTAGCCCTGATATTTTGCGCCCAGATCCATCAACAGCAGCGTGCCGTCCTCGCAGATATCCCGGTTGGTTTCGTAGTGCAGCATTGTACCGTTTGCACCGCTTCCGGCAATCGTCGGGAACGAAGTTCCATCCGCACCCTGATACATGATCTGATATTCAAAATCCGCCTGTGCCTGATATTCCGCCATGCCCGGCGCCAAATACTTCATCACATACTGCAGTGCATTGTCGGTGATTTCGATCGCCGTTTTGAGCTGTGCGACCTCGTCTGCATCCTTCTGCATCCGCATCTGCGCCACATACGGGAACAGATTTCTGATCGGATATCCCGGATACAGCGCTGCGTATTCCTTCGCCTTTACCGCATTGTAATCCGGCAGATCCTCTTGCTGATGGCGATAACAGTCAAAATACAGGCTTTTGACATCCTCGCGGGTCATCATCATATCGAACACCCCGTCAAAGCTTTCCAAGAAACGCACATCTTCGATCTGACTGATCTCTTTTGCCTCATCGACCGTCACCTTCCTGCCATACCAGCGCTCCTGCGTCGGGTCAGCCTCTTCTATAAATAGGATTTCCTTCGGATCGCGTTTCGTCTTTTTCATGAGCAGGATCATCCGCTCCCGGCGCAATCCCGTCAGATAAAAGAAGTTGCGGTTCGCCTCAAACGGCGCGTACTCGTCCGCGCTCACATGTGTTTCAATTCCAGAAAATAAAATCAGTGCAGCATTTTCCTCCATCTGATCGAACAGCTGCTGTCTTCTTTTTAAAAAGTTCATCTTTCCCTCTCATTTCTGCGCACGCTTTTTGCGCATGCCGAGTTTGTGTCAAGTGCGCGCAGACACAAACCTCGTGATTGAAAAATTTTATTTTTCAATCTTTTCCTACATTTTTCAGACGCCCTCGCGTCATGCACTTTGTAGACGCAAACGCGATCCCGCTTCTTTCATGTATCGAATAAATCCTCCGCTCAGTCGTTCTCTTCCAGCTCCTCCAGATTCTCGTCCGACGCAGACGAACCCATCCATGCCGCGACTCCAAAAATCAGAAGCACCGTTCCGACCGCAATCCATACCGTGCTGTCCGAATGCGTCCAAATCGCCGCAAAGCCGCCGACTTCCAACGGAATAGCTGCGATTTTCAGCCCCCAGAACCGCAGTTTTTCCACATCGTTCAATTGCTGATACGCCTGCTTCTGGGCAACCACAGATGCTGCACACAAAATAAAAATGTTGCCGGAGGCTTTCCGTCCTCTTAATAGCCACGCGATTCCAAAACAGATCACCGCCAAAAACCATCCAACAATCAACAGCAGGAGGCTGTCGCCCTCAACGAAATCCTCCACATACCGATAAAAATCATCTTCTGTCCCGTAAAAATAGAGATATGCGTGTCCCTCGGACGGCTTCTGCACCGTCACTTCACCGTTTCCGACAAGCGCTACCGCTGTCAGCTGCGCATCCTCTCCCAGTCCCCAGATCTGATAACGGGTGTCTCCATTTTTTCCGCCCGGGTAAAATTCGTCAAACCATTCCAGACCGCGAACATTATCCTCCGTCAGCTCTGTCTGATCGTCCAATGCAGCTGCGACATGATCGCCCCGGACTGTATAGCTGCCGCCATCCTCTTTTTCCCAGCCGGAAGAATCCTCATCCTCTTCTTCCTGATAGACCCATTTTTCCACTTTCAGATAATAAAACTGCCCATCCAGAAACTTTCGCGGATCGGAAACCAGATCGCCGGTCAATGGAATCTGCGTCACCACAACTTCCTGCTGCGTGTCCTGATTTTTCCATTCCTCCAGATCCTGCATGGTGACAACCGGTGCGTCATAAAGCGCCTGCGCACGCGCACTCGTATCTTTCTTATCAGCTGCGCAGAACACAATTCCCGCAAGTACAAAAAATATCCCCAGTCCGATGAAAAATTTTTTCACAATCCGCTCCTTTCCATAGCTGCTCTATTTCGGGGTATCCGTCAAAAAAAGAATTGAAGCCTCTTGCATTCCTGTCTTATACTGATAGTACCTGATAATATAGGAGGGCTTCCACATGATCCGTTTCGCTGTAATCGGCACAAACACCATTACCGATAAATTTCTCCAGGCAGCCTCTGCACTGCCTGATTTCAAGCTCTGCGCTGTCTATTCCAGAACGCTTGCGCGGGCGCAGGAGTATGCACAAAAAAATAACGTTTCGCTTGTCTTTGATTCTCTGGAGGCGTTGGCCAACTCAGACCAGATCGACGCAGTCTACATCGCCAGCCCCAATTTCTGCCATGCTGCCCAGAGCATCCTGATGATGCAGCACCACAAGCATGTGCTCTGCGAAAAGCCGATCGCCTCCAATGCTTCGGAATTTCAACAGATGTATGACACTGCCATAAAAAATCAGGTCATTCTGCTCGAAGCCATGCGCTCTGTCTTTTCTCCTGGTTTTGCAGCGATCCGTTCCCTGCTGCCTGTGCTTGGAACAATCCGGCAGATAGATTTTTCTTTCTGTAAATATTCCAGCCGCTATGACCATTTCAAAGAGGGGATCATCGAAAACGCTTTCCATCCTGCGCTTTCCAACGCTGCCCTGATGGACATCGGCGTTTACTGTGTCCATCCGCTCGTCTCCCTGTTTGGCATGCCGGCTTCGATTCAGAGCAGCAGCATTTTTTTATCCAACGGCTTCGAAGGCGCCGGCACGGTTCTTTTACAGTACACGGATATGCAGGCAACGCTCCGGTATTCCAAAATCTCGGATTCTTATCTGCCGTCCCAGATTCAGGGAGAAGCCGCAACCCTGCTGATCGATAAAATTCAGGATCCCCAGCAGCTCACGCTCCTGTTTCGAGACGGTCATACCGAAAATCCGAACATTCCAGCTGTTTCCAACAACATGGTCTACGAAGCAGCTGAATTTGCCCGCTTAATCGACCAGCTACAGCAGGCGCTGGAAAATGACTCAACGGATGGGATACCTTCCCTCATCCGTCATTCCTGGCTGAAAGCATCCTGCCTCGAGCTCGAAATCATGGACACCGTCCGCAGGCAACAAAAAATTCTTTTTCCGGCAGACCACTGAGGTCTGCCGTTTTCATTCATGACAATAGAATGCTCGCAGAGCGTGCATTCTATTGTTTCGGAAAGAGCTTTCTCCGCCATAAGCAGCGGTAAAATGCACTTTTCTTTTTACATCGAAATCCACCCAAACGCATTTGCCACGGAGCTGATCAAAATGATCGCCGCAAAGATCGGGCATAAATACCGAATCATCACGTTAAAAATCTTCTTTCTCCGAAATGTGCTCTCGCCGTGCATGACTTCTTCTTCAATGCTTTTTGTTCCAACTACTTTCGACACCAGCAGACAGGTGGCAATTGCTGCGATCGGCATCATAACAGAGTTTGTCAGAAAATCAAAGAAATCCAGAAACTGCATTCCGATCAGCTTTACCCAGGACAACGGGCCGTATCCCATACAGGATAAAGTACCCAGCCCCAGCATGATCACGCCAACCAAAACAACTGCCTTCTTGCGTCCCCAGTGAAGCTCATCCTCAAAGGTAGACACTGCACTCTCTGTCAGTGCAATCGAGCTTGTGATCGCTGCAAATAACACGAGTACGAAGAATAAAATTCCCGCTACTGTTCCAAATCCCATGCTTGCAAACACTTTCGGAATCGTAATAAACATCAACGCAGGTCCTGCCTGCAGCGTCTCCGGATCTCCGCCGGAAAAGGCAAATACTGCCGGGATGATCATCAGACCCGCCATAATTGCGATGGCTGTATCGAATACTTCTACATTTCTCGTCGAATCTTCAATCGATACGTCCTTTTTCATATAGGATCCAAACGTGATCAAAATTCCCATAGCAATCGACAGGGAATAAAACATCTGTCCCATCGCCGCAACCACCGTCATCCAGGAAAAATTTTTCACATTCGGTACCAGAAAATATTTCACACCTTCCAGTGCGCCCGGACGCGTCACCGAATACACTGCAATAATCACGGATAGCACGATCAGTATCGGCATCATGAATTTCGACACGCGCTCGATTCCATTGCGCACGCCCGCATAAATAATCGCCAGCGTAAACAGCGCAAATACGGCAAAGCAGATTTCCGTAGATGTTCCGTTTGAAATAAAATCGGAAAAATAGCCGTCTGCTGCCAGCTTCTGACCGTTTCCTTTGACATATTCAACCAGATATTTGATGACCCAGCCACCGATTACGGAATAATACGGTACGATCAGCACAGGAATGATCGCGTTGATCCAGCCGCCTGCAGACAGCCATTTCGATTTGCCGAAAGAGGAAAAGGCTCCCACCGGGCTTTTTTTCGTCATGCGCCCAATCGCGGTTTCCGCTACAATCATGGTATAGCCGAAGGTCAACGCCAGCAAAATATAAATCAGCAGGAAAATGCCGCCTCCGTACTTTGCTGCCAGGTACGGAAATCTCCAGATATTTCCCAGCCCGACAGATGCTCCCGCAGCTGACAGGACATATCCGAGTTTACCGGAAAAGCTACTTCTTTTGTTATGTTCCATTTTCAGTCTCTCTCCTTTTTGTGAAATACGTTTTTACTATACCATACTTTCATCAAAAAGGATTCCGAAATTTTCGGAGGATTTTTATGCATTTATGTAGATTTTTAGATGATGCGCTTCTGACCATTTGTATTCTCTTTTACAAATATTCTCTTATATAAATTTTAACATTTTAATCCACGCTCCCGCGAAGGGAGCGACGTATATATGTGACGTTCTTGACCTTGACTATGAATTTCAATCCACGCTCCCGCGAAGGGAGCGACTATTTGTGCGAGACAACAGGATGTAAATAAAAATCATTTCAATCCACGCTCCCGCGAAGGGAGCGACAGGTGCAGGAGCTGATGATTCGAGCGGAAAGAGCAATTTCAATCCACGCTCCCGCGAAGGGAGCGACACGCTTGAGCAGTTCGTGGGCGCACCGACAGCAGAATTTCAATCCACGCTCCCGCGAAGGGAGCGACAGGTGGTCACAGGTAACAGAATCAAAGCAGAACGATTTCAATCCACGCTCCCGCGAAGGGAGCGACAAATCAGCCATCGGACTTCCAGTTACCTCTATACTATTTCAATCCACGCTCCCGCGAAGGGAGCGACGAAACGCGAGAGTAAAGAAGTAGTTGAAAACATATTTCAATCCACGCTCCCGCGAAGGGAGCGACAAACAGCACACCAAATTCCTGCATGTCGTTTATATTTCAATCCACGCTCCCGCGAAGGGAGCGACAAACATGACCGCAAAAAATGGATACAAATATGAAATTTCAATCCACGCTCCCGCGAAGGGAGCGACGAGTTGACGCCGGACTATAGCAAGTCGGATATTCAATTTCAATCCACGCTCCCGCGAAGGGAGCGACACAACGTATTTTAAGAAAGCGAGGGAAATTTTATATTTCAATCCACGCTCCCGCGAAGGGAGCGACCCAGAAGAAATTGAAACGGAATCCGAAGAAATTATTTCAATCCACGCTCCCGCGAAGGGAGCGACGGAAACTGCTTGATTTACAGTCTGGAAACGCCAATTTCAATCCACGCTCCCGCGAAGGGAGCGACGGAGGAGCTGGCTAGAGAAAAATGAGGACAAAACGATTTCAATCCACGCTCCCGCGAAGGGAGCGACAAGAAAAGGTAACTTACCATAAGTGGGATGGTTATTTCAATCCACGCTCCCGCGAAGGGAGCGACAAAGTAGAGGCTGAACTGGCAAAAGAAAACAACTATTTCAATCCACGCTCCCGCGAAGGGAGCGACCAAAGCGGTGGAAAAAGAAGAACAGGAGAACATGATTTCAATCCACGCTCCCGCGAAGGGAGCGACGGTAGATGTTTATACCGTGGCAACCCCTGACCTATTTCAATCCACGCTCCCGCGAAGGGAGCGACTAGCCACAACAGTTCACTATCGCTGAACATTTTTATTTCAATCCACGCTCCCGCGAAGGGAGCGACGCTGTATGTCCAGGCGTCTGCGCAGGGGGTAAGCAATTTCAATCCACGCTCCCGCGAAGGGAGCGACGCTGGAGCCGGACACCGTGACGCTTGCGAAAGCGATATTTCAATCCACGCTCCCGCGAAGGGAGCGACGTATTAAGTAGGGAATTAGGAGCAGGAGGCGGCATTTCAATCCACGCTCCCGCGAAGGGAGCGACTACAAAGGCTATCGCACGATGCGGTTTGAGGATATTTCAATCCACGCTCCCGCGAAGGGAGCGACGACATCAAATTTAATTTGATTTATTATAATAAGCATTTCAATCCACGCTCCCGCGAAGGGAGCGACGGTTATGACGCAGAGTCCGGGAAAGAAAGCGGACTGATTTCAATCCACGCTCCCGCGAAGGGAGCGACAGACAACACCGACAGTTGCAGACATTTCTCGCAATTTCAATCCACGCTCCCGCGAAGGGAGCGACACAGTCGCGCCATTCGGATTCCCGTTATTGCCTAATTTCAATCCACGCTCCCGCGAAGGGAGCGACATCGATCCAAAGCCCTGACTCAGCCTGTCAAGCGAAATTTCAATCCACGCTCCCGCGAAGGGAGCGACAAAAACAGTTTCCGGATCCCGATCAATGTTACACCATTTCAATCCACGCTCCCGCGAAGGGAGCGACTAAAACGTGGGACGCTGCTGGAAGAGGATACAATTTCAATCCACGCTCCCGCGAAGGGAGCGACAACGGTAAAAGAGCTGACACAGATTGTATGGGGAATTTCAATCCACGCTCCCGCGAAGGGAGCGACTGCCCTGCAGATCTCAAACTCTGCATGGGAAGAATTTCAATCCACGCTCCCGCGAAGGGAGCGACGGCGCTTCTTGCCATCAACAATCTCGTAATCCTCAAATTTCAATCCACGCTCCCGCGAAGGGAGCGACGGTAACGCAGATAACAACAAATCTGGCAGAACAAGATTTCAATCCACGCTCCCGCGAAGGGAGCGACTGAAGTGATTCAGGTGGAACAAGCGCTGATGGATATTTCAATCCACGCTCCCGCGAAGGGAGCGACGGCGATTGAAGCGGCAATATGTCATGCTTGCCACATTTCAATCCACGCTCCCGCGAAGGGAGCGACTAATGACCTGTTTTTCCCCCGCCATATGGCGCATATTTCAATCCACGCTCCCGCGAAGGGAGCGACAGGATGGCGAGATTGAGGTTAAGACACTGGGCGCATTTCAATCCACGCTCCCGCGAAGGGAGCGACAATAGAGCGGTGGATATGTGCCGCAATATCATCATTTCAATCCACGCTCCCGCGAAGGGAGCGACATAAGGGTACGCCATAAAATGCGGGAGGTGGTAGAATATTTCAATCCACGCTCCCGCGAAGGGAGCGACAAAAGGACAGGAGACAGGATAAAAAAGGGCAAAATTTCAATCCACGCTCCCGCGAAGGGAGCGACGTGGATTGCCTGCAGGAGAATGTTTACCTGGATGGATTTCAATCCACGCTCCCGCGAAGGGAGCGACCAATCACAAGGGAGATCATAAAAGCATACCCTGATATTTCAATCCACGCTCCCGCGAAGGGAGCGACCAGTTTTGCGTTGACAATATGATGCGGGAAATTATTTCAATCCACGCTCCCGCGAAGGGAGCGACTACATTGACACTCAGGATGTTTATTACTGGACAATTTCAATCCACGCTCCCGCGAAGGGAGCGACTATATTCGATTGCCGCTTTAACGCGTCCAGCAATCATTTCAATCCACGCTCCCGCGAAGGGAGCGACGTTATAGACAAGCACAGGACACCGAATGTATACCGCATTTCAATCCACGCTCCCGCGAAGGGAGCGACGCTACAAATACCCTTGTACATTCTCAAAACAGATCATTTCAATCCACGCTCCCGCGAAGGGAGCGACCAATCTCCCATGATGTCAACAGCATCTTTTTTCTGATTTCAATCCACGCTCCCGCGAAGGGAGCGACCATGCGCGGGCATGGCTGGGTGATGGAGGTCTATAATTTCAATCCACGCTCCCGCGAAGGGAGCGACATTTGACCGCGCAGGAATTTGACACAGTTATGGCAATTTCAATCCACGCTCCCGCGAAGGGAGCGACTCTGACACCGACCCTTGGGCGATGTTGAAACAGATTTCAATCCACGCTCCCGCGAAGGGAGCGACGGGGTCGGCTAGAATGTCTATTGCGGAAATAATAACATTTCAATCCACGCTCCCGCGAAGGGAGCGACGAGCAATAACCTCTACTACTGCCTGTTTCAAATATTTCAATCCACGCTCCCGCGAAGGGAGCGACTTTTTCCATGCTACCCCTTTCCAATAAAAAAGAGATTTCAATCCACGCTCCCGCGAAGGGAGCGACTAAAACACCTGCTGCGTTGTAATTTTCAGAGGGATTTCAATCCACGCTCCCGCGAAGGGAGCGACAGCATTTATTAACATCTTTTCGCTTGCAGTACGGCTATTCTTTATTTCATCTCACCAATAAAATATAGCTCCTGTTTTAAAAAAATAAATTAATAAATGTTATTTCATAATTTTTCAGGTGCGAATCTCCATAAGAATTCATATGCACTTCCTGTTCGCACCAGTTTTTAGAGGAGCAGGACCTGATCGGCAGCAATACCTTTTTCGACCCCGACATGCTCCACTTTCGTCTCGTATTTATTACCAAGATAATAAAAGCGCAGACTATCTACTTTACTGTCGATAATGTCTGTCAGAAGTGCTTTCAGTGCGATGCACTGAGCGTTATCCAAAATACATTCAAATACAGAATTCTGAACCCTTCTTCCATAGTTGACGCATTGTTTAGCAACCTTCCGCAGTCTTGTTTTACCAGCTGCTGTTTCTGTGTTCACATCATATGTGATCAGTACAAGCATTTGTCACCTCATTTCCAGAGAAAAACAGGATATTCGTCCAGGTCTCCGCGTAAATATCGGGCAAGGAGCATTGCCTGCACATAGGGAACCATTCCCCACTCCACTTTTTCCCTAAGATACGGATGTGTAATAACTTCCTTTTTTCTATTTTGCCATTCTGTCAAAAACTTTTTCCGCAGCTCATCATCCATCAAAACTGCACCATTTTCTTTTTTTGTAAAGTTTTTTCCGCTAATAATCTTCTTATTAATAAGAGATAATACAAACCGATCTGCCATTACAGAGCGAAGTTCTTCAACCATATCCAATGCCAGTGAACTTCTTCCCGGACGTTCTGTATGCAGATATCCGACACAGGGATCTAAGCCAACACATTCCAGAGCAGACATGATCTGATTCGTCAAAAGTGTATAGGCAAAAGAAAGCATCGCATTAACCGTATCCATTGGAGGACGTTTTGTCCGTCCCTGAAACTGAAAATCCTTTTTCTGCTGCAGAATCAATTCATTGAATACACCAAAATAAATGCTGGCAGCTTCCCCTTCATATCCTCTTAACTGATCCTTGGATGTACAGTTTTGAATCCGCTCCAGGGAAGCTTTTAATTGCATTGATGCTGCTTTTACCTTTTCCGCATCAATCTGCATTGCATGATCCCGGATTGCCCGTTCCAGAACCCAGCGCGAATTGTATACTTTTCCAAGAATACAAGTTTTTGCAATTGTAAGGCTCTTTTCCTCATCTTTTCCTGTATCATACTGCTGTTTTCGTAAAATAACATTTCCTCTTACTTTTCCAGTCACCCGGGCTAAGAATTTTCCCTGCGGCGTAAGGTAACACAAGGAAATATTTCGGTCTGCACAAGCGCCCATAAGCGCTGGGCTTGTCCCTCTGTAACCAAAAGAAACAATTCCCTCCAGATTATGCAGCGGCAGCCTTCCAAGCTCCTTCTGTTCTTCATAAACAACAATATTTTCTCCATCCAATCCAAGGTAGCTGTTTTCCGAAGTAACGTACAATGTATTGAGCAGTTTTTTCATCCCGGTTCCTCCTCCAGCGCCCGTTTCAGATATTCCTTTACCGATCCGGCTTTTTCGAGCTTTGGAAGGCATATTTCCTTCAGAGAACAGGAAGCGCATGCTTTGCTGTATTTTACTTTCGGTGTATACCGTCTGTCATAATATTGATGCATTTCTTCAAATATCTGACAAACCTCATTTTTCAGCTCTTCCGTAATTGCAACGACTTCACGTCTTCTGGTTTCTCCATAAAAAATTGCCCCTTCCGATACTGTCGTCGAAAACATTTCTTCCAAACACATTGCCTGCGCTGTCAGCTGTAAGATATCCTCCTCTGAATGTTTTGGTTTCCCTTTTTTATACTCTACCGGATAAATACTGTAAAATCCCCTGTGTCCGTGCAGTTTCACTCCATCTTCGCATTTCCGAAATTCTACAATATCGCATTCGCCGCTGACTCCCATCGTTCTGGAACTGACCGGCAATGCCCTTACCACAAGCAAATCTTTCCGCTTTTCCGTCAGATATGGATCATGCGCCTTTTTGTGCATCAGCTCTCCAATGACAGTATGTTCATTTTCTGCCCATTGCTGTTCCACATGAATCAATGCCCATTGTCTCCTGCAAAATTTAAAATGCTGGATACCAGATATCATCAAATAATCGTCTTCAGCATATTCCATTATACGACACCTCTTTTTCAACGCATTTCAAACAAAGTGTGCCTTTTTCTGCTTTCTGATTACTATGCTCTTCTTGTCACTTCAACAGATTCCGGTATCTGATCCTGATGAATTTTAACTGTATAATCTTTATAGTTTCTGGGATAAATAATATCGTCGTTTTTCTTTACTTCCACTGCATCAAATAACTTATATGCGGGACAATTTCCCAGCTCCTTGCTGTGTTTGAAAATAATCAGTTCCCGCACCGCCATCTTTCCTCTTGCCGCAGAATGATCATTTTCAAACATGTTGATAATTGCTTCCCATAAAAGCTCCAGATCTTCCTCAGAAAATCCGGTTACCTTTCTGGCAAGATTTGCAGAAACATATCCCTCTGCACGATATAATCCATAGGGCACAATGCTTTTTCTGCCCATTTCCGTGCTCTTATTTTCCGCGTCTTTTTCTGTCGTAATCGCAACTCTCGTAATCGTTACTTCCTGACTGATAATCGGATCAATGCTTCTGGCAAAGCCAATCTGCACAGGACCCCTTACCTGCCCGCAATTCAGCGATGCTTTCACAAATGTTGTCATAACCGCACCAAAAGTTCTGATATCATAAAAATTCTGGCACATATAATCCCGAATTTTCAGATCTGCATCTGGATCGTTCTTTTTCAGCTTTTTTAATCCATCCGTCACTTTTTTTTCATCTGTCTCATGGATTCCAAGGCTCTCGCATGCGATTCTATCGCTTCGGTTCAACGGTACGTCTTCACGGATATAAATCTGGAACCCCGGCTCCTCCTCTTTTACTGTTTCCACATAATTTCTGATCTTTCGTTTCAGACAAACATCTGTCACAAGACCGAGACCACTTTCCGGATCAATACGCGGCATATTTCCTGCATCAGGATCTCCGTTCGGATTCCCATTTTCCACATCAAACAATACTACAAACTCATATCTGTTTTTGATTGTCTCACTCATTTACTTTTCCTCCCGCTTTTCATATTTTTTCTGCATCTGATGATAATATCCCAGATCAAATTGTCCCTGCTCTTCCAGTGCCAGACGGTTCGGCATTTTTTCTCCGAGTTTCCCCATAATTTCCATAATCTGCTTTTCGTAATATATTTTTGCACTCGGATTATCCCGTTCCAGCTTTTTGATATGGCTGTTTTTTAATTTGAACAATATCGGAAAAACAATTGCCGGTGTCGCACACGCAGAGTTAAAATACCGATCCCGGATTGTTGCTTTAATTCCCGGATTGGCGTCCATCTGAATTGCTTCCAACATAGCAAACAGCCTTCCTAAAACGTATGCCTCTTCCTTACATCCCTCATTTAGTCCCATATAATGTTCCCCCTTTTCCAAATGGTAGTTTTGAATCAAATAAGCCTTGAGGATCGCAGCTTTTTTCCAGGTGACGTTTCCCTGCTCCGCCCTGATACGAATCATCGTATCTGTATACAAACTTGCCGGATAACGGTTTCCTGCAAGGATTGCCTGCAGCACCATAGACGCCATATTCGAAATCGGATTTTTATCCTTTGCTTTCTGATTCACCGTTTCCGCAAGCATGTCTCGGATTCCAAGATAACTATTCTGTTCCCATACCGGTTTTACAATTTCAATTCGCTGATAATGTTCTGCAAGATGCTTCAAAATATTTCCAAAAGAATCTTCATAAAAGAAACGAACCGCTAAACGAGCAGCATTTGGTGCAAGTCCAAGGATATAAAACTTTTGATTTGGATTCAATTCAAACTGATCCAGATCGAGATATTTCTGTTTTTTCAATCCTGCAAAAACAGCTTTCAGCATCTCCTCATTATCCGGTTTGGGTTCCAGAAAAGAAGCAAAAAAATCCTGATATGCCTCTTCTCCACTTTCTGCCCAGAATACCACTCTTGTATCACCAAGCTGAAATCGGTATTCTTCTTGTCCCAGCAGGTAATTTAAAGCTGTCGTATACGCAAACTCTGCATACTTTCCAACCGGCGCATTGTAGCTTTGTTCTTTTCCGTAAGATTCAAATGCCGGTGCATTAAAAGACACCAGTGCTGCGCCGCTCGACTGTGCCCCCGGAACCCCTTTAATGGATCTGTGAATTCTGGAAATCGGACCATAATTTCCTGTTACAAGACAAATGCCTGATGTTTCCTCCTCTGTCTCAGACTGACTTGCGTTCCACATTTTCTGTATTTCCGGATCATCCTGTGCATAGAATTCGTTCATTCCAAAAACAAGATTCCCGCCATCTGTAATTCCTTCCCATTGCTCTTTCAACTCCGGACATTCCTGAACGCTTTCCGGGTTCCAGTTTTTAAAAAAATGGCAGACTGCCTGCGCCATTATGCCATCTGTTCCTTCCAAAACAGAGAGGTGTCTTTCCTTTGCTGCCAGAAAACAATCCCTTATCCGCCCAGAAGTCTCTTCTGCATCAATTCCTAACAGATATTTTGAGTTATCACACAGAAAATTTGCCGCTATTCCGGAAGATCGGGTGACCATCTGCGGTACTTTCATCGTTTTGGGAATTAAAACCTTCTTTTTCCCAATTTCTTTTTCCTGCTTCAAGCAGATAATTTGTTTGATTCGTCCATCCGCATACAAATTGATTTCATAGGAAACCTTTGCCTGACACCACCCCGGCTGCGATACTTTCCCCTGCTCTGCCAGACTTTCATATTCCTTTACAAGTGCCTGTAAAATCACCGAATCACCTCACAGTCTCTCAGATCAAGAACACCGTTTCTCATCACCGCCCGAAAGAACATCGGCTGAATATCGTTCGGATCAGAGTAATCCATGTCGTATAGCATAAAACCGAGATCCTTTTCCGGAACAACAGCATAACAGGATGTAGTTTCCTCTTCGCACAATTCGAAATGCACCGGGAATTCCCGGCATCCAAAATACGGCATGTGATAGCATTCTCCGCGCTTTAAACGACGCATCATGATATCCTTGAACTTACCGGGATTGTCTGTTTCATTTGCCTGTTCCGTCATTTCAAAATGTGCTTCAATGACATATTCCACATCACACAGCAATAAAGATGCCCGCTGTACAATTTCCTCTTTTGTACTCAAATACAATTCCTTATCCGCTCCGTTATATGCCTGAAGCACATTGCTGGCAGAAATTTTGCTTTTCACTTCATTTCTCCGAACGCTGGTAAACCGGATTGGTTTGTTTACCTGAATTTTGTCGATCACCCATCGAAGCCCCGGATGCCAGTAAATCGCTTCCAGAATTCCTCTTGCAGCAGATGGCGTCATTACATCGTAAGAACACCGTTCCACTTTCATCTCTGGTCTTGAGAAGAGCGCATATGGTCCCCATACTCTGACTTTTACACCCATGCCCATTTTATCACCCCTTTTCATCTATAATATCGAACCATCCTGATAGCAGGCTGCCAGATAGTCTCTCGATTGATAGTAAAAATCCGTATTATAATCAGAAATGCTGGAATCTATCCAGGAATGATATACCTGCCAAAGCCCTTTCTCAATATCCTGATCAGAATAGGAATCTTCAATCAGCCGTTCATACACTTCTCCGATATCCCAATAATCCGGTACTGTATATCTGCATGCTCCCACATTATCAAAGCTGCCCTTCGGAATATTGCATTCTTCAATCAATTCTTCTGCCATCTTTTCAATTGGTTCACAATGAAATACATCTGCATGTTCGTAAATCCGATGAATATGCTTTCTTCCCAGATAATCTGCTACTTTTTTCCGAGGCTGTTTCGTTTTCCTTCCGATGTATTCGATCAAGCTGCATATATAAAATAAATCATTATTATTTTTTGTCCCCATACACGACCTCGCTTCCTACAAATGTCAATGTATCCAGCGCTGAAATCGTATGAAAACTGATTTGATGCGTCGGATATTTAAACTTTGCCAGTTCCCAAAATGCGGCTCTCGAAATTTTGCCATCCAGATAGTTCTGGATATAATTGTAAATCGTATCATCTGCCATCGGTCCTTCCACAATATCATATTTGTGTGGAATTCCTCTACGACATGCCACAATAAAATCCAGCCATTCTTCCGTCATCTCTTCAAAATACAAACAATTCAAAGTACTGCTTGGTACATATTCATATTTATTGATGTACCCATCACCGTATCTGGTTGCCCAACGCTTCGCCTGCTCTGTATAAAGTGTGCAGTAAAATCCAAAATAGAAATCTTTTTGAAATCGTGCTTTTCGAATTTCGGGATATTCCACGATTTCTTTACTCCCATGATATAAAACCATCTCTGTTCCCCTTTTTATAAAAATTATCGTTTTTCTCACTGTCCTTTTCTTTATATTTCCACTATACTACACTGTTTTATATAATGCAACAACGTTTCCATTATCTGTGGGAAAATATATTGAAGTTTCTATAAAAATATTTACACTGGATTATATGGAATAACTATTATATAATAAACATCGTCTTTTCCTGCCATTTACAATGACACGGAATTGGGGATTGAAAAAATATTTTTTCACACCATGTGAACCAAGCGATGCGGAACAGAAGTTGATGATTTTTCTTCTGTTCCGTATGCTTTTATCCTCTAACCTCCCGCCTACAGCACTTGCTAAAACAATTACCAGAACACTCCGATGCCTTCTTCAATATCCATTTTTAATCCCATTTCTTCTGTGTACAGTTCCTCCGAAACTAATTCATAGAAATCTTCTATATCACCGGACACCGGACGCAGCGCTCCCTGTCCGTTTAATTTTTCAAAATCCCTGTCATAAATATTGATACAATACTGTCCTGCCTGTCGCATCAAAGTGCGGGAATACCCCTGGTTTCGAATCTGTCCCAATAACTTCGCCGCTTCCTGCTCTCTTTTTACAAACACTGTTACGGTATTCTCTTCAATCAGATGAAACTTTTTAGCAGCTGACGCAAACTGATAATTCTGATTTTCGAAGCAGCGCATCACACCGTCCTTATCCATTTCATCCTGTTTTAATTGATACAACATCTGGAAATACTGATCTACTGTCGCAAGGTCTTCCGGCTGATATCCATCCAGTAAAAGCGCTTTGGACGTATCAATCTGCATCTGCTGACCGGGAACAAACTCTTTTCCTTCCATTCCGAAAATATATACCGGACTCTCCTCTATGGAACGATCTCCATTTCGATTTCCGCGTCCTGCCGCCTGAATCATAGAATCCATTCCCGCAAGCTGTCTATATACAGATCGAAAATCCAGATCCACTCCAGCTTCCACCAGACTCGTTGCAATTAAAATACACTTTTTACCATCTTCCAGTCTTTTCCTAATCTGCTCTAACACCCGTTTCCGATGCTTTGGATACATTGTTGTCGACAGATGAAAGACTCCGTCCCCTTTGATCGCATTATAAATTCTCTGTGCTCGTTTCTTCGTATTGACAATACACAATGCCTGTGTTTCTTTTAAAAGTTTTTCCTCCAGCTCTTCTTCTGTCACCGTTCCGATATCTTCAAATCTCGTCCTCTTGAAAAAGCGAAATTGCTCTTCCATACATGGACAAAGCTCAACCGGCTCCCAATTTCTCTGGAAAAAATTCTGAAATGTTGGCTGCGTTGCTGTACAAAGCACAACAGATGAACCATATTGCGCTGCCAGTTCCTCTATAACCGCAAGACAAGGCTTCAGATGCTCCGGCGGTATCATCTGTGCTTCATCAAAAATGATCACACTGTTTGCAACATTATGAAGCTTCCGGCATTTTGAAGATTTCGATGCAAAGAGAGATTCAAAAAACTGTACATTGGTCGTAACAACCACCGGCTTGTCCCAGTTTTCCGAAGCAAGCTGCATCGGTCTGAGCTCTTCCGAACTGGTATAATCAATGTTGCAATGGCTTTCCAACACATTTTCCTCTCCCAGAATCTCCCGAAATACCTGCGCATTCTGTTCGATAATATTGGTATATGGAATGACATAAATAATCCGCTTCATCTGATGCGCTGCCGCATGCCGAAGTGCAAACGCCAGCGAGGCAATTGTTTTTCCTCCACCGGTCGGAACAGTCAGACGAAACATTCCCTTTTCCTGGGTTCCCATGTCCATACAATGCCGCAAAATCTCACTTCGTCTGCCGTTGATCGTATCGGGTTTTTTATTTTCCAGCCATCTTTTATTCTCAAGATATTTATCTAACTTTCTGTACAGTTCTTCTATTCTCGTGCCGGGATCTCGTTCTGTCTTTCCCTGCTTCATAAAAGCTTCCGTATCCAGAAAATCTGCGTCTACCAGACAGGAATAAATCATTCGCATAAAAAAACTTAACGAAAAATATGGGTTCGGCACAGCTTTTGGATCAATGGGCGCCGAATGAAGTAGCGGAACCTCAATCTCAGACTGATAAGCCTGATAATCTTCTATTTTTTTCTTTAGGCGGCCGCTCAACGTAGACTCTCCGCCATTGTCCGTATTACTTCCGCAATCTGGCAAGCCCGCATGATGCCCTGCAATGCAATAATTTAGAAACGAGTAGTATCCTCCTTTCGCCGCACAAAGTTGTGCTCCGGCCGTCGAATGGTCCACCTGAACATCTCCTTTTTGAAGTCTTCTCTGGAACCTGAGACTGTACTTTCCAATATCATGCAGCATACCACTGCAATATCCCCATTCATACTTTCCAAATTCTCCGGCAAACATTCCAGCAAGTCTTGCAACCCCCTCCGAATGCTCCAAAACACTCTGTTTTCGTTTCCCATCAATATGCGCAAAATAATCCATATGCCTCTCCCCCATTTTCTTCGACATTTTTTCTGTTACGATCCTTTTCCTGACATGCTCCCGCGAAGGGAGCGACGCAAACCAAGCTTGATGTACTTCATTCCGATTGCTGATTTCAATCCACGCTCCCGCGAAGGGAGCGACCAATGGCTGCCCATACTTTTCGTACATAGCAAGATTTCAATCCACGCTCCCGCGAGGGGAGCGACCACGTCTGGAAGATGAGCATCAAGAACAGATGGCATTTCAATCCACGCTCCCGCGAGGGGAGCGACCACTGTGGCGGGTTTGAAGACGAAGAATCCCAGATATTTCAATCCACGCTCCCGCGAGGGGAGCGACTAGCGGAGGAAGCGCCGTAGTCTCCTGTAGCGGAGATTTCAATCCACGCTCCCGCGAGGGGAGCGACTACCTACGCAGCTACACAGGACGCAGCACGACAGATTTCAATCCACGCTCCCGCGAGGGGAGCGACCCGGCGGGCTGAATCCGGGCGACATGTTCGAAATTTCAATCCACGCTCCCGCGAGGGGAGCGACACATCTTCCCAAAACTCTGTTTCGATTCGGAGCATTTCAATCCACGCTCCCGCGAGGGGAGCGACATGGTCAACGGCGCTGGGCGGCTGCGTGTAAAAATTTCAATCCACGCTCCCGCGAGGGGAGCGACACGCCGGAAAGCACGGGAGTGCTCCACGTAACAATTTCAATCCACGCTCCCGCGAGGGGAGCGACTACGTTGAACTGGTAGACATCGACATCAAAACAGATTTCAATCCACGCTCCCGCGAGGGGAGCGACGATTTTGTTAGCCAAAGAGAACAATTCACAGGAATTTCAATCCACGCTCCCGCGAGGGGAGCGACAGGAATTGGCACAGCAGTAAAAAAGAGCGCGGCAATTTCAATCCACGCTCCCGCGAGGGGAGCGACATTGGCAGCAGTACTGGTATATAAGGCCGGAGAGATTTCAATCCACGCTCCCGCGAGGGGAGCGACAAGACCTTGACCTTTAACGTGCTGGCTACAGCTCCATTTCAATCCACGCTCCCGCGAGGGGAGCGACGATCCTGTGCAACAGCATGGAGGAAGCGGTAAAATTTCAATCCACGCTCCCGCGAGGGGAGCGACATATTACGCCTTTAGTATAAGGCGGGAATGGAGAATTTCAATCCACGCTCCCGCGAGGGGAGCGACATTATGCGGATGAGTATGGTGGCGACAAGTACGAAATTTCAATCCACGCTCCCGCGAGGGGAGCGACGGCATTGTTAAAGTACAGTTTTGGTGAGTATCTGATTTCAATCCACGCTCCCGCGAGGGGAGCGACCAGAAGCAGCGGGACTACAGGAGCAAGATAAAAATTTCAATCCACGCTCCCGCGAGGGGAGCGACCGATATATCTGTACTTGCTGTGCGAAATATATCATTTCAATCCACGCTCCCGCGAGGGGAGCGACCTGCTGTTGATGTCATGATGGAGCTGCGGAAGATATTTCAATCCACGCTCCCGCGAGGGGAGCGACCGGCAAGCTATATCTCTATGCACCTACTCACGCAATTTCAATCCACGCTCCCGCGAGGGGAGCGACTTGAGGTAGATGAACGTATCTGGCTTTTAAGTGAATTTCAATCCACGCTCCCGCGAGGGGAGCGACACGACTGGGGCACAGTTATTACCGTTTGAGGTAGGATTTCAATCCACGCTCCCGCGAGGGGAGCGACTGTATTAAGTAGGGATTTGAACCAGCGTTTTCCAATTTCAATCCACGCTCCCGCGAGGGGAGCGACCAGAAGGGTGAAAAGGGCGATCCGTTTTCAATCGCATTTCAATCCACGCTCCCGCGAGGGGAGCGACCTTGATCCAGCTCTTTCTTGTGAGATGCAGCATGAATTTCAATCCACGCTCCCGCGAGGGGAGCGACGAGGGCGGAATATCGCAAGTCTAATAATAAAAATATTTCAATCCACGCTCCCGCGAGGGGAGCGACGTACAAGCGCTTGCATATGCGTTTCATATGGACATTTCAATCCACGCTCCCGCGAGGGGAGCGACTTTTCCTCTTCGTACTCTTTTCCTTCTTTGTATTATTTCAATCCACGCTCCCGCGAGGGGAGCGACGTTTAATCTCACATGGTATTTATACAAATTGGGATTTCAATCCACGCTCCCGCGAGGGGAGCGACAACTATATTTGTAAGATCGTAACCATTTATGTAGGATTTCAATCCACGCTCCCGCGAGGGGAGCGACCTACATTGACACTCAAGACGTTTATTACTGGGCAATTTCAATCCACGCTCCCGCGAGGGGAGCGACTTCCCCGTTTGCTTTTGCAAAAAGGGGGATGCTGATTTCAATCCACGCTCCCGCGAGGGGAGCGACATGCAGTCTGCGCAATGTTGGGAAATATGTGGGCGGATTTCAATCCACGCTCCCGCGAGGGGAGCGACTGCGCTCCGCAGCATTTCGCGGTTCACGGTCTTTTTATTTCAATCCACGCTCCCGCGAGGGGAGCGACTGCATTTATTGACATTTTTTCGTTTACAGTACGGCTATATTTTATTTCATCTCACTAATAAATATAGCTTCTGTTTTTAAAAAACTAAATTAATAAATGTTATTTTATAATTTTCCAGGTGCGAATCTCCATAAGAATTCATATGCACTTCCTGTTCGCACCAGTTTTTAGGAGAGCAAGTCCTGATCGGCAACAATACCTTTTCGCCCCGTTATTCCTCGCCTCCGTCTCATATTTATTATTCCGATAAAATTATTCCAGACAATGGAATGTTCACATAACATACACTCTGTTGCTTATTTCTATCTATCCAGCACGATCACCGGTGCAGACAAAATACCGACCTTCTGCAGCACATATTCCTCCGACCAGCCATCGTCCTGTGTGCGCCAGCTGCCGGGATTCAGGAATCTGTCATCCTCTCCAACCATATGGACTGCGCCAAAGGTATTGACGCGGTTTCCAAACAGCACCAGATCGATCGAATCAGCCTGTCCAACTTCCAGATCATAAGGTGCAAATGTCGTCTCACCCAACCGTTTTCCATCTTTTTCTATTGCAACGAGTGCGCCGCGATAATGAGGAATATGTACAACAGCGCCATTTGCTCCGATCGATACCGGCAGATGATAGGTAATATTTCCACCATAAAAAGGAAGTCCCTGGGGTACGATATCTCCAAAGCTTAACGCTCTGACAGGTGCTGTCACAACACCGGCTCTGCCTTCGATACGCACGCCAAAATCACCCAGCAGATAGCACCATTCCAGACCGATTCTGTGCGTGAAAGGAACTGTCGCTTCCACTATATTTGTGCCTTTCTGAAGTGCGCCGATTTCAATCGTCCCGATGCAGTGGTCCGTATACCAGCCGGACACCTTTTCGTTCACTGTTTTCCCATTCAGTTTTACAGATGCATGCTCCGCTTCCTCCAGTGCCAAACGTACCGGTACTTCCACTTCACTCTCTACCGTAAAGCGAAGTGTCGCAAAATGTTCCGTCTTTTCCTCCGGCAATACCCATGGCTGGGCAACTTCTCCGCCGCGCGCCGGGAAACCGAGCTGACTGCGCAGGACATTGTCTGCCCGCAGCAGCTCCTGTGCAGGCTGATATTCTCCGTCGTCCATACAAAATTCCGCACGATCTAAAAGAAGAACATTCGGCTCACTTAAAGTAACGGCAACACGATTCGGAAGGGTTTTGGGCGCTGCGCCGGACGCAAGGAGCTGTTCCCGGAGGGCTGCAGCTAAAGCAGAATCGACACATGCTGCGCAGCTTTCTGCCGTTCTGGATGCGCCAGATACCGCCTGCATCGCGCCAGGCACGCCAGCTGCTTGTGTTGCATCGTGCGCATCAGCTGCCTGCACGCTGCCGCTCGCCTCGCCCACTGGCACCAGCTTTAACAGCAAGCTGCTCTGGTTATAAAAGATATGATTTACAACCGTCTGCGCCCCTCTTTTTGCCGTCTTCACATCCCGGATTCTTCCGGTCATGGTATCGTATTCTTTTACCGTGAACCTGCCGTTTAACACGATGTTCACAGGATCCTTTTTCACAAAATCCGGATTTCCTGCAGGCTCTCCCACTGCAATAAACAGCCAGCTGCAGTCCTGATCTACGCGCAGCTGATAGATGTAATGGTTTGTCAGGCTGCCCATCTCATTTTCCAGGCGCAGTGTGCGATATGGCTCAACCGCTTCCAAAAGCGCCGCTTTTTCAAATACGATCCGTCTGGAAAGGGCTGCAAGCTCTGCACCATCGTTACTGGGCACTGCATCTGTCATAGTCGGTGCTTCTCCCATCAGAATCAGCTTACCGCCCGCTCTTGCAAAGGTTTTCAAACGTTCTACTGTCGTACTGCGCAGCGTTTCACAGCCGGGAATGATAACAGCATCATAGGACATTGCACCGACCTTCAGCGGGTTTCCTGCCTCCGTACACAAATCGGGCAGAAGCGATTCATCCAGAAAGTCAAAGTCACAGCTGCCAAACAACAGCCAGCGGGTCACATTCTGAAACCGTTCCTCCATCTGCTCCCGGATCGATCCGGTCTGGGACTCCGGCCCCCAGTGAAGCCAGTAGCTTTCGATTGGATGGATGACGCCAACACGCACAGCTGCCTTCCCACGCGTCATGGCTGTGTTTACTCTTGCAAAATGATCTTCAACTGTTTTATATTCCTTACACCACGGAGACTGATAATTGATGCTCGCCGGATAATCCCGCTTTGCCTCCCCCTTCATAGAAACCCAGGACAGATGCGGCACACGCAGTGTAATGCCCAGCGCCGCCTGCCAGTCTCCCTGCAGCTTATGGCGTCTGAAATCAAAGCTCCAGCTCGTTACACCATAAAGCTCGCTCATTACGCCTTCACGACCAAACTGATGAGACGCAGACTGTGCCTGCTTTGCCGTCGTGTATTCATGGCCGTCACACAGCATGTCGATGCCGGGCAGTTCAAAGCTTCTGTACGCACGCATCGCCTCGCCCAATGCTGCAGTCTGACTGCGCAGTGTGGGCTCTTCCATCATATGTCCGGTCAGCGCGATATTGTGCTTTTTGCACCATGCCCCAATATTGTCTGCAAACGCGCGGGTAAAACGCTCCGTCACATGGTCATGATAATGATACCGGATCGTGGAAACGCTTCTGTCTGCTTTTTCCCAGATCAGCTCAGGGAGCTTTTCCAGAATATCCTCCTGATACATTTCCTGATAGGTCTGAGCAAAATCCTCTGTCCAGGGCAGGATCACATCCCGTTTTTCCTGCGGAAACTGCAAAAGTGTTTTATGAGAGAACTGCGGCTCATCCGTAAAGATCGTCGGCACCGTTTTTCCAAACTCGTCCCCGATCTCCTTTGCATAAGCCTCGTGGGTGATTTCCAGGAAACGATCCATTGCCGCTTTGTCCAGCGTATTTACATAGGTCTGATGATTGTACCAGGTGCTCGGCAGCGGGCGTTCCAGATAAGCATACCAGCAGGTTCCCTGTGGCTGCATGCCTTCCTCCAGTTTTTTACCGGAAACCAGATAACCCTTTTCATCCAGTACGACATCGTAAACCGCAAGCAGCCTGCCGTTTAAGGTTCTTGCTGCTCTCGCGCTGGAGTCTGTCTGCCTCTGTGCCTCTTCTCCTGCTTCATAAGGCTTGTTTGTAAACAGAAGATACTGGGCACGGTATTTTTCCTCCTTCGTCACAAGACCTCCCGCAAATCCGGACGGCCAACGATCCTCATCATACAAATAAACCTGTAGATTTTCCTGCTTTGCTTTTGCCAGGCAGCCCTTGATCCGATCCATAAATTCCTCGCTTAAATACGGTGTTTCCAGACCGGTACGCGGATGCAGATGTGCACCGCCAAAGCCCATCGACTTTAAGACCTCCATCTGTCTGTCGAGCTCTTTTTGCTCCAGCATCGTATTCCACGCCCAAAAGGGAGCTCCCCTATACTCCGCTGTGGGCTGCTTAAACAAGCTGTCTTCCAGTTTCTCTGCCTGATTCTTTTTGTACAGCATTTAAACGCTCCTCCTCTTATATTTTCCCCTTTATCTTTATCGCTTATTTCTGCTGCATTTTTCTGATCGCTTCCAAAATGGCAGCATACGCTGCTTCCGGACTGCCACAGGAAGAAACTGCGCATTCCATCGGACATAATCCGGTATTTTGACGATTTCGGATGTTCTCTGTCAGTTCGTCTGCTTCTGCAGGTATGTTGTATTCCGCCAAAAGCTCTTTCGCACCCCTGCTCATCACAGGTGCATACACCCCGGCTGCTCCAAGCTTCACATATAAAAATGCCGCCGCGCGTCCGACGATTTTATCCGCCGCGTAAAATCCGCTCAAATCCTTCCCCTCCCGGATGCGTGTCAGCAGCGGACGCAGACCTGCTTCCTTACTCGTCAAAAGCTCGTCGTCCCTGCACCAGACACAGGTATAATTTCCCTGTGCAAAAGTTTCCTTTGCTTTCTTCATTGCCTGATTCATCTCTGCTGTTCCTCCCTGCCTCTTTGCTCAAGAGGCATACCATTTCTATATGTGCGTCATTGTCCAAACTCAAGCTCATATTTTCCGCAATGATTGGAGCTTGAGCTGGTTTTCCGTATCCTCGATCTTATCATACATCTTGTAAAGCCGGCCATCAAGGTCTGCTTTGCGTTTAATGTAGTGCTTATCATCCGGGTCGAGGGAATCAATCTCCCCCCATCAGTCGTGCCTTTACGGAATAACTCTGCCGAAGCTGCTTTTCATGCGCCGCGATCTCCTGCTCAATGGCAGAGGTATCCACCTTCATGCTGATCTTTTCCTGCATCATAGCGGCGAACTTCGGATTACTTACCAGCTTTACGATAACCTCTACAACAGTGCTGTCCGGCAGCTCTTCATTTTTTCTCAGGGTGCTGCGGTAAAGCGCACTGGTGTACTGGGTACCACGATCGTAGTGAAGCACTGCACCTCGAATAAGCGTTACAGCGGCTTTTGAAAAATCTGTATTGATTTTTCTGCGCGAGGTGCTATAATCGGTATATACCGAAAACAAGAGGAGGAAAGCGTCCATGCCAAGACCGCCACGGTGCCGTCGGATTTGCGGAATACCAAAGATCGATGCATTCTACCCCAGCGGATGTGAGGATGCCGAGCCGATCCTGCTGACGCTGGACGAGTACGAGGTCATTCGGCTGGTTGATCTGGAGCGGCAAACCCACGAGCAGTGTGCCGCACAGATGGATATTTCCCGCTCTACCGTGCAGGAAATTTGTGAAAGCGCACGGCGCAAGATCGCAGCGTGTCTTGTCCACGGGAAGCCGCTGCACATCACCGGAGGAAACTACCGCATCTGCGGAGGACAGGAGGCAGCCCACTGCGGCCGCTGCTGCCGGATGCAGAGAGCCAACACAGAAAAATCCAACAAAAATTGCAAAGGAGATTCCATTATGAAAATTGCAGTTACCTATGAAAACGGTCAAATTTTTCAGCATTTCGGTCACACAGAACAGTTCAAGCTTTATGAAGCTGCGGACGGCCAAATTGTTCATGCGGAAGTTGTTGATACCAACGGCAGCGGTCACGGTGCACTGGCAGGCTTTCTGATGCAGCACGGCGTGGATACTTTGATTTGCGGAGGCATCGGCGGCGGTGCACAGGCGGCTCTGGCCGAAGCGGGCATCAAGCTCTACGGCGGTGTCAGCGGAGACGCTGACGCGGCGGTAAACGCATTGCTCAGCGGAAATCTGGGCTACAATCCCAATGTTCACTGTGACCACCATGACCATGCGCACGGCGAGGCTGGTCACACCTGCGGTGACCACGGCTGCGGCAAGCATAGCTGCCATTGATATGGAACGCACACTGACACAACTTCCGTTCTGGTCATCCTTGACCGAACGCGAAATGGACACACTACGCCGAAGTGCCTTTGTCCGTCATTATAAAAAGGGTGCGTTCGTTCACAGCAGCGACAATGAATGTCTCGGAATGCTGTTTATTCTTTCCGGCGAGATCCGCACCTATCTTCTCTCTGATGAGGGGCGGGAGGTAACGCTGTTCCGCCTGTATCCGGGCGAACTATGCGTGCTTT
>OGYN01000857.1_pt1 | contig 26188 bp, 16 predicted proteins | sample 1576551 | NCBI WGS metagenome assembly OGYN01 (sample SAMEA3541589, study PRJEB24748) | human gut metagenome | biome: human gut; feature: human-associated habitat; material: faeces | place: China | collected 2012 | reverse complement strand
CCCCTCGCGGAGGGGCGTGAATTGAAATCATGTGTGTTCCTTCTTTCCGCCGGGGTTGCCCGGCGTCGCCCCTCGCGGAGGGGCGTGAATTGAAATTTGACGAATATCAGACCCAGATTGACGCCACCCAGTCGCCCCTCGCGGAGGGGCGTGAATTGAAATGGGGTGTTGTGCAGTTGTCAAGGTGCATGCCGCTTGCCGTCGCCCCTCGCGGAGGGGCGTGAATTGAAATGTCGTCGCGGCGCGTGCGCGTCGCTGCTTGTCCGTGTCGCCCCTCGCGGAGGGGCGTGAATTGAAATCATCAAGGACTTCGACGGCAACATGCGCGGCACGGGTCGCCCCTCGCGGAGGGGCGTGAATTGAAATCCTTGCGCTTCGGAAATCGCAGTGCAAACGCTTTCGTCGCCCCTCGCGGAGGGGCGTGAATTGAAATGCTTACGTCGCGCTCAATGGCTTCCTGCAATCGCGTCGCCCCTCGCGGAGGGGCGTGAATTGAAATATTGTCATCCCCCCAACCACGCTGCAAGCGCATCCGGTCGCCCCTCGCGGAGGGGCGTGAATTGAAATATTTTCCTTATTCATCATCTTCTTCCTCCTTTGGTCGCCCCTCGCGGAGGGGCGTGAATTGAAATCAGAAACTCAACATCCTGCGCGAATACTTCCAGCGTCGTCGCCCCTCGCGGAGGGGCGTGAATTGAAATTCTTCGTCGCTGATGAAGGGTGCAGGGGTGTGCGTCGCCCCTCGCGGAGGGGCGTGAATTGAAATATTGCTGTTTGATTATGAGCGCCCAGAGAAATCGTCGCCCCTCGCGGAGGGGCGTGAATTGAAATACAACAACGCAGGAAATGCTGGAAAGCGAACGACGTCGCCCCTCGCGGAGGGGCGTGAATTGAAATATGTTGTGTCCTCCTATTTTCCGGGACTAAGCCGTCGCCCCTCGCGGAGGGGCGTGAATTGAAATAAATGCCAGCAACGCATTAGCATATACGATTTTGTCGCCCCTCGCGGAGGGGCGTGAATTGAAATCAGTAGTAGTAATAGCTTGTAAAGGTGTAGCCTTGTCGCCCCTCGCGGAGGGGCGTGAATTGAAATAGGTCAGCTAATTCAGCAACCGCTCCCGCCTTCAGTCGCCCCTCGCGGAGGGGCGTGAATTGAAATAAGATCAATTGGCTTCGGCGCGTAGGCGGGGCGCGTCGCCCCTCGCGGAGGGGCGTGAATTGAAATAAGATCAATTGGCTTCGGCGCGTAGGCGGGGCGCGTCGCCCCTCGCGGAGGGGCGTGAATTGAAATACGGTTCAGCTGGTTAATGGCACGGCGTTCGAGAGTCGCCCCTCGCGGAGGGGCGTGAATTGAAATTCATGGCAGGCAAGATTGCCCAGAACGCAGATGGTCGCCCCTCGCGGAGGGGCGTGAATTGAAATTATCAATTCCCGGCTTTCCGATTTGGAAACAGCAGTCGCCCCTCGCGGAGGGGCGTGAATTGAAATAGAGTTTCCAATTTCTGTTGCAACTGACGTTTCGTCGCCCCTCGCGGAGGGGCGTGAATTGAAATATTGTGCGGCGGAGCAAACGCGCAAGCGCGCGCTGTCGCCCCTCGCGGAGGGGCGTGAATTGAAATGCTTGTGTCTGCGCTGGTGCTGGTGCTGGTGCTGGTGCTTGTCGCCCCTCGCGGAGGGGCGTGAATTGAAATACGTCCTCGTTCGGGTCTGCGCCCTCGGCGTACAGCGTCGCCCCTCGCGGAGGGGCGTGAATTGAAATAGCATCGCCGCGAACGAAGAAGTCGGATATCCAGTCGCCCCTCGCGGAGGGGCGTGAATTGAAATTGGCGTTATCGCCTGATAAGATTATAGCACAAGTCGCCCCTCGCGGAGGGGCGTGAATTGAAATTGTTTGCGTGCGTGTTTCCGCCTCGAAACGCCAGTCGCCCCTCGCGGAGGGGCGTGAATTGAAATTGGAAAACGCCCACTGCGTAAACGCTTTATAATGTCGCCCCTCGCGGAGGGGCGTGAATTGAAATCTGTTCATCAGCTCCGACATGGTGTGCCCTTCGCGGGTCGCCCCTCGCGGAGGGGCGTGAATTGAAATGTTGTAAACGCTTTCCAGTCCACCGGATTTCCGGTCGCCCCTCGCGGAGGGGCGTGAATTGAAATATCCAAAAATTGATTGATAAAATGGATGGTGATGTCGCCCCTCGCGGAGGGGCGTGAATTGAAATACAACAACGCAGGAAATGCTGGAAAGCGAACGACGTCGCCCCTCGCGGAGGGGCGTGAATTGAAATATGTTGTGTCCTCCTATTTTCCGGGACTAAGCCGTCGCCCCTCGCGGAGGGGCGTGAATTGAAATCGGATGCTAATGCCCTTCTAATGGTTGCAATACCGTCGCCCCTCGCGGAGGGGCGTGAATTGAAATTGCTTCTCGCTGTCCATCAGCAGAACGCTCGAAGTCGCCCCTCGCGGAGGGGCGTGAATTGAAATCACGATCCCAGCACGGCCTGCTGGGGGAACATCTCGGTCGCCCCTCGCGGAGGGGCGTGAATTGAAATGAATCCGCCGAAGCACTCGCGCCCTTCCAGCAGCGTCGCCCCTCGCGGAGGGGCGTGAATTGAAATTTTCACATGCCAGCGGCTGACCGTATCCTGCCGTCGCCCCTCGCGGAGGGGCGTGAATTGAAATATGCGCCCGCGGTCGTCGCCGTTGCCGTATGCGCGTCGCCCCTCGCGGAGGGGCGTGAATTGAAATCTGGGCATTGCCACGGAAAACATCGAATCGTTGTCGCCCCTCGCGGAGGGGCGTGAATTGAAATATTTACGGCGCGTACAAGCTGTACGACTACGCCAGTCGCCCCTCGCGGAGGGGCGTGAATTGAAATAGGTATCGTACACCTGACGGGCAAGGAGTATACTGTCGCCCCTCGCGGAGGGGCGTGAATTGAAATACGCTCTTGTCGGTCGCACGAATGACGCGGAACTGTCGCCCCTCGCGGAGGGGCGTGAATTGAAATATCTTCGGCATTGCCCGCCTGGATAATCCAGCCGTCGCCCCTCGCGGAGGGGCGTGAATTGAAATTCTGATAGCTTGTTTGGCTTAAAGCAGATGCAAGGTCGCCCCTCGCGGAGGGGAGTGAATTGAAATGATGGGAAAGTGCATATAATGGTCGCCCGGTTCTTGTCGCCCCTCGCGGAGGGGCGTGAATTGAAATGGAATAAAAAGCTGACTTTTCGCGCCTACAGAGCCGTCGCCCCTCGCGGAGGGGCGTGAATTGAAATAACAAAACGCTGGGATGTGTGATTTGGAGAAATAGTCGCCCCTCGCGGAGGGGCGTGAATTGAAATATCTTCGGCATTGCCCGCCTGAATAATCCAGCCGATGTCGCCCCTCGCGGAGGGGCGTGAATTGAAATAAAGTAAGCGTGGATAGCGGTACGCCGGTTAAACGTCGCCCCTCGCGGAGGAGCGTGAATTGAAATATACCCCGGCGCTGCATTGCCGCCACGCCGTGTGGTCGCCCCTCGCGGAGGGGCGTGAATTGAAATATACCCCGGCGCTGCATTGCCGCCACGCCGTGTGGTCGCCCCTCGCGGAGGGGCGTGAATTGAAATCGCTCATTAGCTCCGTGTACAGCATATCTTGTACCGTCGCCCCTCGCGGAGGGGCGTGAATTGAAATCGCTTCCGCTGCTCCACGTCAGCCGCCACGCCGTGGTCGCCCCTCGCGGAGGGGCGTGAATTGAAATACACACGCCGCGCCCATCACGCACGCCGCGCCCGGTCGCCCCTCGCGGAGGGGCGTGAATTGAAATGTTCGCCATCCCGAACGGCGGTTATCGCGCCAAGTCGCCCCTCGCGGAGGGGCGTGAATTGAAATATTGTCATCCCCCTAACCACGCGGCAAGCGCATGTCGCCCCTCGCGGAGGGGCGTGAATTGAAATTCAGGCTGTCGGGGCGGCTGCACTTGGTGGACAAGTCGCCCCTCGCGGAGGGGCGTGAATTGAAATCTGATTGTAGTAGAGAGCGCAACCGCCCTCGCTGGTCGCCCCTCGCGGAGGGGCGTGAATTGAAATATGACCGCCTTGACGTGCGTCCGCGGGAGCAACTCGTCGCCCCTCGCGGAGGGGCGTGAATTGAAATGCGCACGCCGTCCTGCAAATGCACCCACGGCATGTCGCCCCTCGCGGAGGGGCGTGAATTGAAATACTGAAATCAAGATTTTTGCCTTCCGCATCCGAGTCGCCCCTCGCGGAGGGGCGTGAATTGGCGTGGCTGCTGGTTTTCGGGAAAGAAGGTCAGCAGCCGCGTTTTCGCCCTCTGCTTCCGCTGCAAAAAAACTTTCCGCACCCTCTTGACAAAACTGTTGGAATAGGGTATAATAATCAATGTCGCCGATAAAAGCGACGGAATGACGCGGGGTAGAGCAGCTTGGTAGCTCGTCGGGCTCATAACCCGGAGGTCGTAGGTTCAAGTCCTACCCCCGCAACCATTTGGCTCAATAGCTCAGCTGGCCAGAGCATTCGGTTCATACCCGAAGTGTCATAGGTTCGAATCCTATTTGAGCCACGAACGCCGCAGAGAAATCTGCGGCATTTTTTTGTTTTGGGCGGAATAATAGGACATTGCAAAAGGCTTTCAGAAATCAAAAAATCCCCCTGCCGAGAAGGAAAACTCCTCGGCAGGGGGCAGTGAAAATCGACGGAGGATTAGTCCTCGTCGTCCTCTTCTTCCGGCAGCTCGGCATTGTGATACACGTTCTGCACGTCGTCGTTGTCCTCCAGCATCTCCAGCAGCTTCTGAATCTTCTGGATCGTTTCTTCGTCAGGCAGCGCAACCGTGTTCTGCGGAATCTTGTCCACTTCAGCGGTCAGGAAGGTGACGCCCTGCTTCTCCAGCGCTTCGCGGACGGTGGAGAAGTCGTTCGGCGCGGTGTAGATTTCGTAGGCGTCGTCATCCACCTTCATGTCTTCCGCACCGGCGTCCAGCGCCATCATCATCATTTCTTCTTCGTCCGAACCGGGAGTGCGTTCCACCACCAGAACGCCCTTCTCGTCGAACATGAAGCTGACGGAGCCGGTCGTGCCGAGGTTGCCGCCGTTTTTGGCAAAGCAGTGGCGCACGTCGGAAGCGGTACGGTTGCGGTTGTCGGTGATGGTATCAACGATGACCGCAACGCCGCCGGGCGCATAGCCTTCATAGGTGATCTGCTCGTAGGTCACGTTGGACAGTTCACCGCTCGCCTTCTTGATGGAGCGCTGAATATTGTCATTCGGCATATTGTTGGCTTTCGCCTTGGCAATGATGTCGCGCAGCTTGCCGTTGGATTCGGGGTTTGCGCCGCCATCGCGCACAGCAATCGCGATTTCACGGCCAATCTTGGTGAAAACAGCGCCGCGGGCAGCATCCGCCTTGCCCTTCTTCGCCTGAATATTATGCCACTTGGAATGCCCAGACATCAGAAAATCCCTCCTGAAAAAGTCAGGGAAGCGCCGCAAACCGGCATTTCCCGCGAAATAGTAGCTTGAAAACGCTTTATTATAGCATTTTGGTGCTTGTCACGTCAAGGGTGAGAGCCGTAATTTCGCGATTTTTTTCGGGAAAAAACAGGGCAGAAGCGCGTTCTTCTGCCCTGATACTATTTCCAGATTCACCTGCGCCATCTGCTTGCGTCTTTTCCATTCTGGCGTCCGTTCATTCCACTTAGCGTAGCGCTGCTACGCTGCGTTTCATTCACGTTAGCCAGAATGAAAAATTCGCGGCGCATCTTGGCGCATTTTCATCTGGAAATAGTATGAAATAGTAGGTTTATTGCACTTCGTACGTTCCGACCTGCTCGGATGTGCCGAAGCCCAGCACTTCGCTTGTCGGGCGGGAGTTGGTCTTGCCGCCGTCGTAAGCGCCAATCTGGTTGAGCTGCTTGCCCATGAAGACCATCACTGCCGTCTGCCCGCCGTCCATGTTGAAGGCGACCTGACAGCCCTTGGCGCGCATCATCTTCGCCAAATAGCTGATGGTAACGCCTGCAGAGCGCTTCAGGCGCCCTTCGCACATGATGGCGACGTAGTGACCGGGTTCGACCATGCCGATGGCGCAGCGCGGATTCTTGTTCTCGTTGTTGGCGTAGGCGCGCTCGGACACTTTGCCGTCCAGCAGCAGATACGGGCCGAAGGAGTACACCGTCTGTACACCCTCGTCGATGAACTCCTGCGCCGTCTTTTCCCAGCTGTGGTAGACTTTAAGGCTGCCGTCAGGCATGAACGCCAGCATGTCCAGATTCGGGAACATGGAGTTCGTTACCTGCTTTTCGGTGTATGGGTCGTCATAGAGAATGCGCCCATCGCGGATGACAACGCCTGTGTGGCGGTTGTTGTTCACGGCGACGCGGTAAGTGTAGTAGTCCGTGTTCATCGCAAAAACGACGTTGTGCTTCTTTGCAGTTTCGGTTGCGTCCACGCGCACCTTGCCCATCTTCTCCGGGTCGTTTTGCACCGTGCGGAGCATTTCGCCCGCGTCCAAATCGCCGTACAGATCCGCCTCAAACCACGTCAGCGGCTGCGTTGCGTCGTATTTGCGCTGGATGATGACTTTGCTGGTCTGGCTGACGTAAATCCACAGTCCCTCGTCCTCGGAAGAGTAGAGGTATTCGCCTTCATCGAGGAAACCCTTGGCGTTGAGGGCGGGCATGTGCGCCATGTATGCGGGCACTTCGGTGGGCGCGGGCGTGGCCTCTACGTTGTTTGCCGCCGCATCGTAAGAACCGGGCGCGTCGTAGATGTTTTCGAGGAAGTCGTCTTTGCGGACATCCTCGCCTACGGTCGTGAACGCCAGACCAAACACGCGGTTGTCGTACTTCGTGCCTGTTTCGGTGACGCTCATGCCGGAGGAGGCCTGCGTCTTGTGCAGGGTATAGGCTTCTTCCGCCAGCTCGATGCCGGTCGCGCCATTCATGCTCTTGAGCGGAACCGTCCAGTCAAACGTAATCTGATTTTCGGGGTACAGGTGCAGGTACAGCTTTTTGACCTGCCAAGTGCCGTATGCAATGGTGGACGCGGTGAACTCATCCTCGTTTGCTGCCAATGCAATGCAGTTCTGGGCGGCGTCAGCAATCATCATGTGCTGCTTGTGGCCATACTCGCCATTGGTGTCCTGCGTTACAACGACTTCCGGTTTGTACTGCCGATACAGCCCCACAATCCATTCGTTGACTTTGCCTTTGCCGCCCGCAGATTTATAGGCTGCTTTGAGATTTTTGGCATAGCTGTCCTTGAAATTGCCAATGACCGGATACGTTCGCACGCCCATGTGCCACAGACCGTTGAGCAGCTCGGAGGAGCGGGTGGTGTTGGAACGGGTGAAGTACGCCACAACCACCTTGCGCTGCTGCTCGACAGCGTAGGTGGGAATTGCGCCGCCGAAGAAAATCAGCTCATCATCCGGGTGCGTGGAGAGGAAGAGGATATCCGCCTTCTCCTCCGTCGGCTGCCATACCTGCACCCAGTCAGGCAAATCGCCCTCAGAAAGCACAAACAGGTCGTTGATGCGCAGGGCGGTTTTCTTCTCGCTTGTCACCGCCAAGCGGACATGCTGCGCGGGCTGCGGCAGCGCAACATACGCGTGGAGGAAGCGCGTGTCGCCCGGCACGGCGGTGAACCAGTCCTTGCCGTCGTCGCTGGTCTGGATTTCCCACGATTCAGGCATGTTGCCGAAGCAGACATAAAGCCCGGCAATTGGCTTGCCCTCCGGCGCGGTAATTGCGATCCATGGGGTTTTGATTTTGTTGCTCTCCCAGTAAGAAGTATACTTCTTGTCCGTCATCAGCGTGTATTTCCGCCCGGAACTGCACACCTTGAACTTGCAGTCCTCTGTGATATCATTCGCTTCCGCGGCGAAGGCAACGCTCAGGCTCAGCGCGAGCAGCGTCAGCAGCGCTATCAGCCATTTCTTCATAATCAATGCCATTCCTTTCTATGATACTCCAACCTGAAGAATAGCATAAAAAGAAGGCGATTGTCAACGAAAACCGGCAGAAGAATGGAAAATTTACAACTTCCGTCCGCATTCGCTGTTGACGGAAGGCAGGGAGCATGGTACAATGCAGCGTAGGAAGGGGGGAGAAGCATGCAACAGCCGCGCATCTTTTTTGCCGTGGCGCTGCACGAAAAGTACGCGTTGCCGACAGATTCGCTGTATACGCCAATTCAGGCGGGCGCGGCGATTCATCCGCCGCTGGGGCTGATGCGCGACGACACGGGCGAAAATATCAGCGCGAAGAACGGCAGCTACTGCGAACTGACGGTGCTGTACTGGATGGCGCACAATGTGGATGCGGACTGGTACGGCTTGTGCCATTATCGGCGGTACTTCTCCCTCCGCAGGACAGGCTGTCCGCAAAAGCGCATTCTGACGCGCGCGCAGCTGCTGCCCCTGCTTGATACGGCGGATATTTTTTTGCCGAAAAAGCGGCACTACTGGCTGGAAACGAACTTCACGCAGTATGCCCATGCGCACCACGAGGAGGATTTGTGGAAGGCGCGGGCGGCGCTTGCGCGGCTGCATCCGGGGCAGGAGCGCGTGTTTGACCGCGTGATGGCGCGCCGATCCGGGCATCGGTTCAACCTGATGCTGATGCGCCGGGACGCGCTGCAAAGCTATGCATCGTGGCTCTTCCCCCTGCTGGACGCGGCGGAAATTGACACGACGGGCTACAGCGCACGGGATAAGCGGGTGCATGGTTTTCTGGCGGAGCGGCTGCTGGACGTGTGGCTGGCACAGCAGGATTACTGCGTGAAAGAACTGCCTGTGGCGCATCTGGAACGGCAGCACTGGGGACGGAAGATTGCGGCGTTCCTGCTGCGGAAAATGGGCATCAAAAACGACCGAACGGCGCGGTGAAGCGGGTTCGGTCGTTTTCATTATCCTGTATCAACACGCGAAAGCAGTATGAAAGTGAAATCAACTCAATCGCGCGAAAGGGAGTCCAGAGGGTCGAAGACCCTTTGGCAGGGTCAAGGGGCAGCGCCCCTTGGGTTCCCCCATAAGCACGCGGAAGCAGTATGAAAGTGAAGTCAACTCAATCGCGCGAAAGGGTCAAGGGAGGAACTCCCTTGCAGGGTCAAGGGGCAGCGCCCCTTGGGTTCCCCTATAAACACGCGAAAGCAGTATGAAAGTGAAATCAACTCAATCGCGCGAAAGGGTCAAGGGACGAAGTCCCTTGCGGGGTCAAGGGGCAGCGCCCCTTGGGTCACCCCACCCACACCGTCTCTTTCAGCAAGTCCTCGTCCTTCGCACTGTGCCCCGCCATCAGCATGAAGTCGCCCGGCGCGAAAACACGCTCTTCCGCACGGTTGATGTAGGTGAACGCGGTGCGGTCGAGATGGAAGGTGACCTCCTGCTCCTCGCCTGGCTGCAGAAGCACCTTGCGGAAGGCAATCAGCTGCTTCACAGGCTGCATCACCTCGCATACGCAGTCGCGCAGGTACACCTGAACCGTCTCTTCGCCCGCAATGTCGCCCGCGTTGCGCACCTTCACCGACAGCGTGAGCGAATCCGCATCCACCGTCAAATCGCGGTAGACAAACGGCGCATAGCCGATGCCCTCGCCAAAGGTGAACAGCGGCTCGGCAGGCAGGTCGCTGTAGTGTCCCCAGTGCCAGCCGGGGAGATGGTTGTAGTACACCGGCACCTGCCCCGAATGGTGCGGGAAGCTGATGGGCAGCCGCCCGGACGGATTCAGCCGCCCGAAAATCGCTTCCGCGACCGCCTGACCGCCGAACATGCCACCGTTGAAGGCGCACAGGAGCGCATCCGTCGAATGGGCAATTTCCGGAATCGCCAGCGGCTTGGAGGACAGCAGCACCGTCACCAGCGGAATCCCCAGCGCACGAAGCTGCTGGTATAGCTCCATCTGCTGCCCGGACAGGGCAAGGTCGGCGCGGTCTTTCGTTTCGCCGTACTGTGCGTAAACATCGCCCACGACAAGCACAATCGCATCCGCATTCCGGCACGCAGCCACCGCACCCGGAATGTTGTCAGCATCCGAAGGAAGCACGCCGCACCCGCGGTGGTACACAACCTCGAAATTCTCCTGTGCGCCGATGGCCTCGATGCCCTCGCGAATCGTCACATATGGGCGGACGGCGGGGCGGTTCGGGATGAGTTCGGGATGCGTGAAGTACGTCCAGTCGCCGTACTGCGCGCGAATGTCGTCCGCGCTCGCACCGATGACCGCCACACGGCGGACGGATGTCAAGGGCAGGGTGTGCGCGTCGTTTTTAAGCAGGGTGATGGACTTGCGTGCCGCCCGAAGCGCCGCCTGCTGATGCTCCTCGCACCCGATGCACCCCGGACGCCCGCTCTTCTCCGGCTGCGCCAGCAGATTCATGCGGCACTTAACGGTCAGGATGTGGCGCACCGCGTCGTCCAGCACGGCTTCGTCGAGCTTGCCGGAGCGCACTGCGTCAATCGCCGCATCGTAGAAGCCGAGGGAGGTCATCATCATGTCGTTGCCTGCCTTGGCAGCCAGCACGGACGCTTCGGGCATGTCCGCCGCGACGTGCTGGGCGCTCAGAAGCGAATGGCAGTTGTCCCAGTCGGTGACGCTGAAGCCGTCAAAGCCCGCGTCGCCGCGCAGAATCGCCTTCATGCTCTTCTCGTCGGCGGTGAAGGGCGTGCCGTCGATGGAACCATACGCCGTCATGACCGTTGCGCACCCTGCCCGGAACGCCTTCTCGAACGGCGGCAGGAACGTCTCGCGCAGGCGGCGGTATGTCATTTCCGTGTCGCAGGCATCGCGCGCGCCGACCGCCTCGCCGTAGCCGATGTAGTGCTTGGCGCACGCCAGAATATGCTCGCCGTCGGCCAAATCGTCGCCCTGATAGCCGCGCACGATCGCTTCGCCTAATTCACCCGCCAGATAGGGGTCTTCGCCGAAGGTTTCGTCGACGCGCCCCCAGCGGGTGTCGCGCCCCAGGCACAGCACGGGCGAGAACGTCCAGTGCAGCCCGTCGGTGGCGACTTCGCGCGCCGTCACTTCGCCCATTTCGCGCGCGATGTCCTTGTCCCACGCGCAGGCGCAAGATAGCTGCGACGGGAAGATGGTGGCGTGGTCATTCAGCCCATGCCCGTGGATGGCGTCAATGCCGAACAGCACGGGGATGCCCAGACGGCTATGGAGCGCCGCCTGCTGCACCTCGCGCGCGTCGTCGCCCAGAACGTGCAGGAACGAACCTGCGCCGAGCTTCGCCCAGCGCAGCGCTTCCTCGCGTCCGACGACGGTGTAGGGAACCTGCACCATTTGGGCGGCTTTTTCTTCCAGTGTCATTTGGGAAAGCAGGTTTTCCACCTGCTGGTGGATGGCTTCGTTGGAAAGCATGGAGAATCCTCCTTGTTGGCGTGAATTGTTATGGCACTATGTGTGGAATACCCTCATGATACAGGCAAAAGCAAAAAAAGGCAAGCGGGGAAGCGGGAAAAATTTTACGAAAACGATTGAGAAGTCAAGAAAAAACAGGCGTTTGGGCTGATTGCACGGATTTTCGGAAAAGTTTTCGGACATTTTTTTGCTTTGGCGCAAGGATTTTTCACTTGTTTGTCGTACTCTTTGAGTGGAAAATCGTATTGTTCTTTTCATTCTTGAAAGGAGTATGCAATGAATCGGGAGCGTTATTTGCAGGAAATCGACGCGGTGAACGCAGCGGGAAAATATCACCCGACGTGGGAATCGCTCAGCACCCACCCTGTGCCGGACTGGTATCGGGAGAAACGGCTAGGCATCTTCCTGCACTGGGGCGTGTTTTCTGTTCCGGCATATCATGATTGGTACGCGCGGAACATGTACATCAAGGGTTCGCCGGAATACGAGTACCACTGCCAGCATTACGGGCAGCCGAAGGATTTCGGGTTTAAGGACTTCATTCCGCAATTCAAGATGGAAGCGTTCGATCCGCAGGCGTGGGTGAAGCTGTTCCGGGAAGCGGGGGCGGATTACATCGTGCCGGTGGCGGAGCATCACGACGGATTCCAGAACTACCGGAGCGAGCTGTCCCACTGGAACGCGGCGGAAATGGGCCCGCACCGGGACATCATGGGCGATTTGCTGGTGGAGGCGGAGCGCGCGGGCATGACGCTGGGCGCATCGAGCCATCGCGTGGAGCACTGGTGGTTCCTGGGGCATGGGCAGGAGTTTGACAGCGACATCAAGCAGCCGATGCACTTGGGGGATTACGCATGGCCCGCCATGCCCGAAGCGGAGAATCAGGACTTGTTCTCCGAACCGACCCCGACGGATGAGTTCCTGACGGACTGGCTGCTGCGCTGCTGCGAAATCGTCGACCGCTATCATCCGCGCATCCTCTATTTCGACTGGTGGATTCAGCATTCCGCCGTCAAGCCGTACCTGCAGCGCTTCGCCGCGTACTACTTCAACGTGATGGAAAGCCGCGGCGGGTGCGTCATCAACTACAAGCACGACGCATTCCCGTTCGGCATCGGCGTGCCGGACATTGAGCGCGGGCAGTTCGCGGAAGCGAAGCCGTTCCTGTGGCAGTCGGACACGTCCGTCATGCGTGGCAGCTGGTGCTACTCTGTGCAGCCGGACAAGGCGGTCTACAAAGCGCCGCAGGAGATTGTGCAGGACTTGCTGGACGTGGTGAGCAAAAACGGCCGCCTGCTGCTGAATTTCGGCCCGAAGCCGGACGGCACGCTGGCGGACAAAGACGTTGAGATCCTGCACAAACTGGCGGACTGGATGCGCGTCAACGACGAGTGCATCCATGGCACAGGCTTGTGGCGCATCAATCAGGAAGGCCCGACGAAGATTCAGGAGGGGCAGTTTGCCGACGGCGCGTCCCGCAACTTCACCAGCGAGGACTTCCGCTTCACCTGCTGCGGCGGAAACATCTACGCGGCGTGCATGGCATGCCCGGCGGACGGCAGGCTGCACATTCGGTCTCTGCGCGAGGCGGACGCGAGCCACTTGCCGCTCTGGCACGGCATTGTGCGGAAGGTGGAGGTGCTGGGCAATCCCGCGCAGGTCGCGTGGACGCGCGACGGCGAAGCCCTGCATGTGGATTTGGGGACTTACCGCAGCGACATGCCGGTTGTGGTGAAAATCATCACGGACTAAAGACGGCGGTTTCCGCGCCCTGTGCGCATGAAAAAGCCATCAATATTATCATAAAGGAGAGCATCAACATGCGTTTTACGCAAGGTTACTGGGTCATCCGGCAGGACTATGTGATGTCCTACGCCACGCAGACTGTGCGCGTCATCAAGAACGACAAGGAGCTGCACATCATCAGCGCCTGCCGCCCGATTCGCCACCGCGGCGATATTCTCGACGGCGGCTCGCTCGACATTGTGTTCACTGCGCCGCGCAAGAACATCATCCGCGTGCAGGTGACGCACTTTGCCGGAACGCCGCGCAAAGACCCCAAGTTCACGACGTATGAAGAGGACGTGACGCCCGAAATCCGCGAGGATGACGACTACGCCTACTTCATCTCCGGCGACTTGACCGCGCGCGTGAGCAAGGGCGGCAATTGGGCGGTGGACTATATGGTCGGCGACCGCATCCTGACGACGTCCGGTTGGCGCGGCATGGGCCGTGCGCTGAAGAAGGACGGCACGCCCTGCTCGCTTCTGCCGCACGGCACGTCCTACATGTCCGAGAGCCTCCAGCTCGACGTGGGCGAATGCGTTTACGGTTTGGGCGAACGCTTCGGCGCATATGTCAAGAACGGTCAGACGGTTGATATGTGGAACGCGGACGGCGGCACGGCGTCGGAGCTGGCGTACAAGAACATCCCGTTCTATATGACCAACCGCGGTTACGGCGTGCTGGTGGAGAACGCAAGCGACGTGTCCTTTGAGGTCGCGACGGAAAAGGTGGAGCGCGTCCAGTTCTCGCACGAGGGCGAAACGATGGTCTACGACGTGATTTACGGCGGCACGCCGAAGGACACGCTGGACTTGTACACCGCGCTGACGGGTCGTCCGGCGCTCGTGCCCGCGTGGTCGTTCGGTCTGTGGCTGTCCACCTCCTTCACCACGAATTACGACGAACAGACGACTTCCTCCTTCATCAACGGCATGGCGGAGCGCGACATTCCGCTGTCCGTGTTCCACTTCGACTGCTACTGGATGAAGGGCTTCAACTGGTGCGACTTCGAGTGGGATCATGACACGTTCCCCGACCCGGTGGGAATGCTCAAGCGCTACCACGAAAAGGGGCTGCATATCTGCTGCTGGATTAACCCGTACATCGGTCAGGCGTCGCCGCTGTTCAAGGAAGGCATGGAGCATGGCTACCTGCTGAAAAAGACCGACGGCAGCCTCTTCCAGACCGATATGTGGCAGGCGGGCATGGCGATTGTCGATTTCACCAATCCGGACGCTTGCAAGTGGTACGCTTCGTACCTTTATAAGCTCATGGACATGGGCGTGGACTGCTTCAAGACCGACTTCGGCGAGCGCATCCCGGTGCGCGACATTCGCTGGTTCGACGGCAGCGACCCGGTCTATATGCACAACTATTACACCTATCTGTACAACAAGGTTGTCTTTGACGTTGTGAAGGATCGCAAGGGCGAGGGCGAAGCGATTCTGTTTGCCCGCAGCGCGACGGTCGGCGGTCAGCAGTTCCCGGTGCATTGGGGCGGCGATAACTCCGCAACCTACATCTCGATGGCGGAAACGCTGCGCGCGGGGCTATCCATGAGTCACAGCGGCTTTGGCTACTGGAGCCACGATATTTCCGGCTTTGAGTCCACCGCTCCGGCGGATGTTTACAAGCGCTGGGTGCAGTTTGGCCTCTTGTCCTCCCACAGCCGCCTGCATGGCTCGACCAGCTACCGCGTGCCGTGGCTGTTTGACGAGGAGAGTGTTGATGTCTGCCGCAAGTTCACCAAGCTCAAGTGCCGCCTGATGCCCTACCTGTACGGCAAGGCGGTGGAGGCGCACGAACACGGCGTGCCGATGATGCGCCCGATGATGCTGGAGTTCCCGGATGACCCGGCGTGCGATATGCTCGACCGCCAGTACATGCTGGGCGATTCGCTGCTTGTCGCGCCGATTTTCCGCAAGGACGGCGAGGTGCAGTACTACCTGCCCGACGGGACGTGGACGTCCCTGCTGGACGGCGGCAAAGTCGAAGGCGACCACTGGCAGACGGAGATTCACGACTTCATGTCCCTGCCGCTGATGGTGCGTCCCGGCACGGTGCTGCCGCTGGGCGCGCATGACGACCGCCCGGATTACGACTATCTGGACGGCGTGGAGCTGCACGTCTACCAGCTGGCGGACGGCGAGAGCGAGACGGTTGAAATCCCCGACACGAAGGGCAATGTCGCCGCGACCTTCACCGTGACGATGAAGGACGGTCAGGCGCAGGTCGAAACCGACTCTACGAAGCCGTATACCGTGGTTGTGCATCAGTAAATAACAACAGCCCTCTGGCGCAGGATGCTTGCGTCAGAGGGCTGTTTGCGTAATATGCGATATTGTTATTTCTATATGCAATCAATGTTGTGCAGAGGGTTTCGCGTCTGCGGACGCGACAAGGGGGCAATGGAAACAGACGAATGTCTGCGGTCGCCCCCTTGACCCCTTCGCAGTCGCCTCCCATGTTACTTGGTTTTTATCGTTACAAGGGCGACAAAAAGGAAAACAATATCATACTTCCGGTGACGCCGTTGCTGCCGCATTCTCCGCGACATACACCGCCGCCCCATCCATGCTCACATTCTCCAGCAGTTCTGTCAGGAACAAGTACAGCGCGTGATGATCCCGCGCCAGATTATACCCCGATAGAATCAGCAGTTCGCCGGAATCTGCCAGCACCATCAGCGTAATCTTGTCCTCGCCGTCGTCAAAGGCATCGTTCACCACGCCGCCGAGAATGCAGAAGCCGGGCTGGGCGTCAAAATCCATCGTCTCGCTGGTTTTGGGGTCGAAATCCTGCATCAGGATGGGCAGCGCCGCCGCCGGGTCTTCATCCGGCACGCGGGAAATCACCATCGCCACCACGCGCGAATCTCCCCGCACAAGCGTGATGCGCCCCTCCGCCATCTCCACATGCGCGTCCTCCGGCAAAACCACGTTGAAGGGCGCAAGTGCGCTTTCCGGCACGGCGGTCAGCATCGGCGTGGACGCGGGTGTGCCGGTCGGGGCGTCCGTTTCTTCCGCCAGCGGGCAGGAGAAGGTTATCAGGGAAAAAAGAAGCATCAGGCAAAGCAGCCGCGTCATGTGCCGCATGGTCATGCACCTCCGTCAAAAGCAGTTTCGTGTCTTCATCATACCGCATTTGCGCGCGGATGTCAATTTGCGAAATGTAACACTTCCTTTTAGGGGAAAATTATGATATGATAAGGGCGGAAATTCCCGCAACACGAAGGAGGTTTTTTCCTTGATGCAGAAAATCATCCGCCACCTGTTCTGCCAGCCGCACATGGCGCGCCGGATTGTTGTGCTGATTCTCAGCGTGACGATTATGGGCGCGTGCGTGTCGGTGTTCGACCGCATTCAGTTCGGCACAGACCCCGCCTCCGTGCTGAATCTGGGCGTTGCCAATAAGCTGCACATGCTCCTTGGCACCTACCAGATGCTCTTCTACGGCGCGCTGCTCATCGTCGTGATGGCGATGCGGCAGTGGGAGTTCATCGGCTTGGGGTCGATTGCAAACATGGTGCTTGTAGGTTACTCGAAGGACTTGTTCGATGTTATCTTCAGCGCCCTGAACATCCTCAACCGCGACGCAATGGGCATGACGGAGCGCATCTGCTGGCTTGTGCCGACGCTGGGCGTGTTCATGGTCGCCGTGGCGTTCTATATGGTGGTGGAGCTTGGCAGCGGGCCGTATGACGCGATTCCGCAGATTATCTCGAAGTACGTCAAGAAGATTCCCTATGCCGTGATCCGCATGATTTACGACCTGTCCGCGATTGCCATCGGCTGGCTGCTGGGCAGCACGGTCGGGGTGGTGTCGATTGTTACGGGCTTCTTCCTCGGCCCGATTATCGCGGCGATTGCGAAGAAATTCCGCCCATGGTTTGCGTAATTTCCCGGAGGTGACATGATGCTCGCCGAAAGAATGGATTTGCTGACGAAGCGCCCGCAGGGAACGCTTTTCCCTCCGGCGCAGAACCGCGCGGCGTGGGAAGCGCTGCCCGCCAACGACCGCATGGACATGGAAACGTTCATTGCCAAGTGGCGCGGTACGCCGTACCCGATGCTGCTGCTGAGCGACTACGCCGCATTCGTTCGCACGGGCAGCCGCGCACAATGCGAAACGCCGTATTTCGCGCGTCGGCGGAAGCTCATCGCGGCGGTATTAGACGTGTGTCTGCACGGAGAATCGGCGGATATGTCCGCAGTGGAGGATGGCTTGTGGTGCATCTGCGAGGAAACGACATGGGCGATCAGCGCCCATGCGAACCTGACGGCGGCGCACCCGTTCCCTATCAGCGGCGAGCCGATACTGGACTTGTTTGCCGCGCAGACTGCCATGGTGCTGTCCTTTACGCTGACGCTGCTGGGCGATTGGCTTGACAGCTCCCTGCACCAGCGAGTGACGGCGGAAATTCAGCGCCGCGCGATTGACCCGTTCCTGCACCGCAATACCGACTGGTGGATGGGGTTCACACGCAAGGATTTGTGCAACTGGACGCCGTGGATTGTGTCGAACGTGATGTTCTCGGCGCGGTGCTTGCTGGACGATCCGCTGCCTGTGTATCGCCGCGCCTGCGGGATGCTCGATGCGTATCTGCGCTGCATTCCGGCAGACGGCGGCTGCGACGAGGGTGCGGCGTACTGGAACATGGCGGCGGGCAGCCTGCTGGACTGCCTTGAACTGATGGCGGAAGCCGGGCTTAACTGCTGGGACGAGCCGAAGCTGCGGAACATGCTGCGCTTCCCGCTGCTGATGTCGCTGGGGAACGGCTATTTCGCGAACTTCGCGGACTGCGACGCGCGCCCGGTGATGTATGGCGAGCGATTGCAGCGCGCGGGCGAACTGCTTCGCGATGCGGCGCTGACGGCAATGGGGCAGAACCTGCGCGGTCAGCCGACGGACTGCATCGGCGACGTGCCGCACTTTACGCGCCTTCTGCAGCGGCTTTTTCATCCGGCTGGCGCAGGTCAGCCGGCAGGGGACACGCAGGACACGCTGCTGCCGGACTTGCAGGTGCGCATCATCCGCCGGAATGGGTGGACGATGTGCATCAAGGGCGGACACAACGGCGAAAGCCACAATCACAACGACGTCGGGTCGCTGATGGTGTATGTGGATGGGCATCCGCTGCTGGTGGATGCGGGCAACATGGTTTATACCGCGAAAACTTTCTCCGATGCGCGCTACACGCTCTGGAACTGCCGGAGTATGTACCATAATGTGCCGCTGATTGGCGGATTCGAGCAGTGCGCCGGGGCGGAGTATGCCGCGCGGAACTTCCGTGCCTTGCCGGACGGCGCGTCGCTGGACATGGCGGGCGCGTATCCGGCGGAAGCGGGCGTGCTGTCGGCGATTCGCGGCGCATTGGTTACGCCGGACGGGGTTCAAATTGCGGACGAAATCACCCTGCAAGCGCCGGAAGCCGTCACGTTCACCATGCTGGCGCGGGAGAAGCCGGAAATCCGTCCGGACGGGATTGGATTTGCGCACGCACGGATGGAAATCAGTCCCATGCTGGCGGCAGCAGTGGAAGAAATCCCCGTTACCGACGCGCGGATGGCGAAGAACTGGCATGGGTCGCTCTGGCGGATTGCGCTGACGGCGGAAGCGGGCAGGCATCATCGGTTGACCATCAAAATCAGCAAAAATAATTTTGCGAATCAGGAATGAGAGCGGCGCTTCATTCGTTGTATGATTGGAAAGCCGATGGAAGGAGGAAACTTCCTTATGAAGAATTTCTGGAAAATTGTGATGCTGACCGTCCTGTGCGTATCGCTGCTGTGCGGCGTGACGGCGATGGCGGAAGCCGACCGTTTTCAGTTTGAAAAAACAAATTTGACCGTCTTTGAAGGCAATACGCTGGAATTGTCGCTCATCCGGCAGGGCAATTGCGCGGCGGACGGCGAATTGACATTTGTCAGCGGGCGCGAGAACATCGCGACGGTGGATGAAAACGGTGTGGTAACGGGGCTGACGAAAGGGCAGTCGACGATTACTGCGACGCTCAAAACCGAGAAACGGACGTGGAAAGCGTCTGTCACCGTGACCGTGGCGCGCGCCGTGACGGACATTGCGGTGAACGAAACGAGTCTCACGCTCTATGATGCGGCAGATCCGCTTATCAGTCACCTGACGGGTGGCGCGGACGGCCGCGTGCTGCTGCTGCGCAAAGGCAAGCAGGTGTCGATTCGGGCGACGCTGTCCCCCAATGACGCGAACAACCGCCGTTATACCGTCGCTTCGTCGGATACGGACGTGGTGCGTGTGAGCGGGTCAACGCTGACGGCGCGCGGCGCGGGCGAGTGCATCGTGACCGTGGCGAGCGAATCGAACCCGGAAGTCAGTGTGGATTACCGCGCCATCGTCATCACCCCGGTAACGGGCGTGACCGTGACAGCGGACACCAAGACGCTCTTCATCGGCACAACGGCGCAGCTGACCGCGACGGTGAAGCCGGCGGACGCGTCCATCACGGGCGTGAAGTGGGAGAGCACGAACGAGAAAGTCGCCGTTGTGGATGAATACGGCGTGGTGACGGGCGTTGGGCGCGGACAGGCGACCATTCGCGCGACGGCGGCGGATGGCGGCGGTCAGCGCGCAAGCGTGAACGTGACCGTCAAGCAGCAGCCGGAAAGCATCACCCTGAGCGGCTTAAGCGGCAATATCCGCGTGGGCGGCGGCGTGACGCTGAAGGCGACCGTGCTGCCGAACACGACAAGCGACAAGGCGGTTGTGTGGTCTACGTCGGACGCGAGCGTCGCGACGGTGAGCGCGAACGGCTACGTCAAGGGTGTACGCGCGGGCAGCTGCACCATCACCTGCCAGAGCAAGACGTTCCTGGAGGTCTATGCGCAAATCGACGTGACGGTGTATGCGCCGGTTACGTCCATCACCTTCAACGAGAAGAAACCGTCCGTGGCGGTGGGGCGCAGCATTGCCCTCAGCTGGACGGTGAAACCGCAGGACGCGACGGATTCGTCCGTCAGCTTCTCGACGAACAAGCCGGATGTTGTGTTGGTGTCGGATGACGGCATCGTGACCGGTCTCAAGCGCGGTGAATGCTATGTCTACGCGACCGCGAACGACGGCAGCGGCAAGAAGGCGACCATCCGCGTGACGGTGACGCAGCCGGTCACGGGCGTGACGATGAAGTACACCTCGCAGAACGTGGGGCTGAACAAGTACACCACGAATACCGCTATTCTGGAACCCGCGAACGCCGACAACAAGAAGATGCAATGGACAAGCCAGGATGAGCGCATTGCGACGGTAGCGGGCAACGGGCTGAATCCGAAGGTGACGGGCCGCGCATGGGGCACGACGACCATCATCGGTACGACGGATGACGGCAGTTATGTCGTCACCTATACCATCAACGTCGGCAGCAGAAAGGATGCTCTGCGCATCACAAATCTGTGGGCGGAAAACAACGCGACGAAGATTGTTGTTTACAACGCCAGCAACCTGACCATCACCAAATTCTACTACACGATTTACCTTTACAATGCCTTCGGCGAACCGCTGGTCTGCAACACCGACGGGCGGTCCTTCTCCTTCACGGGCACTTACAACTTCACCCTTGCCCCCGGTGAAGCGACCCGCCACGGGCAGTTCTCCTTCGGGCGCGAGTACATCAAGCCCTATGGCGTGGGGCAGGTGGTCATGCGCATCAATGGCTACGACATTGAGGGCGGTGAGCACTACGATATTCCCGCCAATGACCAGCCGGAATTCACCTGGAAGGCCACGATTGACGACGGACAAGGGTAATCCCTATGCCGCTTCTGGAAACAGGAGCGGCGCTTTTTAATTGGGAGTGAGAAGTTGAAAACAAGAGGCAGCAAATGGGCGATTTCTCATCAGCGTCAGCAACAAAAGAAGTATTTTTGCAGCTATCTTGACACGCTTTTTCACCTGTGCTACACTGTGAGCGGTTGAAGAATGCCGTGTTCTTCGACCCTTTGCGGTATCCCAATAAATTGGATCTAACAATAGGTAATGTTTTTATTCACAGGGGAGGTCATCCGAATGAATACAACCCTGCTGGCAGCGCTCGCGCTGGGCGGCGCTGCGCTCTCGGTCAAGAAGCCGACGCAGAACCATAACCTGATGCGTCTGCCGTCCTTCCGGGGCATTGCGGAAGTCCGCGCAAGTCTGCCGGGACGGATGCGGCTCTATCTGCCCGCCGTATCCGCCAACCACGAAGCCGCAGAGGAAATGAAGCGGCAGCTGGAAGCAACCGGCGTGGTGCATGAAGTGGCGCTCAACTTCCGCCTGTCTACCGCTCTCATTCGCTACGACGAGACGAAGGTCGAAGCCGCCGTGGTGCAGGGCGCGGTGCTGAAGCTGATGGGATTGACCGACGCGCTGCAGAAAGAGCCGGTCAGCCGAATTCAAAGCGGGTTGAATACGCTGATGGCGGCAATCAACCACGGTTTGTTGGAGGCGACGAACGGTCTGCTTGATGTGCGGACGCTGGCGGGATGCGCGCTGACGTTCGCGGGCGTGAAAAGCCTTGCGGTTAGCGGAGCGGCTGTTCCGGGCGCGATGACGCTGCTCTGGTGGGCAGCCAGCATCTGGAGGCGAAACGACAGTGGGACGAATTGAAACGGCGCTGATTCGCCACTACCTGAAGCCCGCTGTGACCAGCGATCTGCCGGGGCGATTGCGCTTGAGCTTCAAGGGATATCAGATGCTGCCGAAGGAAGCGCTGCCGTATCTGCATTATGTGCAGGACGTGATGACGATGCTGCCGGGGGTGCGGGATGCGCAGGTGAATCCGCGGATTGGCACGGCGCTGGTGACGTATGACGCGAGCATGACCAATCGGGAGGAAATCTTGCGGTGGATTGCGACGGCGGTGGATACGGGGCTGGAATTGGCGCAGGAGATTGACTGGACGAAGAGCGATGTGGGGGAGGAAGAACTGGCGACGATGGCACGCCGCCGCCTCGCCTTGCGGCTGGGACAGACAAAAAAGTAACGGCAAAGACTTGTAAGGGAAAAGCGCCCAAGCCGGGCGCCAGTCAATGGGTGTCGAGAGGGGCTTTGCCCCTTCGCAGGGTCAAGGGACAGCGTCCCTTGTGGGGTTTGGGGCAACGCCCCAACTGTTCCACGGGCGACCAGTATGCCAAACGCGCTCAACAAAAGCGCAGGCAGCGAAGCGTCCCTGCCAGTAACTTCGCGCTTCCTCAGAAGCGCCCCCCAAGCTGCTCTTTCCAACACCTATGCTGTGTCGCGCCAGATGGGCGCGACCGTGTAGCTGGTCTTTCAAACATAGCTGGTCTTTTCCGCAAGCAGGGGTTTCGCCTCTGCGGAGGCGACAAAAGGGCAATGGAAACGGACGAAGTCCGCGATCGCCCTTTGGAAACCCTCGGTGCACACTCCTGTTAGTTGAGCCTTTTCACGGCAAGGGTTTGCACAATCGACGCGAAAAAGCATGAATCATTGAATCTGAATTGCCAAATCAAAGAAGGGATAACATGTTCAATCGGGAAACACAGAAAAACTGGATGAAGAGTCAGGTGGCGCATAGCCTTCGCGGGCGGCTGCGGCTCAGAGTAGAAGGGCTGAACTTCCTGAATGACGAGAAGGAAGAAATTGCCCAGATGCTTGCCAACCTGCCGGGTGTGCAGTGCGTGCAGGTGACGCCAATTACCTGCGGCATCCTCCTGCGCTTCGATCCGACCGCGACGGATACGTCGATTCTCTGTGAGGGCGTGGACGTGACGATGGCGCGCTATGCCATGAACGCCTACCGCAATCGTCAGGCAGGCAGCAAGCCGGAAGAGCCGGAAGTGTCCATGACGACAAAGCAGCTGACAAAGCGGCTGGCGCTCAACGCGGGCGCAGTGCTGCTCGGTCACACGATTCTGCCTGGCAGCCTGCTCGGCGGTGCGATGGCAAGCTTCACGTCGCTGGAAGCGCTGACCAGTTTGGGACTGACGATGCCGATGGCACGGAGCGCGGCGGCGGGTCTGCGCCGCGATATGCGCCCGAACGCCGATTTCCTGACGGTTACGTCGATTGTCGCAAGTCTGCTGCTCGGTACGCCGCATTCCGCCCTGATGATTCTGGCGCTGTCTGACCTCGCGGAACTGATGACGTCCTACACCATTGAGCGCACGCGGTCGTCCATCAAGCAGATGCTGTCGGTGGAAGACGGCGAGGTCTGGAAGGTGCTCTCGGACGGTCGGCTGGAGAAAACGCCGATTGGTAAACTCGAAGCGGGCGATACCATCGAGGTGCACACGGGCGAGAAAATCGCGGTGGATGGCACGGTGGTGTCCGGCAGCGCGGTTGTTGACCAGAGCGCCATCACGGGCGAATTTGTTCCGGCGGAAAAGCGCAAGGGCGCGGAGGTGTTCGCGGGCACGGTCGTCAAGAACGGCAATATGCAGATTCAGGCGCAGCGCGTCGGCGACCAGACGGTTGTCTCGCGCATCGTCGGCATGGTGGAGCAGAGCGAACTCAAGAAAGCGCCCATCCAGCGCTATGCCGATAAGTTCTCCAACTACCTCGTGCCGCTGAACTTCCTGCTGTGCGCGGCGGTTTGGCTCGTGACGCGCAATCCGCAGAAGGCGCTGAAGATGCTTGTTATTGACTATTCCTGCGGCATCAAGCTTTCGACCGCGACGGCGTTCTCTGCCGCGATTAACACGGCGGTCAAGCGCGGCGTGCTGATTAAAGGCGGCGCGTACATCGAGCAGATGAGCAGCGCGAATACTGTTCTGCTGGATAAGACCGGCACGATTACCGAGGGCCGTCCGCGCGTGACGGGCATGACGATGCTGACCGACACGATGGACGAGGCGGAAGTGCTTTCGCTGGCGATGGCGGCGGAGGAAACCAGCACGCATCCGCTGGCAAGCGCGATTTTGACCTACGGGCGCGCGCACGGAGCGAAAATTCCCCCGCATGGCGAAATTGTAACCGAAGTCTCCCGCGGCAGCCGGACGGAAGTCGGCGGCAAGTGCATCCGCGTCGGCAACCTCAAGTACATGAAGGAAAATGGCGTCCGCGCGGATGTCGCGATTCCCGATGCGAACGGCGCAATCCCGAACTACGTTGGCGTGGGGGACAAGATTGTCGCCGTGCTGTACGCCATGGATAACCCGCGCGCAAACGTCCGCCGCGCCATCAACGCCCTGCGCTACGACGGCGTGGGCGACATTGAGCTGCTGACGGGCGATATGGCGGCACAGGCGCAGGCTGTTGCGGAAATGGTCGGCGTGGACGGCTATCAGGCACAGCTGCTGCCTGAACAGAAGGCAGAGGCTGTTTTGAAGCTGCAAACGCAGGGCAACGGCGTCGTCATGGTTGGCGACGGCATCAACGATGCGCCCGCGCTGGCGTATGCGGACGTCGGTATCTCGCTGGGCAGCAAGTCCACCGACATTGCCATGGAAACCAGCGACGTGGTTATCAACCGCGATGACCCGATGATGATTCCCGAACTGCGCCGCTTGGCGCGCGCGACAATGCGCATTGTGCAGCAGAACTTCGCAATGGTCATCGGCATCAATACCGTCGGGCTGATTCTCGGCGCGGCAAGCGGCATCTCTGTGCTGGCGAGCGCGCTGATGCACAACATGTCCACCATTCTCGTTGTGGCGAACTCGCTGCGGCTGATGGTGTTTCCGCCGATGGAGGGGTGACGAATGCACAATGACAACATCGGCGCGGTGCATTTGACAGTGCTCAGCGCCCTGCCCGGCAGACTTCGCCTGCAATTGGAAAAGCCGATTGAGGGCGAAGCGATTTTCCTGAGCATTCCGGGGCTGCAAAGCTGCCGGTATAATCCGCGCATTCAGACGATGCTGTGCTGCTACGACAAGGCGGTTATTTCTGAAAGTGACCTGCTCGTGCGCATCGGTGCGCTGTACGCCCGCTTGCAGCAGACGGCGGTGCTGCACGTCAAGCACTCGGAAGAAGAAGGCTTCTCGATGGCGCCCAGCGGCTATCTGGCGCTTGGCTGTATTGTCCTTGACGGCATGATGACCCTCGCGGGTTCGACGCTCACGCGCTACACGCGCTGGCTGTCCGCCGGGGCGACGTTGACCGCCGTGGTTGAGCACGCCTATCAGGAGCTGCACACACGCGGCAGTTTTGACCCGGAAGTGATGTCCGTCGTCTACCTGATTAACGCCATTGGCAAGCCCAACGGCTTTCAGGCGAGTCTGCTGGCGTGGATTGTCACGTTTAGCCGTCACCTGCTGCCGCGCGGCCCGCGGGAACAGGTATATCTGGTTCGGAACGGCGAACACACCACGACGCTCACCCCCGTCGTGGGCAATGAGGACGGCAGCGCCTTTGCTGGAAGCATCTTCCGCCGGAGCGTCGAAGTCTTAGCACATAAAGGGTGACCTAATTCGCTCGTCCGGCTGAAAAGCCTGAACGATAGATACTTGCAAAAAATAAGGAGGACAAACATATGTTGAACCTGAACATGAGCCCGATGGTCAAGGGCATTCTGATTGGTGTGGGTGTGAGCGCGGTTGGTTTCTACGCTTACAAGCACAACGAGGAGAAGGTGGATAACTTCCTGCGCAGCCACGGCGTGAAGGTCAAGACGCCGACGGCGGGCTTTGAGACGATGTCCGTGGAGGACCTGATGCGCACGAAGGAAAGCATCGAAGACCTGATTGCGGAGAAGGAACAGCAGGAGCAGAGCGTGACCGTGGAAGCGGACGCGGCTGTGGCGGCGGAATAACATACCATTCGCATCTTGGAACATTCGCATTTGAAAATAGTATCGCAACAAAAAGCGCGGCGCATGATGGATATGCGTCGCGCTTTTTGGGTGGCAAATTATTTTTTCCCGGCAGATAGAAACGTCAAGGCTGGAAAAATAAAACGGATGAAGTCCCTCCGCACGATTGAGCTGCGCGCTTTGCCTTATACTAATTCGCATCTAAAACATGGCATTCACACAGCATCTTTTCCGCCCCGGCTTTGCTTCGTTCCGCTCGTGCGTACGAGCCTATCCCATACTTTGTGTAAGCCTCGAAAGTAGTGTATAATAGAAGCACGA
>OGYN01000853.1_pt1 | contig 26245 bp, 41 predicted proteins | sample 1576551 | NCBI WGS metagenome assembly OGYN01 (sample SAMEA3541589, study PRJEB24748) | human gut metagenome | biome: human gut; feature: human-associated habitat; material: faeces | place: China | collected 2012 | reverse complement strand
ATGCCATTGTAGTAACAATAGTGTTAAGAACATCTACTGTCATCTTATTATAAGCATACTTATCAGCATAAGCTTCAATTTGTGGAATCAAACCAGGACCAATATAAATAGGTCTACCAGTTGTTGGGTCCTGAATTGTGGACTTACCATTCTTATCAATAGAACTCTTATTAAACAACAGACCGTTATTCTTAACGAACATAAAGTTCTCAAGCAGAACTTTTTCCTTCTTGTCCATCTTATAAACAGTCTCTTGCATAGCTCCATTACCCTTACCCTGAGAAATATTTACAAAAGTATCTTCCATAGCAGCATATAATGCTGAGTAAGTCTCATCGTTACGGAACTGAGTAATGTATCCACGGAAACGTGAAATATTGCTCTGATATTTGCAGTAACCTTCTTCATGCATCTCTGGCATTGAGTTACTCTAGAATCTTGTCAACATACCAATCTGACAAGCATCCTTATCAAGTACTGAGCTGTAATCATCATCAATTAAACGTCCTTGAATTTCCCAATAATTATCAGCGCGTCTCTATGGTCTAGTAATACAAATAACTTGCTGTCTAGACTCTTCAATCATGAAGATGTCATACTTTTGATAGTAATTTTCTTTAAAGGCAAAAGTAATTTCTGTACCATTAGCACCATCTTCTGTAGGTACAGCAGCGAATTCAATACGTTTAATTTGATTAGTTTGAATCTCATATTCATACATTAATGAGTTCAAACGCTGGAACTTGTTACCGCTCTTAGTGTTATTATAAATAACATTTTTAAGGGAAGTAGTTAAATACTCAGCAGTATTCTAAGGATAAAGATTTGCAACAATTCCCAAACGAGCAGGTTTTACACCTAAGAACTTATAAAAATCTTCAAATGTTCTGGTGTTACCCATAGTAGGAACTTGTGTAGTAAAATTTGCAACTAACATAATTTAATTAATCTTGTAAATCGTAAATATTTTTATATTTATTAGGTTTAGAGACCAATCCAGTCTTTCTTGTTTCTTTAGGACCAAATATTACGGTCTTCTTACCACTTTTACCATCTTCTAAGCCCTTGGCATAAGAAGTACGGCGAATTTCTGTTATCTAATGTTCGTAGTAATTCCGCATATTATCAATAGCCTCGTCTCCATGAAGAGCATACCAAGACATTTTAGTAAGAGTTTGTGGGTCGTTAATTGCTTTATTAAGATAGCTCATACCAGTAGCATCCTACTAAAACATAAAATTATATAACTCCTACTTATCAGCATTTGATAGGTTAAATGCAAAGTCATTACCCTAATCTAGATTATTTATGGAACCAATAATAGCTTCTTGAAACTACTAAAGTTGCTCAGAATCTTGAGCCTATTTTTGAGCCTACTCTTGTTCTGCTAATTCTTTCTCTTTTTGCTGATATTCAGAACGAATACCTTCTACCTATTTAGAGAATAAACTTTCGTTTTGTTTAGCAGAATCTAGAGCAGCAGCGGCTGTCTCATCATCAACATCTGGAACTCGACTCTTTAAATCGAGTAAGTATAAGTCATCGTCAGAAAGTTCGTCTACTTTATAAGAGACTGGCTATTCCTACTGATAGTTTTTAACTGCTTCCTAAGCAATATAATCAGCATATTGCTGAGTTGTTAAATTATTACTACGAAGATAATTAATTAATTGTATTTCATCCTCGTCAAGGTTATCAGAATCATTATGAGTATCTTCACGAGTTCCTTTTAAAATATTCAACTAATCTTCTAATGGCAGAGAATCGAAAGGTAATTCCTGAATCTATCCATTTTCATCTTCGTACTAAATTTTATCTCGGTCAGTAATGTTTTGTTCTTTAAGTAACGCAGTGATTACGTCTTCATCTTCGTCTTCCTAATGTTTGTCCTCATCATTATCATTGTTAGGGACATTATTATCTTGATTAGAGTCATTGTCTGGGTCCTAATTATTAGGAATCAGTACATCATCCATCAAATCATCATTTAAATCATTAATTCCTATTGCCATATTGTATATTGTTTAATAATATTATACTATGTTAAAAAAAATAAAAGTCAAAATAACAAAATTACTCAGTTAAAGATTTTAATTTATCCTATAAATCTTTCACTGCTTTTTGTAAGTTAGCTACCTAAGATTTTAATATAGTAATATCACTTGTATTTGTACTCACATTATTAGAAATAGTATTTAAAGTAGAAGTCCAATTATCCACTACAGATAATACTCCAGTACTAGTAATGGATAAGCCATTGCCTACCATAACTCCTCCTAAAGTATTGGTAGTAGCTACAGGTAATATATATCTAGTAGCATTTATCCACTTAGTAGTAGCTAAATTTTGAGAGTTATCTTCTTTAGGCAATTCCCACCCTTCTTCTAATCTAGGAAAATTATCAGATTTTTTAAATACTGTATTTGTTAAATTTGGATTATCTAGATTTGGGGATATTAAAATTTGATTTTTTGTTACTGCACAATCAGAATAAAATCCATTTGTTAAGGAGTTACTATTATATTTTTCAGTTATATCTCCTATTATTACCGAATGAGTATTATTACTATACATGAATTTTTTATAATCTGTAGAAAATCCATAAATAGTAGGATCTTTATATTTATAGTAACAAATTGGCTAATAAGTTAGTGACGGAATATCTTTATCACACTGTATTTTAATAGAAGTTTCTGAAAGTTCCACTATAGTAACTAAATATTCTTTATTCTAAAAAGAATCCTCATCATAAATATTAAAGTACAAGTAATCTCCTACTTTATAATTATCTGTGGAATACTTTAAATATAAAGTATAATAAAGATTTTCAGAGTCTGTAGAGATATCTATAATATCTGTTATAATATTATTATAATTATAATGATACTATAAATTATTTAAATTATTGGAACTACTGGCACTAACAATATCAGCGACTATATTATTTATTTTTAAAGTAGACTTACCTCCAGAACTAGTAATATAAAAGGAATTATTAATACCTTGTAATTCACTTATGTATAAAGGTCTTTCACATGATATTGAATTTTCTGATAAATTAAGTATTTTTGTATTATTAATTTTAAAGTAATGATTTTTAGAATAATTAGTTATACTTTCAGTATACTAATCTAAACCTATATTTAAAGAAGAAAACTAGTTGCTATTTATAATCTACATAGGTATAGAAGACTATATAACGTATAATCCTTTTTCTTTTATATATACATATCCATCATTTATATTCTACTAAGCTTCTTCCAAAGTATCATAATATATGCCGATATTTTTTTGTGCCTGTATTTGCTACTCCTAAGTAATATTTAACTAAGGTAAATAAGATACTTGATTCTCCCCAGTATCACTATTTAATGGTAGTACAGTATCCTAATATTTTACGTATAAAACATCTCTAACTATATAAAAACCATTATCAATAATACTATCTTTAGAAGAAGCTTCTTTAATAATATCAATATCAACATTTATTTTACCATTTTTTACTAGGTCTATAAAACTAGAACCTATCTAAACTTTTACTCCTCCTCTAGTTTTTAATAATAAATCTCCACTAACATTACCAACTGTTTCATAAGTTCTTCCAAAGAATTTTTCCATATTATTCTATTGTTATTGTTATGTTATTAGGGTCTTTTAATAATTCTGTCATAATTTTATTAAAATAATATACAGAATTAGTTACTTTACCTACCACATCATTCTTTCCAACTAATAAACAACCTAATGTATCCGATGGTTGATTCCCTGGATGTGTAAGTACCCCATCAAAACCAGGGACATTAATTAATCGTGGTAATTTACCATCGTAAGGCTTAGCCCAACTACGATTTTTAAACTTAGGACTTACTGTGCACATATCTACTTTATAAGTGCCAGTAGGAATAGCAGTCTAGCCATAGATCTTTTTCTTTTTAATTTCATCTTCTGACATATTCTAAGTTAAACCTCTGTCAGTGTCTTCTAATGTATTTGCAAAAAAAACACCATTGATAAATAACTTACCAATGGTGTAATTAGGTTTTTTAGCAATTCTTTTTACTAAAACTTTTATCATTTATAAAATTATTAATAGTTTCTTGCTACTTCTCCATTAGTTTAGCTATCTAAGAAAGAGAATCTTCAATTTTACTAAATCTCTATTCATTTTGCTATTTTTCTTTTAATACTGGATTGAGTTCTAGAAGAAGCTTATCTGCCTTTTGTAATATTGTTTTCTATGTATCTACAGAATCTATAATAAGTTTTGCATTAGTCTTCATTGTCTCAAGTTCCTATATTAAATCTTTCTAATCAGTAGCTAGTACTAAATTATTAGCTCTAGTAACAGATAACTATTCAGGTATAGTATAAGTAGCTTGTTTATCTTTTACATTTATAGTAACATCAATTACTATTTTGCCTTCAATATTAGGTTGAGGTATTCCTACAGCAGTAACAATGCCCTCGTCAATAGTTACATTCACTTTGTCAAGAATGTATACTTTGTTGTGTTGTTTAATGTCTCTAAATATCATATCGTGATAATAAAAAAGCCCAAGAAGTTAGACTTCCTGGGCTTATGGTTTACGCAGTAGTAGTTGTAGTTGGTTTCAACTATGAGATTAAATACTAATTCTGTCTAACTTGACTAAGTTCAAGTCTAGCATCATTATATCTCTACTGCAAATCTTGATTCCAATGTGTATTAAGAGTGTCAATTATATGCTGAGTATTACGTTGATTATCTCTTAATATCTCGCAAGTTTGTGTCTGAGTAGCATAGTTTGTAGATGCAAATCCTCTTTCTACTCCAGTAGCTAATGTGTTAATAGCATTATTTAAAGAATAGTTAGTGTCACAGATTTTACTAGCTATAGTATTTGTTTGATTAGCAGTAGCTAATTGCTATTCATAACCCATCTTTAATAAATTCTGCTAAGTCTGGCAGCAACAATCTTTTAACTGCTGTACTATATTTAAATCACCTAAGTTGGCAGCATTGATTACCTTCTCAGCAGAGAATCCTACTTTGCCAGCTACGTCCTGTATTCCAGAACGTACAGCGCATATAGCGTTGTTAAGTGAATTAAAATCACAGTTCAGATTACTTGCTAGCTGAGTAATAGCGTTATTATTACCCTTAACAGCATCCATTAGGAGACCACTATTCTAGTTATCTGACATTTGATTTCTAATGGCGTTTAACTATCCCTAAATTTCTGCATTCTAAACACTATTAGCATTGTTTCCCCATAATCCATTTCTTCCAAACATCATAAGGAATACTAAATAGATAAAAGGATTGTTCATCCACTAATTGTTGTTTAACATAGCAGCCATTGCCATTGGATCATTGTTGTTCTTACCCATAACAGAAGCCAATAAAGCATCATTGTTATCAGTACAATAAATTTTTTCTACAGTGTCGCTCATAATTAAAAATAATTTACTCAATTTTTCAAGGAAAAACTCATCTATAAATACTAGTATCTAATTGTATTGTTAATATATATTAAATATTGTTCAGCCAAAATAAAAAATAAGGAATTATTAAAAATAATAACTACGTAGTCACCATCTCTAATAATTCCTTATTACTTTATTTGTTAATTAAATTTAAATGAAAGATTCCCAATCAATTTCTAAATTTTTATTTTTTACATCTGCCATCCATCTGCAAAACTAAATACCTTCATATCCATCTTTATCATTTGCTACTTCCATAGCATATATTATACAAGATTTAGCATCTTTTAACAATAAAGGATAAAAATCTGCATGTGCCATATTGGCAGTATAAATAATATCTCCTATAGTACTACTAATTGGAATAATATAACCCAACTCATCAATAATCTATTTTACATCTGAAACATCCCAATGTTTATTAGTTCCATCGGAATTAACCATCTATTCACTAGCAAAATCTGCTAATTTAATAGTAAAATGTTTACCATACTTTTCCAAGTACTACTCTTTTGGAGTTAAAGATTTAGAAATTTTTCTAATAATTCTCATAGTCGTAATAATTTAAAAATGTTACTGTTTATTCACTTTATCTGAAATAATTTGCATATTATCTTTTACGTAATTAAGTAAATCTTCCTCAGAATCTTTAGGTGCATTATAATTTACATCAATGTGGTCTGATGTAACTGTTTTATAATAACTCATAGTCTTAGAATTATTAGCATCTGTCATGCTAATATTAAATGAATAAGAATTGTCTGAATTAACATTCAAAGATCCTGAGATATTATATTTTTCTGTAGAATCATTTATTTGATAAATTTCGTTTTGTTTTATTATTTCCATTACTTAACAAATAATTCATAAAAAGCTTCCATAAGGTCAGCAGCTTTTACTTTCTGACCATTAATCTCATACTCACCATCAGAATTTATATCAAGAATATCACCATACTCATCTTCTGTAAATGTATCTTCAGGTGCATCCTTAATATCCTCTTTACCTTTTTGCATAAGGTATTCCTGATATTCTGAATTAGCTTTATTATTTAGCTCATTAAACTTAGTATCCTCTTCAGGAGTACGCTCTGTCTTATTAGCTAAATCTCTTAACTCATCTGAAACAATTTGCTTACTAAACTCTTGTGTATCTTCATCAAACTGTTTCTTAATCTTATTATAAGACATTCTAATTCTCATAATCTTTACTTTCAACTCCTTAGGGAGTTCTTTGCCATTACTAGCTAAAAGAACCTTTGTAATAAGATTCTGTTTTGTCAAAACATCATTTAAAGTCATAAATCATTTATTTTTATTAAACATATATAATTATATATTAATTTGGGTTAGAGTAAAAGTTAATTAATGTTAGCACAAAGAAATTCTATCCATATGCTATATGTAGAAGAATATACTAAAAATCGTGAACGACCATCATTATATGTATTACTTATCTAATTCCAATCTATAAGAGTACTACTACCATCTGCTTTTATTATTTTACACCCAGAAGGCATAACCCAAAAATAACCATTTCCAATTCCATAACTCTACAAATCCTTCAGTAATATTATCTAACCATCATAACCTTTATTAAATTTTATCAAAATTCCTCTTTCACTCATTAAGACTGCTTTATCGGCAATAATACAGGATATGTCTGTTGTTCTACCTATTTCTAAGCATCTATATGTATAACCATCACCAGGTCTAATGGTAGGTAATGAGTATAATTTAGATAGATAACATGGTTGTATTCCAAAACCTTTAGTAGTAATGTTTCCATTTACATCTAATTTTTGTGTGGGAGATATAGTACCAATACCTACATTACCTCCTCCCTGGCATAAACTAACGTTAGTAGAACTTCTATAATTTATATGTAGATTATCATTACTATTAATTTCATTAATATTTTCTAAACGAATACTACTCATTCTAATGGAACTACCAGCGTAAATTTGACCACCAGTAAAAATTCCTACACCATTATGTGTCCTAATCCAAGAGGTATCTGACATATACCAACCTCCCTAGTATGTGGTATTGTACCAACCTGTATTTCCACTACTTCTAAACCAATTAGAACAAGATATAGAATTGTCTATTCCAGGATCATGTCCTGCACATACTCTAGTTGCTGTTAAAGTATGTACTGTAGGAGAAGTAGTTGTGGAAGAAGAGGTAGATATTTTAACATTAGCCCAATAATAATTAGTAGGATTCAGTATATTAGAGGTTAAGGCTACTGTACCTGAAGCAAGTGGAAATTTAATCTAATATGTAGGCGCATTATTCCCAGAATTATAGTTAGAATCTGTAATATAAGATAATACTGGAATATTATTCCAAGCACTACCTGCGTTATATTCTCCAAAATCCCAAGAACCATTTGTGGTTTTTAATGACCATAAAGCATGATAACCAGCTACAGAAGTTTCTCTTAACAAGGCTCCATTTCTTCCATTAACCCACATCTAAGAGGAACCTTCTCTTCTAATCTAAGCACTACCATCCAGATTAATATTACTAATACCCGGAAGTTTAAGAGTACCATTAGTTCTTTTGCTTGACTAATAATTAAATACAGTTCCATCAGCTATACCTAAATATATAGTATTAGCAACAGTATCATATTTGAGACCAGCCCAATCACTATATTTCCACTCGATTCCTCCAAATCGTAATGCAGATCCAGTGTTAAATACTACCTAATCTCCAATAGCAGATATACGAGCATGAGTATTTACATTATTATTTAATATTATAGCACCATTTTCAGAGTTGCCATTATTTATATATATTGTTCCATTTACGTCACTAGTACCATCAAAAGATTGTCCCCATAATCTTCTTGCGGTTTGTAATTTAGATGCTGAAGCTACATTGTCAGAAGTAAGAGCTACAGTAGCCCAATTTTTAGTATTATAGTTATTACTAGTACCGTATGCACACCTAATAAACATTCTATTATCACCTGTAAATGCTAATTGATGATTAGAAGCACCATCAATACTACCTATAACTAATAATGTACCCCATCCATTAAAAGGTTTTTTACCACTAATTGTAACTTCTGATTCAGGTTGAATATCTCTAGTACCAAATGTTGTTTCATGGTCTATATTGTATGCTCCTAATCTACCTCTTTTAACTAATAAATGGTTGATATCATATCCAGATATAGTATTAGCATTAGCTACATTTAAAGTACTCTCTAACTTATGTCCTCCACCACCTAATAATACATATGAGTTATCAGAACCGGATTTTTCAAAACCTCCTAATGAATAAGCTCTATAATCTTGTCTTATACCAAAAGCTATAGTACCACTTCCAGATATATCTGTCTAACCTCTATCTTTATCTCTAACAGAAAGTCCCCAACCAGTATCAAAACTATTATAAATAACACTAGTATCTGCGGAAATTATAATACCTCCCTCATCAGCACCACTACCGTCGCCAAGTTTAGAGAACATACCTATGCCATTAGATTGTAAATCAGGTAATCTTATACCTTTTAAAGGGGAAGTGCCTCCAGAAGTTACCTAAAATATTCCTCTATTATTTTCTAAATCTATATAAGTAGTTCTTAAATGTGTCGCATATAATGTCTAAGTGCTAGTCTACCAAGATAATTTATCATGTGATTTATAAACAGCTCCAGTAGAGTCACCAGTGTTATGATGAGAATTTCCTCCCCATATTAGAGGATACCAAGCAGTATCCGTAGCTGATAAATACTAGTGTACAGTTAATTCACCTTTTAATTCCGCAACATCAGAAGTATCTAACACTCTATATTTACCTTCATTCTACCAAAAATAACCACCAATAGATACATGTATCTAACCTTTTGATTCAGAAATAGATAAATCTCCTCCATTATAGTGATAATCAGCAGCTAAGTTATAACTTCTAGGATTCCAAGTACCATATGACAGATTTTGTCTATTTAATTTAGCATCGAGAAGACTATTTACCTCTGATTCTGTATAATAACGTGAATCTAAGATGCCAGAATAGTTAGATGAATCAAGTAATTTAACCCAATTACGCCACTCACCTCCAGCTACTCTAGAAGTAACATATATATCATTACTTCTTAAATCAAAGTTCATAGAACGAATATAACTGTTATTTCCATCTATAGAAAAAACCATAGCATGAGAATCAACAACAGGATAATTATATTTACTACTGTAATTACTTTCATCGTTCTAAGCAAAAAATCTATAAAGATTTAATTCTTCTGGCGCCTATTTATGAAGATTTTCCTTATTTAAGAAATCTCTAAAATTAGAACGAATAACTTTTGTTTCAGGTACCCAAATACTGCTCTTTAGTTTATACTTACCAAGTTGATTATCAACTTCCCCCTTAGTATAATAATTAGATAAAGACTAATGGGAAGTAAGATAGGTACTATTATCTATAGTACCGTTAGCTTTGAGGAATCCTCCAGAAGCTCCTATAACTCTAAAACCTGATGAACTATTATAGTAACCATCAAGGACCATATTAGCTGTAAGGTTTCTATCAAGATATATTCCAAAATTGGCTGTATCACTGCCTGTACTTGTATCAGTCCATTTTTGATGAAACACATAACGTCCACTAATAGGAGACCAACTACCTACGCTAGTTGAAGTAGTTTTATTAGGGACTGTATTCATAGCTAACAAGTTTGACTAATTAGCTAATGAAGCATAATCACAATTACCATTCATGTATAAAGTACTACCATTAAAGGTAATAGATTTCCTAATAGAAGCATCCCCATACTTATGAAAACTTAAACCAGTAGTGCTATTAGCTCCCATTATACAAAGTTGACCCTCTATATTATGGTCTCCTATATATACATCATCACCTATTTTATTCCAAGTATTATTTGCAAAATTAAGGGCACCTATCATAGTATCTCCAGACTTCTTCACATATCTATCATCATGATTATGGTCTGAATCAGATTTACCATTAATTAATCCTGCTAAAACTCTACCCTAATTAGCAGAAAGAGAACTAGTAGTGGAATTACTAGTTAAGTTATCCACTACTGGTCTCCAAGTAGAATTGATAGTTACTACACCATTAGTATTAGTTAATGTAGTATTACTACCATTTCGTAAGTCTAAGGTATGAGAACCTATACTTACATTATTTATTTTTATATCTCTCCAAGTATTTGTATCTGTGCCCTAAAATTTAACCCCTCGTGCAAATATATTTCGCCCTCTGAGGTCAAATGTAATATCTTTGTTATCTGGTGGAGATGTTAAGGCTGCCACCGTAGAGGGATTAAATGCTATTTTCATTATTTATTATTCATATTCATATTTACCGGTACTAACATTATACCATGCTAGACCAAAACCTATATCAAATTCATCAGCAGATGTATTATCCTAATCTGCAGTTTTTACATAAATATCTCCAGTTGGCATAAAATTAAGAGTCTTATTACCTATAGAAACTCCACCAACTTTAATAGTTCTCCAAGTATTTTCAAATGCATTACTAGATAATCTATACCAACTAGGAGTAGTCTATCCGTCTGTTGATGCTAATAAATAAAAATTCTAGGTTATAAATTCTTTATTAGTATTTATTAACTGTGGAGCTAAGCCATTTGCATCTTTTGAAACTACATTATAAGTAGTGCCAGACCAAGGAACATTAACATATAACTACTAATCAGAATCAACTTTTACTGCATAGTTCTTATTTACTAAGTCAGTGCTAAAATTAGTATTAGCATTTACTGATAGATTCTTATTTTTACTATCCCAAATAAAAGAGACACCGCTACCATTTACAAATTTAAGAGCAGTACTATCAGAAATAGCTAACATCTCTGTTGAGTTAACATTTACAGCTCTACGTCCATGTATAGTTGCGGTTTTAGTAGTGCCGCCAATAGTAACAGTTAATACATCATTTGTATAAGTTAAAGCTGTAAATAAAGCTTTCTTTGCAGCATCTGTTAATCCTCCGGCAATAATTTCCGACTAATTTGCCCAAATTGGAGTACTATTACCTCCTCTACTAGTTAAAACCTATCCCAAGGCTCCAGCAGTAGTAGGAGCAAAAATAGAAAAAGTATCAGTATCATTAGAATAAAATCCTTTCTAAACTCCGTTTATTGTATGATAAATCTAACCATTAATATTAGTCTAAGCCACTGTCCAAGCAGTAGTTTTACCAGTTGAATCTGCTTTTATACAAATAAGTAAATCTCCTACTTCACACTATACTCCCGTATATCTTCCAGCAGTTACTACTCTATAGGTATCACCTACTTCAGCAGTTTTAGATGGAAATTCTGCTTCAATTCCATTAATAATATAATTATTAGCAGAAGTTAATCCTATAGTGCCTTTAAACCGCATTGCATCGTTAGCTACAAACGACTAATTAATTTTATTCTATATGGTTAAACTATCCCATAAATGTTTATTATCTGCTACAGTATTATCTACAGGTAATTTATCTATAGGAATTATTCCAGTTCCCCAAGGAATATAATCGATTCCATGAGTAATTATATGACCATCCTTTGTAAAATATAATTTTATATAATCCCCTGTTTCTGATGGAGATAGTTTTAACTTATCAGCTACTTCATTATAGGAAGTCGCAAAATTTAATAATGCCATTATTTATTACTAATTTATAGTCCCCCATTTGAGGGAAATGTTATTGTTATTTATTGTAAAGTCATCTCCAAAATTTATGTTAGAATCTGTATTTCCATCGTATTGGGAGTATACAGCATTATTTACGGTTGTTATCTATTTTTTGATAGGCTCAGCATTTATAATATGCCCATTCTAATCATACTATATTAAGTAAGATTTAGGAGTCTCATTAGGTGTGATTTTATTAGTATGAGTAACTACTACAGAAGTTCCCTACTTAAAAGCAGTTAATCCTGAATTATCAGGAGTAATTATTTGCTCTATTTTTTTAGAAAGAACTTTATCTAAAGTAGTTACCTAATCACCATTAACTAAAACAGCCTCTGCTACAGTTTGTGGAAATACCTAATCATTTGCTGATATTACTTTAACTAATTTATTACTCATCGTATAGAGTATCAGGTATATTATAATTTACTATGACGGCAACTCCTGATGATGTAGTAACATCTTGAGCGGTTAATACTATAGATCTTAAGGCATTAAACTCAGTTTTAGTCACATAATTATCTAAGTTAACATCTGTTGTTAAAGAACCTATCTATTCCCAAATATAGTTAGAATCTTTGTTAACACAAATATATTCTGTAAAAATATTGCCATTTACTCCTTTAGGGTTAGGAACTAAGTATATAATATTCTCATAATCTTTTCCAGGAGGAGAAGGTAATATAGTAACTATTTTATACTAAAATCCTAAGGTGCTAGTATTAGTAACGCTAATAACACCATCAGAAGAAATAGTAATTCCATCACCCGCAGTTAATTTATCCTACTTATTCTGTAAGGTATTATTTATATTAGTAAGAGTTTTATTAATAGTATCTATATTTAAAGTATTAGTTCCAACAACTCCTAAAGTAGTTTTTAATACTTTATCTAATGTAGTAATTCCTAAAGATTTTAATCCAGGAATATTAGTAGCATTTACTACTACTGCTTCAGCTAAAGTAATAGGTACAAATTCCTAATTATTTTGATATAATCTTTTTATTTGGGTACTCATAATGTAAATAAATTTTCTGGTATATTGTAGTCTATATTAGATTTTAGAGAGGATTTTACATAATCTAAATTCTATATAGCGTCATTAAAATAATCTTTAGTAATAAAAGACGATAAATCTACTCCTGATAAATCTTTTATAAATTTATCTATCTAAGTTTTACTATATATATCTAAATTATCTCTAGCTAACTATTTTTCTAATTCTGTTTTAAATTCTCCTAAAAAATTCTCTTTACATAAGTGCTAGTGCCACTAAGGTTTAGGACAATCTTTATGTAGAGCATTATCACAACCAAATCCGGTATTTATTTTATCGATAATAGAATCTTTATTTACTTCTTTAGAAGGTTCTTGTTTTATAACAGGTTGTTCATTATGAATTACTCCATAAGTCTATTTAGGAGGCTCTATTATTTCAGGAAGTTGGATAATTTCTTTATTATGTATCTCCTACTTTTCCTATATTACAGGAATAGTTATTTTAGGTTTTTTAATAACTTCTTCCTATTTAGGAGTACGTATAGAAATAGAAATGGGCTAAGAATCCTTGACTCCTAGCCCAATATCTTTTTTAACACTAATTTTCATTTAAAATAACCTTATTTGGATATTTAGCAGTGTAGTCATATTTAAGTAATTCCTCAATAGTGTCTAACTATTTTATATTCTAAAGATGTTCTGCAGTAGTTGCAAAACATTTTCCAGCATATACCTCTAACTAATTAAGAAATTCTTTTAATTTGTCAGAAGAAATAATTAAATAATTATCATTTAATTGTAAAGTTATCTATTTTGCACCACTATCTATTAATCTAAATAAACCTATTCTAACATCTTTACTTAACCAATATTGTTTATCCTAATAATAAAATGAATTAACATATCTAGAAGTGTCATAATAAACAATAGATTTCTTTAATATGGTTTTTAAAGAGAAGAAGTTTAAAACTCCTTCTCTTAATGTTAATATTTCAGACCATTGTTTATTAGTTGGAAATACTTCTTTATATATATTAAATATTTCATCTAAGGTGTAAGTAGAATTTTTAACTATATTAATATTTAACTATTCCATTATTTCTATTGATAATTAAATTGGGCACAAGGAAGAGGTTTATGTTTTAGTAATCTCCAACCATTATATGCCGCTCCCTAGATTCCTATTCCAATATTTCCATCATTATTGCCAGGTACCCATTGATAATTGTATGTATACCCATTAGTAGAATAATTACTTACTTCCTAATAAGTGTAGTTATGACAAATAGAATCTGTATTAGTACATAAGTTATTAGAGTCTGCTAAAGTATTCCATGCAGTTGGCATATAGTTACCGGCGTTTTTGTAAGCTGTAGAGAATATAGGATTTTTTAAATCTCCTGATTCCTTAGTTATAGCATCAGATATATTAGATTTTATAGGAATATCTCCAGTTGAGAAATTATTTCCTGCTGCACTATAGCCTCTGTAATAAATTAAAGTAGCTAATTCCTAGTATGAAGGAACATACCATTTACCTTTACTGAAATAATTCTAGAAGGCTTGAGTACTCTTTTCTTCTTCAGTTACTGTAGGTTCATACAAATATGTTTCATAGAAGTATGGATATAACAAACACTACATTTGTTCCAGGTGCTAATTACTTATATTTGGAATATTAGTTAATAAAGCATCTAAATTTTCTTTAGTAGTTATTGAATAACTGTCTCCAGTAGCTTGAATTAACTCAGGATAAGTTCTAACTAATAATCGTAACAATGTAGAGTTTACATGATTTATGTAAGCCTAAGTATCTGTCTTACCTGTAAATGTAGAAGGAATCTTCTATTTAAAGGTAGTCAAAGTAATAGGCTAATTAGCATCGGCATCTACAGTGCTTGCAACACCTTTAGTAATATAATAAGTATCTCCAAGTCCTAATACCTAGTTATCTAACCAGAATTTTACATTATAAAGATTCTTTCTATCATCAGATGCTCCCTAATTTGCTCCATCTGTATATCCTACATACTAAGGGTCTAAGTATTCTTTACCAACTATATAAGCTGTTCCCTCAGTGGCTGAAGTTTTTTTGATAGCAAAGATTAATCCCATTAATGTTTTACTAGGCATATAAGCACTAGAATAGGTACCATCTGCATAAACAAAGTTACCTAATTCAGGAGCTCTCCAAGCAAAGTAAATATTTATAGTTCCAGAGGTTAAAGTATTACCATTAGTAAGTTTTACAGTAATAGTAGCTGTAGTAGTTTTAGATGAAGAAGCTGTTTTTAAAGTGATAACACCAGTTCTATTATTTATAGTAGCTACATCTGATACATCAGAATTAAATCTATAAGTAATATCTGGGATTACTTTTCCTCCTTCAGTAATTAGAGCTACATTATTACCGTCAAGGCTTAATCCAAATGGATTTCCTGAATATCCTTGACCATAAACTGAAATCTCAGTTTCACAAGAAATATTATAAGCAGTAGTTACTTTATAATTAATATATAAACTATTATCTTGAGAATCTATATTCCCGTATAAGCTTACTAAGTTAATTTTATCATTATAACTAATACCTTCCAACTCATTGTCAGAATTAGCAATAGTTAGTTTACCAGTAAGTTTAGCCTGTAGTAATACTAATTTCTCTAAAGCTTTTAAAGAGATTCTATTATTTAAATTTCTTAAAGTAACTGATTTAAGACTAGGGCAAGTGATTAACTATTCACAGAAATTTGAAATATCAAATTGTCCTACTTTAGCACAATTAATATCAACTGTTTCTAAGTTATTTAAACTTTCAAATCTAACTTCTTGTAAACCTTCATTATCAGTGATAACTAAACTAGTTAAAGCTGCTGGATAGTGTATTTTAGTTAATCTACTACCAGTAGGTAATGCCACCGTAGCTATATTAGTTCCTGTAAGAATAACTTCCTTTAACTTAGGAGTGTGTTTAGAATCAAGATTTATAGTAGTTAAAGAACGTACGTTAGTTAAATCTAACTTCTCTAACACATTACAATTTAAAGTTAAAGAAGGTGGCTGGAATAAAGGTAATTTATCAGAGCCTGTGTTAGCAGAAAATTCTAATAATTTTGGAGCTGACAAAGAATAATCTCCCTAGTTAAATAATACCTAGTTAAAATTGTCAAATCTTTGTATATAATTACCTCCTAATACATAATAAGAAGCATCATTTGTTAAAGATATAGTAACTTCAACAGTCTCTCCAGCACTTACTCTATTAGTAACATACAGGTTACTAACACTACCAACTAAATATCCTAAATATAAATACTAGTAAGGAGTAATTCTTACCTTGTAGGTTTGAGGATCTTGAATATCTTCCTTTACTTTAATAGGAATACCTGCACCCTCACGTCCAAAAGTGGCTATCCTAGCTTGACTTAAAAACATTGTAAGTCTTTTACGCATAAAAGCTATTTCACTCTCTAAACAACTACCATGTTCCTAAGATACTGGAGTTTGTCCATTATTAATCCAAGTTACTCCGGCTTCTTTCTAGTTATCAAAGAATATTTGAGCACATTCATAAGCTAGTCTAGATACATAGTTATATGTTACTGCTGGGTAATATCTCTATACATAATAGAAATACTAAGTCATCCAAGTATCTAAAGAAGATTCAGCAGAACCAAACTTCATCTATAATAACATTGTTGATAACATATCATCAATCTTATCTTTATAAGTTATATCTACTAGTTCAAAGAATGCACTTGATCCTCCCCACATCTACTTATAAGTTTTATCAGATTCTAGAGAAGGTTCTAATAAGAAATAAGGTTTTTTCTATAAACCTCTATTATCAGTAGCTAAGATTGTATCCATATCATCCTATAATAACTAGATTTTACAATCTTTATTAAATAATTTGAAATATGTATTCTTAGCTCTATTATCAGTACCTGCAAATAATCTAATAAAAGCTTGATGGTAGATTATGTCATCCACATGGAAATATGTTCCAAACTTATTTTTGAAATCAGTTTTTAAATCTTCTATGTAAGTATTAATATTCTCAACTCCAGAAGTACCTAACTATTCGTGGAATTTTTTCAAGTTAAAAGTTTCATATTCATAGACATTAGTGTTATAAGCACTTCTAACTGTGGATAATTTCTAAGAACTATCACTATTTAAAACTGGTAATCCAGCTGGAACCCATAACATAGAATATTTATCATATCTAAAGACATCCCACTAAGCTCCTTTAAAGTAAGTATTATCCTAGTAATTAATACTTGTAATATAATACTTTTTAGTTATGTCAAGAGAAGTATTACGAGGGTCATTTAATGAATAAGTTTCTTTATAAGGCAGTAAATTAATAGTATGCATATATACAAAATTATATGCTTCTATAAATTTATTTAAGGTTTTCTATCCATCAACAGACATTGTATTTCCCTTATCATCAGAACTATCTAATCCAAAATCAACATCAAATGAGTCAGACAATACATAAGAAGGCACTCCTTCATTTACTACTAACTATTGAGTTTTCCAAGTTTCACCACTTAATGTAACTATACTAGGACTCCAAGGAACTAACCAGTTACACAATTCTCCATTATTTTCAGCACCTTCCAGTAAAATATATTCAGGAGTTGTCTTTTTAGAATAGCCAAATGTATTCTTATCTCCTTTTGCAGAACCCCAAGTCTAAAATCCCGCAAACATTATTTTAGAATCATCAAGCTAAGCCAAGTCAGATAACTTATAATTAGATACATCCTTTAAGTCAGTTTCTACATAGAATGCTATAAATGTATCTTCAAGACAAGCTTTTCTTCCTTTTATTTCTTCAGGTGTAAAGTCTGACTTGTCTACACAAGCATCCCATAAATCATGGAAAGCTCTAACTGCTCCTATTTTATGAGACTACATAGAAGAAGCATAATTAAATTTACCACATGACTTCTATATACCAACAGCACAATCTTTATCCTCTGGCATATAATAATACTCACTATTATACTAATACTTATTAGGATTATCATCAGTAGGCTCAACATATTCATCAAGTTCCTCGTTATAACATCCCTATGAAGTAAATGTAGGATTCTTCATCTAAATATTATACCAATAATATTTCATAGCAGAGGTACCTTGACCACTAATAGTTGCATTAGTAAATCTACCAGAGCAACGATTTATCTGTGCTTCTGATAAGACGTGGCTCTCATCAGTAGCTATACTATTTACATAATTTATAAATACCGTACATCCTTTAATAGATACTCCTTTAACTAAATTAAATTGATGAGGATATCTATGGGTATTTGGCATTATATATACCAAAGTATTATATAATGATTTAACTTTATTATAAGATATGTAAGTGTCATTATTAGCATCAGTAGCAACTAAATCATTTAACTATTGGAATTTAGACTTCTCAGTAACAGAAGACATAGTAGAGATATAATTATTTTCTATCTCTTTTAAAGTTAAAGCTCTATTATATATTCTAAGTCCATAAATATCAAGATCTGCAGATTCTGGGCTAACTTCTAAGTTAAATCCGTCATACTAGAAATCTGTCAAGTAATCATATTTATATAAACGGTCAATACCTCCATTTATAAATATTCTAACTAAATTAGTTGTTTTGTTAGCTATTTTTTTAACTTCTGTTGGAACTTCTCTTGCAGGAGCTTTAAAATTAGGAACAACTTCAATTAAAATATGAGTTCTTGTATCTCCCTAAAATATAGAACTTTTAGCAGTTGTATCTACTTGGGTTACGTCTACATTACCATATTGCCAGTTAAGTTCTGTAGGATATAATATAAATCTTCCTAATTTTAGTAATGGTTTAGTTTCATCACTAATATTATAAGACTTAAAATCTAACTCAAAAGTAAATCCCTAATTAGTTAACTAATCAGATAAATCTAAATTAATAATATTATTAGGATAATTTCCAGCAGATAATCTAAATACTGTTAAAGCATCGTCAGTAGTTAATCCATCAGGAGAAATTGCTTTATCAATAACTTCTTTAGTTATAATATTAGAATTATCAGGAGCATACTAATCAAAATAATAAGAACAATCAGAAGTATAACTGAAAGAACCTTTATTAGACACTTCAATAATTGTAGAGGTATCCCAAGATATTATATCTTCTCCATCTATATTTACTACTAATACAGTGTTAAATGTTTTTTGAGTGGCAGTTATTCCTAAGAAATAACTAACATCCTATTCAATAACTCCATCATCTCCAACTAAAGTTATTGTCTTAGTTTTATTCAACTTATAATCTTCTGAGTTACCAGTTTCAGTAAGTTTAGTAACTATAGTAGATTCTTCCTAAGACTAACCTTTGAAGTATATAGATAATTTATATAACTTACTAAATTCCCAGTTATTTACCCCAGTGGATATTTCATTTATAGCATACAATACTTTATCAAAAGAAGTTACACCCTTAGTATTTATTACCTAAACCTTTAAAATGTCAGATGTAATAGAAGCATTACTAGTTACTGATACCCAAGCTTCGATAGTATTTACTCCTGTATCAGTTAATGCTAAAATTAAATTATCCTAGTTTTTAACTGTAGAAGAACCATTTATTTTATAATGAATTAAATAAGAAGCTCCTCCACCATCTTGTACTTCAAATCCAGCAGTACCTGAAACTATATAAGAATCTCCTGAATATCTAAGTTTAGGATTAACTACTTGAACCTTCTTAGTAGTAGTAGCTGTTACTGTTTTATCTTCTATATTTGTGGATGCTATAGCTCTAACAGATATATTAGAAGATGTTACTTTAGTATATAAATCTGTAATTTCTATATACTATATATCAGGAGAAGATTTTATTCCCTATTCTAACTATATAAACCCATTCCCAATATTTACAAATAATTTCTAAGTACTATTTACATGGGTAACTTTGTTAGTTAATGGGTTAGTAGCAGTATAAGTATATCTTATCCCTAAATATATTTTAGTACCTAATTTACAAAGTACAGTATCTTTATTTAACTAATTCTCGGAGCTAGTATTATTAAAATATACTCCATCTATCTATATAGAATGATTATATATAGGTTGAGCTACACTTACCTCAGTTTGTACAATAGTATCTCCATTAGTATTAGCAATAGTTAATACATTACTAGAACTATCGTACCCCATGCTAGCAGGTAAATGTCTGGATATTAAATCTTCTACCTGCTAGCCTGTAGCACCATCCCAATTCATTGTTAGATCTAGCTAATCTTGTTTGTTTAAATTCTAAATTGCCATTTGTATTAATTATTTTTCCAAAAGTCATTATCTAACCAAGGTTTATCTTGTATCCAGGTACCACTGCCATAACAACTTTTAATAGCGTTATATACAGTTACCCAAACTAACTAAGAACCTTTATATATAGCTCCAATATCTTTCTAGACAAGCTACTATATCTAATCAATAAATTCTTTAATATTCTAATGAACTTCAGTTATTAATTTACCATTTCTATATATCATTTGTCTAGATCTTTTTAAGCATTAGCTTTAAGCTCTTGTAATGATTTAGTTAAAGTTTCTACAGTAGATTTTAACTATTCTACATCAATTTTTAACTATGCTACTGTGCTTTTTTCTTCAGCAGAGTAATCATTAGTAGATAACTATTTACCTTCAACTTTGTCCACCTTACCATCTAGAGCAGTCTAGGTTGCTGTAGAAACAGGTTTATCCATATCAGAAGTATTATTTACTTGGTCTAAACCAATTTCTGTAGCAGTGTATGTAGGTTTAGTAGATTCCTTAGCCCAAGCACTAACATCACTAGCAGGTAATGTTGTAGGTATTTCTGTTTTTAGAGCGAAATTTTTCTTATCTTCTGAATAAGCTGAATTATCTACTTTACTAGAAATATCCTATATAGCACTATCTGCTTTATTCAAAGATTCTTGAACTTCTGAAGATAAATCTGTTTTAGGAATACCTTCTGAAGGTTTTACATATTTACCACTAATTTCTCCAGGAAGACTTTCTAATGAAGTTTTTAAAGCAGCTGTAAAATCTTCAGTAGATAATTGTTTACCTTCTACTTTATCAACTTTAGTTCCTAACTATGTGGTTATAGTAGTTGCAAAATTAGAATCATTATTTAAAGCTGCTGCTAATTCATTTAAAGTATCTAATGTTTCTGGAGCAGAATTAACTAGTTCAGATATCTTCTAAGTTACATATTCTTTTGTAGAATAAGTATCTTTAATATTGTTATCCTCAGCATCAAATTTAGCTGCTAAGTCATACACAATGTTCCCAATTTTTAATTGATTTAATGTTTGCATTATTTAGTATTCTAATTAATAGTGTAAGTTATAAATATAGGGGTATTAGTATTATCCCTCCATCTTTTTCCTGCTTTTAATACTACTTTAAATCTATAAGTTCCTGGTTCAGATCCTCCATCACCTATAACATTATAATAGTCTGTACTTTCTAATTTATGGATATTTCCATCATAATCAAAAGTTTGGTCGGTAGGTTTATCCACCAAAATAATGTCTAAAACATGGACACCTAATTCTAGAACTTTATCAGAAACAGTAAATAAATTTTGTAAAGTGTTATTAAATAAATCAACTATCTGTTCTTGATTATAGTAATTAGTTTCTAAGAATTCACTTGAAACTATGCCTCCATTATTAGACTCAGTACCATGAGTCATATAATAAACATCAGGGTCTTTAGTTTCTAAGTCATCATATTCCTACTAATCCATAACTACTATTTTAGGAACATCTTTATCTAAAGCAACGTCTTCTCCATTTACTGCCACTTTCTAACCTATACTAAGTGTAGTACCTTCATTAGATATAGATTTTAATTGGGCTTCAGAATTAGTAGTTACTTTAGTATTTATCTAATTAGTAGTTTCTTCTTTATATTGGTTAAGATTTTGCTAATCAGTATCATACTATGATTTTGTGACAAATACGAAGTTATCACCCTCAATTCCATCGCCTCGTAAACTTTCTTTAGTTACAAAGGTATCGTCTACCTTCTATTTTGTATAGTAATTATCTAAAGTTTTAGATAGCTTAGATTCAGGGTTAGAACTATCTATATCATCAAGAGTAGCATAAACTTTGGCTAAATCTTGTAATGCTTTATCAGTTTTTTCCGATAAACTATTTAAAGCAGATATAGTAGCTTTTTTATTTACTTGATTAGTTAAATCTTCAAACTAAGTATATGATACATAATACTATCCTTTATCACTTATACTCTCTTCATATATATAATAATAAGTATCTTGATGTAGCCAAGTTTGACTATCATCTTTTGGAGTAAAATCTGGGTTAGTATTATCCTACCATTTTTTATATTCCTACTCTGTACAAGTAATTATCTAAATTGCTTCATAAGAAGCTTTCCATCCTACAGCTTCTCCTATTTTATTTTTATCTATTAAAGTATAAATATTACCATCAGCAACACATACTACTGGCATTCCGTTATAAGCATACTTAGCAGGAATACTATATAAATCTGCTCTAGTATCTACAACTAACCTAGTGTCTAATGGTTTTGGAGTTTGCACAGTTAATGAAACTCCGATGGTCGAATCTCCCTAGTATTTAAATCCCATTACTACATTAATTTAAATTGTAACTAATGCGGAAGTACTGAAGAGTATTCATCATTCTTTGACCATACCTTATAAGTAATTCCATTTATCTATTCGGTTGTCTATGTCCAACCATTTAAGTCTACATTTAAAAATCCAAGACCTCCATTTACTTTAAAAGATAGTAACTAAGAATTAGCTCCTGGTAGTTTAATAACTGCCCTACCAGAAAGAGATATTTCCTATATTCCAGAATCGGTATTAAATGCTACTAATTTCTATTTAAATGCCTAAGTATTTGTACCAGCATACCATGGATAAGTAGCTATTGTGGAAACTGAAGTTGAGATACTACCAGCTTCTATTCTAGAATCTGTTGTTTCTCCTTTATTATTAACTAAATATTCTCCTGCCTAGTAATTAACAGTTGCTTCATATTTATATACTCCTATTCCTATATAAGAAGCATTATCATAAGAAGAATCATTAAATGATATAGTTTCTACTGTTGAAGTCTAAGATCCAGCATCATTCTGTGTAAAAGTTAACTCAGGATGTAAAAGAGAACTTCCTACTTCTACTAAGCTAGGTAATGCTGAATAAACTAAAGTTGGGGGAATTAAATTTCTAACATAAGCAGGAAATAACATTAAATCTAATATGTCTGATATAGTTTTACCATTTAAAGACTCAGCAGTTGTTCCTTCTTTGATTCCACCTACTGTATAAGGAGAAGAACCTGTAGTTCCTGTAAGATATTTATCTGAATTTTTTAAAGATTCAATAGCAGTAGTATTAGATTGTACCTATTCTGTATTATCATTTACATAAATACCATCTTCTTTAACTACAACTGCATTTACTTCTTCACTAGATACCTTTACTTCTAAAGTATTATCTCTTAATTCTATAGTTTTAGAATTTGCTAAATGTTGGTTGATTCTATTAGTAATTTTATCATCAACGTTTAGCTCTTCCAGTTTTTTATCAAATTCTAATATTGATTTGTTAATCTACTCTATAGAACTATTAATTGTTGTAATATTTTCAGTATTCTATTGTATAGAAGTTTGTAATCCTGTAATATTCTGCTAAATAGTTTTGACATCTTCTATTAACTATTTAATATTTTTATCACTAACTTCATAAGACTAAATTAATCTTATACAATAGTCTAAAGCCTACTATACAGTTTTTATATCTTTATAACTATCTAACTATACATCTGAAGGATAAGTGTATTTTCCAGTAGCTCCTAAAATACCTAGATTCTTTAAGACTTTATCTTTCTCAACCTAAGTTCTATATTCTCCTAAATAGTTGTTTCTTAATAAAGGTATTTTGAATGGGAGTACTGGTTTACCTTTTTTACAAGGTTCTAATTTAGCATTATCTACCTAAGTGTAAATAGTCTGTATTGCCATAATTTAATAATCGCTATTTAATAAATTCCATACCTTCTAATTGAATAGGCATATTAATAAAGCTAATTAAAGCTAAAATATATTGATAGTCACTTTTATACCCCTTAATAGCTTTATTAATATACATATTATACTGCTTTATAGCCTCACATTTTAGAGCATCCACAATCAGAATATAATTTATTAGTATTAGTATTAGAAGCAGTACAAAATCCTCCACAAGTTTTAAATTGTTCTATAATACGTTCCGCCTCTAAAAACTATTTAAATCCTACTAAATAATCTATTATATTTAATGTCATCCATATAAAATCTCTAGCATATATATCAGAATCATACTAAGAAGATTTACATTTATTTAACAAAGAATCATATATTTTTTTACAATAATTTATATAACATTGCTATAAGTTACCATTAAAAAATATATCAATCTTACAATGCAAAATATTTGTCCCTTCGTAATTACGTTCTAATAATTCTTTTACTTCGGCTTCTACAATTTCTCCTTTTACTACTTTCTTTAATTTATTATCTTCAACAAAGTATATACCTTCTGAAATAAATTCTGATAATTCAGTATCAGGATTTTTTAAAAAGTTATCATACCACTCACGTGTTGGAAGGACATAATGATTAACTACATAATAGCCGTCTTCTTCAACATGAAAACTACAAACATCCACATCATCTTCATGTTTATGAATTAAGACATCCTATAATATAGCTTCTTCCATATTTACTTTAAGAATAGTATTCAGTGTTACTGTTTTACTATACTTATATTTTAATGTAGATACTCCATCTATTTCTTCTATTCTAGAATCTGGATAATCATCTCCTTCCGGAATATAATAACCATATTCTTTAGAGAAATCTTCAAGTGTTATATCTCCCTATAAGGAGTTATGTATATCAATACTAAATTCCATTATTAACAATTGATATTAAAGTAGGAGAACTCCATACTTTAGAACCATTTAACTAATATACATCATTTACTACTGTAGCATTAATCATCCACAAATATCCAGTAAAAGATTCTGTAATCTAATCTTTCCAACCTTCAACTTTACTATAGTCGGCACTATTCTCTGTAACTGGAGGAACATCTACAGTATCAGTCACTTTATATTTATAAACAGGAATACTATTATATGCCCATTTAGCGTTTTGAGCAATCTCAAACTATCCCCACTCTCCAGTATTAGTTCTTGTTCTAGTAGCTATATATCCATTTGGATTAGTAGCTGAAATACTTACAGGAGACTTAGACCATAGGGCATTTTCAGATTTAGCTAATATATTTTCTAAAGTATCGTTATAATAAGGTTTAGATACTCCGTGATCATCAATACTATTATAAGCTACAGTTACTGCTTTAGTGTCAGCAGACCTTGCTGTATATATAGTTTGTGTAGACTAAGACGATACACTAGCTAATTCGTAGGCTACACTAGTTGCTGAACTTTCAGCACTACTACTAGCTTTTATTTCAGTCTTTTTCCAAGTATATGGAAATTCCGCATCTGGTTGCACAAAATTTTCTCCCCATGAAATGCTTTCATTATCTTTCACATCATTAAGATTCTTGTATGTTGTCTATGCATAGAAAATTTTTATATTTAATTTTATAGCATTTTCAGTAATCTAATCTATAGAAGTTGTTAAATTACTTAACCACTACTACACATTTGTTTCAGTATTTCCATTAATAGCATCAATCACTTCAGCTTTAGATTTTGGATATATAAGTGTCTTAGTCTAACCTTCACTGCTATAAAGTTGTGTTCCAATTATATTACTCATTAACTTCTTAACTATTTTACCTTATCATTATAAGGATTACCATCATATAACTACTATCTTTCTAATTCAGTACGTTTAGCATCTTCTTCAGCTTGTCTATCTTTAAACTATCTATCAGTCTGAGCTTTAAACCATTCTAAGTCCATTTTCTATTTAAGCTCTTCCTATTTAAAGCTATCAGCCTATTTAGTCAACTACTGTATCTACTATTCATATTTCTGAA
>OGYN01000851.1_pt1 | contig 26259 bp, 22 predicted proteins | sample 1576551 | NCBI WGS metagenome assembly OGYN01 (sample SAMEA3541589, study PRJEB24748) | human gut metagenome | biome: human gut; feature: human-associated habitat; material: faeces | place: China | collected 2012 | reverse complement strand
AGCCTTTCGAAAGCTTTTTGATAATCGTCCCGCCAGCAGCAGGGACAGGGTTACAACAAAAACCAGAAGCTGCGCCCCGCTCCGCAGCGGGACGCACAGCGCCGGGAAGGCCGCAAAAAGCGCCGCCTGACCCGTGCCGCCATCCGTCGGCGGCGGAGGCTCCGCCGTCTGGCAACATTTGGGCTGCTGCTGTGCGTCATCGGGATCGGCATGTACCTCACGGTGACCATGCTGTTCCGCATCAGCGCCATTCAGGTGCAGACGGCGGACGGCACCCAGGTGACCGAGATCGCCGGGTACTCCGCCGACAGCATCCTGCAGACACTGGGGGTGCAGGTGGAGGAAAACATCTTCAGCTTTGACTCCGGTGCGAAGGCTGCAGAGCTGGAACGCCAGTACCCGCTGCTGGAATCCATCCGCGTGGTGCGCGACTACCCCAACACCGTGGTGGTGCAGGTGACCGAAGCCACCCCCACCTATGCAGTGCAGGCGGGCAGCAGCTGGCTGACCCTTTCGGACAAGTTCAAGATCCTGTCCGCAGACCCCGCGCAGCCGGACGGGCTGTGCACCCTGTACGGCGGTGAAGCGACCACCGCCGCCCCGGGCGAGCAGCTGAGCTTTGCCGTACCGGAGGCCGACAGCACGGCCAGCACCAGTGCTGCATCCGACAGCAGTGCATCCGGCGTGGTGGACGAGGCTGACGCAAAGATGAGCGCGCTGGCGACCCTGCAGACCAAGCTGGACGAGTACGGCATGCGGAGCGACGTGACCCGCATTGAATTTGCGGACACCGAGCAGATCGCCTTTTTGTATCAGGACCGCATCAGCGTGCTGCTGGGGACGCTGAACGATCTGGATTATAAGCTGGACCGTGCCCGCTACATGCTGAACAACGAGGACGGCAAGGGCTGCGCGGCCACCGACACCGGGCGGCTGGACTTCAGCCATGTCAGTGCCGGCAGCACCCGCAAGATCTATTTTGCACAGGGCGACCCGGTCCTGCCCTCCGGCTATGTAGTGCCGGAAAAGGTGGAGCCGGAAACGCCGGAGGAGACTGCGGACAGCAGCCTGACCGACGAAGAGGCCCCGCAGGCCGCCCCGGCGGCGGACACCGCCCAGGAGGAGCCTGCATTGACCGACCCCGCCCGCATGACCGCCAACGAGGACGAGAACCCCATGTGACCCCACATCAATGTTTTGGAGGAGCGTAGACTGTATGAAATTGGAACAACTGATGGAGGGTGTGCCTTACACGCTGGTGCAGGGCAGCCCGGAGACCGAGATCAACGACATCATCTATGACAGCCGCAAGGCGGCCCCGGGCCTGCTGTTCGTGTGCATCGTGGGCACCCAGCGCGACAGCCACGAGTTTGCCGCCGACTGCGCCGCCAAGGGCGTCAGCGCACTGGTCATCCAGCACGACATCGACCTGACCGCCGTGCCGGGCGTGACCGTGGTGAAGGTGGAAAGCAGCCGCTATGCCATGGCTCTGATGAGCGCCAACCTCTTTGGCAACCCCTCCCGCAAGATGACCATGATCGGCGTGACCGGCACCAAGGGCAAGACCACCACCACCCACATGATCAAGAGCGTGCTGGAAGCTGCCGGCCGCAAGGTGGGTATGATCGGCACCAACGGCATCTACTACATGGGCCGCCACAAGGACACCGCCAACACCACCCCGGAGAGCTACGAGCTGCAAAAGACCTTCCGGGAGTTCCTGGATGCCGGCTGCGACACCGCCCTGATGGAGGTGTCCAGCCAGGGCCTGATGATGGACCGCGTGGCCGGTGTGCACTACAATGTGGGCGTGTTCACCAACCTTTCGCCGGACCACATCGGCCCCGGGGAGCACAAGACCTTTGAGGAATACCGCAGCTGGAAGGGTCAGCTGTTCCAGCGCTGTGATGTGGGTGTGGTGAACATCGACGACGAGAACACCGAAGCCCTGCTGGAGGGACACACCTGCAAGCTGGTGACCTATGGCCGCAGCGAGCAGGCCGATTACCGCGCCAGCGGCTACGAGCTGCTGCGCACCCACGATTTCCTGGGTGTGAAGTTCCACGTCACCGGCAAGGACGAGATGGACGTGAAGGTGAATATGCCCGGCGAGTTCAGCGTGTACAACGCACTGGCTGCGCTGGCCGTGGGCAAGGTGCTGGGCCTGCCGGATCAGGCCATCCACGACGGTCTGGGCAAGTGCGTGGTCAAGGGCCGCGTGGAGCTGGTGCCCATCAGCAAAAAGTTCACCATCCTGCTGGACTACGCCCACAACGAGGTGTCCACCGAAAGCCTGCTCACCACTCTGCGGGCCTACAAGCCCCACCGTCTGGTGGTGGTGTTCGGCTGCGGCGGCAACCGCTCCAAGCTGCGCCGCTACGGCATGGGCGAGATCTGCGCCAAGATGGCCGATTTCTCCATCCTCACCGAGGACAACAACCGCTTTGAGAAGGTGGAGGATATCCTTGCGGATATCCGCGTGGGCATGAACAAGGGCAACCCGGAGGCAAAATTCGTGGAGATCCCCGACCGTCTGGATGCCCTGCACTACGCCGTGGACCATGCCCAGGAGGGGGACCTGATCGCTGTCATCGGCAAGGGCCACGAGACCTACCGGGACCGCGAGGGCGTCAAGACCCCCTTCCTGGAGCGGGAACTGCTGGAAGAGTACGCCCAGCAGAAGGGCCTGGAATAAGCTCTCTCCTTTTTAGAACAAACAAAAAAGAAGGCTGCTGCACAGTGTGTGCAGCAGCCTTCTTGCGTTGTGTCAGGGTGCCGGAAGGGGAGATCAGATCTCCTTCTTCAGGGTCTCGCCCATGATGTAGCCGTAGGTCAGAGCGGCGTCAAAGCCCATGCCGTACTGCTTGGCGTCCTTCTCCTCGATGGAGCCGCAGACGTCGCCGGCAGCGTACAGGCCGGGGATGGCCTTCTTCTCCTCGTTCAGCACATGGCAATCGGTGTCGATGGCCAGACCAGCGGTGGTCAGGTAGAAGGTGGGGTCCACACGGATAGCCCACAGGCCGTCACGGGTCTCGATGTAGGGGCAGTTGCGGCGGCCGAACTCGTCGGGCTCGCCAGCCAGAGCAGCGGCGTTGTTGGCCTCGATGGCGTCTGCCAGGTTGGGCAGGTTCAGCTCCTCAGAGGCCTTCTCCACGCTGTCGTAGTGGACAGCCTCGCCCTTCTCGAACATAGCCACATAGCCGTTGAAGCCGTAGGACTCGCTGTCGCGCAGCTTCACAGCAGAAGCCTCGTCGAACACATAGTAGAAGGTGTCGCCGTTGTCCTTGTTCAGCTTAGCCTTAGCCATGGTGTAGTGGTTGTCGGAGATGATGTTGCCGATGTTGTCACCACGGACGTTGACCATGATGCCAGGGGCAGACTGGTGGATGAAGGCCAGCTCGAACTTGCTCTTGTAGCTGGACAGGAAGGCGGGCAGAGCGCGGTTTTCGCACTCCACATAGCCGCCTGCGTCGATACCCATCTGGATGCCCTCGCCAGTCATGCTGGAAGCGCAGTTGAAGAAGAAGTCGGCGTAGTCGGGGTTGTACTTCTTCAGCATCTCGGGGTTCTTGGCAAAGCCGCCGGATGCCAGGCACACAGCCTTACCACGGAGGGTGTAGCTTGCGCCGTTGTCGCCCTTAGCGTGGAAGCCCACCACACGGCCCTTCTCGTCCTTGATCAGGTCGGTGACGCTGGTGGAGTAGATGATCTTGCCCTTCTCGTACTTCTCCACACGCTGTGCCATGAACATCATAGCATAGCCTGCGCCGCCCTCGTAGCAGCCGGGAGCCAGGTAGGGGGTAGAAGCACCGTACTGGGTAGCACTCTCGTAGTTGCCCATGGTGTTGAAGCCGATGCCGATGCTGGACATCCAGTCCACCAGATCGCCAGCAACAGTGTACTGCTTGGTCATGTAGGGCATCTCACCGTTGAAGAACTCGGTGCGGTGGTACTGCTCCATGGTCTGCCAGAAGTTCATCATGCCCTCCAGGGTGCCCATGGCAGAGCTGCGGAAGCTGCCGTCCACGTCGTAGTTGTACTGCAGCTTGGAGCCTGCGGTGGCCACGCCGCCGTAGGTCATGGACATGGAGCCGCCGGGGATGTCCCGCTTCTCCACCAGGATGACGCTGTAGCCAGCCTCCAGCAGGCGGCAGGCGCAGGTCAGGCCGGAGGTGCCGGCACCCATGATGACCACATCGGCCTCTTCCTCGATGACCTCGTTGGAGGTCTCCAGGGTGACTTCCTTGGAGAAGTCGTCCACGTTGTAGCCAGCCAGCTCGATGGCCTCCTTCACGGCAGCCTTCACAGCCATGGAGGTGATGGAGGAACCACGCAGGTTGGGCACGTTGATGCTCTGGTGCTCGACGATGGCGGCGGGGATGCGGGAGCAGGCATAGTTGCCGATGCCGATGGTCTCCTCGTGGGACAGCACCTCACAAGCGGTGATCTTGCCCTCAAAGAAGGTGGTAGCCACATGGACCCAGCTCTCGTGGCCCATAGCCTTGGTGACGTACTTGCCGTCCACGGGGGTGGAGGGCTTGGTAACAACAGAAGCAGCCTCAGAGGATGCTGCGCTGGAAGCGGGAGCACTGGTGGTGCTGGAAGCGGTGTTGCCGCAAGCGGTCAGCAGACCGGCAGCAGCTGCGCCCATGGTGCCCATAGCGGCACCGCGCATAAAGTTGCGGCGAGAGATCTTAGCCATAGCAGTTTACCTTTCTTTCTTCTTGTTCTTCTAATAGGTTCTTCTTCGTTTTCTTCTGTTCCATCGTATGTTTTGAACATTGACATGATTATAGCAAAGTTTCGCTCTGCTGTAAAATTGAAAAAAATCCCGGATTTATCAAAAATGTTTATAAATGAGCTCTACTTTACGACAGAAAAGAAATCCGCTATAATAAAAGAAGTACAAGTTTTGCAGGGAGGGGAGCTGTTTCTATGACCATTTACCAGTTGGAGTGCTTTATTGCCGTAGCAGAGGAGCTGAATTTCAGCGCAGCGGCCCAGCGGCTGTTCACCACCCAGCCAGCCGTCACCTACCAGATCAACACCCTGGAAAAGGAGACGGGGCTCCACCTGTTCGACCGCACCACCCGGCGCACCAAGCTCACCGCCGCCGGCCAGTCCTTTTACCTGGACATGGTGCAGATGACCAGTTTTGGCCGCCAGGCCCTGAAAAAGGCCCAGGATATCCAGGCTGCAGACCGGTCCCATCTGGTGGTGGGGCTGCGGCAGCTCTTTGATTACGGCACCTTTGCCAGCATCCTGGCAGAGTACCAGCGGCAGTACCCCAACGCCCAGGTGGAAGTGGTCCCCCAGAGCAACCGCCGCCCTCTGGAGGAACTGCGGTCCGGCCAGCTGGATATCGGCTTTTTTTACGCTACTGAGCATTCCAGCGACCGGGATGTCTCCTTTACGCCCCTGTTCTCCCTGGCCTATTATGTGCTTATGAACCCCAACTGCCCCCTGGCAGACCGCAAGGCCCTGCACCTGGCGGACCTGAAGGGCCAGAGCGTGGTGTCCTCCGGAGCCTTTGACAGCTTCCTTTCTGCCTGTCAGGGCCCCTCCCTAGAGGAGCTGGCCCAGGTGGGGGTGGATTGCAGCAAGATCACCCCCAGCTTTGAGGGGGCTTTGATCATGATCACCATGGGCACCGCCATGTCCATCGTGCCCTGTCTGGACGATGCAGTGATCCCGGGCATCACCAAGGTGCCTTTGCTGGATTACCCCCCGGTGACGGTGGAGATCGCTGCCATGCGCCACACGCCCCGGCTGGAGGTGCAGTCTTTTATCGAGATCGCCAAGCGGAAATACAGCCGCTCCTTCCCGGAGCAATCCCAGATGGACGGCATCATGCTGTGAAAAAAGGAGCCGCCGTGCAGCTGCACGGCGGCTCCTTTGGCAGGGGAGGATTTACAGGATCCGGACCCGGATCACGGCGGGGATTGCGCTCAGCTTTTCGCTCAGGCGGGCATCCACGGCACCGGTGGCGTCCAGCATGGTGTAGGCCATATTCTTTTTGCTCTTGTTCACCATGTTTTCGATGTTCAGGCCGGCCTCGGTGGTCAGGGCGGTGATCTGGCTGATCATGCCGGGCTCGTTTTTGTGGATGATGCAGATGCGCTTGCCGCCGGCACGGGGCTGGTGCACCTCCGGCATGTTCACCGAGTGGGTGATGTTGCCGTTTTTCAGGTAGTCACTGATCTCCTGCGCGGCCATCACGGCGCAGTTGTCCTCGGCTTCCGGGGTGGAAGCGCCCAGGTGAGGGGTGCACACGATGCCGGGCTTGCCCAGGATGGCTTCCGACGGGAAGTCGGTCATGTAGCCGGACACCTTGCCGGTATCCATGGCCTCCAGCAGGGCGGCAGTGTTCACCAGCTCACCGCGGGCATAGTTCAGGATCTTGACCCCGTCCTTGCACAGGGCCAGGGTCTGGGCATTGATGGTGTCCTTGGTGGTGGGCAGGTAGGGCACATGGATGGTGATGTAGTCGCACAGGGGCAGCATGTCGTTCAGGTTCACGCAGTGGTGTACCTGACTGCTCAGGTTCCATGCGGCATCAATGGAGATGTAGGGGTCGTAGCCGTAGACCTCCATGCCCAGCTCAATGGCGCAGTTGGCCACGCGGGAGCCGATGGCACCCAGACCGATGACGCCCAGCGTCTTGCCCTTGATCTCGTTGCCCACGAACTTCTTCTTGCCCTTTTCCACGGTCTTGGCCATGGCCGGGTCTCCGGCAAGGCCCTGGCACCACTGGGCGGCGTCGGCCACATTGCGGCTGCCGGCGATCAGCATCCCGATCACCAGTTCAGCCACGGCGTTGGCGTTGGCACCGGGAGTGTTGAACACCACGATGCCCTGCTCACTGCAGCGGTCCAGCGGGATGTTGTTCACCCCGGCACCGGCCCGGGCAATGGCCAGCAGATTGTCGTGGAAGGTGGTGTTCAGCAGGTCGGCGCTGCGCACCAGAATGCCGTCCGGGGCATCGGCGTCCACCGCCACGTCAAACAGGTTCTTGTTCAGCTTAGCCAGGCCCACCGGGCTGATGGCGTTCAAAGTCTTGATGGTATACATATCTTGAATCCCCTCTGTTATGCGTTCTCCTTGCGGAACTTCTCCATGAAGTCCACCAGCTTGTCCACACCCTCGGCTGGCATGGCGTTGTAGATGGAAGCGCGCATGCCGCCCACCAGGCGGTGGCCCTTCAGGTTCACGAACCCGGCCTCGGCGGCCTCGGCGCAGAACTTCTTGTCCAGGTCGGGGTTGGGGCTGGTGAAGGTCACGTTCATGGTGCTGCGGTAACGGTGCTCCACGGGGTTCGTGAAGAATTCCTGCCCGTCCAGATAATCATACAGCACCTTGGCCTTGGCTTCGTTGATCTTCTGCATGTTGGCCAGACCGCCGATGTCGTTTTCCAGATACTTGAGCACCAGACCGGTCATGTAGATGCACCAGCACGGCGGGGTGTTGTACATGCTGTCCTTGTTCAGCAGGGTGGTGTAATTCATCATGGTGGGCACATTGTCGGCGGCATGGCCCAGCAGGTCGTCCCGGACGATGGCAATGGCCATGCCGGCGGGGGCCACGTTCTTCTGCACACCGAAGTAGATGCAGCCGTACTTGGTCACATCCACGGGCTTCGAGAGGATCATGGAGCTCATGTCCGCCACCAGCGGCACGCCCTCCACCTGGGGCACCTCGACGTACTGGGTGCCGAAGATGGTGTTGTTCTGGCAGATGTGGATATAGCTGGCATCCTTATTGTAAGGGATGGCGTTCACATCCGGGATGTAGGTGAAGTTCTTGTCCTTGCTGGATGCCACGATGTTGGCCTCGCCGAACTTGGCGGCTTCCTTGGCGGCCAGGTTGGAGAAGTTGCCGGTGACGATATAGTCCGCCTTGCCGGTGGTCATGAAGTTCAGCGGCACCATGGCAAACTGCTGAGTGGCACCGCCCTGGAAGAAGCCCACCTTGTAGTTGTCGGGGATGTTCATCACGCGGCGCAGGGTGGCCTCAGTGTCCTTGATGATGGCGTCGAACCACTTGCTGCGGTGGCTCATCTCCATCACGCTCTGGCCGCTGTCACCGTATTCCAGCAGCTCTGCCTGTGCCTGCCGGAGGACCTTCTCGGGCAGCATGCTGGGGCCTGCGCTGAAGTTGTATACTCGTGCCATAATGAACTCTCCCTTTCCTGTATCACGAAGCATCGACTGTTTTGCGATGCCTTCTGGATCATTTCCGTAGCCGTAGTATACCGGTTTTGCGGGCACGAAAACAAGAGCATCTTTGCACAAAGATACTGCCGGAAAAGCCCCTGTGCAGGCACAAAGCACACAAATGTACGCCGAGCAAAGACAAAAACGGAGACAACTGTAAAAACAGGCTGAAATAGCCTGATTTCATCGGGGTTTCTGCCTCTTGCCTTTTCCGACAAAACCCGGTATAATGGAACAACAGAGACAAATGTAAAAGAAAAACGCGAAAGGAGGGGCTGCGCAGATGTACGGACTCCCGGACCGGCTGCGGCCGCTGTCGGCGGCCGAGGAGCAGGTCATGCTGGCGGTATGGGCCTGCCGGGAACCCGCCACCCGGCGGGATATTGACGAAAAACTCCGCGGTAAAGGCTGGGCCCCGGCCACGGTGCTCAATTTTCTGTACCGGCTGGAAGAAAAAGGCTGGGTGAAAAGCGGAAAGCAGGGCAACCACAACATTTATGCGGCCACGGTCACCCAGCGTGCCTACGGTGTGTGGAGCATGCGCCAGCGGCTGGACACCCTCTTTGGCGGGGACCTTGCCGCAGCCGTGCGGGCGCTGGTCAGCGAGAGCGGCTGCGGGCAGAGCGAACTGGAACAGGCCATGAAGGTGCTGGAGGAAAAGCACCTGGAAGCGGAAGAATACGATCTGTATGACCCCTACGGGTAAAAAGGAGAGAGAAACATGGATTGCAAGCTGAGAGCCAAGAACTGCGGCGGCTGCCCGCTGCTGGGGCTGGACTATGCCGAGCAGCTGAAGCAGAAGGAAGCCGCCGTGAAAAAGCTGCTGGGCAAATACGGCCCGGTGAACGTCATCCGGGGCATGGAAAACCCTTATCATTACCGCAACAAGGTGATTTCCACCTTCACCACCGGCTGGGGTGGAAAACTCACCTCCGGCATCTACGCAGCGAACAGTCACAAGGTGCTGCCGGTGGAACGCTGCCTGCTGCAGGACGAAGTGCTGGACAAGACGATGGAGGCCGTGCGTGCGGCGGCCATTGCCTGCCGCTATCAGCCCTACAATGAGGACAAGGGCACCGGCCTTGTGCGCCACTGTCTGCTGCGCCGGGGCGTGGCCACCGGGCAGGTGATGGTGGTGCTGGTGACGGCCCAGCCGGTGCTGCCCGGAGCCAAGAACTTCGTGCGGGCCCTGCTGGCAGAAGCCGAGAAGCGGGGCGTGACCGTGACCACCGTGGTGCAGAACGTGAACCCCCGCAAGACCAGCGTCGTGCTGGGTGATGCGGAAAAGGTGCTGTATGGCAAGGGTTATATTCTGGATACCCTCTGCGGCAAGACCTATGCCCTCAGCCCCCGCAGCTTTTACCAGATCAACCACAGCCAGACCGAGGTGCTGTACGGCCTGGCGGTGGAGGCTGCAAAGCTCACCGGCAAGGAGGTGGTGCTGGACGCCTACTGCGGCATCGGTACTATCGGCCTGACGGCTGCCGACCACGCAAAACAGATCGTGGGTGTGGAGCTGAACCGCGACGCCGTGCAGGACGCCATCGGCAACGCAAAGCACAACGGCGTGAAGAATGCCCGCTTCTTTGCCGCCGACGCCACCCGCTGGATCAGCGAAGCCGCCGCAGCCGGAGAGCGTGCGGATGTGATCTTCATGGACCCGCCGCGGGAGGGCTCCACCCCGCAGTTCATCGAGAGCGTGGCCCGCATGGCCCCGAAGCGGGTGGTCTACGTCAGCTGCAACCCGGAAACGCTGGCCCGTGACCTCGCCCTGCTGACAAAAAAGGGTTACCGCGTGGAGAGCAGCACCCCGGTGGATATGTTCCCGCAGACGGAGCACATTGAGGTGGTATGTCAGTTGGTTCTGAGAAACCGGTAACACATATCAACATCGATGTGGACGTAGAGGAACTGGTGCAGGATAAACGAGGAATGGCAACCTAGCATATTTGCAGGATGCAGTTTGCGGATGTTGCTTTTGCATTAAAAACGCAAACTGCCAGAAAAACCGAAAATACACAGCTCCCGGTTGAGAAAAGTGCTGCGGAGTGATACAATAATATTGTATCTGCCCCGTCCGGGGCGTCAGTTCACAGAACGGTATCGATTGCAATGGATAGCTATTTTTTTATTTTAACGACCATTGATCTTTTTGTGCTTGGCTTTATGAGCCTTCTTACAAAGCTGAGCGAATCTTTGAACAAAAAGCAGAAGCGCGGGTTCCTTCTGGCTTTTGCGCTCATTGCGTGCATCTCGGTGCTGGAAGTCATCACCATCGTGGTGGACGGCGCACCGACGGGCTGCCGCTGGCTGAACATTTTGTCCAACTATCTGGGCTTTGGGCTGACACCGGCGGTGGCACTGTGTCTGGTATATGTGCTGGACAAAAAATCCATTATCCGGCGCGGGTTCAAGGCGGCGGTCTGCTGCGAGGGTGCGTATCTGCTTTTTCTGGCGGCAACACTGCCCTATGGGCTGGTATTCTCGGTGAGCAGGGAGAACCTCTACGCCCGGGGAGAATACTTCTATATTTATGTGGCGATGTACTATGCCGCCATGTTGTACCTTATGGTGGCTACGGTGCGCACGGCAACGGCTTTTCAGAACCGCAGCCGCACGCTGATCTGCCCGCTGACCCTGTTTCTGGGGGCGGCGACCGTGATCCAGATCGCGCTGCCATCGCTGCACGTCACATGGCTGTGCGTCACCCTGCTGTCGGTGTTGTATTATATCTATTGCAGCGAGATGTGGAACCAGCTGGACGCCCTGACCGGACTGTTGAACCAGAACAGCTACCTGAACCGCACCGCCGAGATGCGCCGCAGCGGCGGGGTGCTGGTGGTGTTCGATGTGGACAGCTTCAAACAGATCAACGACCGCTACGGCCATTTGCAGGGAGATGTCTGCCTTGCCGAGATCGCAGACTGCATCAAAAAAGCCTATGCCCGCTGCGGGTACTGTTACCGTATCGGCGGCGATGAGTTCTGCGTGCTGCTGAGGGATGCGGCAGATGAAGCCCGCTGCGCAGCGGCGCTGCAATCTCTGCTGGCAGAGCGGCGCAAAGAAATCACCCTTTTGCCGACGCTCTCCCTTGGCTCTGCTGTTTTTTCCGGGGAGGACGTGGTTACGGTGAAAGACCGCGCCGACCGTGCGCTCTACTGTGCCAAAAACGAGCTGAAAGCTCGCGCCGCAGCGGCAATGCCCGCAGGCGGCAGTGGGGAAAAGGATTGAACGGATCATTCGGCGGGAAAAAACGCCCGCACACTTTACAAATGGAGGAACACCGATGATCACCGATTGGAACAGCCCGCAGGGCGATTTTGACCCCACCGAAAAGCAGGGGGAGCTGCTGATGCTGCTGAGCGGCCAGCAGGTGACCGTGCACACCAGCGCGGAAGATGATTTTGACTATATGGAAAACGAGGATGTCGCTTTTGTGGTGAAGAACCCGCACAGCGAGGAGGATCTGCTCATCGAACTGTGCGGCGAGTTTTCCGTCTTTTTTGAAAAGTGGCATGGGGAGTACCCGGCCACCGAGGAGGGTTATGCGCAGATGACCCAGGACGTGCAGGCTGTTCTGGCAGGCAGCGCCGGGGCACTGAGCCTGTACACCGAGGACGGCTGGCAGGGCACGGCCCTCTGCACGGAAAAGCCTGGCCCGGATGCCGACGCAGCCGGTCTGCTGGAGCGCTGCTGGAGCGCCGAAAAGCCCCACAAGCCTCTGGAGAAGGGCAGCCGGGTGGAGCTGGTGTACTGGGACCCGGCGCAGAACCGGACCCTGACCGTATAAACCGCCGGACGGCAGAAACAAAGAACGTCCCCGTACTCTTCGGAGCACGGGGACGTTCTGTATAACAGGGCGGGGACTTATAGCTGGTACAGGGCCACCATCAGCGGCATGGTGAAGATGCACAGGAGGGTGGTCACCACATTGATGGCGCTGGCGTAGTCGGCATCCTTGCCGTAGATCTGCGCCATCTGGGTGATGGTGGAAGCCGAGGGGGTGCAGGTGGCCAGCAGGCTCACCAGCAGGATGGTCTGGCCGTCCGGCACCAGATGGGCCAGGCCGCTGAGCTTGAGCAGGGCCACAGCTGCCAGCGGGATGCCCACCAGCCGCAGGGCCGTGACCAGCCACAGCCGACGGTAGCCCAGGATCTTTTTGAAGTTCATGCCCGCCATCAGCATGCCCAGGATGATCATGGAGATGGGGCCGATGGCACTGCCCACCATGTCCAGCGAATCCTCGATGACGGCCGGCAGCTGGATGTGCAGCAGAAACAGGGCGGCACCCGCCAGAATGGCGATCATGTTGATGTTGGTGAGCACCTTTTTCAACTCAAAGCTCTTTTCGCCGCAGAGCATGCTCTTGGCGTGGCTCCACAGCAAAAACAGCTGTACCGACAGAAAGGCACTGGAGTAGATCACCCATTCCTTGCCCAGCACCGCCGTCACGATGGGAATGATCAGGTTGCCGGCGTTGGAGTAGATCATGGAGGCCTTTTCCACGGCGTCCAGATGCAGTGCGTGACCCAGCAGGTTCACCACCACGATGATGCCGACGTGCAGCAGAACCGCCGCCGCCAGCGCCAGCAGCAGCCCGTGCAGCACATCCGGGGTGTACTGTACCTGAAAGGCCGAGATGATCACACAGGGCGAGATCAGGTACAGCGAGATCAGCGAGAGGGTCTTGCTGTCCTCGGCGTGCAGCAGGCCCCAGTGCACCACCGCATAGCCCATAAACATAATCAGAAAAAGCGAGAAGATCTTTTCTGCAAGGATCAGACTGATCATACGAGTCACGTTCCGTTTCTGCTGCCGCAAATTTCGCCCGCCGGGGCCGTTCTGCAGACCACTATAATACGCAGGCTGCGAAAAAGCAAGAGAAAATGCAGTTTCCAAAATGATATATATAAACCACAAAATACTGTTTGTTGATAAAAATGCTGCGTCTGCCTGCTTGTTCATAAAATGTTCAAAATAAATTCATATTCAGTCCACCAAATTTCGGTATAAGTGTGGCAGCAAAGGCGCAAACGGCGCCGAACCCACGCAGGTCTGGGCAAAAAAGGCAGCGGGCAAAAAGGCTGCGGCACATTTTTGCACCAAGCAGGGCTGCACACCCACACCGGCACAGGAAAGGAATTGGATCATTATGAAAATTGGTTTTTGGGAACTCGTCGTGGTCGTCATCGTGGCGTTCGTGTTCATCGGCCCGGATCAGCTGCCCGTCTACGCAAAGAAGATCGGCAAGATGCTGCGTGAGCTGAAGAAGTACACCGGCGCTGCATCCGAAGAGATCCAGAAGAACGTGGTGGAGCCGCTGAACGAGATCCAGGCTCCCCTCAAGGAGGCCGTTGCTCCGCTGACCGATATCAAGAAGGACATCGACAACAGCGTGAAGGACGTGACCAAGGGCTTTACCGGCATCGGCAAGACCAGCAAGGAAGAGGCCGCCAAGAAGGCTGCGGAGGAAGAGGTCACCGACCTGACTGCCGAAGAGCCGGTGGAGGAGCTGCCGGAAGAGAATGCAGCCCCCGCCGCCGAGGCTGCCGCCGAAAAGGCTGAGGCCCCGGCCGAAGAGAAGCCCGAGACTGCCCCTGTGCAGGAAGAAACCGCCCCCGCCCCCGCACCCGAAGCTCCGGCTGCGGAAGCAGCCCCGGAAGCTGCCGAGGCTGCCCCGGCAGAGGAAACCACTGTTTAAGTTTGGATACACCGCGCCCGCGGTTGTCATACATCAAGCAATAAGCCCGCCACGCGGCGCGGCAAAGTAAAAAGGAGATTTTTATTATGCGTATTGGTACTAACGAACTGCTGATCATCCTGGTCGTCGCTCTGCTGATCTTTGGACCCAAGAACCTGCCGAAGCTGGGCAAGATGTTCGGCAAGACCATCAACGGCTTCAAGAAGGGCATGGAGGAGTCGGAGGATTCCGACGATTCCGAGGAGAAGGCTGAGAAGAAGGCCGCTAAGAAGGACGAAGACGAGGAGTAATTGTGGCTACGAACATGAAGCGCAAAAAGAAAGCCGAGGTCATGGAAGATGACGGCAGCATGACGCTGACCGGCCATCTGAAGGAACTGCGGAACCGGCTCATCATCTGCGCAGTGGTGTTTGTGGTGGGTGTTGTGGTCTCGCTGGCTTATGCAGACCGCCTGATCGACCTGCTCACTGCCATGGGCCGCGATTACTATCAGTTCGTGTCCATTGCACCGCAGGAAAAGCTGATGCAGTACTTCCGCGTGTCCATTCTGGCTGGCGTGGTGGTCACGGTACCGGTGGCATTCTACCACATCTACGCCTTTGCAAAGCCGGGCCTGAAAAAGAGCGAGAGCTTTTTCTTCAAGATGGTCATGCTGCTGGGCCTGGCATTGTTCTGCGTGGGCGTGCTGTTTGCTTACAAGCTCATGATGCCCTTTATGCTGCGGTTCCTCAGCACGGGCATCGAGGGCGCTGAGTACATCCAGACCACCACCAGCATTGAGAGCTACGTCAACCTCTGCCTGACGATGTTCATCATCTTCGGCTGTGTGTTTGAAATGCCTCTGATCACGATCATCCTGTCCAAGATGGGCATCATCAACCCCACGCTCCTCAAGCAGGTGCGCGGTGTGGCCATCGTGATCATCTTCTTCATCGCGGCTGTTGTCACCCCGCCGGACATCGTGTCCCAGTGCATGGTGGCAGGCCCCATGGTGCTGCTGTACTTCATCAGCATCTTCCTGAGCGGCATCTTCTACAAGCCGAAGTCGGACGATGACGATGAGGACGACGAAGAAGAGGACGACGAATAAGCGCTCTGACCCGGTTTTCTCAGAAAAAACAACAAAAGGCTGCTGTGCCGCTTGGCATGGCAGCTTTTTGCGTATGCGGCGCGGCAGCCTCGATTTTAAATCATCCCGGCTATACAAACCACCCGCCCTGTGCTAGAATGGAGCCAACAAACAAAAGGCGGTGAGCGGATGCATCCTCTGGCAGAATATCCCCGCCCGGCCATGCGCCGGGACAGCTGTGAGATCCTGAACGGCCCGTGGCAGTATGCCATCACCCAGACCGCAGAGCACCCTGCAGCATGGCAGGGCAGCATTCTGGTGCCCTATTCGCCGGAGGCCCCGGCCTCCGGGGTGGGGCGCACCCTGCAGCCGGGGCAGTGGCTGCACTACCACCGCCTGTTCGCCCCGCCGGCGGGGGAGGGCGGCCGGGTGCTGCTGCACTTCGGGGCCGTGGATTATGCCTGCGCCGTGCAGGTCAATGGGCATCTGGCAGGCGGCCACCGGGGCGGCTACTGGCCCTTCACACTGGACATTACCGACCTGCTCAACGGCACCGGCCGCAACAGCCTGTGGGTGGCCGTGCAGGACCCCACCGGCCACGGCACCCAGGCCCGGGGCAAACAGACGTTGAAACCCGGCGGGATGTTCTACCAGGCCCAGAGCGGCATCTGGCAGACCGTCTGGCTGGAGCGGGTGCCGGACAACTACATCCAGACCCTGACCGTCACCCCGGACTACGACGCCCGCACGGTGACGGTGCGGGTGCACACGGCAAAGCCCGGCGGTGCGGTCAACCTGTGGGCCATGGTGCGGGCCGGGGGCGTGACCATCGCCGAGGACTGGGGCAGCGACGAGGCCGACCAGGACGGTGAAGTGACCCTGAACATCCCGGAAGAGCATTTCTTCCCATGGAGCCCGGACACGCCCTTCCTTTACGACCTGACGGTGGGCACCAACCAGGGGGAGGAAGCCGAGTTCGACACGGTGCACAGTTACTTTGCCCTGCGCAAGTGGAGCTGTGCACCGGACGCCCACGGGGTGCTGCGCTTCTGCCTGAACGACAAGCCCATCCTGCTCAACGGTCTGCTGGATCAGGGCTACTGGCCGGAGGGCCTGTATACGCCGCCCTCGGACGCAGCCGTGGAGCGGGAGCTCAGCGAGGTGAAAGCGCTGGGCTTCAACCTGCTGCGCAAGCACGCCAAGATCGAGCCGCAGCGCTGGTATTACCACTGCGACCGTCTGGGCCTGATCGTCTGGCAGGACATCGTCAACGGCGGCAGCGCCTATAATTTGTGGTTCGTCACCTACCTGACCAATGTGCTGCAGCCGCTGCTGCGCCGCTTCCCGGACGGCAAAGCCTGCCGCCGCCTGCTGAGTCGGGCAAAACCGGCCGGCCGGGAGGAGTACGCCCACGAGCTGGCCGACACGGTGCAGGCGCTGCGGTGCCACCCCTGCATTGCCTGCTGGGTGCCCTTCAACGAAGGGTGGGGGCAGTTCGATGCCGGAAAAGCCGTGCAGGCCCTCCGGACGCTGGACGGCATCCGTCTGGTGGACGAGGCCAGCGGCTGGTTCGACCAGGGCGGGGGCGATGTGCACTCACTGCACAATTATTTCTACCCGCTGCGCATCCGCCCGCAGAAGCGCACGGTGGCCCTCAGCGAATACGGCGGCATTGCCTGGCCCATGCCCGGCCACGAGCCGCCCCACAAGACCTACGGCTACGGCACGGCCAAAGACCGGCAGGAGCTGACTGCCCGCTACAAGAAGCTGCAGCTGAAAACCGTGCTGCCCCAGCTGGAAAAAGGCCTTTCGGCGCTGGTGTACACCCAGCTCACCGATGTGGAGGACGAGGTGAATGGGCTGTTCACCTACGACCGTGCCGCCGTCAAGCCGGACGCCAACGCGGTGCGCTCGGTGAATGCGGCACTGGCCGCCGAGTTTGCAAGAGTGACAAATCCCGCGAAAAAATGAGCAAGATCCCCGGTGCAGGAAACAGAGAACTGCACCGGGGATTTTTTACCGGACAAGATTTTGTTTTTTGTTTACAAATAGTTGCTTGACATGGAAATGTCCATTTTGTAATCTGAAAGGGTATTCAATTTACATGAAATGCCGCTGGAAACGCGGGCCGGTGCACCGGCTGCGTCTGCCAGCCTCCGGGGAAAGGAGCAACACACCATGGACTACCTGCAGAACGTGATGGGATATTTTGACCAGCAGCAGCCGCTGTGTGCACAGCATGATAAGATCAGCAAGGATCTGTATCAGGAATATGGCGTCAAGGCCGGTCTGCGCGACGAGAACGGAAAGGGCGTGCTGGCGGGCCTGACCAACATTTCGGACATCCGCGCCTTTGAGTATGTGGACGGCGTCAAGCGCCCGGCCCACGGCCAGCTGCTCTACCGCGGCTACGACGTCAAGGACCTGATCAACGGCAGCCGGGGCAGCCGCTTTGCCTTTGAAGAGGCGGGCTATCTGCTGCTGTTCGGTGAGCTGCCCACCCCGGAAAAGCTGGAAGAATTCTGCCGGGTGCTGGGCGAGTGCCGTACCATGCCCACCAATTTTACCCGTGACGTGATCATGAAGGCCCCCAGCCACGATATCATGAACGCCATGGCCCGCAGTGTGCTGACCCTGGCCTCCTATGACCCCAAGGCCGGGGACCTGGACACCTCCAACGTGCTGCGCCAGAGCATCCAGCTGGCCAGCATCTTCCCCATGCTGGCGGTGTACGCCTACCACGCCTACAACCACTACGAAAAGGACGGCAGCATGTACATCCACCGGCCCGACCCGCAGCTGTCCACCGCCGAGAATTTCCTGCGGATGCTGCGGCCGGACATGCAGTACACCCCGCTGGAAGCCCGTGTACTGGATGTGGCACTGCTGCTGCACGCCGAGCACGGCGGCGGCAACAACTCCACCTTTACCACCCGCGTGGTCACCTCCTCCGGCACCGATACCTACTCGGCCATGGCGGCGGCGCTGTGCTCCCTCAAGGGCCCGCGCCACGGCGGTGCCAACCTGATGGTGATGCAGATGATGCAGAACATCCGCGAGAATCTGCACGACCAGGAGGACGACGAGGAGCTGGAAGCCTACCTGAAAAAACTGCTGCACGGCGAAGCCTTTGACCGCAAGGGCCTGATCTACGGTATGGGCCACGCGGTCTACTCCCTCAGCGACCCCCGTGAGGTGGTGTTCAAGGGCTATGTGGAACAGCTGGCCCACGAGAAGGGCCGGGACAAGGACCTGGCCCTGTACGCCAAGATCGAGCGCATGGCCCCGCAGCTCATCGCCGAAGAACGGAAGATCTTCAAGGGCGTCAGCCCCAACGTGGATTTCTACAGCGGCTTTGTGTACGATATGCTGGGCATCCCCATGGAGCTGTACACCCCGCTGTTTGCCGTGGCCCGCATCATGGGCTGGAGTGCCCACCGCATCGAAGAGCTGCTCAGCGCCAACAAGATCATCCGTCCGGCCTACAAGAGCCTGGGCGGCACCCACGACTACATCCCGCGGGATGCACGATAACAGGAGGGCTGTGCCATGAAACAGGAAGCCATGCAGAAGCACCCGGAAGAATGGTTCTTCTTGCACAATTTTGACCTGGACCGGGTGTTCAGCACCATCCGGCGCACGGATTATCTGGTGCTGTTCTACATCAAGATGCGGCAGGAGAGCCACCCGGACGAGAAACTCTATCTGGCCGACCTTGCCGCCGAGATGGGCGTGAAGGTGACCGAGCTGTCCAAAGGCATCGAGAAGCTGCAGGACCAGGGCTATGTGCGCTGGCTCACCGACCGGGAAGCCGGCCGCACCTATGTGGAGCTGACCAGCAAGGCTGTGGAGCTGATGGCCGAGGAGCGCGATTTCATGAAGCGCTGCTATGCCCGCCTGCGCACCGAGCTGGGGGACGAAGAGCTGCGCCGCACCGTGGACACCCTGCAGCACATGCGGGACATCCTGAAGGACGAGCGGGAGCGCGGCGCGTAAGCTCCGCCCCAAAATACAACGCCAAAAAAGGCCCCGCTTCCGGGTGTGGAAGCGGGGCCTTTGTGCGTTTGGGGGCAGATCAGCTGTTGCTGGAAGAGGACGGGTTCACGATCTTGCTGGCGGGCATCTTGTTCATGGCAGAGGTGCTGAGGTTATTCTCCAGCGTGCTGCCGTAGGCGGTGAGGGCATCTTCCAGCTCGTCGCCCTTCATGTCGCTCAGGATCTGGGTGCGCAGGGCGTCCAGCGTGGACACCTGCAGCGGGTCGAGGCGCATCATCAGGATGATGGAAGCGGCATTGTACTGCACGGCAGCGGCCTCGCCGTACACAAGGCCGCGCACGGCGTCGGCGGCACCGTCCTGGGTAAAGGCATTGGTCAGGTCACTCTCGGTCAGCAGTTCGGTCTGCACGCTGGAAGCATCCTCGGCGGGGGTGGAGTCCAGCACGGCGTAGATGTTCGGCAGGGCGGCAGAAGCGGCAGAATGCAGGGCGCTGACCTGCTCGGACACCGAGCCGTCCTGCGTTTCACTGCAGCTTGCGGCGGCCGCCTGTGCCAGCTGCAGCATCTGGGTCTTCTGGTCATCGGAGGCGAACACAAAGGTGCTGGTGTTGTACAGCGGGATGTTCACATAGGCCAGCTCGTACATCTGGCTGTCCAGATGCTCGGTCAGGTCGCTGTCGTCCACGGGGCTTTCGCCGTCCGGACCGTACACCAGCGTCAGCAGCAGGGTGTGCTTGAGCTGGATGCGCTCAAAGGCCTTGAGGGTCTCCAGGCCGATGCCGTTGGCGGTGTAGGTGCTGCCGTACTGGTCCATCAGCTGCTGGGCGTAGTTGTCGGCCACCTGGGTCTGTTCGGCGGTCAGATCCCCACCCAGATCGGCAAAGCGGGCGTCGATGGCGGCAAAGGTGCGCAGGGTCTCCAGCGTCTTGTCGGCCACATAGTCCTGGACCACGGCGGTCTCGCCGCTGTCGGCATCGGTGGTGATGGTCTCCTTCAGGAAGGCCTTCACGTCAGTGGTGTCCTGGTCCTTGCCGGCCAGCTGGGCAGCCTGCTGGTAGGCGCTGAACTGGGCCAGCAGATACAGGCCGGAGGACACTTCAAAGTCGCCGACCTTGCCCACGGTGTCCGGGGTGGACAGGCCGCAGCTTGCCAGACTGAAGATCATGACGAGTGCGCATACCAGCGCAAGCAGTTTCTTTTTCATGTGTAATGCTCCTGTTGTTGTGATTGTATAAAAAACTCCCTCAGCCGCTGACGCGACAGCTCCCTCTGGGAGGGAGCCTTTGAGCCTCCCTCGTAGAGGGAGGTGGCATTGCGAAGCAATGACGGAAGGAGTTATTCAGCGGGCTTTAAAATCTCCGCCATTGCCTTGAGGATACTCTGCAGCAGTTCCAGCGGCTTTTCGTCGGGGTGCAGGGTGACCGAAAGGTAAGGCTTTGAGCCTGCCCCGGCGGTGACGCGGCCGTTGAAGGCCACCAGCAGGCCCCGGATCATGGGCACATCCAGGTGTTCCAGATTCAGCACAATGGTGTCCTTTTTCTGGGTCACCTCGTACACGCCCACGGCGGTGGCCTGCACCCGCACCAGCGAAACGTTCACCAGGTCGCTCACCGAGGGCGGCGGGTCACCGTAGCGGTCGATGAGCTCGTCCAGCACGTCGGCGGCGTCCTCCGGGGTCTGGATGGCGGCAATGCGCTTGTAGGCTTCGATGCGGCCCGGCCCGTCGGCGATGTATTTCTCCGGGATGTAGGCGTCCACCCGCAGGTCCACCAGGCATTCGCTCTTGTCGCGCTGCACCGGCTCGCCCTTGGCGCGGGCGATGGCCTGCCCCAGCATCTTGACGTAGAGGTCGTAGCCCACGGCCTCCATGTGGCCGTGCTGGCTGTGGCCCAGCAGGCTGCCGGCACCGCGGATCTGCAGGTCCCGCATGGCGATGCGGAAGCCGGAGCCAAAGGCCGTGAACTCCCGGATGGCCGACAGCCGCTTTTGGGCAATGTCCGTCAGGGTCTTGTCCCGGCGGAAGGTAAAGTAGGCGTAGGCCTTGCGGCCGGAGCGGCCCACCCGGCCCCGGATCTGGTACAGCTGAGCCAGACCCATGCGGTCGGCGTCCTCAATGATCAGGGTATTGCAGTTGCGCACGTCGATGCCGGTCTCGATCAGGGTGGTGCATACCAGGATGTCGATCTCGCCGTTGAGCAGGTGCTGCCACACGGGGTTCAGCTCCTCCTCGGTCATCTTGCCGTGGGCAATGCCCACCCGGGCACCGGGCACCATCTGGCTCACATGGGCGGCACAGGCCTCGATGTTGTCCACCCGGTTGTGCAGGTAATACACCTGCCCGCCCCGGGCCAGCTCCTTTTTCATGGCCTCGGCCAGGATCACGTCGTTGTACTCCAGCACAAAGGTCTCCACGGGCTGGCGCTCAATGGGCGGCTGCTCGATGGTGGAAAGGTCCCGGATGCCGCTCATGGCCATGTTCAGGGTGCGGGGGATGGGGGTGGCCGACAGGGTGAGCATGTCCACCCCGATGAAGTTCTCCTTGAGCTTTTCCTTGTGCTTGACGCCGAAGCGCTGTTCCTCGTCGATGATCACAAGGCCCAGGTCGTGGAACTTCACGTCCTTGGACAGCAGCCGATGGGTGCCCACCACGATGTCCACGCTGCCGGACTGCAGGCCCCGCAGGGTCTCCTTCTGCTGCTTGGCGGTGCGGAAGCGGGACATCATCTCCACCTTCACGGGGAAGGCCTCCATGCGGGAAAGGATGGTGTTGTAGTGCTGCCAGGCCAGCAGGGTCGTGGGGGCCAGAATGGCGCACTGCTTACCGCCCATCACGCACTTGAAGGCGGCCCGCAGGGCTACTTCGGTCTTGCCCACGCCCACGTCGCCGCAGAGCAGCCGGTCCATGGGGTAACCCTTTTCCATGTCCTGTTTGATCTCGGCGGTGGCGTTGAGCTGATCGTCCGTCTCGTCGTAGTCAAAACGGGTCTCAAAGTCCCGCTGCCAGTCGCCGTCGGGCGGGAAGGCGTAGCCGGTGGCCTGCCGACGGCGGGCATACAGCTCGATGAGCTCCTGCGCCATCTCCTCGGTGGCCTTTTTGACCTTGGCACGGGTGCGCTGCCACTCGGCACCGCCCAGTTTGGCCAGCTTGACCTTTTCTTCGTCGCCGGGGGCGGTGTAGCGGCTCAGCAGGTCCAGCTGGGTGACGGGCACATACAGCACGTCCGAGCCGGAATACTGCACCTTGAGGTAATCCTTGATGGCACCCTGCACTTCCAGCCGCTGGATGCCCGCATACATGCCGATGCCGTGGCTCTGGTGCACCACATAGTCGCCGGGCTTGATGTCGGAAAGGCTGGACAGGGCGTTCTTGTTCTTTTTGCGCTTTTTGGTTTCGGCGGCGGTCTCTTCGTCCAGACCATGCCGACGGGACGAGAGCACGGCCGCGTGAGCAAACGGGAAGGTGCACCCGGCGGTCAGATGGCCCGGCAGCACCTGTACGATGCCCTTGGCGGGGCGCACATCCCGGCTCATGCTCACCGAGTAGCCCTTGTCGGCCAGGTCACGGGTGAGGGCAGCGGCACCCTTGGGGGTGCCGGAAAACAGGGTGATGGCGTACCCCTGTGCAAGGAGCGGGTCCAGGTCCTCCCGCAGGGAGGCCAGGTCGCCGTTCCAGTTGGGGGCGGCAAAGGCTTCGGCGTTGATGAGGTCTTTCAGTTTGAACTCGTTCATGCCGCGCAGGAAGTTCTCACACAGCAGGGTGCTCTGCTTCTGGGCGGCGATGACCAGATCGTCCATGGTCTGGTACAGCACATCCAGCCCGGGGCAGAGCACGCCCTCTTCCAGCAGGCCGGTCAGCTCCTCGCTGCGGCGGAACTCGGTGGCTTTCTGGGCATCGCGGATGCCGCCCACCTCGTCCAGAATGAACAGGGGCGCGTCCAGATGATCCAGCAGGGTGGCCGGTTCCGGGTAGCGGATGCCGTAATACTTGTCCATGGCTTCCGGCATCAGGCCGGAGTCCAGCTGGGACAGGTCGGCTTCGGTGGCCTTTTCCAGCGCGGTGCGGTGTTTGCCGCGGGCCTTTTTCACAGCGGCACGCAGGGCCCCGGCAGTCTCTTCGGTGCTGCCGAACAGCACCTCGCGGGCAGGGGAAAGGTAGATCTTTTCCAGTGCGCCGTCCCGCCGCTGGGTCAGCAGGTCAAAGGAGGCCATGGAGTCGATCTCATCGTCCCAGTATTCTACACGGGCAGGCTGGCGCATATCCGGGGCATAGATGTCCACGATATCGCCGCGCACGCTGAACTGGCCGGGGCCGTCCACCTGACTGCGGCGCACATACCCGGCGGCAAACAGCCGGGCCACCAGCGCTTCGCGGTTGTACACCATGCCGGGCTTGAGGGTGAGGGTGTTTTTTAGGAATTCATCGCGGGGCACCGTGTACTGCAACAGGGCTTCGGCAGGGACGCACACGGCCTGCAGCCGCCCGCCCGCCAATGCACCCAGCACCGAAAGGCGGCGATACTCGTATTCGCGCCCGGCACCCTCCACCGGGCGCAGCATGAAGTCCCGGGGCGGGAACACCGCCGCAGCAAGGCCCAGCGCCTTGAGGTCATCCGCAAAGTGGGTGGCCTCGGCTTCGCCCGGGGTCACGATGCAGAGCACCCGGCCCAGGTCCTTTTGCAGGGCGGCATACAGCAGCGCCCGGCCTGCCGGGGGCAGACCGAACAGCGCTGCCGGGCCGGGCTTTGCAAAGCTGGCCGCGATCTTCTGGTATTCCTGGGTCGCTTTCAACAGGGCTTCGTACATGGAAAACCTCCTTTCCGGAAAATGGGACGATATCGAGTCTTACCCGTTGTACTTGCTCTGTGCCAGACTTAGCTTACCGTCCATGATAAGCTTTGCGGCGGCTTCAAGGTCGGCGTAGCGATCGGTGATGGCCTTGGCGTCCTCGGCCGGGAACTTGCCCAGCACCCAATCCGCCAGGTCGTAGTCCGGGTGGGGCTTTGCACCGATGCCGATGCGGATGCGGGGAAAGCCGTCGCCGCCCAGCCGGGCGATGATGCTCTTCAGGCCGTTGTGGCCGCCTGCCGAGCCGGAAGGCCGGATGCGCAGCTTGCCGGGGTTCTGGGTGATGTCGTCGCACAGGACGATGACATGGTCGGCCGGGATCTTGAAAAAGCCCGCCAGCGGCGCGATGGAATCGCCGGAAAGGTTCATGTAGGTCAGGGGCTTGAGCAGCACCACCTTGTGGCCGTCCACTTCACCCTGGCCCCACAGGCCCTGGAATTTGGTCTTGCTCACGCTGATGCCCCATTTGCCGGACAGGTAGTCCAGCGCGGCAAAGCCCGCGTTGTGGCGTGTGCCGTCGTATTTGGCCTCGGGGTTGCCCAGGCCGGCGATCAGCCAGATATCGTTTGTGTTCATGTTGTTTGTTTAACCTTTTCTCTGAAAAATAGAATGGGATGCAGCTATTCAGTATAACATACGCGCGCGAAAAAAGAAACGGATTCCGGATGAAAGAACCGAAAATGCCCCCGACCATACAGAGGCCGGAGGCAGAAAATGCTTATTTCAGGTTCAGCGTGAGGTCAGAGGCCTTCCACGCGCCATCCTCTTTTACCATGGTGATGGTGCCGGTGACGCTGGCCGTGGTGGTTCCGTCGGCGGCCTGCAGGTCTGCGGAAAAATCATAGCAGTGGTCGGCACCGGAGCGCTTTTGCAGGGTGAGCCCCGCGGGCTGGCCGGAAAGCGAGGCAATGCGGGTGGGCAGACGGTTCGCAAGGAGCTTTTCCAGACACTGCTGCGTCATGCAATCCCCGAACTGTGCCTGATAGAACGCCGCAAAGCCGCCGTCATCCACCTGTACAAGGCCCGGCTCGCTGGCGGTGTAGGAATCGTCCGCCGCCGGTTCCACGGCATCGGAGCTGGAAAGCAGCTGGGTCAGGATGGTCTGCGCCTGCTTCCCGGCGGGGTCGCTGCGCAGGCGGGTGAGCGCGAACACCGCCGCAATGGCCACGAAAAAGACGATCAGGCTCAGGGCCTGCTTACGGAACGTCTCAGACTTCATACAATGTGCCCTCCCGGAAGGAAATCACTTGTTCTGGTCGGCTTCCAGCTTCTGCTTCTTGGCGATGTAGGCTTCCATCTTCGGTTCAGCCCAGCCCTCCAGATTGGTCTGGCGCTCCCGGGCGATGCCCAGCGCCTGTGAGGGCACATCCTGAGTGATGGTGCTGCCGGCGGCGGTGTAGGCACCGTCGCCCACCTTGACCGGGGCCACAAGGTTGGTGTTGCAGCCGATGAAGCAGTAGTCCCCGATGGTGGTGCGGAACTTGTCCTTGCCGTCGTAGTTGCAGGTGACGGTGCCGCAGCCGAAGTTGCAGTACTTGCCCACGTCGCTGTCGCCGATGTAGGTCAGGTGGCTCACCGTGTTGCCGCGGGCAAAGTTGGAATTCTTGGTCTCCACATAGGCACCCAGATGCACACCGTAATCGGTGACCGTGTTCACCCGCACATGGGTGAAGGGGCCGATGTTGTTGTGAGGGCCCAGGTGGCTGCCGTAGACCTGGCTGGCGTTGACGGTGGTGCCCTCGTCCACGATGCTGTCCTCGATGAGGGTGTTGGGGCCGATGATGCAGCCTGCCCCAATGATGGTATGGCCCCGCAGGATGGTGCCGGCCAGGATGACGGCCCCCGGTGCGATCTGCACGTCGGGTGCGATCTGCACGGTGCGGCTGTCGATGATCACGCCGTTGGCGATGTGCTGCAGCAGGATCGTTTCACGGGCGGCCTCGGCGGCGTCCAGACGGGTACGCGCTGCATCCAGTGCAGCGGAAGAAACACAATTTTCCATGGTTCAGGAGCTCCCTTCCGGTACGTCTCCCGCGGGACGATGCGGCCCGGTGCACCCGGATGCGGATGCAGCAGGAGCTTTGTACCGACAAAAAGAATGTTTGAAGTTTTAGGGATAGAAAGTTGTATCCAACAGGCTGAGAAATCGCGTCAAATAAAGAAAAACCTCTCGAACTTTCTCCCATTTTATATTACCGGAAAACTTGGTAAAATTCAAGGGATTTGCATAAAAAATATCAAACAAATTCGGGATTTTGCATGGTGGAAAGCAGTGAGATTTCTGGTATAATAGTTTAGCATTCACGAAACAATGTTCATCGCCTATTGAGACAAAGGTAAACGATGAGACGGACGGGCCCTTCCGGCACGGCCGTGAACTATGGGAGGTAAACAACGCATGAGCAAAAAGTATCTGTACTACTTCAGCGAAGGCA
>OGYN01000842.1_pt1 | contig 26409 bp, 28 predicted proteins | sample 1576551 | NCBI WGS metagenome assembly OGYN01 (sample SAMEA3541589, study PRJEB24748) | human gut metagenome | biome: human gut; feature: human-associated habitat; material: faeces | place: China | collected 2012 | reverse complement strand
TCTTCCGGATTGTCCTCGTCCGTGGAAATCAGTCCTATTTTCGTGTCATCTTCGATTGGAAAAACTAAGCGGAACGCAACCGTTTGGTAGCATCAACTCGGGTGATTGTATGTATTTTCCGCGTCTGTACGAGCTTCGGGAAGACCATGATCTGACACAAAAGAAGATCGCCGAATATCTGACCATGCATCCGGAGGTCTACCGCCGGTACGAAGCCGGTATCCGGGAGATCCCGGTCTGGGCGGTGATCCGGCTCGCGGAGCTGTATCACGTTTCCACAGACTATCTGCTCGGCCTGACGGACGAAAAGAACGGCCATGCGTAAAGCGGCACTGTTCTGCGGGACGCTGTCCCTTGCCGTTTTCGTATCCTTTTATCTCCTGCCGGAGAGCGTTCTGCTCCCGGCGGCGGGCGTCTGCGCGCTTCTTTCCGCGCTTTCGCTGCTGCTTCCGCGCGGAAAGGGCCGGGCCCGCGCGCATCTCGCGCTGCTCGGCGCGGCGATCGGGCTTTTTGCCTTTTTCGTGCAGGAGCATTTTCTCGCCGCGCCCTCGGACGCGCTCGCCGGGGAAAAGCGTATGATCTCCGTGCGCGTGACGGACTACCCGGACATTTACGATACGAGCGAATACATAACGGTGCGTGTCCGAGACCCGAACCTGCCGGGCGTAAAGTGCCGCATCGCCTCCTACGATACGGAAAATTTCACCGCGCTCACGCCGGGCGACGAGCTTTCTGTCCCGGTAAAGCTGCTCCCGGCGCGCGAGCGCAACGGGCAGAGCGTGGATACCTACGCCGCGCAGGGCATCTTCCTTCGCGCCACGGCGACCGGCGCGCCGGAGATCACCGGACGCTGGGACTTTTCGTTTCTTTATGCGCCGAAGGCGCTCTGCCGCGCCATCGGGGAGATCTGCCGAAGCGTGTTCCCGCCGGATGTGCAGCCGTTTCTCACGGCGCTCCTCACCGGCGACAAGACCGACCTTTACGACGACGGCGCGCATTACTACGCCCTTGCCGACGCGGGGCTCGCGCACGTTGTGGCGGTGTCCGGCATGCACATCGCCTTTCTCATGGGCTTTCTCTTTCTGCTGATCGGGCGGCGGCCGTGGGCGGTCGCGGTGAGTCTGCCGGTGCTGCTGCTCTTTGCGGCAATGACCGGCTTTACGCCGTCGGTGACACGCGCGGCGGTCATGCAGTTCTTCCTTCTCGCCGCCCCGCTCTTCGGCCGGGAGAGCGACGGCGTAACGTCGCTTTTGACGGCGCTTGCGCTGCTGCTCCTTCTCAATCCCTCCGCCTGTGCGAGCGTCAGTCTGCAATTGAGCTTCTCCTCCGTGGCGGGCATCTGGTTTCTTTCCGTTCGGATGTACCGCGCGCTCAGCCGGCGGATCGAAGACTTGAAGATCGCCGAAAACCGGCACGCCCGGCGCGTTCTTCTTTTCGCCGCGGGCTCGGTTTCGAGCAGCATCGGCGCGATGGCGCTCTCCGCGCCGCTCACGGCAGTGCACTTCGGCTCGGTGTCGGTCGTGTCGCCGATATCGAACATCCTCTGCCTGTGGATCGTTTCGGCGGTCTACATCGGCGGGTACATCATTGTGCTGCTCGGCGCGTTTCTGCCCGGCGCCGCGGCGCTGGCCGGAAGCGTTCTCGCGTGGGGCGTGCGGTATATTTACGCGGTGTCCGGCTTCCTATCACGCCTCCCGTGCGCGAACGTTTATGTGCGCAATCCGCTCTTTCTCGGCTGGCTCGCACTCGTATACGCGCTCTTTTTCGCCGCGTGGCTGCGCTCTCGGAAAACCGGGCGCTTCCGCGCGCTCGCGCCGATATGCGTTTCGCTCGCGCTGCTCTTTGCCGCCGCGGGCATTACGAGACTCCAATGGAGCGATACGCTCCGTCTCACGGCGCTCGACGTCGGGCAGGGGGAATGCATCGTTCTCACGAGCGGGGAGCATGCCGCGGTGATCGACTGCGGCGGAAGCTGGGTCACGCACGACGCCGGAAAAAGCGCCGTACAGTTTCTCGGCGGCGAGTGCCGGAGGAGCGTTGACGCGCTCATTCTCACGCATCTCCATGCCGACCACGCCAACGGCGCGGCGCAGCTCTTATCCCGCGTGCGCGTCGGCACGCTCTATCTGCCGCGCGAAACGGAGGAAACATCTCTGCTCGCGGAGATACTGAATGCCGCGAAGCGGCAGGGGACACGGGTGGAATATGTGACGGAGGATTTAACGCTGCCGCTCGGAACGGCGGGGCTTGCTGTTTGGTCACCGCTGCTGCCGGAATCGGATGACGCAAACGAAAACGGCCTCATCATTGAGGCCTCGCAGGATGATTTCGAGGCGTTCATCCTCGGCGACGCGCCGTCCAAGGCGGAAAAGGCGCTCATTGCGAGCGCGCCGATGCCGGACGCCGAGGTGCTGTTCGTTGCGCACCACGGCTCGAACACATCCACCTGCAAAGAGCTTCTGGAAGCGATCACGCCGGAAACGGCGGTCATTTCCGTTGGGTATAATACGTACGGCCATCCGACGCAGAAGGTTCTCGACCGGCTGGCAAAATATGAGATCACCGTGCTGCGCACGGATACCGACGGCGAGATCACCATCGCCGCCGGGGAAGGGTAAAACGCTATGGCAAAACCGTCCTTCGGCAAAAAGGAAACGCCGCTCGACTACGGCGCGCTTGTAAAAAATCTCCGCGACAAAGGCCCGGAAAAGCTCTATCTTCTCTGGGGTGAGGAGGACTATCTTCTCGCGGACTTCGTTTCGCGCCTGCGCGCCGCGTGCGTCGGCGCGGAGGGAGACGAGTTCAACGCAAAGCGCATCGACTCTCCCGCGCCTGCGGCGAACGACATCGCCGAAGCGCTCGACGCCATGCCGTTTTTCGGAGACAGGACGTTCGTGGAGCTGCGCGGATTTGACGTGAACAAGTGCCGTGACGAGCGCACCACCGCGCTCTTTGCGGACATTCCGGACTGGTGTACCGTTGTCATCTCGCTCCCGACGGGTATGGAGCCGGACGGACGGCTCTCATTTATCAAGCAGCTCAAATCCGCGGGCAAGGCCGTGAACTTCACGGCGCAGACCGGCACGCCGCTCAACAACTGGATCGCGCGCCGCTTTGAGGCCAACGGCAAGCGCATCGACCGCGACGCCGTGGACCGGCTCGTGTTCCTCTCCGGCGATCTTATGAACCGGCTCATCCCGGAGATCGCAAAGATCTGCGGCTATGTCCCCGGAGACCGCGTCACGGCGCAGGACGTTGAAAAGCTCGCACATCACATCCCGGAGGCGAACGCCTTCCAGATGACCGAGGAGATCGCCAGTCGGAACTACGACGGCGCGGCGGCCAAGCTCGCGGAGCTTTTCGCCGAGGACGCCGAGCCCGTCGAGATCATGGGCGTGATCGGCTGGCAGGTGCGGCAGCTCTATGCCGCGAAGATCGCCGAGAAGAGCGGGCGCGGCGTGCCGTTTCTTATGGAGATCCTCGGCACGTCGAGCGAGTACCGCGCGCGGAAGATCGCCGAAACCGCGGCAAAGTTTTCGCTTCCGGCGCTTACGAACGGTGTGCGCCTGTGCGCGGAGTGCGCCATGAAGCCGCGCGAGAACGGCGCGATCACGGACGCCGAGGCGATCAAGGAATTTCTGATCCGCTTTGCGATGGAGAGCCGCCGTGCTTAAGATCAAGGAAGCCATTGTCGTCGAGGGACGGTACGATAAGATCGCCCTTGAACCGCTCGTCGATACCGCGATTTTCACGACCGACGGGTTCGGCATATTCAAAAACAAGGAAAAGCTCGCACTGCTCCGGCGCGTGGCCGAGCAGCGAGGGCTCATCGTCCTCACGGACGCGGACGGCGCGGGGCTCGTCATCCGCAACCGTCTGCGCGGCGCGATAAGCGCGCAGTATCTCAAGCATGCCTACATCCCGGACGTGGCGGGCAAGGAGCGGCGCAAAAAAGCGCCCTCGCGCGCCGGGACGCTCGGCGTGGAGGGCATGAAGCCGGAAATTCTGGAAGAGGCGCTGCGCCGCGCCGGGGCGGTGTGCGATACGGAGACGCGCGGGCGCGTCACCAAGGCCGATCTCGCCGCTCTCGGTCTCTCCGGCGGGGCGGACAGCGCCGCGCGGCGGAAAGCTCTGCAGAAAAAGCTCGCGCTGCCGGAGAGTCTTTCGGCCAACGCCCTGCTCGACGCGGTCAACTCGCTCTATACACGGGATGAATTTCTATCGGCGGCGCGCTCTTTCGAGCACGAAGGCCGCGGCATTGCCGAGCAGGAGAAAGCCGCCGGAGGCGGTCTCAAGCTCGGCGGCGAGCCGGTAGAGAGCATAGGTGCGCGGCGCGAGCTCTCCGATATGTAAAAGAAGGATTACCGAGCAGAAGAGCATCGCGCAGCTCACGCAGAGCGTCCCGCGCACCATGCCGAAGGCCTCCTCGCTCAGCGGGGAGAAAAGACGTTTCATAAAATCACCGCTTCCATTGTACCCGCGCAGCGTATTGCGCCGCAACGGACAACATATGGAAACGGTGGATTTTTCTGCTTTTTTGTAACCGTATCTTGTCTTGTGACGGCGCGCGGCGTATGATATAATATGCTGAAAAATGTTTCTTTCAGGGGGTAACACCGTATGAAATGCCCGTTCTGCGGCTATGCGGAAAGCAAGGTCATCGACTCCCGCCCGGCGGACGAAGGCGCGTCCATCCGGCGGAGAAGAGAATGCCTCGCCTGCCAGCGTCGGTTCACAACGTATGAGGTCATGGAGCGCCTGCCGCTCGTCGTCGTCAAGCGCGACGGCAGCCGCCAGACGTTCGATAAAAATAAGCTCATCAACAGCATGCTCAAAGCGTGCGAAAAGCGCTCCGTCGCCCTCGGCGATCTTGAGCGCATCGCCAACGAAATCGAGCAGGAGCTGCAGAACCGGCTCGAGCGCGAATGCCCGACGAGCGAGATCGGCGAAATGGTCATGAAGCGGCTCAAATCACTCGACGAGGTCGCCTACGTCCGCTTTGCCTCGGTCTACCGCCAGTTCAAGGATATCAACACCTTCATGGAAGAGCTGACGCATCTTCTGGAGGACAAGGCTTAAAATACGCTCCGGAAGCTCACGTGCTCCATGGAGCCGATGCTCTGCAGATGCGCTTTGAGACATTCGATAGCGCTCTCGGCGGCGTCGGCGTCGTGCGTGAGGATCGGCTCAAGCGCGGCGTAAAAGGCGTCGGTCGCCGAATCCACCTCTGCGTGGCGGATCATGATGTGCGTGTAGTTCTCCGCGCCGTACCAGCGCTCGATGGCTTCGCGCAGCGAGGCCTCCGCGGCGTCGTAGTCCTCCGCGCGGCAGTGTGCGAGCGCTTCGTCCGCGCTCGCCGTGAGAGAGCCGGTGAGAGAATCGATGTGCGCAATGTTCCACGCCGCCGCGCCGAAGAGCAGCGCGAGCAATACAGCCGCGGCGACAGCTTTTTTCATGGCCTTTTCTCCCGTTTGGCAAAGTAGACGTTTCCGGTCGTATCACAGGTGAGCAGAAACACCTGTTCGGGGCTTTTCACACCCTGCCGGCGGCATTCGCCGCGCAGCCATTCCTCCGTTTTGCCGCATTTGCGAAGATTTTCGCGCAGCACCGTCCCGTCGCTGATGAGGATATAGGGGTAGCCCGTCTCCGGCTCGGCGCAGCGGAGCTGCCCGGCGGTAACGGGGCGCTCCGCGGGCGTGAGGATAACGTTGAGCGTGCCGTCCGTCTCCAGAATGGCGTACTCGACCGTCGATAGGTCGGTAACGCTCTGGCGGCGCAGCTCCTCGGTCAGCTCGTCCACGGAAAACCGGCAGCGGTGCATTTCCTTCTGGTTGATCGTGCCTTTTTCGATGAGAAAGCACGGCTTGCCGAAGAGCGCCGCGCGCAGCTTCTGGCTGCGGAGCGTGACGCCGGAGAGAATGAGCTCCAGGCAGAAAAGCGTCAGAATGGAGACAAGGCCGTTCATCAGCGGAATGCCGATATCCTGCAGGGGGAGCGACGCTAAGTCCGCCACCAGTACGGAAACGACCAGCTCCGATAGCTCCAACTCGCCGAGCTGCCGTTTTCCCAGAATGCGCATGCACAAAAGCAGCACCGTAAAAATGATGATGGTGCGAAACATTACAATAGCCATAGAAATATTTTGACCCAAGGAGAGTAAATTATGAGCGAAGAAAAAAAGATCGGCGGGCGCGCCTTCGGTGAGACGCTGAACGTCGAAAAATTCATCGAAGAGCAGGTCGCGCTCATCCGTGAGCAGGTCGGCGACGGCAAGGTGCTTCTGGCCCTGTCCGGCGGCGTGGACAGCTCCGTTGTGGCGGCGCTGCTGCTCCGTGCCATCGGCGATCAGCTCTACTGCGTGCATGTGAACCACGGTCTCATGCGCAAGGGCGAGAGCGAGCAGGTCATCAAGGTCTTCCGCGAAGAGCTGGGCGCCAATCTCACCTACGTGGACGCGACCGACCGCTTCCTCGATAAGCTTGCGGGCATTTCGGAGCCCGAGCGCAAGCGCAAGATCATCGGCGAGGAATTCATCCACGTTTTCGAAGAAGAGGCCGCCAAGCTCCGGGGCATCCACTTCCTCGGCCAGGGCACGATCTACCCCGACATCGTCGAGAGCGACAAGGGCGTCAAGGCCCACCATAACGTCGGCGGTCTGCCCGAAAAGCTCGGCTTTGAGCTTGTCGAGCCGGTGAAGTACCTCTTCAAAGACGAGGTCCGTCAGGTCGGCGAGGCGCTCGGCCTGCCGCACAGCATGGTGTGGCGTCAGCCGTTCCCCGGCCCCGGTCTCGGCGTCCGGTGCATCGGCGCGATCACCCGCGACCGTCTCGCCGCCGTGCGTGAGTCCGACGCCATCCTCCGCGAGGAGTTCGCAAAGTCCGGCATGGACGCGAAGGTCTGGCAGTACTTCACCATCGTCCCCGACATCCGCACCACCGGCGTCGTGGACGGCAAGCGCACCGAGCTCTGGCCGGTCATCATCCGCGCCGTGAACACCACCGACGCCATGACCGCGAGCGTTCCCCGTCTTGACTGGGAGCTTCTCGAGACCGTCACGCGCCGCGTGCAGGCCGAGGTCCCCGGCGTCAGCCGCGTCCTCTACGACCTCAGCCCCAAGCCCCCCGCGACCATTGAGTGGGAATAATTTCACAGCTTGAAAAAACCCGTAAACACTGGACTTTTTGAGCCTTGAAGCCCCTCGCGGCAACGATTTGGCAACAGAATTTTATTATTCACGAGAAAAGAGCTATCTGATTTCAAATGAAGTCAGATGGCTCTTTTGACGTGCATTGTTAGACAGCGTCAAAGATCCTTGTCCAAAGTACAGATAGATGGTACACTAGTACTGAACTGCTCGATGTTGAAATTGATTTTGCATTTTTATTCTTATTGGCAACACAAAATCACATCATTTACACCAGAGGAATCGTTCGTATGGATATATTCTTTGATCAAAGCTTTACTAATAATAATTTTTTATCGTCTGTTAGTTGCTTGACAAATATGCATTACTATGATATCTTTGTTTAGTAAATATGATATCTGAGTGCCATCGATTTTGTATAGAGTTGATGGAGAATAGGGAATCCGGTTGGAATCCGGAACGGTACCGCCACTGTATGCGCGGAGGCACCGCACATGACGAAAGTCGGTCATTGGGAGCTAATCCTGAGAAGGCTGTGCGGAAGGCTTATGATACGCAAGTCAGGAGACCTGCTCAGGTTGTTAAAGTCTATTTGCTCTTGCGTTATGGAGAAATGGACTATTTTGTTGCGAAAAAACGGCAGCAGCAGTCATGTATGACTGCTGCTTTTTGTATACCCGAAAACCACGCGTTAGACGTGTGGTTCAAAAGAGCCTTTGGCGATGAGGGAGACAAAAAACTCCTTTTGCTTAATAAAAGTGCGGTCTGGCAAATGCACTTAAAAAGCAAAAGGAGGGAGTTCAGAATGAGCCTGAATGACATAAACAATTTATTTCATGCGAAGTGGAATTACAAATACCACATAGTGTTTGCGCCGAGGTACCGAAGAAAAGTATTCTACAAAGAAAAGCGGGCAGCAAGTAACAATCCCCGCGCAGCTGGCAGACCGTATTACACATTTACGCGTTACGCGAGGAACAGAGGGCTTTGCCTGCATAGGAAGAACCCCCAGTTTTACTGGGGGGTTACTTTTGCTTTTTCGTGGCTTAAACCACAAAAAGATATAAATCAATGGAGGAAAGAAAAATGAAGAACATGAAAAAACTTGTAGCACTCCTGCTTGCGATGTGCATTGCAACATCTCTTGTCGGCTGCGGTTCTCAGAAAAGCGAGACACCGGACAACGTAGGAGAGGTGTCTTCTGCCAATCCAGTCTCTGACGATCAAGCTGCTGCTGATGATGTGGCCAAGCTGATTGACGCAATCTATGTGCAAGAACGAAACGAAAACACGGATGAACAATGTGAGGCCGCAAAAGCTGCCTGGGATGCCCTGACGGATGCCCAAAAGGAATTGGTTTCCGGCGAATTTGCAGATCCAGACTATTTTGGACGGGATACTGGCGATGCTTCTAAAGATGATCCCCGCAACGGTGACGAAATCGGCGAAAATGAACTGCTCGTAGTCAGCTTCGGAACCTCTTTTAATGACAGCCGTGTTGCTGACATCAAGAGCATTGAGGACGCTTTGCAGGAAGCCTATCCGGACTGGTCGGTCAGAAGAGCCTTTACCGCCCAGATCATTATCAATCATGTGCAGGCTCGTGACGGAGAAAAGATTGATAACGTCCAGCAGGCGCTTGACCGTGCGGTAGAAAATGGTGTTAAGAATCTGGTGATTCAGCCTACCCATCTGATGTATGGTGCTGAGTATGATGAGCTGGCAGAAACCGTAGAATCTTATCAGGATAAATTTGAATCGGTTCAGATCGCCGCTCCCCTTCTGGGCGATGTCGGTACCGATGCAACTGTCATCAATGAAGATAAAAAAGCTGTTGCAGAGGCTGTTACCGCAGAAGCAGTTAAGACAGCTGGATACCAGACTCTGGATGAAGCAAAGGCAGACGGCGTTGCATTCGTATTTATGGGTCACGGTACTTCCCACACAGCAAAGGTATCTTACAGCCAGATGCAGGCTCAGATGGAGGCTCTGGGATACGACAATGTATTCATCGGTACCGTTGAGGGTGAACCGGAAGCAACCGCCTGCGATGCTGTTATTGAAAGCATCAAAGAAGCTGGTTATAAGAAAGTCATCCTTCGTCCTCTGATGGTCGTTGCAGGTGACCATGCAAACAATGATATGGCAGGCGATGATGCTGATTCCTGGAAGAGTATGTTCAACGCATCCGGCGCTTTTGAGAGCGTTGATACTCAGATTGCGGGCCTCGGTCGGCTTCCGGCCATTCATGAGCTATATGTTGCACATACTGGTGCTGTAATCGATCAATAAAGGAACAGATCGAGCATGAAAAAAAGAACGGCACTCCTGTGTATGGCTGCTTTGATCGCTGTTTTCGCCGTTGGATGCAGCGATCAGACGGATCCATCTGCTCAGGACGGCTCCAGCCCGCCAGCTGTTTCGCAGGAACAACAAACAACTTTGGAAGATGGCATTTATTCTGCTGATTTTGAAACAGACAGCAGCATGTTCCGTGTCAACGAGACATGCGATGGTAAAGGAAAGCTGACGGTTCAGGACGGTAAAATGACCATTCACATTTCGCTTACCTCTCAGAGTATTGTCAATCTTTTCCCGGGCACCGCAGAGGATGCCCAGAAAGATGGTGCAGAACTTTTGCTGCCTACTGTGGACACCGTAACTTATGAGGATGGAATAAGCGAAGAAGTCAACGGTTTTGATGTTCCGGTTCCGGCTCTGGACGAGCCGTTTAACCTTGCGCTGATCGGTACAAAGGGAAAGTGGTACGATCATGAGGTAATTGTATCAAACCCGGAAAAACTTGAATAAACCATGGTCTGTCCCTGCTCTTAACGGCAGGGACAGATTTGTATCTGGAGAGGAGGGCGAATATGAAGAGAAGCACATTTCCTTATCCGGTGAAAAAATTTTGTCTTGGGCTATTGATGGTGATGTGTATCACATCCATTATGGTATTTCCTGTCTCAGCATCTGCGGAAGCAGCAACGGTCGATCTGGAGAATGGTGAATGATGAAGTATTTTCCGCACCGTTTGCACTTTCGAAAACGGCCCTTTCGTATGCCGTTCAGGAACGGTTTTCTTTGGCCGACTTCTGCCGGAGCTTTTCGAGCGCGGCGGCATCGATCTGATTGACGGCTACAAGCTTTCCGCCATAGAACACCGCCCAGGTGTTGAACGCACAGGGCAGGGATTTTGCCTCTTCGAGCGTGTCCACATGGACGGGCCGCGCGGCGAGCCGCGCGCGCTTTGTCTCCGCGCCCGGATGCGCCGTTTTCAGGCGGATGACGCAGCAAAGGGGCTCGGAGCCGCTATTCTCCGGCGTCAGATTTACAAATTCTCCGTCCATGCCGCTGCCCTGTTCAGCCGAGATGCTTCTGGAAGAAGCTCACGTCCAGATATTTTCCGAATTTGAAGGCGACAGCGGGCATCACGCCGATCTCCGTGAAGCCATTCTTGCGGTGGAAGCGCAGCGAGCCTTCATTGTCGGACGTGATGATGGAGATGAGATTTTCTATGCCGCGCTCGCGCCCCAGCCGTTCGATCTCCGCATAGAGCTTCTGCCCGACGCCGCTGCCGCGGCAGGCGCGGTCTACATAGATCGAAAGATCGGCGGTGCAGCGGTAGGCGCTGCGGGGGTTGAACACGTCGAGATAGGCGAAGCCGATGGGCTTTCCCGCGCCGTCGCGCGCGACGATGTACGGATAGTTCTTCGTGATGCGCGCCGCACGCGCGCCGAACTCCTCCGGCGTGACCGGCTCCTCCTCAAGCGTGATACAGGTGTTTTCAATATAGTAATTATAAAGCTCCGTGCACGCCGCGATATCCTCCGGCGCGATGGGCGCGAGCGTTACCGCCGCGCGGCGCGCGGCGATGGCAGCTTCCAGAACGGCAATATCCCGCTGGTCCTTTTCGCGGTTGAGCTGCCGCTTGAGCGCGAGCACGTCCTCGAGCGGCGCGACCGGGATGCCATTCAGAAACACCGTCTCACCCGGGAGCATGTTTTCATAGATCTCCACGTCCGGCGCGGGGACGAACCGCCGCGTGCCGTCCGGGAGCACCTGCACATCGCAGCGCTGCGCGAGCGCGTCGCCAAGCTTTTTCGTGCACCATATGTCCAGATCGTACGTCTCCTCGCGCAGACCGTGAAGCACTAACGCGCCGCCGGCGTTGATGCGGTATTCGTTCGTATCGAGCGCGAGCTCCGCGAGCCGCCGCCGAATGTCCTCTGCCTTCATCGTCTATTCCTCTCTTTATTCGTTTCCCTCAGAATGTAGCACACATTTCCCTGTGCTTCAATCGGTTTTTTTGTACAAGAGTTTTTTGGGCCAACGCCTTGCCAATTCGACGGAGAACCCATATAATATACACATTATGAAAAAAGGATTGAGCTTGAAAACGGCGCTGACGGCTCTGGCGGCGTCGTTTGTCTGGGGAACCGCGTTTGCCTTTCAGCGCATGGCCGCGGGACATATCGGAGCTATCACCTTCAACTTCTATCGCAGCGTGCTCGCAGCTTTGTCGCTGGGAGTTCTTCTTTTTGTGTCCAACCGGCGGAAAAAGCTGGAGGAGTGGAAGAAGAGCGACCCGAAAAAGATCGCCATCGGCGGCACCGTGTGCGGCGTGCTTGTGATCGCCGCGTCCATCGTGCAGCAATACGCCATTGCGGACGTTGAAGCGGGCAAGGCGGGCTTTCTGACGACGCTGTATATCCTGCTCGTGCCGCTCTTCAGCGTGGTGTTCCTGCATAAGAAAGTCGCGCCGAGTCTCTGGGTCAGCGTCTTGCTGGGACTCACGGGGCTCTATTTCATCAGCGTGAAGGAAGGCTTCACGATCTCGCCGAGCGACGCGCTGGTCCTTTTGAGCGCGGGGATCTATGCGGTGTACATTCTCGCGGTGGATTACTATGTCCGCTTCTGTTCGCCGACGGAGCTCAACTGTGCGCAGTTCATCGTGGCGTCCGTCGTCTGTCTCATCGGCATGTTTGCCGTGGAGGAGCCGACGCTCGCCGAGCTTCGCGACAACATCATCCCGATTTTGTATCTCGGCATCTTCTCGAGCGCGATCGCCTATACGCTCCAGTTTGCCGCGCAGCGCGACGGCAACCCCGTCGCTGTGACGCTTCTTTTGAGCATGGAGTCGGTATTCAGCGTACTGGGTGCGGCGGTGCTGCTGCACGAGTTCCTGTCCGGACGCGAGCTTTTCGGCTGCGGCATCATGCTCTGCGCCGTTATCCTCGTCCAGCTTCCGGAGGGCTTCTGGAAGCGGAAGATAAAAACGAATAACGAGTAACGAACATCCCCGCTCCGGTAAAGCGCCGAAGCGGGGATTTCTTTTGCATTCAAAGTCCTTACGAATCTGCGGGCTTCTCGGAAGTCAAAAGATCGATATCCGCCCAACCGGCGAAGCCGTCGCCCTTGATGAGGATCATATACGTCCCCTCCCGCGCCAGCGCGGTCACTTCCGTGCCGTCCTTCAGCAGCCGCGAGACCTCCTCCCGCGCCAGATCGTTCGTGATATAGATCCCGGCGCCGGCGGTGGATTTGACATAGTACGTCTCATAGGCGGGCAGCCAGCCGTGCGGAGGACTTTCCACATCCGGAAAGTCCGCGAGATCCTTATGGCCGGGGCAGTAAAGCGCCGTCGGCGCGTCCTCGAGCATGGAGGCGGTGGCCCAGCCGACGCGCCCGTCATTTACAATGATCAGCGCCGATTTCCCCTGCCGGGCAATGACGCGCACCTCCGTGGCGTCCAGCACCTGATCGAAGTGCTGCGTCCGGTTCACGTCGCTGGAGAGAAAGATCGCGTACCCGCCGGAGGATTTTACATACTGCACCTCGTATTCGGGAAGGTATTCTTCCGGCCGCTCCACATAGCCGAATCCGTCCAGATCGGCGGCGTTCGGTGTAGGCTTCGGCTCCGGCGTTGCGGTGGGCTCCGGGGTCGGCGTGGGTGTGAGGGCCGGTGTGGAGGCGGGCTCGGCGGTCGGTGCAGGAGCAGGCTCCGGCGCGGCGGCTCCGCAGCCGCACAGCGCAAAAAGGGTTAGTGCAAGAAGCAGGGCAAGACACTTTTTCATCGTCATCGATCTCCTCGTACGGAAAAATTTGACGGATTTATTATATTCTTTTCTCCGGAAAGCTGCAATAGCCGCGTATTGCGTTCCGGTTTTCCTCACTGTCAACCACCGGCTTATTGCGGGAGAAGCAGGAACGTGGTATGCTGCAGCCAACCGTAATTTGCTGCCGCGCGGGGGCCTCCGCGCGCGAAAGGAGTTATCCATGCGTCTCAAACCCATCGCCGTTGACGATTTCTGCGCCGTCCGCTCGCTCGCGAACGTCACATTCTCCCCCGCGGGGACAAGCGCCTGCTTCACCGTGAGCCGGGCGAAAAAGGAAAAGAACGGCTACGAATCGCGCCTGTATCTTCTGAAGGACGGCGCGGTGCGCCCGCTGACCGGCGGCGGAAAAGAATCTTCTTTCTGTTATCTGGACGAAAACACCGTCCTCTTCGCCGCCGACCGCGAGGGCGAAAAAGAGCCGTCGCTTTTGAGCCGGTATTATAAGATCGCGCTCGACGGCGGCGAGGCCGAGCTTGCCTACACCTTTCCCATCCCCGTTTCGCAGGTGTTCCCGCTGCCGGGCGGCGATCTTCTCGTCACCGGCTCAACGTTCCCCGGCTTTGAAAATCTGTATACGGGCGACAAAAAGCTCGCCAAGGCGTACCTTGCCGAGAGGAAGGAAAACGAGGATTACGAGGTCGTCACGCAGCTTCCGTGGTGGTGGAACGGCGGGACGTACACGCGCGGCGCGTACGAGAGCCTTTTCTACTACGACGCGAAAAAGAAGTCCCTCGCCCGCCTGACCGCGGCCGGCCTCTCCGTATCCGACGTGCAGCTCACGGAGGACAGGAAAACCGTTTACTACAGCCTGCTCGATGTCTCCGTCCCCCGCCCGGCGCACTTCGGCGGCGCGGATTTGTACCGCATGGAGCTCGCCTCCCGCCGGGAGGAAGCCGTTGCCAAAAGCCGCCCCGATTTCAATATCGCTGCATACGCTCTCGGGAGATCCTTCCTGCTTCTGCTTGCCGCAGACGGAAAGTACGGCATGAACACCGATGTTGATTTCTATACGCTCAACTACGAAACGCTTGCCGTTTCGCCCTGCGCCGTCTACGGCGAGTCCATCGGCTCGTCCGTCGGCAGCGATATCCGCCACGGCGGCGGACGCACGATGAAGATGGACGGCGACGTGCTGTACTTTATCTCCACGCACTTCGACAGCGCCGGCCTTTATAAGCTCGAAAACGGCGTCGTCTCCCCGGTCATGGAGCGCGGCGGCTCCGTTGACTGCTTCGATCGCTGCGGCGGGAAAATGCTTCTCTGCGCGCTCTGGGATATGCGCGCGCAGGAGCTTTACGACGAGACTGGAGCGCGCATTACGCACTTCAACGATGCCGCGCTGCGCGGAAAATATGTCGCCCGGCCGGAAACGCTCACCTTCACGGCGGAAGACCACGAGGTGCACGGCTTTGTTTTGAAGCCGATGAACTTTGAGCCGGGGGGAAAATACCCCGTCATTCTCGATGTCCACGGCGGCCCTAAAACCGTGTACGGTCCGGTGTTTTACCATGAAATGCAGTACTGGGCGGGCAGGGGCTACTTCGTCATTTTCTGCAACCCCACGGGCAGCGACGGGCGCGGCGCGTTCATGGACATCCGCGGCAAATACGGCACGGTGGATTTCGACGATCTCATGGCCTTCTGCGACGCGGCGCTCACCGCTTACCCGGAGATGGACAGCGATAACTTCTTCGAGACCGGCGGCTCCTACGGCGGATTTATGACCAACTGGATCATCGGCCACACCGACCGCTTCCGCGCCTGCGCCAGCCAGCGCTCCATATCAAACTGGACGAGCTTTTACGGCGTATCCGATATCGGCCCCGACTTCTCCGAGGATCAGTGCGGCGCGTCCCTCTGGCCGGACGCGGAGAAATTCTGGCAGCACAGCCCGATGAAATATGCCGATAAAGTCAAAACGCCCACGCTCTTCATCCACTCGCTGGAGGATTACCGCTGCCCCGTCGATCAGGGGTATCAGATGTACTCCGCGCTCGCGGCGCACGGCGTGGAGAGCCGCCTTGTTCTCTTCCGCGGCGAGAACCACGAGCTTTCCCGCAGCGGCAAGCCGAAGCACCGGCTCCGCCGTCTGAACGAGATCACCGGCTGGTTTGACGCCCATCGGGGATAATGCTCTCTCCGCAGCGGAGAGTCTGCCGCTATTAAGGTTTTCCGATAACTTGCTTGCCTCCCCTGACAGGGGCGGTGGATTTTGCCGCAGGCAAAAGACGGAGGGTTTTCCCTTTTAGGCGGGCGGGGCAGAGCCCAGCCCCTACAGAAAATCCGGATTGTACCCGTAGGGGCGGGGCTCTGCTCCGCCCAAAGTACAAAAAGCTAAAAAAGCCGATGACTCAAACGAGCCATCGGCTTTTCGTATGGATGGGAAAGTATTACTTTTTCTTTCTCCGCCGAAAGGCGATACCGGCGCAGATACCGACAGCCACACCGGCCAGACCGACCGGGAGGAGTATCCGCCGCACGCTGCTCGTCGAAGCCGGTTCGGTCGGCTCGGCAGCGGGTTTCGCGGTGGGTTCGGACGTGGCGGCGGGGGCAGGGGAGGGGTTTGCCTTAGCCTCCGCAACGGGGATCGCTTCCGTCTCGGTGCAGCCGCAGACCGCGCAGACACGCTCCTGCTCGCCTTTCTCGCTTTCCGTCGGCTCCTGCGTGACGGTTCAGTCTCCAAAGGTATGCGCGCCGGTTTCCGTGAGGAGCTTGCCGCAGCGGGAATATTTCTGCGTGTGCTCCGTCTCGGTGACGGTCCATTCCGGCACGCAGCCGTCTATATGGTTCGAGCGGTCGATATCGCCGTATCTCTCGCCTCAGACCTCGCACTTTGCCCGCCGGAGGCAGGTCGGCGTGCCGCCGGTATGTTCCCCCGCGGCGGGGATCGCCGTGCCGGAACTCAGCAGAGCATCGCAGCCTTTGCAGTACGTATCGCCGGTGTAGCCCGCCGCCGTGCAAGTCGCGTCCTTCTTGCCGCGCACCTCCGTGCCGCCCACATGGTTGGCGGCGTCCTTTTCGCCGTAAGGCTTATGGCACACTTCGCACTCGGCGAGGTCTTTGCATGTCGCCGTGCCGCCCACATGCCCCGTGGCGGGCATCACCGTGCCGGAGCTCAGCAGGGCATCGCAGTCCTTGCAGTATGTATCCCCGGTATAGCCCGCTGTCGTGCAGGTGGCTTCCGCCGCGCCGCGAATCTCCTCGTTGCCGGTGTGGTTGTTCGGGTTTGTTCCGTACCACGGGTCGTCAAAAGTCCCCGTTCCCCTGTAGAGACAGATGGTGCAGTGCTCGTAGTACACAGCCTTAGAGACGCAGGTGGCCTCGGATTTAAGGTACGATTCCTCAGGGGTCTGGATGTTGTAATGTGTGTCCTCTTTATCTTTTCCGTTCTCGCAATACAAGCAGGCGCGCCAGTGGGTACTCTCGTTATACCCATACTTCCAGGGACGACCATAATAATGGCCGGCATGGTAGTAGTCTCCGCCACAGACGTCGCACTTGCCCGTCATGCCGCAGTGCGCGGTGCTGCTGTTGCAGTTTCCCGTTTCAACTGCGCCGCAGCCATCGCGCCGGCAGGTGCGGGTGTGGGTGTTGTTGCCGTCGGACGTCCAATCGCCCCAGATGTGGCCGAGAATGCCGTATTCGCCGCCGCATTTCTCACAGGTTTTGCCCGTGGTGCAGGTGGGCGTTTCGGTGCCGCCAATGTGATCCTCACCCCCGAGGTAGCCTTTTTCTTTGCATATTGGGCATAGAACATGCAGCCAATGTTGTTTATCGTTCAGTTGATAGCCTGCTCTCTTCCAAACATAGCCAATAATCTCGAGATCTGCAACTTGCCTGCATTTGTAGTTGGGGCACTCGTGATAGAACGTTTCCCGCGATTGCGTATCGTCCGCCGCCGCCTCCGGCGTCATCCCCGGCAGAAGATTCAGCAGCAGCACGGCGGTAAGGATCCCGATCCAGAATTTCTTCTTCATCCTCATACCCTCCTTGAGATAATATATTTCTCTCCGCTCTGGCATACACACCAAAAGTATAACATGCCGCGGAGAGAAACGCAACAGCAAAAAAACAGCCGTCCCATGAAGGACGACTGTTTTTACTGGTGCGCGAGGGGGGACTTGCCCTGCGCTGCGGCGCAGGCCGCCTCGGGTTGCAAGCCTCCCCCGGAGGCTTGCTAAGCGCCCTCGGGTTCAAGTCCCCCGGATAGTAAAAAAACAGCCGTCCCATGAAGGGACGACTGTTTTTTTACTGGTGCGCGAGGGGGGACTTGAACCCCCACGTCCGGAGTGGACACTAGAACCTGAATCCGCAGAGGTCTTCGACCTCTGCTATGGGTTCTGCTTCCCGCTCCGTTGCTGTCAATTTTGGCAACCCCGATTAGATTTTCCCAATACCGTATTAGATTGCGGTATTTTTATTATCTACATACTTATTATAGCATCAGATTTTGAAAAAGGGAAGGAGTTTTTCTTTAAAAACAAGCAAGTTTGAAGCAACTTTATAGAAACAAGAACGCAACTATATAGCATCCTCTTATCGGCTTTATAGCAACAGTTAGGATGGAGAGAACGCCTGTGTGCTTTAACGGTTATTCTTCTGGCAACAGGTTATTTAAGCGCTTTATATACTCTTTATACGCATCAATCGCTTTATCATCGCCAAGGATTTTCGCGTCATCAAGCGACAATAAACCGGCAAAGAATTGAAAGGCTACATCAGCAAATCGGGTTTTGGCATATATATCAATAGTTCCTTTTATGTTGTGGTAGTATGACGCGTCTGGGGGCATTATTTTTTGTGCTTTATCAAAATCTTTTTCCTTTACACTAATGTGTAATGTGTAGTATTCCTCTGGGTGATCCGCTTTCGCTTTCCTATTATTTTTCATATAGCGAACATACTCTGCTCTACCATCGCGTCGCTGGTCGTATAGTATTCTAATATTTTTAGCACGGTTTATGTTGTAGAAATAAAGTTCATTGTCTCTTGTGGCAACAAGAGAGTATATGCCGTCTCGTAAGAACAATTCAAAAGGAGAAATTATCAGTTTTTTAAAGGCGAAATTGGGCTTATGTGTAAGGAGATCTATTCCAACGGCTTCGGGGTATTCACAGGATATTTTAAGATTATGTTCAATCGCATCTTTTATCTTTTCGATTTTTGCTAAAATCTCGCCCTCTGTTTTATGGCGGTGGAAAGTCTTTATATCTGCGCTTATAAGTCTTTCGGCTTGTTCGGCACTTCCCAAAGTTGAAATCTTGTGGATCAGCGTTTTCACTTCGTCCTTGCTAAGAAAATTGGCATTGTTGATGCTCTCACGAATTAGCACCAACTCATTATAAGAAAAGTATCTATTTGAATAATACCATTTCTTGCTACCCTTTTTCCCGGTTATTGCCATTCCAAATCTTTCGCGCAGGGTATCGAAATCCCGGTATAGAGTGGTTTTGTCGGCACTTATTCCATTGCGACGCAAGTCTTCTTGTAGCGCACTTATCGTAAATCCGGTTTCCTCGTCGCTTGTCTTGATATAGTCTCTTACCCTTAATAAACGCTCTTTATCATATGCTGACATTTGTAATCCCCCTGTCAAGCTGTATTGTAGCAAAGGTATAGTATATATACAATATCTTTAAAGTGATTTTGCGAAAAATAATCCAAACTTATAGAATATACACTATATGTTTGACGGCGAACGGGCTGACAGATCACTATGCGAATGTTATTCTTGTATCGTAAACAACGAGAGCGAAAAAATGCTCAAACAAAAAATTAGAGTGGTGCTCGTAAAAAACCAGAAGGAGAGACTTAAAATGCCTATTAAAATTGATGAAGCGCGAAAGACCCTTGTTATTACTGCCGGGTTTAAAAAGAAAGCATCTGTTTTTAACAGCGAAGAATACACACTTCTTCGTCAGGCAAAAAACGAAAATCCGGGGTTTAAGGTTGAAGTCCGGAAAACCAAAAGAAAAAATTCTCCAAAACTGACCCTTGATTTTATGCGTCGATACATTGATGATCTTCCGGATACCGAAAAGAAAGTCAACCATAAAAAGGCATTTAATGAAATGTCGGGAAAACTGAAAGATGCGGAACATCGCACCCGCTACTGCGACATTACTTCGTGGTTCGTCAAAACCTTCCCTACATATAAAGACTATTCGCCCATTGATGCCATTGTCGCTCGCGCAAGAAAAAAGGCGGAGCCAACGGCACCCGCCTCGCAGGTTTAATTAAAAAAATAAAAATTAAGGAGAAATACTGATTATGAAGAACTTTATGAGAATTGATACGAAAAAGCGTCAGATTATTATGGATAAGACGTTTTATAATAAAAGCCTGTATTTTGGCACGGAAGAATACGATAAACTCCAAACAGCTCGCAAGGACTATCCCGGCTTCACTCCTGTTCGCAGAGAGATCCGGAAGCCGGATCATCCTATTGACCGCCATAAAGGTCTTACCTATGTGTATATGGAAAACTATATCCGCAAGTGCGAACCCGAAGAAACCCGTGAAGAGATCCTGTCGGTGTTTGAGCGGATGAAGGATATTGCAAAAGCCCACGCCCCCGGAACAAGTTATAACCACATTAAGAAATGGTTTCTTGAAAGATATACGGAAGTAAGCTCGTTTGAGATAAAAGAAAATTGCGAAGAAAAAATATTCGAGCCGGACGCTGTGGCTTAAAAACTGCGATCCAAAAGGAAAGGGAAGAAAAATGAATAACATTTTTGAAGCAGAGGAGATGTTTTTCTCCTCTGTTTTTTGCGGTCGTCGCTACCGTCTCGCAGAACGCGATCGCCTTTATGAGATTTTTTTGAGCACCTAATTACTGAAAAAGTGATATATGGGGCAAAAATCACGTAATACACCCCCGGTGTTCAGGGACGGATCAATTCACACTTTTTTCGCCATAGGCAAAAGCGCGTATATCCACGGCAAAACTTTGGACAAATTGGTTTAATTCATTCTGTGCCTTTTTCAGTAATAAATGAAAGTAATCCAGAAGGAGTGATTTTAGATGTAGCAGATAAATAATGGCTTCAAGCCGTGCTATTACATAGACGATGACGGAACAGTCATCAACGCCGACACGGGACGAACGCTGAAAAGAGCGTCATCCTACAACTTAACCGCGGTGGACGGAACGCGCAGAAAAATAGGCGCGTGGGAATTATATGCGCTTGTGTTTGGCGCGGACGCGTTCATTCGTCTTATTCCGTCCGTTGAAGGAGAGACGTTCAAGGTTCTCCCCCTTAACAGGAAGTTTGCGGTCAGCAATTATGGACGGGTATTTTCTACCTGTGAAGCAAAACTACGCGAGTTAAAACCGTAGTTGAATTATGAGGGCGGATACTATCGCGTCAGCATTAAACCCACGGGCGGAAAACAAAAATACTACCTTATACACGAATTGGTTGGAGAACTCTTCTTGGAAAAGCCCCGCGATAAAGAGGGGGGCGTAAAAGATGACCTTGTGGTTCATCATAAAAACTTCAAGCACGGGATCAACGACAATACCAGCGAAAACCTTGTGTGGCTGACAAAGGCGGAACACGCCCAAATACATAAAAGAGAGGAAAAGATAGAGTGATGGAGAAAATCATTTATACCAAATGGATCGCATAGGAACTCGTGAACCACGGTTTCCGGATCAAACGCATACAACAGAACCTGAAAGACCCAACGCTTCTGTGCTGGGTCTTTGAAGAAAGCGACGCCTTTAAAAAGGCGTTTACTGAAATATCATAGAATTAAAAACGGAGGTCAAATGACAAATGACATATGAATACGCGCCCGCTCTCATCCACGCGGGAAAAAAGAATAGAGATATGAAAGATGTTTATCCAGGAGAGGGAAGGAAAAATATGGGAAACGCTGTGCGAACTCATCTGTTGGAGCAGAAGATCGCAGAAGGCTGTGGGCAAAACTTCACCGCCTATAAGGTTATGATGTTTCTGTCCGGGAACGCGGAAGGATTTTATGTGTCTGAGGGGAGCATCTGTAATCGGTGCTGTATTAGCGAGCGATCCTATTTTCGCGCAAAAGAGTTTTTGTAGAAAAAGGGGTGGATAACCTGCGTTCCCTACAAAGCGATTATAGTGAACTTTGACAGGATCTATGGGGATGACAATGTGTCAGGTGCCAACCTGTCCTGACAGTTTGTCCGCAAAGTGTCAGGTATAATAATATAAGTTAATATAATAAATATAATAGGCGAGTATTATTTGCTTGCGCAAATAACACCCGCCATCACATTTTTGATAAAGGAGTAATTTTAATGAGAAAGAAAACTCTTGCGGAAAATATCTATAACAAATGGGTGAAGCAGGAATGGGCATAGCCCTTCCTTACTTCTGGAATATACGCCATCGTGCTGGATAATCGAAAGATTATTTACGTCGGCAAAGCGCAGAATATATTGAAGAGAATGAGCCAGCACAGAGCCGGAATAATGGCACCGGCAGGGAAAGAACATAAATACGGCGTTCTTCACGACCTTGAAAAAATGGGGCATAAACTTCGCTTCGTTGTTCTTGAGCGCGAGGTGAGCGGATCAGAGGACGCCCTTGGAGAGATGGAAGGGCGCTATATCCGGAAAAACTTAACTCCGTGCCTTCTCAATGCATAGATCCCGCACGAAGACAATTGGCGTGAATGGGATGTTAATCCAAAAGCGGGAGAAATAACGGCGGAGGAATTGCTTAATGAAATACAATGATAATACGCCGGAGTATACGCGCTTTCTGTATTTAACCGAAAAAGACCCCTATGCGATCCTTCGCGGTTTTCGTGAGCAATACCGGAATGAAGGGGAGCGCGATAAGCAGATAGTGGGGAGAATTGAGAAGGAGATTGAAAAAATTCTCGCTCCTCTTGGAAAAGAGAAATTGTTTTGACCCGTCCGTGCGCGGAAGTCGCCTCCGTGCCTCGCAGAGGGTTTACGATTTTGAGGACGTTTTTGGATTTTTTAATGCGAAAAATGAAAAGTAAGGAAAAATGTATTTTTCCCGAAAAGGCTGATGATATAGAAAAGGGACGCGTAGTGCGTCCCTTTTTTTGCTTAATAGGGTGGTATCAGTTGTCCAACTGGTTTTACGCAAATGCAAATATTATTCTCCAAAGTTGCCGAAGAATTTGAGACATAGACCGACAAGAAAACAGATCGTTCCGCCGATCGTAATAAACTTAAAATCTTCAAAAGAACTGGAACCTATCATAAACATACTTATGACATCGCAGACTATACCCAATATAATTAAAACTGTCCCCAAAGATTTTGAACTTCCTGCCATAGTTTTGCTACTATCTTCTACTTCTTTTTTGGGAGTTTGTTCATCGGGTTTGAGAATAACTTTTTGCGTAGGAGAAAAGAATGCACTATCGAGAATAGTATTCAAATCATCATTTACCTGATTTGGTGAAGTGCTTTCTCCACATTTAGGACAAAAAGAAGCCCCATCAGGCATTTCTGTTCCGCATTTAGAGCAATACATTTTATTCACCTTAAAGGCTTTTAAATCCCAACATTTTTTTGACAAAACCCGGCTTTACCATAGCATTCATCATTTGAGGACCGGGGGTAGCAAAAACACAGTTTCCGTCGGCTTCAACATCTGTTATAACTGCTCCAAATCGTGTTGCTTTTGTCTGTCCAAACATATTTCTGTTGGAAGCAATTATTTCGACATATATTTTGCCTTCTTGCCCTTCTTCATAGACTTCAAAGTCGCTGAAGGTTGCACCTGTAAGATATTGCGGAGTGGCACGTAGAAAACGGCAGACGGCATCATAGATACATTCCCTTTTCGATTTTACGATGACTTCAGGGGAAGCGGAAGCTGTGGCAGAAACTTCACCAACCTTGTTTCCGCATTTCGGGCAAAAGATTGCGTTGTCGTCGAGTTGTGCTCCGCATTTGACACAAAACATACATATCTCTCCTTAACTATAATTTGTAGTTAAAAAACTACTACACTATTATAATATACTAAAACTACAAAAGTCAATGTATTATTTGCCTTATAGAGGTGATTATATGGCAAAAGATATAACGATAACGAAGAAGAACAATAAAAGGGGAGAGGACGGATATAAAATCGTCTCTGTCCGGATGAAGGATGAGACAATAGAACGGCTGGATAAACTGTCTGCCGAAACAAATCGATCCCGAAACGAACTGATCAATTTTCTCGTATTATCGGCGCTGGATATTGTTAAAATCGAAGAGTGATTTTTGATACAATCTCACAAGTAGCAAAAGAGCAGGTTCAACCGAACCTGCTCAATTTTTTTATCTTCAAAAAGAGTTGCCCAATAGAAGCGTAAAGTTGCTTCCGTTTTGCTTGAAAGTTGCTTCCTGCTTAATTAAAAACGGTGTGAGAGTTGCTTCCGGCTCGCTTGCTGAATGTATCCAGCGGGTTATACATCTCATAATTCAGGTGGAGATCCTGACCGTATAGATTGACATAGTGGCGGGACATTTCCATCGTAGAATGTCCCATCAAAGCTTGAAGTTGAACCATCCCGCCACCGTTGAGGACAAAGGCTTTGGCAAAGTAGTGCCGGAACAAATGGATAGAACTTTTTGAAACGCCCCGCTCGGCGTTGTAATCCTTGATAACGCACCGAAGAGAATGGACGGAGAGTTGCTTCCCGCTGAAAGAGGCGAAGAGGAAATCGTCCGGCATTGCCTCCCACGTTTGGAGATATTCGAGCAGAACGTCCTTCAGCGATCCGGAGAGGGGGACAAACTGTTGCCTCCGGTTTTTCACTTTCGCAAGGAATATGGTCATCTTCTCAAAATCAATATCCTTGACGCGCAGATTGACAACGGTGCTGGCGCGGTTCCCCGTAGCGACAAAGTAGTTGACCAGCGCCCAATTTCTCCATTCTACCCACCTATTGGTTTTCGGCTTTTGAAGAAGTCTCGCGATCTCGGCGTCGGTATACGGTTCTTTGACCGTATCGTCTTCCTTCATCAACTTGACGGGGAAAAGCTCCATATACTCCCGCTCTGCGCAGAACTTGAAGAAGACCCGCAGACCGCGGATACGGGTATTGAGAGAGGTAGTCTTCTTCCCGGCGTCAACTTGCTTGATGAGGAAATCTTCAAATACTTCGCGGGTGATCTCGTCCGCATACTGGATGCCGTCCAGATGGGCGAAGAAGTATTCAAGGTCTTCCTGATAATACTGAATTGTCCGCGGGCTGAGGTTTTTGATCCGGCAATGATTGAGGAAAACGGTCTCGGCTTCTTCCAACGGAAGACGCTTCGTAAGCCTCGGATTTTTAATACTTGTGCGATGCCCCATAATAGATTTTTCCTCCCTAAAAAATCTAGATACTGTAGGGTAGACAAAATCTAGAGCAAATCGCACCGAAAAAGGCATAATAAAAACCCCGAAACCGTTGAGGCTTCGGGGTTTTGGTGCGCGAGGGGGGACTTGAACCCCCACGTCCGGAGTGGACACTAGAACCTGAATCTAGCGAGTCTACCAATTCCACCACTCGCGCATGCTGTCAGCTTGCCTATAATAGCATTTACACTCAGAATTGTCAACAGAAAAATTTCCTGTTCCGTCATTTTTCTCCCGCGGGGGAAAGCCTTGTTTCCGCGCACAGAATATGGTAAAATCCTTCCAAAGAGGTGTTGCATCATGCATATGACCGATCTCATTGAAAAGAAAAAACAGGGTCAGACTCTCACGCAGGAGGAACTGCATTTTATCGTCCACGGCTACACGGCGGGGGATATCCCGGATTACCAGATGTCCGCGCTGATGATGGCGATCTATTTCCGCGGCATGACGCCGGAGGAAACGGCGCAGCTCACCATAGAAATGGAGCACTCCGGCGACGTGGTCGATCTCTCGCCGCTCGGCGAGCACACCGCCGACAAGCATTCGACCGGCGGCGTCGGCGACAAGACCTCGCTCGTCCTGTGCCCGATGGTGGCGGCGTGCGGCGGCAAAATGGCGAAAATGTCCGGCCGCGGTCTCGGGCACACCGGCGGCACGATCGACAAGCTCGAATCCTTCCCCGGCTTTTCCACCGCCATGACGCCCGAAAAATTCCTCGAAAACGCCGAGAACGTCGGTTTTGTGATTGCCGGGCAGACGGCGAATCTCGCCCCGGCGGATAAGAAAATGTACGCGCTGCGCGACGTGACCGCGACGGTGGACTCCATCCCGCTGATCGTTTCGAGCATCATGGCCAAGAAGCTCGCCTCCGGCGCGCGTACCATCGTGCTGGACGTGAAGACCGGCTCCGGCGCGTTCATGGAAACGGAGGAATCCGCCTTTGAGCTCGCGCGGCAGATGGTGAGCGTCGGCAAGCACGCCGGGCGCAACATGGCTGCCGTCGTGACCGATATGGATCAGCCGCTCGGCTTCGCCGTCGGCAACGCGCTGGAGGTCAAGGAAGCGATCTCCGTCCTGCGCGGCGCGGACGTGCCGGATCTGCGCGAGCTGTGCCTTGTACTCGGCACGAACATCCTCGTCCGCAGCGGTCTTGCCGCAACGGAAGAGAAAGCCCGCGCGCGGCTGGAAAAGTCCATCGAGAGCGGCGCGGCGCTCGATAAGCTCGCGGCCATGGTCCGCGCGCAGGGCGGCGACCCCGCCGCCGTATACGATACGTCCCTGCTGCCGCAGGCCCCGGTCGTGCGCACGGTCAAGGCTCCGTGCGACGGCTACATCGCCGCGATGGAAGCGAAGGACATCGGCCTTGTCTCCATGCATCTCGGCGGCGGCCGCGCTACGAAGGAGGACGTGATCGACCTTTCCGTCGGCGTCGTGCTCGCGGCGAAGGACGGGGCGTATCTCCATACGGGCGACACGCTTGCCACCATCCACGCCAAAACCGAAGCGGACGCCGCCGCGGCGGAGGAAGAGCTTTTGAAGTGCTACACCTTCTCCGACGAAGCGCCCGTCGTTCATCCGCGGCGTTGTGACCTGATTCTGTTATATTAAAATAGGAGTGACCCAATGAGAAACGAGTATCCCCTGTATCTGAACGGCGCATGGACGCCGCAGACCGACGGCTGCGTGCGCGAGGACATCGAGCCCGCGACGGGCAAGCCCCTCTTCACAGTGCACCGCGCCGGCCCTGCCGATGTGGAGACCGCGCTTGCGAGCGCCG
>OGYN01000816.1_pt1 | contig 27091 bp, 19 predicted proteins | sample 1576551 | NCBI WGS metagenome assembly OGYN01 (sample SAMEA3541589, study PRJEB24748) | human gut metagenome | biome: human gut; feature: human-associated habitat; material: faeces | place: China | collected 2012 | reverse complement strand
GATTTCTTGGAAGTGTAACACCAAACAACAAGTATATTGAACAGCTGCTTTTCGGCTTGGTCGAAATATGTATAACAACGCTGCTCAATTACTACAACGACAAAAGAAATGAAAGGTAGAGCAATCTACCTTTCGATTTTTTTTGATATAATCAGAGTGTAGTGTATTTGACGAAAAGAAGGAGATGATTATGATTTTAATAGGATATGCGAGAGTATCAACGATAAATCAGAACGAGGACAGGCAAATACAGGAGCTGATTAAGTATGGAGTGGAGGAAAAGCGTATTTACATAGATAAGCAGAGCGGTAAGGATTTTCACCGACCGTCGTATATGAAAATGCTGAAACGGCTGAAAAAGGGTGATGTGCTTGTAGTGAAAAGTATAGACCGACTTGGCAGAAATTACAGAGAAATTCAAGAGGAGTGGCGAATCATAACACATAAAAGGAATGCGGATATAGTTGTGCTTGATATGCCATTGCTTGATACAACTCGAAGTAAGGACTTGCTTGGTACATTTATAGCCGATTTGGTGTTGCAGCTGCTGTCGTTCGTGGCGGAAAACGAAAGAATGAATATACGTCAAAGGCAAGCCGAGGGCATTGCCGCCGCAAAAAAGAGAGGTGTAAAATTCGGCAGACCGCCAATTCCGAAACCTGATAATTTCGATGAGATGTATAAGTTGTGGAAAGACAAAAAAATAACAGCAAGAAATGCTGCTAAAAACTGTGATTTAACAATAGATACATTTTACAGAATGGTAAAAAAGTAAAATGTATTGCAAAAAGTATACTTTTTGCTTAGTAGATGCAATTTGTATAATGTTCCTACAAATATAGTAGCATATTCAACATTTTTTGTCAATAGGTTTGTAAAATTATCTGTTTTATAATTGATTTTTCGGTATTGCAAAAAGTATAGATTTTCCGACAAAATAAAATTCTTAATATAAAAGAAGGAGTGTTTAAAATGAAAACTTATAATGTAAAGTACAGTGTGGACGGTAGAAGTGGCTTCAGTATTATTGTTTCAGCACCAAGCTCAAGCAGTGCAAGACAAATAGCATTGGGTGAAATTCAAGGTCAAGCCGGCTATATGGGTAGAAGAATAAGCATTACGGGAATATTTGAAGTAAGATAGTAAGGGCTTTTTATCTAATAAGAAGATTGGCTTACTATTAGAAAAAATGTATTCGTGGTTAATGATTCTTAAATAGAGTCATGAAGCATAAAAAATATTGTATTCTGTTTTGAATCAAAAACATACGGATGAATTTGTCCCTGTCAAGATACAATTGACAGGGATTTTTTTTATTGGAGGCGAAGTTATGAAGAATTACAAATTTGGATATGCGAGAGTATCAACTGAGGAGCAGGTACTTGACAGACAGATTGATATGTTATCGGAGTATGGTGTTAATCAGATATACAGTGAGAAGATGACTGGCACGAAACGTAATCGTCCGGAGCTTGAGAAAATGCTTGACAGATTATCGGAGGGAGATACTGTTGTGATAGAATCACTTTCAAGGTTAGGTCGTTCGACAAAAGATTTGATTGAACTTATGGAGTTATTCAATAAGAAGAAAGTCAATCTTGTTTCACTTAAAGAAAACATAGACACAACTACGGCAACCGGTAAGCTATTGTTTACATTAATAAGTGCTATAAGTCAATTTGAGCGTGACTGTATTGCAGACAGAACAAGAGAAGGACTTTCCGCCGCTCGTGCGAGAGGACGAAAAGGCGGCAGACCACCGATAAGCAGTGAATTGATTGACAAGGCAAAACGACTGTACGATACAAAGGAATATACCATGTCTGAAATCGAAGAACTTACCGGAGTGAAACGTGCTACTTTATACCGGCATTTAAAAAAGTAAAAATGGGTATGATATTTGCATAAAGGTAGGTTTTTGGGACGTTGATTTTGAGATGAGTTTTGATACAGAATTAAAGGTTTTGAAATGGGTTTATGATACAATTTCAAAATGTTTCAAAAACGATGGTTTTATATAAGACTATTAATCAAGTCATTAATCAACGAAATGATTGATGGCTTGACATTGGTAAAATTCAAATGTCCCACACATCGGATTGTATTTGCGACAGATAGGGCATTAAAAACAATTCACTTTGAGAGGAGCTATGAAATATGGAAAATAAATTCTTTCCGGATAAAGAAATAACAGAGGCAGGTCAAAAAAGACCTGCCTTTTTCGTTTTGCGGAATTAAATACTACTATTAGGTTTCAAAATTAAAAATGAGTATCTTCGTATATTTGTTTATAATAATCGGTAGAATCATTCCAAATATTACGAAATTCTTGTACAAATGAATCATTAAATAATGAATTCACATAATTGAAAAAATTATCGGCAACTGTGAAAAGCGTACAATTTGAAATAAAGTCCCATAAGCGATTGGCTTGACGGTCTTTGTAGTTCAAAGTATATTCACTCAGTGTTATGCTTGCTCGTTTAATCAAAGAATTGATAAATTCTAAATCGTAATTCTCAAGCGTATTTTCAAGCGATAATTCAGTTGAATTTGGAGAGGTATAAGCTATACCGAATTCATATGTTTCATTTTTGCCGGATTTTATCGGGCAAATATGTTCATCTCTATGCTTATTATTTTCATCGTTAAAAATTATTGAAATTAAATCTTTATTTTGCTTTAATATGAAATAAAGAACATAATTGGTGATAAATCCGTTTGTAAGATGGAAGTTTACCTTATTAAATTCAGAATGCCATATAAAGTCAAATAAATGAAGCTGTTTCTGAAAATTATATAATTGATATAATTTAAGAAATTTAGCTGATTTATAATTTTTATACTCTTTGGGTAGCCAATCTTGGAAAGTATTAAAAAATTCAATACAATCATAGATATAATTATTCATTTTCGTACCGCGATTACCACTTTGTAAAAAAGGAAAATTAATCATACTTTTTATTGATTTATCTTGCGTAGTAGTGCTTTTTCTATCGTCAAGAGTTTTTTCTTTAACATGGCAAGCAAATTCAATACTTGGTCTGTATAGTTCTAATAATTTATCTTTGTAGTTCGTTGAGCTTTTATTATAGCTTTTCGGAGAATATGTATATTTTGATTCGGGAGAGGGGTCATACAGTATAGTGTCATTTCTATCGTTAAGCAATTTTAAAATAGATTCATGTAGTCCATCAAAAAAAGAATCAATAATAATTGCTTGTGTAAGCATATTATGCCACAATTCTAAACACATAGCATACTTTGAATACATTAAATTTTTAGAAGTATTGTTACACACCTCGAAGATTGGAGGGTATAACATCGCATAAAAATATGCATCTACATTGTCTTGTAATTTTATCCCATGTGGTTTGGGGATTTCTGAATTACTGGAACATTTTAAAATATAATCATATTCGGATGATATTTCTTTCATATTACGATATGCTTGGTGTTTGGATAGCGGAGTATCGTTTTGAATAAGTAGTTTAGCGGCTTTTGCTATCGATTCATGAGCAATCTCAAGCGGTTCTTCACGGTGTATAAATTTTTCTACTTTTTCATCCATATACATTAACAAGTTATGACAAGTTGATTTTGCAATGACAATAAATGTTTGATTGTTTTGACTATTATCAGAATTAGAGGAACTATTTATTAATTTCCCTGTGGTAGCTAATTTATTTGATTTAATATTTTTGTTTTTATACTCCGATGTAGGACTGATTTGATTTTTGTATTCTGCATTTGGAGTTCTTGGAGTTTTGTAGTTCTTTGATTTTGGCATGACTGTCACCTCGCATATATTTTATCACAAATTTCGGTTAATGCAAAGCACGAAAAAATTTTTATATAAGCACACCGACTTTGGATGCAAGGAGCGGGTGAGAATGTTATAATTTGTTTCAGAAAATAAATTTAGGAGGAAAAACTGTATACAGCTAATTTTAAATTATGAAAGAAGAAAAAGGTTTGATTCCGCTTTCTGTTGAATTTATATCAGATTTAGACGGAGTTGAAACGAAGTTTCATAAATTTCAAAGCAAAACCGAGAAAGTATCGGAGCTTAGGAAGAATGAAATGGTTAAATACGGAAATGATATTTTTCGGAATAGAAAAAATCACCTCATTTTGTGTGGTGATGTCGATGAAAAAATTATTTCCTCTCATATTCCGATTGTAAATTACAGAATTTACAGATACAGTCTTGACGGTCAAAGGATTTCGGCTTTGAGCTGGAACTTTAAGGATACGGACGACAGAACCCTAATAAGTGATATGGACGAAATTGGAAACAAAAAATATTTGGATGCGAATATTCCACATGAAGTCATTGTGGATTCACCCAAATATTTGCAAGAATACATAAAGATTGTTTCAAAAAACGTGCCGCTTATAAGTGAATACAATTATATAGGATTTATGCCGAACAGCTTTAATTATATACACTCCGGCGGCGTTATATCCGAACACAAAGATACGAAATCTCATAGCACCATCAAAGAAAATAAATCTTTGAAAAAATACAAATGCCCTCAAAAACAAGTTTTAGATGCGATTGACAACCTGATAAACTTAACGCCGGTCTCATCTGAAATGCTTGCATTCTTGATTCTAAGTTTTACTTTTTCAAAATATCAAAATGATAAACCTCGTTTTGCTTTCTTGTTGTATGGCACCACAGGCACATTTAAATCAACGATTGCAAAACATATTTGGGGCATTTTTAAAGAATATTATACAAAGGCTCCAATAAATATTAAAGTGGCAACATTGCCGGCGATTCACTATGCATGCACTCAATTTCGTGATTGTGTATGCTTGCTTGATGACGGTGCACCATCTAAATACGGAAATGATGAAGTTGTGAGAAAATGCGAAAGCATTACACGAGCTGTCGGCGATGATACAGGTAGAAACGTTATGCAAGGTGATTCGGTTAAAAATAGTAAACCGTGTTGTTTGTCAGCAATTACTGCTGAATTTCAGCCATTAACCGATAGTTCGGATATAGCGCGTGCATTTCTGTATAAACTGGAATCTGGTGAGATTGATAAAAAGAACTTGTCGAAAGCTCAGAAACAAAAACATTGCCTTGTGAGGTTTGTTACAGACTATTTAGGTTGGATATGCTCTGAAAAATGGTCTTATATGAAATCACTCGAATGGAAATTTAAAAATTTCCGGAAACAAAATGTTGAACTTGGTCAGATTCATAATCGAATACCCGAAAATGTTGCATGGATGCAGGCAGGATTTGAAATGTTTTTAGAATTTATTTGCGATAAATATAAGGTATCCCTTAAGCGTCTTAAAAAATACAAAAAAATTTTTAACTCTGCCGTTGGAAAATCGATTAAACTTCAAAAAGAAGAACTTCATTCAAAAGATGAAGCAAAACTTTTTGTTGACACTATTAATGTAATGAGAGCCTCAAATAAGGTTTCACTTTCAGAAATACAAGAGGGTAAGAAGAATATAGCATCTTGTTCTAATAATTGTATTGGTTATTATGATGGAATTTATATTTATCTTATCTGGGAAGAGGCATATGCAAAAGCAAATGAATTTTTGCGGAAAGCAGATGATGGATTTTCTTTGCCCAAAAGAGAACTTGAAACAAAATTAATTAAAAAAGGGTATTTAATACCTGCTAAAGACGGGCGTCATAAAGTCAAAAAAACTATTAACGGGTCAAGAAGCGGATTAATGAGATTCGACCGCAAAAAGTTTGAAAATAATAAATAAATTTTAAGTGTGCCAAGTGTGACAGGTGTGTCAAATATAGTATTTATGCGGTTTATAGGCATATTACAGTGTGGCATCATGTCACATGTGGCACAGTATATATGATAATTTTGTTATTATTTTAATCTGCATTGCATATTATAACATATCACGGAAAGGGGGAGGTACGTTGGACAAGTCACAAAAAGTTATAACAATAGATGAAGTAGACGAGCGGATAAAAGAACACATACGGGACGTTCTTGCAACCGCAATAGCAAAAAGCCTTGCCCGCACGGTTATTAAAGAAGTTTGCGGTGAGGATACGGATACATAAAAATTATAGAGCAGAGAATATGGTTTGTTATTCTCTGCTTTATTTTTTTACATAATAGACTTTATTTTTTACGATATTTTTGATTTTTACTGTTTGGTTTATCGGGAATAGTCATTTCTATGAGTCCGTTTTTCAGTGCCGGATTGAGATAATTTTTTCTGAAAGTAGGTCTATGTGAAAGTCCTAATCGTTGCATAAGCTGAGTAGCAGATAGCACTTCATTTCCCATACAATTTAACAGTATTTCAACTTGGTCGCTAACTTGGTCGCTAACTTGGTCGGTGGTGTCTAAATCATTTAGGGCATCGAATATTATTTGCATCATCATTTCTACAAATACAGTACAGTCAGCTTTGTTATCTGAGATAGCGAGAGCGTCATAATATTCTTGTTGTCGCTCTTTTATAAGTTCTTCAATAGGTAACCAAGAGAATAATTTATTCCATTGACTAAGTAATAGTGTGTGCCACATTCTACCGATTCGTCCGTTGCCATCTGCAAACGGATGAATAAATTCAAACTCATAGTGAAAAATGCAACTTTTAATTAAAATATGCAATGGAGATTGTTTGTACCATTCAAATAGGTCACTGATTAATTGAGGTACATAATTTGCAGGAGGAGCGGTATGAATTAATTTATTTCCGTCAAAAATACCGACACCGCCATTTCTAAAACGACCATTTTCTTTAACTAAATCATTCATCATTAGCTTATGTGCTTTTAACAAATCTTCAATACTAAGAGGATTGAGTGTAAGCATTATATCATATGCTTCATATGCGTTTTGTACTTCTTTGATTTCTTGAGGTGCACCCAAAATTCGCTTACCATTTATAACCGCTGTAACTTGTTCTAATGATAATGAATTGTGTTCAATAGCCAGAGATGAGTGAATTGTTTTTATTCTGTTTTCACGTCTTAGCTTTAGACTGCTGCTTTTATGCAATATACTTACTTGTCCGACAAGTTCACTGGTTTTGGCAAGTAAATTGATTATATCGTCATTAATTGAAAATGGTGGTTTGTATTCCATTTAGCATACCTGCCTTTCTATAAGCTATTTACAAATATTATATCATATTTGTTTCATATTTTCAAATCAATATAAATTTTAGAGTGAAGTATGTTATCAGATGTTCCTTTGGCATATAGTGTATTAACAAACTCACCTATATTCCAACACTTTAACATATTCTGAAAAACTATAACTGCTGTTGTTAAAGCTTTGGTTCATGATAACCATAGGAGATTAATATTTTTGTGGCAAATACAACCGTTCCGATATATTTCTGTTATGATGTCTGAATGCTATTTTTGGTTGTCATTACACTTTATCATCTCACGCGGTGTACGACCCGTAAAATGCTTAAAATTGCGGTTGAAGCTGCATAGGCTGTCATAGCCGCACTCCTCCGCAATCTGCTGTATCTGCACATGATTTTGATTGCTGAGCATATACAATGCTCGGTTTATTCTGTATTTATTCAAATACTCCGTATAACTTATTCCCATACGTTTTTTAAAGGTTCTCGATAGATACGAATACCCATAAGACAATTCTTCGGCGGCTGTCTGCAAAAGGCAGGGAGTTTTAAAGTTCTTTTCAATATATCGTAAAATTTTAATGAGCAACTGTGACTCCTCATTATTTGCGGCTTCTTTAAAATTCGTACTCTCCACTAAAATTCCGAATATAGAATATAACAAGCCCTTTTGCTCAAAAATATTTTTCGCGTAAAAATATTTTTTGAAATTCGAAATCTCCTTAATATCATTTTTTTCGGGAAGCATATTTTGATAGCGGTTTGTAAATTCGGGGATTAAATCAGGCATAAAAGTGATTACACGCATTTTTGAGCTTTTTTCCGTTTCATAGCTATGGAGCTGACGTGGAAATATTATTACGCTGTCATTCTGTTTTAAATTATATAATACGGTATCTATTGTAATATTTATTTCACCGTCAATAATAAAGCAAATCTCAAAAGACTCGTGGTAATGTATATTCCAATTCAGATTATCCACATCATATGAAAGAAATTTGTAATTCGGGTTTTCCCATTCTTTTTCGTACATCATAAAAATCACCTGTTAAAAGTATATCATTTCATATACTCTCGGTCAAGATTAAAGAGCAAAAATTGATTAGTTTACGGCAAATATATATTTTTACCTATATATTATTATATGATAAAATACTATAATAAAAATAATATTTTAACGGAGGTAGGAAAATGATATTGAAAAAATTGATAAGTGTAATGAGCGTATTTGCTATTATCGTATCGTCATTTACCACAGCAGTTGTCAGCGCTGACGAGGAAATGACACCGATTGCCTGTACGCAAAGCGCGTCATACTTGACGGACGGTGACGGAAATGTTACGCAGACGATAGTGAACTATGCGGGCAAGGAGGATATTTCAAATATTAACTGGAATACCAAATCAAATTCTTGGGGCGGAGTGGGCGTTCTTGAATTTACCGTTCCTGCGGCAGAAGCGAAACGCATAAAATCCGCCACACTTACCGTAAGCGTACATAACGGCTCGTCAAGAAGCGGTGGCAGAACATATGATATATATCCAGCCGACATCACAATAAACGCCGATACAACGGCTTCCGAAATAAAGGCGATTTCACTTGACAAAAGTATGTATCAGGCGGAGGGGGTTAAACAGGGCGAAACGCGCACGGACCAAATATCAACCGAAACAATTCGTGAATATGTAAAAGGCAAGGTAAAAGCAGATGTGGAAAGCAAAGTACAATTCGCGTTTTCAAACTCGTCACAGACGCTTGACATAGACCCGAAAACCGCGACGCTCGCACTTACAATGTATGACGGCGGCGTTGCACTTGATAAAAACGAGCTTATTCTATCTACCTCCGGCGAGCCTCAAAGACTTACCTACTCTATTTTCGGAGAGGGAATAAATGATGGTGACCTTGTATGGATAAGCGAAAATGAGGATATAGCCACCGTTGACGACACAGGTCTTGTCACACCGAAAAAGGCAGGCAGAACAGTGGTGTCTATAAAAACGGCTGACAGCAGTTTCAAAGCCGACTGCGCCGTTACTGTATTGCAGGCGGCTCAGGATATAACTATTGACAAAGCCTCTCTCTCACTGCTATCGGGCGGTAAAAACGGCGAACTTACAGCCAAATTGCTGCCCGAAACAGCAGTTAAACGACAAATAAAATGGACGTCCTCAGATGAGAATGTAGCAACTGTTTCATCAAACGGTATTGTGACTCCTATAAGCGTTGGTGAAACAATAATTACCGCAGCGGCGGCTGACAACGAAAAGCTTACGGCTTCATGCAATGTAACGGTAGCGGAAATGGCTGAACCTCAAAGCATTTCACTTGATAAAGAAAATGTATCTTTACCAAAGCTCGGTGCAACAACCGTAGTAAATGCAAATATTCAGCCGTCAAACGCGGATGACAGAATTACTTGGACTTCAAGTGATGAAAAAATTGCAAAGGTTTATGATGGCGTTATTGTCGCAGGCGAAGTCGGCACAGCGGAAATAACAGCCACTACATCAAATGGCAAAACAGCGAAATGTACTGTAACAGTAACAGAAGATAAGCAGCTTATAACAAACGACCGTTTCTATACCGATACAGACGGAAATATCCTATATTCGCAAGGTGGTGGTATATTCAAATTCCCTAATGATGATAAATATTATTGGTACGGCGTTCGCTATAAAGAGGCTGTAACGTATGCGACTGACCCTCTTTTAGGTAAAACGGTTGAGCATCCTGCTTTTGAAGCATACACTTGCTACACATCAGATGATTTGGTAAATTGGAAATATGAAGGCGATGTCGCAACGCTTGAAACTCTGGGTCAATCATGGTGTGGTTGGGCAGGCAGATGCGGTGTGGTATATAACGAAAAGGCAAATAAATATGTTCTTGTATCACAGTTTAACGGAACGATTATCGCAAGTGCGGATAATCCGAAAGGCCCATTTAAAACAGAAAAGGGATATTTTTGGGGTGGAACCTCGCTCCCCGTTATCGCAAACGGCGACACGGGCGATTTGACAATGTTCTACGACGAGGACGGCAAAGGTTATATGATATGCTCCAGCGCAAACGGCAGAGGACACCTTTATATTGCGCCTATGGACGCGGCAAAAGATTACTGCGACTTTGATTTTGATAATATAAAAGAGCTTAACGGTTCGACAGGCTCGTATTATGACGAGGACGGCTCGGTACAAAAGAAAGACAAGGGCGGAATTGAGGGCGATTGTATGTTTAAGTACAAAGACCACTATTATTTCACAGGATCGGATTTATACGGCTGGCGCGGTTCGAGAGTTTATGTTTTCGAGTCGGAAGATATACTTGGCGATTACAAGCTCAAGCCCGATTATGTTGACGCTTCAAAAGCAAGCTCTAACCTTCCGTACATAATGCCCGGAGCAAAACACAGCTACGCCCATAATTCGCAGACCGGCTTTTATTACACACTTCACGGAAGCAAGCAGGACACCGTTATTTATTGCGGCGACCGCTGGTGCGACTTCGGAACGCACGGCATAGGCTATAATCAGTGGGTTCCGCTTACAATGGACGGATATACTCCGCATTTTAATGATTTAAGTCAGTGGCGGCTCGATGCCGAAACGGGCGAATGGACTATCGGCGACGGAAATAATTATATCGCTAATAATGAATTTGACGCGGACAGAGTTGACGTTAAATCTCTTACGGGCTGGGAGCACAGCGACAGTGTAGGCGGCGCAGCCGGCGGAAATGTAAAGGCAAAGCGTTTTCATGGCAATTACGCGGCAAAGCACAGCGCGGATACAGATTATACAGCAAGAATGAAGCAGACAATTAAGGATTTGCCCGACGGTACATATACGCTGCGCGCAAGCGTTATGTCAAGCGGCGGACAGAATGAATGTGTGCTTTACGCAAACTCGGGAAATAAAGAGTACACTACATCGCTCAAATCAAAAATGAGTAATTGGACGGATATTGTCGTAAAGGATATTGTTATTGAAAACGGCGAATGTGAGGTCGGTCTTTACTCGGACGCGATTGCAAACAGTTATGTAAGAATTGATGATTTATATTTGACGAGAAATTATGACGGCACAGTAATTGACGGTAAGCTCAATAAAAATATCCCCGTAACAAACACTCTTACGCTGAAGAATGCTCAGGGCGAAACGGTTACCGAGCTTGGCAGCGGTGAAGTATATGCTGAAGCCGCATATATAAATAAAGACTCCAAGAACAAGGAATTAACTTTGTATATGGTGCTGTATGATAAAGACGGCATACTCCAATCTGTAAGAGTTAAAAATGAAACAGCCACGCCTAATAATAATGGTACGATAAGAACGGAAAATATGAATATAAGCGATAACTCGGAAGCTGTATATGTCAAGCTGTTCTTATGGGAGGACGGAATGAAACCTTTATGCGGTGCGGTAACGATTAACTAAAAAGGAGTTAATAATTATGAAAATGAAAAACAAATTAAAAAAATTTTTAGGAGTAATAACAGCAATATCGCTATCCCTGCAAATGTCGTTTGTTATTACTGCGGGTGCGGCGGAGTATTTTTCAATCAATTTTGAAGCCGCCTCAGATACAACAGGCTGGACATCGGAGTATGCTTCGGGCAATATGTCAATAGCAACCGATACAGACAGTAAGATTAACAAGTATTTCAAATTTGCCAACACAAACGGCAGCGGAACAAGAAACGCGTACTACACCTTCGGCGCTGATGCACAGACAACAGAGGATAACAAGTCGGTTATTGAATTTGATTTCTATATGACGAATACGGGTAATGAAAATATAAATCAGCTCGTACTGCTGGACTCTGCCATAGGTAAGCCTAAGGGCAACGCAAATTACAGCGGAAATTATATTTTTTCATTCACACAGCCAAAGAACACAGACAGTCTTATTATAAACAGTATCGACGGCAGCAGCGCGTCATACGCAACAAAGGGATGGTCAAACAAATCAGGCTGGACTCACGCTAAAGCGATTATGGACTTTGCGGAGCACAGCTCGACAATCACACTGTCGAGCCCTGACGGCGAAACAATATATTTTGACAACAAAGTTCCTATGGGGACAGACGGAACGGCAATCGGTAAGCTTCTGATTTGTGAGGCGAGAAAGAGTACGGCTACATTCGGCATTGACAATATCGTAGTCCGCGCATACGATAGCGCGCTTGACGCAGGAAGCGCATATTACACCGTAACTTATGATGTAAAAGGCAATACCACCGAAGAAGCCGTAAAGGGCAATGCAAGCCCGTTAAATATTCCCGACTTAACAAATTATGGCTATATCTTTAAGGGCTGGCAGATAAATGACGATACCGAAAATCTGATTAACGATTTAAAGGAATACAAAATTACAGCCGACACAAAATTTACGGCAGTTTATGAAAAAGACACAGAGTATATTGAGCCTATCGTTTCTGCCGAAATAAAGGGCAATTCCCTGATGACCTTCGGCGATAGTCCCGACACTGCCGCCGAAAACAAATATACGCTTACTTCTTACAGGCGAAGCGGGAACGATTATAACCGCAGAGACAATAGACAGCCGCATAGAGGATTTTAATATTGAGTGGGATATAGACGGATTTAAGACCGTAAACGATACCGACAAGTATTGCGACAGCTACGGTGAATTTGCCGAGCATACAAACAGCGCTACAGAAGTTTCGTTTATGCTCAGACAGTGCGACTTTAATTTCTACGGTAAGCTCAAAGCAACTGTTACATATAATGGTGAGACGATTGAAGCGTCAATTTATGTTGCCACGACGGGAGACAAGAGTATGGCTGACAACCAAGTTTTCCCCGAAGCAGGCTATCCGTCCGACTTTGACGAATACCCCGACAGTCTTGTCGGTTATACCGCACTAAAAGACACCTACGGCGGCAACGACATTATGGTCGGCGGTTGGGGTATGTCTGGCTCGGACAGCGGAAACGCGGTTATTATGAAAGAGGATAATAATAAGTTTATCAGAATTAACTGTCCTACTTCAAGCAAATCGCACATGTTCACAAATTCAATCGAAGTTCCGCAGAAGCAGATTATATTTGAACAAAATATAAGATTTAACGGAAACGGCTGTATTACGCTTACATCAAAGCAGCCGTATTGGACGGATAAGGACGGTTACACCACTCCCGTAACGCTTGAATTTGACGGCACGACAATAAAGCTGAACGGAACGTCTATAAAAAAGAATGATGTAGATGTTACCGCCGATAAAGGCAAGTGGTATAAAATTGTATTGTCGGCTGATAAAACTACCGAAAGCTGTTTTGCAAAGGTGTATGATTTAGACAATAATCTTGTCGGCGAAACCGGAAGCGTGGCGTGGACTGAAACATCAGAGCCGACCTACTATTCAATCGGGTGTGCAAACAAGGTAACGGGAACTATTGATTTTGACGCATATAAGGCATACTACCCCACAGCGGACGCGTCAACCTATACGCTCAGCGTATCGCAGGAAACGCTGTCAATCCCCAATAAGGACACAGCGACACTATCCGCGTCGGTTAAAAGCGCGGAGGGCTATGACATAACAGGCGCGGCAGAGTGGAGAGTGCTGGAGGAGGATATGCAGTCTGTTATAATAACGCCTGATAAGCTTGACTCTCACAAAGCGACTATAACTCTGGGTGAGGGTGCTTCGGCAGGTGAAGCGACTGTTCAGGTTAGTATAGGCGGCTATACAAAAACCGTCAAGCTCAATATTACCGACTCGGCTGAAAGTATAAAGTTTACATCATCACAAGGAAGCGTTGCGATACCGCTTGACGAAAAATCGGTAACAACAGCTAAATACAGCGCCGCTGTCATTAACGGCGAGGGCGCAGATTTAGGCAGAAATGTGACGCTCGAAATCTATGACAGAAATAATGTGAATAAGTACACACTTCCCGAAGGCATATCATTTGACGCATCAAAGGGTATTGTAAGCGTTACGTCAGCAGCGGTTCCCTGCGTATTTACTGTCAGAGCTACAGGTGAAAGCAGTGACGGAAAAACATTGTCAAGAAGCGTTAAGGTTACTGTTCACGGTCTGTCCTTTGACTTTGGAAGCGGTGAGGACGAAAGTGTTACAGAGGGTTATACAGACGTTAATCCGTCAACCACTTATACCGAGCAGAGAGGCTACGGAATTGAGGGCAGTGTGAAGTCGGAGGGCGCGCCGAGCATTGATAATGCAACATCAGATTATTTGTCAGGCGATTTTACATTTAAAGCAAAGGTAACAAAAGGAAAGCTATATAAAGTAAAGGTTGCGTTTAGCGGTGATTTGGTATCTGAATATGTAAGCGAAGCATTATCAGGTCATGAAAGAACACTTGAGGCAGAGGGCACAACGCATACGGGCTATACCGTTAAAACAGCGGAAATAACGGAACAGATATATGATATTCCTGTTGTGGACGATGTGCTTGACTTGAAATTCACGGGCGCAAAGGTTGCTTATATCACAATAGAAAAGGTTGAAAAAACCGCCGCCGAAAAACCTAATATCTGGTCTGTCGGCGACTCAACTATCGGAAACAACGGTTCGTACGCTTATAATTTAGCGCGCGACCAAGCAAACTATCCCGAGCTTACCGCGCTTGCCGATTACCATAATAACGGTAAAGGTTCAAGAAATCTGAAAACATATTATACGCAGGGCTGGCTCGATAATATTCTGATAAACATACGACCGGGAGATATTGTTACCATCGGAAATATGGGAACAAATCCCGGCGGTATGTCAGGCACACAGTTTAAAGCTCCGCTTGATTATTATGTTGACGCGTGCCTTGCAATGGGCGCAAAGGTGATACTTACAAGCTATACTCCGCACGGCTGCGTTGAGGGATATGAGTATGTGTATGATAAGACAACGCACACATTTCACGGTTGCCGTGAGGACGCGTATGACTCTTTGGGTATAAGAGTTATCTATGAGGAAAGAAAAGATAATCCCGATATTCTCGGGTTTATTGATATAGGTCTTAACGCCGATAATGCGTTTAATGAATATGTCGCGGACTATGCAAAGAACGGCTATACTGACGAAAATGCAGCGGCACAGGCAATTATTGATTGCTTCGGCGACCATAATCATTACGGAAATGCGGGACGCTCTCAGCTCGCGGGCGATTTAATGCTTAACGGCTACGGAACAACGCCGGGTATTGTGTCAGAGCTTGTAAGAGTGCTGACAGAAAGTGCAAACAGACCTTGCGTTAAAATAGAAGCGGAATATGACGATAACGGCACACTTGTCAATTTAACAACCACACCTGCAAAGGTGTCGGAGGCACAAAAGGCAGAACGCAGTAAAAATTCGCTTATTACATATTGGTATTCGTTCGAAAATATGAGACCTGTAATCAGTGAGTAATTAGTTTATAAGCTACATTCATATAAAATAAGCCGAATTTGTCGATTTGATTTGATAAATTCGGCTTGTTTATAATTTACCGTTTAATTTCGTTATTTTTGAGATTAGAATAGCAAATTCTTCGTCTATGCGTTTGAACGTATTTATTAGTCAAACCAATTTCATTTGCAATTCATCTTTCATTGTGATATATTAGTTGTATATTTAGTTTGTTTGCGGTAGAATTTTATTTCGCCATTTACACTATATAGTTTGATATAATATCAATATCGGAGGATATTATAATGAGTAGCATTACAAGAAACAATTTTTCAATACACAGTAATTTAAAGGGTAATTTACTTAAAACTGAATATCAGAAAGACGGAATAGTGTATTTTGTTAAATCGGGACGTTTACAGGTTCGTGATTTTCCTGAGAAGTGGGGAATTGAACCTGTTATTGAGGTGCTATGTTATGAAATAGGCAAGCTAATGGGATTAAATGTAGCGGAGCAAAGTCTTATTGGTATGGAGGGAATTAGATACGGTAAGAATTTCAGAACGTTGGTTTGCAGTTCTCCCGACTTCAGAAACGGAAAAACGTTAATATATTTGGCAAGCTTATATGCGGAAGATGAAAGTAATATTGACTTTGAAAAGCTTTGCAGAAATACCGGTTGCGGAAATAATTTAATAAATCTGTTGGCATTTGATTTGATTATAATGAATGAGGACAGACATAACAGTAATATAGGATTTCTTATGTCGGATAACGGTGAGCTTAAATTATCGCCTATATATGATAATGGGTATTCTTTGCTTTATGATGATATAAAAGGAATGTTAAATGATTTTAAATCGGCATATAAATACTGTCTTTGTAATGCACCGTTGTATGAGGAAAGATTTAATGCGGCGGAAAGAATTTTTCAGAAGATGTCTAAAATATATGCGCCGACAATTAATCTGAATATTGAAAGAAGCCAAGTTGCAGATAGGATTATGGCAGTAAAGAAAACATACAGCGAATTGGTTTATGCGGATATAAATAATATTGAGCTAAAAGATATTTGGTGGGAAAAAGTTATAGACTTTGTAATGTGGAGGATTGAATATGTTAGAGATTTACGAGATAGTGTGGCGGAATGAAAACGTTACGGGATATTTGGAATATAATACGAAAACAGATAAATTTCAAGCATATTTAAAGGATAGGGAAAATCCTAATCCGAGAGGTCTGTTTGGAATTTTGAAAATATCCGACGTTGTGGAGGATAGCCGTGTAAGGCTATATATAAGTGATTGCGTTGTTCCGAAAACACGAGAAAATATTGATGATATATTAAAACATCTTGGCATGGGTGAATATAATCAGTGGGAGATTTATAAAAAGAATATGGGTGTTAATGTGAGCGATTATGCATGTATCAGATTTTATAAAAATTCCGATTCAAATGATTTTTTTTATCCGATATGAGATTAAATAGGAATTGAATGATAGTGTAAAAAAATTCCTATGATAGATTTTGTTCTACCATAGGAGTTTTTTTTATTCGTTGTAATTTTGTACTTCTGAGCCAGTTTCATTATCTTCCGGAGATTGAATTGCCTTTTCCGATTTTCTTGTATGATGTTCGCAATTGTTTCTTCTTTTGGCGTTGTTTTCGGTAGTGTCATTTTCGCTTGTTTCAGGTTGAGGTGATGTATCATTTTGAACATCTTCGTTCGTGTCGGCGGCGGAATTTTCAGATTCTGTATCTTCAGTAGGGGGTTGTTGACTGCTTTCGTTTTGAGTATTTTCAATTTTGTCGTAAATCTCCGATATGCTCACACCTTTTAAGTTTTGTGTATTTTCTTCAAGTGTTCCGCCAAATGTATCTGTATATGACTGTATAGCACTTCTGCGTTTTTGTGAAATTTCCGATTGAGTATTTGTACTGTTTGTTGTATCTTTTTGTGTTTTCGGAATATAACTGTTTTTTGGAGCGGTAATATTATTTTTAGGGGTTTCAGATGAATTTGTATTTACTGTTTCATTTGGATTTTCAGACTTCTTTGAATTAATTTGAGAATAAATATTCTTTACACTCGTTCCTTTTAATCCCGACATATTATCTTCAAGTGTTCCGCCGAAAGTATTTGTGTATTCTTCTATTGCTTTAAGCCTTTTCGGCGATGTGCTGTACTTCATAGCTTCGGTATTTTCTTGTTGGTTTATATTCAAAACAAAAACAGATAAATCTTCTTCCTTTAGATTTTCTGACATTTGACTGATTTTTTCCTTTAAACCGTTTTTATTGGTTGAAACATCAATTTCAACATCTTTATTGTCATCGTTAATATAATTTTTTTCTTTGCATGATTTGATTATTTCATTAATACATTCTTCGGCATTTTTTGACTTAAAGTCATATGAACTCAATAAATCAGCCGCATCATCATTTAACGGTACAATATCTATTATCTTGTTAAAATAATTTATATCAAGTCTAATACTTGGGTTTATATCCACATAAATATAACTTGTAGGTGTAGTATATGCCGCATAGCCTGAGATTGCGGTAGCAAAACACAGTACAAAACATGCCGCCATAACAATATATTTTCTGTAAGTTTGATGTCTTTCAACAACTCTTTGACCGACTTTATAGTTTTTATTTTTCACTTCTACGACCATGCCGTTTTCCTTCATCAAAACGGCTTTGTCACCCTTTATATCCATAACAATCCCTTGCATTATTCACACCTCCCGTTTGTAGAATCAAAATATTCGGATAATATTTCATAATTTTCATTTAGAATTAAAATTCCCATTATGATATATTTTCTGTATCGTTCAAGCACCTTTTTGTTTACTTTCAAAGCCGACAAAATCTGCTTGGACGGTAAAACTTTCTTTTCATATACGGAATCAAGCAAGGTTTTATTTTCAACGATATATCTTGCAACTTTCACACACGCTTTTCGTGTTCTTGCCATTTTTGGTGCTGAATCAGGTATATCGAAAAACGATATATCGAACTTTTGCAAATCAGTTTTTAATGAATAAACTTCAAATGCTGTATCTGAAATATTGTCATTAGTGTCTTCAATATCAAATTCAACATCTTCATCATTGTCATTTTTCTTAGTTAAACTGCTTAGAGGGATAACGTTTTTATGCTTGTTTTGTTTTTTGAAATAATCTTTTACACGGTTATTTATACAAACCTTTGCAAAAGAATGGAAGTATCCTTTTTGGGTATCATAGCTTGATATAGCATCATCAAAAGCCTTTAATGCTTCCGAAAATATATCGTCGTCGTTGCTGACAAAACATCCGGCTGCCTTTGCGGCACAGTTGCGTATAAAAGGAATATTTTCTTTAATAAATTCTTCACGCATAGCATTATTCTGTTGTGACTCAACAACTTTTTCAGCCGTTTCCATAAATATTCACTTCCCCCTAAAGCAGTTATTTCCCTAAGTATATCATAAATCAACATCAAAATCTATATATCGTCAAATTTAAATTTTATTCAATGATAATTGTATTACTGTTACCGTCCCAATCAACATTAAGGTTAAATGATTCAGCGATAAATCTCATAGGTACAACAGTTCTGTCATCTCTGATTTGCGGAGCAACATCTAACAGCACTTCGTTGTCGTTTATATATGCGATATTGTCGCCGATTGTCATATTGATATTAATATCATCTTTTTTAATAACAATTTCCTGCGTTTCAGAATTCCAAATAACTTCGGCACCTAATGCTTCTGTTACGGCACGAATCGGTGCAAGAGTTACTCCGTCTTCGATAAACGGCATTACATTATCATATTTTTCAAAATCAATAGCAAGACCGTTTACAAATGTATCGATAGAATAATCCTGTAATTCAGTCTTTATTTCAGCCAATTTAGCTAAAACTTCCGCTCTGTCATCTTTATCAACATTTCTGAATTGCTGTCTTAATTCTTTTAGATATGTAAGAGATTCAATTTTTGAGGCTTTTACCAAGGCTTTCATTTCACGCAGTTCTTCTATGGCTTTAAGCTTTTCTTCTTTGTTTTCTAACTGCTCGTCACGATTTCCACCGTTTTGCTCGTCTTTTTTTGATGTGTCATCTGTTGTGTTACTTGCAGTATTCTTGTCAACATCATCTTTGTAAACGGTGTTTTCAATATTTTCATCAATATCTTCAACATCTTCGTCAACTGTGTTTTCAATATTTTCATCAACATCTTCATCATTTATTGTATCGTCTGCAATATCAACTTTGCCGGTATCAATATTTTCGATGTTTGAAACATCGGTTATATCGTCGGTTAATTCATCATCAAATTCTTCGTAATAAGCATCATCGCCTATATCGACTTTTAATTCGTCCGCATATGCAGCCATACCCATATTCGCAATTAACATAACAGCTAAGGCTGTAATTAATATTTTTTTCATGATTAAACAACTCCTTCTAATTCAATATATTTTTTATTTTCCAAGCCGCTTGTATTAATATATACGAGTACCTATCATTATTCTTGGGGGTTATTTGAAAATTTTTTAGAAAAATAAAATTCCACAACCATATTGATTGTGGAATTTTGTAAGAGATGAGGTATTCTATCAATTCACATAAAATGTGAATTAAACAATTTTAATTTCTTCTCCGGCATCAACAATAAGACTGTTTGGTGCGGAAAATTGTTCGGCTATTGTTCTGTCGTAAATCTTTGGTGTTTTGCCTGTCATATGATATGGAATATTGTGCTTTGCACCTACTGTTTGAGCACAAAGTGCCGCTTCTTCAAGTCCCATATTAAACACACCGTCACAACAATAAAAAGCATAATCTATCTGCATTTGAGCCATTTGTGACATTTGTTGTGTTGTTGAAGTATCACCTGAAATATATACTTTTTTACCGTCTGAAAAAGTCAAGACGTATCCTACACATTCGTTTACGTCGTGTTGGTTGTTATATCCTGCCTCGACAGACTCAACATTGACATATCCGAAATCAAAAATTTGATGTTGACCGTCTTGTATTGCCTCGTTTTGAGTGATTATTACGCAATCGTCATTTCGCTTTGTTATTTTGTCGATAGCGTTATGGTCAGAGTGATTGTGCGTAACTAAAATTAAATCGGCGGGAAGATTATAGCCTTTTCCTGCATATGGATCAATATATATAACCTTTTCTTCAGGTGTTACAATACGAATACTTCCTTGTCCTTGATAAAGAAGTGTTGCAGGCGAAGAGGTGTCGTCTTGCTCTATGCCGTATCCGATTGTTATATTTTTGCTTTGTTCGTCCCATACCACGTCAAGTCCAAAACTTTCTGCAATAAATCTTATAGTGAACATTGTTCTGTCATTTAGTATTATCGGTGCGATGTCTAAATTCTTTTCCTCGCCGTTGCGATATGCTGTTTTACTGTCTGTTACGAGTTGTATTTCTATTCCGTTCATAGTCAGTATGGCAGTGCGTGTATTTGAGTTCCATTCCACTGTTCCGCCTAAGTTTTCTATTATGGCTCTGATAGGTACAAGTGTAATGCCATCTACTATGATAGGTGCAGTACCGTTATCATCAATATTTTTTGTTTCACCGTTTACTGTCATTGTCGGATTGTCTATTTGTAATTTAATTGTAGTAGATTGTGAATAATCTGTCTTTATTTCCGTTCCTTGACTACAAGTGGCTTCTACACTGTTTTCGGGAGATACATTGTCGGCAATTTCAACATATGAAATCGGCTGAACTATATATCTGTGTGTACTGCCTTCATTTAAGCCGTCTATTGTAACCGTTGTATCTTTTGTTGTCTGCAACATTTGGACAAGCCCCGTTTCTTCAAAATATTCAAAAATTTGATACTCAACAGCTTTGTCAACAGGCTGCCATGAAAGCGTGATACTGTCAGATGCAGTTGATGTTACAGATACGGTAGGGGAGTCAAGCGTGGCAAGCTCAACTTTTTGCTGGGGCTCATTGCCGTTTAGAACTTGAATTACTCTGAAACCTACATCGTCGTATCCGACTGAATAATCTCTGCCTTCATCACGGTATTCCGTACGGCAATCTGTTCTGCCCGATTTCCAAGAACCGCCTTTGACGCCTAATATGTTTGAACTGTCTCTTACAGTAGAAGTCCATTCCCAAACATTGCCCCAAAAATCAATAGCACCGTGAGCACCGCGTGTAATACCGTCATATTGTTCAACGGATGTTCTGCCGTCATTTACACCGCAGTTGAAATCAGCGTCTTTTGGCATATGACCTGCCGCCAATTCCCATTCACTTTCGTTCGGTAAACGATATGTGTTTACTCCGTCTTGTTCGGTCAGCCATTCGCAATAATTTTCAGCGTCAATGTACGAAACATAGTTTACCGGATAATTGTCCTTACCGTCCGGATATGTTCCGTTTACCCAGTTAGACGGAACATCTGCATCGGTTGCATTTATAAACTCCGCGTATTCTGCGTTAGTGACGGGTGTACGTTTAACATAAATGCTTTCACCTGCTCCCATAACGGGAATGTAGTCATATTGTGAAGCATTTGAAATTTTCCATTTTAAAAGTCGTGTATCGGTAAAACGTAACATACTGCTGTTTATACGATTCTAATATGTTATGTACATCTCTTGAACGATTTCTTCCATTTCGGCAACTTTTTCTTCACCGCCCGGTTTACCGTCAGTTTCGGCTTTTAGTTCTGTAAGCTTTGCCTCTTTTTTGTCAAGTACCGCATTGTAGTTTTCAATGACAATGTCACGAAGATTTAAGTAATTTTCTTCTGTCGGATCTTTTTGATATAACGAAATTAACTTTTTCGTTTCATCACTTAATTCGGGTTGCTCCGTTTCAATAAAATCACTGTTTGCATACATGTTTGTCGCACTCACATCTACAATGTAATTAGGAACTAAAGCAGATACCATAAGTGCCGTCAAAACAAAACTTGTTACCTTTTTTAATACTTTCATAAATATTCCTCCTCGCATTTTTAATCTTGATTGTTTGTATTAAATAGTACGACACAGTGATTAAATAGTTGGGGGATGTTTTGAAAAAATATAGTATAGTACATTTTATTAAGGACGACAAGTCGGGATTTAGAAAAATGTTTACATTAATACAATCAAGTTAAATAATGGTGTCGAAATACCACGAGCGTTTTTGTTCGTTTTTTAGGTAACAGATTTATCTGTCTGTGAACAGTTAGTAATGAGTCAAACTTTTATCAAATTTCATCAACGTAAGCCATTTTTATATTTTTAAGATAAACCCGATAAAGACCTCATTACCAAATCAATGTCCTTGTTTTCAAGCTCTTGAATTATGTGCAGATACGTTTTTTGAGTAGTGTTCATACTTGAATGTCCCAAGCGACGGGCAACGCTGGCAATGGAGACACCGGTAAATAATAGTAATGATGCATGTGTATGTCGCAGGCCGTGAATAGAGATTATAGGTATATTACAGCTTTTACAGTGACGTGCCAATACATCATTAACAGTTGAATTATAAACTTTTTTCTTGACAAATATAGGTGTTTCTTCGGGAAGATTTTTTACAAGTTCAGAAAACTGAATAACGCTTTGCCAATCAATTTGTATTTTCCTGACCGATGACTTGTTTTTGGTAGGCAAAAATCCCGTATTGTCTTTATAATCCCATGTTTTATTGATAGAAAGAGTTTGATGTGCAAAATCAAAATCTTTTGGTGTAAGTGCTAGTGCTTCTGAAAATCTCATGCCGGTTTTTGCAACTAAAAGAATAAAATAATCCCAATTAATTTCATCTTTCAAGTCAAGCGAAGTAAGCAATGTGTGCAATTCAAACTGATTTAGATATTTGATTTTTTTCACAGCCGGCGGCTTGCCTTTAATTATTGCTTTTCTTGTAGGGTCACGCTCGATAAAACCTTCGTCAACGGCGTCAAGAATAGCACCCTTTAATTGATGGTGAAAATCCATTGTTGTTTGTTTTTCGTGATATTCGGCATAATCATTTAATAATTGCTGATAAGCAATTCTGTTCATATTGCTTATTTCAAGATTGGGTACAAGTCTGGTCAACCATCTATATGTCATTAAGTATTTATCTAATGTGACCTTTCGGACAGCGCCTCTTTTGTAAATTGAAATCCATTTTTCGTAGTATTCGTAAAATAAAGTGTTTGTTTTAATTTCTTCTAACATTAAAATTCCTCCGTTTTGTATGGCTTACGCTGATGAAATTTGATAAAAATTAAGCAGAGAACGAAAATGAAAAAGTAATTAAAAAAAGTCAAGGATTACACCTTGACTTTTCTAAATATGTCTTATTATTCTATTTCAATGTCAAAACCGCCTTTTAAGATAAAATCACGCAAAATGCTGTCGGTTTTTATATTCACTTTTGGAGGTATTAGTTTTGTACCTAATTTGGTTTCAAAATATGTTTTTGCTTTTGATTTATCAACACTCTTTTTCAAATCATCAAATCTTCCGAATTCATTTATATTTGATTTTGTCAATTTTAAACTCATCAGATTTCTTAATTTTTGCTCATCAATTCCGAATGTGTCGGCAAAACGATGAATTTGGTCATTCTTTGCATTATATTGATATTCTGTAATATAATCTCTAAGCGTTTTTCCTTTTTCTAAAACCACATTACCGCGTTCAATGTCATGAAGAAAAATATTTGCATATTTTTGTTCTTCTTGCGACAGTATCGCAAAAGTTTTATGAAGTTCATTTTGTGCTTGTTCCAAAAGTTCAGGCGAGGAATCTTCTTGGTTAAGAAGATTAATGTATTTTACAAATCGACTGTTCATATAATTTGTATCTATTACACCTGTATCGATTTCCGTTAAATATCCTACTATATCATAAGGAACGTCATTATCAGAATCTCCGTTCTTTTGCATATTTGTAACGTGTGTTGAAAGTTCTTTATAACGTTGTGCCAATGTGATATATAAGCTTTTGTCAAATAAAAGATTTATCGTATATTTTTTGTCGCCGTCAAGAAATGTGTATTCAGACTTATCCCATTTAAAACCTTGAAGTTTTGCCGATTCAAGATACTCATTGAATGTCTTGAAAAGCGAAACAAATTTTGCTCTTACAGAAATTTCATCGGGTAGTTTTTCAAAGTTTTGAATATCAGATAATTTGAATATATTATACATTTCTTTATATGTTGAATTAAGCTTCTCCAAATTGTAAGGCAATTTTTCGACAAATAATTCAAGAGGTTTATTGGCGGCGTATAGCTTTACAGCGGCATTTATATTACATTCCATAGTATGAGGTTTTCTGTAATATCTTATTATTCCGAAAGGTTTGTCAGGACCGAATAAACGATTGGTACGAGAAAACGCTTGAATTATATTTTCATATTCAAGCACTTTATCCAAATATAAAGTATTAACCCATTTGGAATCAAATCCGGTAAGCATTTGGTCAACCACTATAAGTAAATCAAGTTGCTTTTCGGGAGTTTTATCAATATGTATATACGGATTTTTATGTGCCAAACGCAGCGATAAATCTTTTTTGAAAGCGGCATGGGTGGGAATAGTAAAATCTTGACCATACATTTTGTTATAATCTTTAAGGATTTTAACAAGTCCATCTTCTTTAAATTCTACATCGCCTTTATTATCTATGCTTGGATCGAATAAACAAGTTGTTTTTAAAAAAGGAATTTCTTTTTTTATACGTTGATAATAGTCTATTGCTTCGGGAATACTGCTAGTTGCAAATATTGCATGGAATTTACCGTTGTGACTTAATGTTACCCAGTTGGTTTTTATATCTTCGATTATTTGATTTTTATGTTCGGAGGTATAATATTGAGTTTTTGGCACAAAAGCTTCTATACCCTTTATTAATTTACCGGATTCATCGTAAGAGTCAGCCATTTTTATTGTGGCGGAATTCATATATTTATAATATACTTCTGACTTTAAAGGGTCATTAATTGCTTCTTCTTCCGTTTTTGATTTTGCCATATGTAAAGCTACGGCACGACGTAAATCTCTGTCTTTAAAGGTAAGTATTTTATATGTATCAAACCCGAGCACATTTTTATCTCTGATACCGTCGGCAATGCTGTAAGCATGAAGTTCTTTACCGAAAATTGTGGAGGTTGTATTCATCTTTTTTTGATTTTCGGTTCTGATAGGTGTTCCGGTGAAACCAAAAAACATTGCATTCGGAAATGTTTCTTTTATAGTTTTAAGCATATCACCGAATGTACTTCGATGTGCTTCGTCCACAATAAATACAATACGTTTTTGAGCAATGCTTTCAATATCATGTAAATTAAGATTGCCGTCGGCTTTTATATTGCTCATTTTTTGAATCGATGTAACTATGAGCGTATCTGCGACGGAAACACTTTTTAATTTTGAAATTAATACATATGTATTTTCGGTAGCTTGAACGGTTTCGTTATCGTTTGCAAAGGCACGATATTCTTTTAAAGATTGAGTTCCGAGTTCTATTCTGTCAGTTAAGAAAATTACTTTATCCGCATCACCTGAATTGGCAATGAGTTGAGCAGATTTAAAACTTGTCATAGTTTTTCCAGAACCGGTGGTATGAAATACAAAACCGCCGCGCTGATTTTGGCTGTCCCAATTATTTTTTGATACCTCATCGGAAATTGCACAAGACGCATAGTATTGATAACTTCGCATAACTTTCAAAATGCCGTCGGAATTGTCAGCAATAGTGTAAAAACCGATAAGCTGATGTGCCATAGGAATAGATAATAGCTTTGAAGCAATGGTTTGCCAATCGTTTATAGGATTGTTGTAGAAATCAGCCCAATGAAAGTAGTAGTCTGAATTGAATTTTCCGTCAGGACCCGGATTTGCAAAGTAGACTGTTTCATCAGGATTCATTGCAACAAAAATTTGTATTAATGAAAATAATCCTGAAAAAATTCCTTCATCGGAGTATTTTTGAATTTGATTGTATGCCTGACTAACCGGAATTCCACTTCGTTTCAGTTCAATATGAATAACGGGCATGCCATTAATAAGTAACATCAAATCTCCACGTCTGTCATTCAATAATTTTGATTTTGTGGGGAATAGGGGTTGTTTTACTATTTGATAACGACTTTGACCGGCGGCAATCTCGTTTCGGTCATATATTTTCAGACTTATTTCTTTTCCGCAGTGTTCTTTGTCATTGGGGTTATCACGTTTAATTGATACTGTTTTACCGTTTATAAAGCTGTTTAATTTAAGCGGTGTTCTAAGTTGAGCTATTTGTGTGATAATTTGTTGCATTTCGCCTTCGGTCAGAGGATAGTTGTTGAGGCGGTCAATACTGCGATTGTTGTTGTACAATATATCAGCCCAGTTTTGTATTAAATCTTTTTCGGTGGGGTATGTAATAATCTCTTTATCCCAACCGTTTTCACTTAAAACTTTGATAAGTGCTGCTTCAAAGTCTGATTCTTTTGTAAATGTCATATAAATCCTCCTAATTAATTGTGGTGATTAAACAAATATTTTTCCAGTTAGTAATTTTTTTGTGTCTGCCTTACGCTGATGAAGGGTGATGAGGTTGTCAAGCAGTGTCAAATACTCGCTAAT
>OGYN01000796.1_pt1 | contig 27548 bp, 20 predicted proteins | sample 1576551 | NCBI WGS metagenome assembly OGYN01 (sample SAMEA3541589, study PRJEB24748) | human gut metagenome | biome: human gut; feature: human-associated habitat; material: faeces | place: China | collected 2012 | reverse complement strand
GTGTTTGGGATTACCAGAGCTGATAGGAGAACCGCCGAGACCGAAGCTCCCGCCGAATCGCAGGGCGTGCTCGATCAGATCAAGGCCGACGGCGTTCTCTACGTCACCCTCTCCCCCGACTTTGCCCCGATGGAGTTTGTCGATTCCTCCAAGGACGGGCAGGAGCAGTACGTCGGCTTTGACGTGACGCTCGCTAAATACATCGCCGACTACATCGGCGTGGATCTTGTCATTGAGCCGATGAGCTTCGACGCCTGCCAGACTGCCGTTTACACCGGCTCCGTGCCGATGTCCATTTCTGGCTACTCCTGGACGGAGGAGCGCGGCGAGAACTACGAGATCTCCGATCACTACTACGCCGGCGATAACGAGACCGAGCAGGTCATCCTCATCAAAAAGACCGACGCCGACAAGTACACCTCCGCCGAGGGCTTCTCCGGCGTGGATGTCGGCGCGCAGAACGCCTCGCTCCAGATGAATCTCCTCACCTCCCAGCTGCCCGACGCGAACCCCATCACCATCGGCGATCTCGGCGTGGGCGTGCTGGAGCTGCAGAACGGCAGCATCGAGGCGCTGGCCGTTGCGAAGGGCAACGCCGAAATGATCCTTGATTCCAACCCCGATCTTATGATCTGCTCCTGGGAATTTGAAGTTGCCGCCGAGTATGAAGCGAACGTCATTCTCATCACCAAGGGCGAGACCGCGCTGCTGAACATTGTCAACGAAGCTCTCGCCAAGGCCTATGCCGACGGACTGTACGGCACATGGTACGAAGACGCCGTCGCGCTTGCCAAGTCGGAGAACGCAGCCGAAGTAAGCGTCGAAGACTGATTGCAAATAACAAGCTGCCCGCCGTGGGGGATCTCTCCGGCGGGCGGAGGGGAAGGATCCGTCCATGAGTTTCATAAAGTTTGAAAACATCGTCAAGCTGTTCACCAAATACTGGGAAAAGTTTCTGGTGACCGGCGTATCGTATACGCTGCTGCTCGCCGCGATCACGGTGGCGTTCGGCGCGGTGATCGCCTGCCTGCTCGCGGGAATGAAGCTTTCCAAGATCGCGCCGCTGCGCTGGCTTTCCACAGCTTACATCGAGATCATCCGCGGCACGCCGATGCTTCTGCAGCTCTATTTCTTTTACTTTGCCCTGCCCGCGCTCATTCCGGCGCTCAATAAGCAGAAATTTCTCTGCATCGCCATCGCGCTCGTCTGCAACAGCGCCGCCTACGTCTCCGAGGTCATCCGCTCGGGCATTCAGTCGGTAGACGCCGGGCAGAGCGAGGCGGCCATGAGTCTCGGCATGAATTCGTTCCAGCGCACCTGGTACATTCTCGTGCCGCAGGCGCTCAAAACGATCCTTCCCGCGCTCGGCAACGAGTTTATCATGATCGTGAAGGACACCTCGCTCGCGTCCACGTTCTTTATCGGCGATCTCATGACGCAGTATCTCATCGTGCGCGGCGCAAGCTATCTGCCTCTGGAGCCGCTCGTGATCGTCGGCGTCATTTATTTTATTCTGACGTTCCTGCTCAGCAAGCTGTTCGGATTCTTTGAAAGGAGGATGAGCCGTGCAGACCGGTGAAACGCTCATTGAGGTCAAAGACCTCTGCAAACACTTCCGCGACGGTACGGTCAAAGCGCTCGACGGCGTGGATCTCACGATCCGCAAGGGCGACGTGATCGTCATCATCGGGCCCTCCGGCAGCGGCAAGTCTACGTTCCTGCGCTCGCTCAATCTGCTCGAAACGCCGACCCCCGGCAGCGTGATCGTCGAAGGAACGGATATCACGAAGAAGAAAAACGCGCAGGGAAAGAAGATCGATCTCGACACTCACCGCCGGAAGATGGGCATGGTGTTCCAGCACTTCCATCTTTTCCCGCACAAAACGGTGCTCGAAAATCTGACCATCTCCCCCATTCTTGTAAAAAAAGCGGACAAGGCCGCGGCAAAGGCGAAGGCCGTGGAGCTTTTGGAGCGCGTCGGGCTTGCCGACCGCGCCGACGCTTACCCCTCGCAGCTCTCCGGCGGGCAGAAGCAGCGCGTCGCCATCGTGCGCGCGCTCGCCATGGAGCCGGACGTGATGCTCTTTGACGAACCGACGAGCGCGCTTGACTCCGAAATGGTCGGCGAGGTGCTTGACGTTATGAAGCAGCTTGCCCGCGACGGCATGACGATGGTCGTCGTAACACACGAAATGGGCTTTGCCCGCGAGGTCGGCAACCGCGTCGTATTCATGGACGAGGGGCGCATCGTGGAGCAGGGCACGCCGGAAGACATCTTCCAGCACCCGCAAAGCGCCCGTTTGCAGGATTTTCTTTCCAAGGTGTTGTGATATGAACGAAATCAAAAAAGCCGCGTTGCATACGATCGACGCGCACGCAAATACTTTCACCGCGATCTCCGACGCGATCTGGGACGAGCCGGAGCTTTCGCTCAAGGAATTCAAGGCCGCCGCGCTCTATACGGACGCGCTGGAAAAGCTGGGCTTCACGGTGCAGAAGAACCTCTGCGGCATTGAAACGGCGTTTTCCGGCTCCTACGGCTCCGGCCATCCGGTGATCGGCATTCTCAGCGAGTTTGACGCGCTCTCCGGCCTCTCGCAGCAAAGCGGCGTTGCCGAAGCGCAGAGCGTAACCCCCGGCGGAAACGGCCACGGCTGCGGCCACAATCTGCTCGGCGCCGGTTCGCTCGCCGCCGCCGCGGCGGTAAAGGAATATATCGCCGCGAGCGGAAAGCCCGGCACCGTCGTTTTCTTCGGCTGCCCCGGCGAGGAGGGCGGCGCGGCCAAGGCGTATATGGCGCGCGAGGGGCTCTGGTACGGGCTCGACGCCGCGCTCACCTGGCACCCGTCCGACACGAACGAGATATCCACCGGCACGAACAACTCGTGCATCCAGGTGCTCTATAAATTCCACGGCGTTGCCGCGCACGCCGCCGGAGACCCTCACAACGGGCGCAGCGCGCTCGACGCCGTGGAGCTTATGAACATCGGCGTGCAGTTTCTGCGCGAGCACATGACCGACGACTGCCGCATCCACTATGCCATCACGGACGCGGGCGGCGTATCGCCGAACGTCGTGCAGGCGAACGCCTCGGTGCTCTACATGGTCCGCGCCAACAAGGTCGCCGATTCCGTAAAGCTCCAAAAGCGCGTGGACGCCATCGCCGAGGGCGCGGCGCTTATGACCGGGACAAGCTACGAGCGCATATTCATCGACGGCACGGCGGAAACGCTGCCGAACTTCACGCTCGAAGCGCTGCTGCACGCCTCGTTCGCCGGAACCGGCGTGCCGCAGTATACGGCGGAGGAGCTTGCTTTTGCCTCGGCGCTCTGCCGGACGTTTCCGCCGCAGACGCGCGCTCCCGGCATCGGCGCAAAGTTTGACAGCGAAATCGCCAAAGAATCCCGTGCGCTTTCAGAGAATATGACCAAGACCATGAACGACTTCCTCCTCCCTCTCTACTCCGGCGAGGGCTTTCTCCCCGGCAGCACGGACGTCGGCGACGTGAGCTGGCAGACGCCGACAGCGCAGGCGCTTATCGCCGCGTGGCCGGCGGGCGTGCCGGGCCATTCGTGGCAGGTCGTTGCCTGCGGGAAAACATCCCTTGCACACAAGGCGATCCTCTGCGCCGGAAAAACTCTGGCAACCGCCGCCATCGCGCTCATCGACGATCCCGCGCTGCTGCAAAAGGCCCGCGAGGAATACGCCGGGCGAGCCGGATCCGGCTACGTCTGCCCCATCGAGCCGGACGCTGTGCCGATCGCGATCTGATATCCCAAAGTATTTCCCGACAAATGTCCACCGGTTCTCTGTCCGCCGGACATTTGTTTTTATTCATTGTCAAAATCCACAGTATATTCATTTTTATTCGTGTTTCCCCGTTCACGATTCATAAATTTCATAAATCGCTGAATTTTATTCGTAAACAGGCTTGACTTTGCGAGCGGCCGGTGTTAATATCCGTCCATACTAAATAATAATTCATTTGGAGGAAGGAACAATGAATACCGTTCCCAAGTACATGTCCACCGCCGTCACCGTCATTCAGTGCGCAACGATCGTTGCCCTGATCGCGATCTTCGCCCCGCTGTTCATGTAATGCACTGAAGGTCGTATAAAAAGGCCCTGCACACAAACCCCGTCTGCTTTCAAAGAGGCAGACGGGGTTTTTCAATGTTCTGATGAGTCAATAATTCGCCGCAAAACCGGCACAGCTCAGTTTCTGAGATGGATCAGCCCGCAGCGGTCAGTTCATCCCAAGTGATAAAACTGCCGCACGCCGTGGTTTTTGATCCATGATTCAGCAAAATGGGCCGCTGTGCCGCATCGCCCAGCAGCGAGAAATCTCCAGTAACAGAATAGTTTCCGCCGGAAGAGTTTGCCCGAATCCGAATCGTGTCGTTATCTATATACTCCCATTTCATAGTGGAATACTTGGAATTGCTAAGGTTTTCAAATGAATCAAATACGATTCCCTCTCCATTCTCCCCAAAGACCATAAACTGATTTGCAATGACCCATATCCCGTTATCTTGTGCCAAAAGGTACTTTTCGACTTCCGCGCGGACCTCTGCGCCAGCAGCTTCGTAGTCATCCCGTCTCACATAGGGATATCTTTTCGTGTCGGTAACAAGTTCTGTTCGTCCCCCGAGCTCCAACCGCAGAGTAACATTTTCCTCCACGCCATCTTCCGAAACGATAATCGCCATGTTATTCTCATCTTCGCTCCGCGTGTAGGTGCAGGGAACATTGTCATGTGTCCCTTCTCCGGTACACTCGAAAACATAGATGTCACCGTCTGCGGAATTTATCCACTCATAGCTGAACGGTCGGTTACTGGCAGTAAAAGCCAGAAAATCGTATTTTTCTCTGGCGTCTCTCAAATCAGAGATATTCTCCACGCTCTCTTTTTCCTCATCGGAGAGTGCATCATACATTTTTTCCGCCTCTTCAATGGCTTCAAAACTAAGCAAAGATATTTTTCCCAAAGAAGAAATTGCCTCTTCCACGCTTTGAACCTGCCTGCTCTTCCCGCAACCGCATAAAGACACGCATAAAGCCAGTACTAAAATCGCAGATATTCTCTTTTTCATTCCATTTCTCCTCCTTAAAATAGAGACCGATATTGGTCATTATTGCTATACCACAAATTCGGTTATCATGTCAAGAGGTAAGGGAGGGACTTGGCATGATTTCGTATGATAAATTGTGGAATACCATGAAGAAACGCAAGATTTCACAATATGCGCTCAAGAAAAAATACGGCATCAGCCCCGGACAGATTACCCGCCTAAAGCGGAACGAAAGTGTCAGCACGCACACAATTGAAATGTTCTGCAAAATACTTTCCTGTGATATCAGCGATATAATGCAGTATATACCGGATGAAACGGACGAGAAATAAGGCCCTATTTTTGTTTTGATAAGACTAGAACGCAACCCTCCAAAGCAGCATTCGCCGGGGGGCTGCGCCATATGTGTTGCCACAGGGAGCTTTTCTTAACAGAAAAACGCTGTACGAACTTTCGTTCGCACAGCGTTTTCTTTTCTATCGGTTTACCGGCAGACGAGCTCGTCGTTTTCGACGTCCACCGTGAGCGTGCTGCCCGCGGCGATATCGCCGGAGAGGATGGCTCTCGCCAGCAGCGTTTCCACGCTGCTCTGGAGATACCGGCGCAGCGGACGCGCGCCGTAGAGCGGATCGTAGCCGCGCTCGATGATAAGCTCCTTCGCCTTATCGGTGATGCAGAGCTTGAGCGAGCGGTCGGCCAGGCGCTTCTTGAGCCCTTCGACCATGATATCGATGATGCCGGTGAGGTTGTCCTTCGTGAGCGGCTTGAAGAGGATCGTCTCATCGAGACGGTTCAAAAACTCCGGCCGGAACGCGCGGTGCAGCTCGGCCATCACGGCTTCCTTCGCGGAATCGGTGATGTTGCCCTCCATATCGATGCCTTCGAGCAGATACTGGCTGCCGAGGTTCGAGGTGAGGATGATGATCGTGTTCTTGAAGTCTACGGTGCGGCCCTGCGAATCGGTGATGCGGCCGTCGTCGAGAATTTGCAGCAGGATGTTGAACACATCCGGGTGCGCCTTTTCGATCTCGTCGAACAGCACAACGCTGTAGGGTTTGCGCCGCACGGCCTCGGTGAGCTGGCCGCCCTCGTCGTAGCCGACGTATCCCGGAGGCGCGCCGATCAGACGCGAGACGGAGAACTTCTCCATATACTCGGTCATATCGATGCGCACGATGTTGTGCTCGTCATCAAAGAGGCATTCGGCAAGGGACTTCGCAAGCTCGGTCTTGCCGACACCCGTGGGGCCGAGGAACAGAAAGCTGCCGATCGGGCGGTTCGGGTCGGCGATGCCGGCGCGGGAGCGGAGAATAGCCTCCGTGACCTTCTGCACAGCCTCGTCCTGACCGACGACACGGCGGTGGAGATAATCATCCAGATGCAGGAGCTTTTCGCGCTCGCCCTCGACGAGGCGCGCCACAGGGATACCCGTCCAGCGCGCGACGATGGCGGCGATTTCCTCCTCGGTAACGGTGTCGTGCACCATGGAGTTCTGCTTCTTCTCCTCCGAGGCTTTCACGGCCTCGGCGAGCTTTTTCTCCAGCGCGGGCAGCTCGGAGTATTTGAGCCGGGCCGCCGTTTCATACTCGTAGCGCAGCTGCGCGTTTTCGATGTCCGCGTGGAGCTTTTCGATCTCGCCCTTGAGCTTTTTGACCTCGTCCACGCTGTTCTTTTCGCTTTCCCAGCGCGCCTTCATCTCATTGAACTTGTCCTTGAGATTGGCGAGCTCTTCGCGCAGCTTGGCGAGACGGTCCTGGCTGAGCTGGTCGTCCTCCTTCTTGAGCGCCATTTCCTCGATTTCGAGCTGCATGATCTTGCGGCGGATGCCGTCGAGCTCCTCAGGCATGGAATCGATCTCCGTGCGGATCTGGGCGCACGCCTCATCCACAAGGTCAATGGCCTTATCGGGGAGGAAACGGTCGGTGATGTAGCGGTTGGAGAGCGTCGCGGCAGCGACAAGCGCGTTATCATGGATACGCACGCCGTGATAGACCTCGTAGCGCTCCTTCAGACCGCGGAGAATGGAGATCGTGTCCTCGACCGTCGGCTCATCCACCTGCACGGGCTGGAAGCGGCGCTCGAGCGCGGCGTCCTTTTCGATATACTTGCGGTACTCATCGAGCGTCGTGGCGCCGATGCAGTGCAGCTCGCCGCGGGCGAGCATCGGCTTTAAGAGGTTGCCGGCGTCCATGCTGCCCTCGGTCTTGCCCGCGCCGACGATGGTGTGCAGCTCATCGATGAAGAGGATGATGCCGCCCTCGCTCTTGCGGACTTCCTCGAGCACGGCTTTGAGCCGTTCCTCAAATTCGCCGCGGTACTTGGCGCCCGCGATCAGCGCGCCCATGTCGAGCGAGAAAATGGTCTTGTCCTTGAGTCCTTCGGGCACGTCGCCGCGCACGATGCGCTGCGCCAGCCCCTCGGCGATGGCGGTTTTGCCGACGCCCGGCTCGCCGATGAGCACGGGGTTGTTCTTCGTTTTACGCGAGAGAATGCGGATGACGTTCCGGATCTCGTTATCACGGCCGATCACGGGGTCGAGCTCGTTTTCGCGGGCGCGCTTGACGAGATCGGTGCCGTATTTGGCGAGAGCATCATAGGTGCTCTCCGGGTTATCGCCGGTCACGGGACCGGTCTTAACCTTGGAAAGCGCCTCGGTAAAGGCGGTCTTCGTGATGCCGTGGTCGGAGAAAATACGCTTGATCGCCGGCGTGGCGGCGGCGAAGATGCCGATCATCAGATGCTCGACGGAGATGTACTCGTCGCCCATCGATTTGGCGGCTTTCTCGGCGGCATTGATGGCGCGGTCGCACTCCGGGGAGAGATACACCTCGCTCACATTGCCGACCTTCGGCAGCGCGGCGATGGCGGTATCGAGCTCGGAGAGGACAGCGTTGCAGTCCACCTTCATTTTGCCGAGCAGGGACGGGATCAGCCCGCCGTCCTGATCGACGAGAGCATAGAGAAGATGCTCGGGGGTGATATAGTTGTTGCGGTTTTCCTCCGCCATGGATTTGGCGGTGCGGACCGCGTCCAGACTTTTCTGGGTGAATTTTTCAGCGTTCATGAAAATCCCTCCTTAATAAATTAAGAGAAGAAATGGTATACAGGATTAAATCAGCACAGCGGCGCGGCGCATTTGCGTGAACCACTCGCGCTCGATAGCGCGCGCATCCAACTCGCCGCTCACATAGCCCTTCATCAGCCGGTCAAAAAGCTGGATGTATTCGCTGATGGCCTGCGCCAGCTCGTCGGCGGTGCAGTCCTTGGTGGGCGGCGCGATGGAACGGACGAATTTGCCGTCGTACAGCGCATACTGCCGCTCCGTTCCGGCGGGCAGGTGCGTATCTTCGATACGCTTCCAGAGCCGGAAAAACTCCGTCATCGCGCGGATGAGCGCTTCGGACTGCGTGCGGAAAAGCACCGTCAGCTCGCCGATGGAGTTTTCGTCGCCACCGTGCAGCTCCAGCTCGTACTTGACCGTCGGGCGGTATTTATACTGCAGAGAGCTTTTGAGCGACATTGTGCTGCTGTTCGGCGAGAAAAACGGCACAAGCTCACGCGAGGGGCTGATGAGCTGCTCGAGTGCGGAGAAAATGTCGTTGATGCGGCGCTCCGGCGTCGTATAGTTCACATATTCGGCGAGGATCTGATTGATGAGATTCGACCGGCTCGTCCCCAGCCGGTGCGCGAGCGCGTCCACCTCGCGGACGACCTCCTCGTTGAGCATCAGACTGTACAATGTCTTTTTCAAAAGGAACCATCTCCTTTGACCTATTTTGACCTTTTGATCATAGTATAGCACAAGAAAAACTTTTGTCAATAGTTTTATATAAATTATTTTTCAAATTATATTTTCTTTGTCGCGGTTTTCGGCATTTACTTTCCACAGGAGGTTCGTCTCCCCGCGTGAAAAACCCCTCCGTCTTTTGCCTGCGGCAAAAGACACCTCCCCTGTTAGGGGAGGCAAGCAGGTTATCGGAATACTATCTTGGCTCCCCTAACAGGGGAGCTGGCAGCCGTCAGGCTGACTGAAGGGTTTTTCTCACCACGCGAACCAAGCAGAACGCCCCGACCACGGTCGGGGCGCCTGCTTCATTTATAGGGACTGTAATCCGGCAATATAGCCGAGGCGGCGTAGGTGTCGATCATGTAGACCGAGGCATCGCCCGCCATGGTAGCGTAGCCGGGAAGAACGTTGGCTTCAATATCGCCGCTCATGCCCTTCAGGAGCACGCGCGCCATCCAGACGATGTTGCGCACCGAGAGGTCGGTCGTGAGATTTTCCTGATATATGCGCCAGAGCCCCGGCAGCGCAGCGAGCGTTTTCGGTCGCAGCCACTGCTTCATGGCGGTCTTCATCACCGCGCGCTGCACCTCCGTGCGGCCGATGTCGGCATTGGCGTATCCCGAGCGGAAACGCACGACCCACATAAGCTGCTCGCCGGTCAGGTGCTGCTCGCCGGCTTTCAGATGGATGAAAAGGTTCTGGTCGGGATCGTCGTAGTCCATGTCCATGGGCACGTCAAAATCCAGCCCGCCGAGCAGATCGACCGCCTCCACAAAGGCGCTGAGATTAACGAGCGCATAGCCGTCCGGCATGAAGCCGACGACGTTTTTCACCTGCTCCATGAGCTGCTCCATGCCCTTTTCCCCGCCGCCGACCGCGCCGTAGGCCGAGTTGATCTTCGGCACATAGTAGGCAGGCGCATAGGTGTCGCGCGGGATGCTCAAAAGGCGGATGCTGCCCTCGTTCCGGTCGAGCGTCAGGAGAAGGATCGTGTCGGTTCGCATGCCGTCCTCGTCCGTGCCGCAGAGAAGTACCGTGCTGCGGCCCGAAATACGCTCAAGGTTATCCGGATTTCGCACCGGCGCTTTGCCGATGACCACCAGCGCGACGATCGCAAGCACGATGACCGTGACAAGAAACCGCAGAAAGCCCCCCTTGCGGCGGCGCTTTTTCTTTTTCGGCTTCTCTTTCGGCTCCTCCAGCGTTTCGGAGCGGTCCTCGGGGGCATAGGAAACGTCGTCCTCTTCCTCCTCCGGCTCGTCCGCGTCGTCGGCACAGTCTTCGCCGTACTTCTCTTCGTATTCTTCGCCTTCCTCGTCCGCGGCGTGTTCCTCGCGCTCGCGCTGGGCGTAGTAGGCATCGCGCTGCGCATAGTAGGCATCCCGGCGGGCGTAGTAGGCGTCGCGCTCGGCATAGTATTCTTCCCGCGCTTCCGGCGAGAGATGCCGTCCCGCGGCGGGATATTCCTCCGGCGGAGTGTTCCAGTCGGCGAAATAGTCCTCCTGCGGTGTGCCGTCCCAATTGGCAGGCGTTCGGTTTGTATTGTCGCTTTGTTTCATGGTGTTTCGTTCCTAAAAGCATTTTATGATATTCGTTAGACGGTTTTCGCCATCCGGGGGTTCATTGTAGCAGGGTTTTTGCCATAGAGCAAGAAAAAACGCGCGTACCGGAGAACCGATACGCGCGTTTTTATTGGATCGGGTCGATCAGCCGATGCCGCCGAGCGCCGCGCCTGCAACCAGCGCGATAACGCAGAGGATGCAGTACACATACTTGGCAAGCGGATAGAACCAGCCGCCGATCGGGGATTCGAGGCCATGGTTGACCTCCTTGAGCGCAAAGTCCTTTCCCGCGACCCAGAAGAACATCACGCCGGCCAACAGCGCGCCAAGCGGACAAATGTAGATGGAGACGACATCCATCCACTCGGAGGTGATCTTCTGGATAAAAATGGCAACAATGCCGCCCACAGCGAGAATGATCGCCGTTGCAGGGACGCGCTTGAGCTTCAGGTTGTCCTGCAGCGTTGCGACCGGAGCCTCATACAGGTTGATAATGGAGCTCAAGCCGGCAAACAGGACGCAGATGAAGAAGATAACGCCGATGATACGGCCGCCGGGCATACCGTTAAGAACGTTGACGAGCCACACGAACATGAGCCCCGGGCCGCCTTTTTCCAGAGGAGCGCCGCCCGCCGCCATCGCAGGGATGATGACGAATGCCGCAAGGAGAGCCGCGAGCGTATCGAACACGGCAACGTTTCTCGCGGAGGTCACGATGTTCTCATTCTTCGGCAGATAGGAGCCGTAGATGACCGAACCGTTACCGGCGACGGACAGAGAGAAGAACGCCTGGCCGAAGGCGAAAATCCACACCATCGGGTTGAGCAGCCCTTTGGGGTCGAGCGTGAAGATGTACTTGTAGCCGGCGCCGGCACCGGGAAGAAACGCGATATAAACGCCAAGAACCACAAACAGGACAAACAGCGCCGGCATCATGATCTTATTGGCTTTTTCAATGCCGCCGGATACGCCCAGCGCCATGATGGCAAAGGACGCGAGGATCGCAATAATGATGCAGGGGACGTTATTCACCGCGACAACGTCAAAGTGGCCGCCGATGGACGCCATGTCCTGTCCCATTGCATGCATATCGCCGGTGATGGAGATAAAGGTGTACTTGAAGATCCAGCCCATGACGACCGTGTAACCGATCGCGAGAGCCATAGAGCCGATGACCGGGATAAGGCCGATGCCTTCGCCGATCTTGCGGTTGCCGCGGAGAGCCGTGCATTCGCCGAAAGCGCCGATGGGGCCGGCGCCGGTCGCACGGCCAAGAGCAAACTCGCCGATAACGCCGGTAGAACCAATCAGGAGAACGCAGATGAAGTACGGGATAAGAAACGTCATTCCGCCCCATACCGAGACCATGATGGGGAAGCGCCAGATGTTGCCCATGCCGACGGCGGAACCGATGCAGGCGAGGATGAAACCCCACCGGCTGGTAAAGCCGTCACGGTTTGAGGTAAGCTGTTTGTCTGCCATTGATTTTCCCTCCAATAATTTGATGGATTCGACTGACGCACGACGCCGGTGGGGACCGGCGCCGTGCCGTCCGGGTTCGCTGGTATGCGCTTTCTCAGTTTCTCCAGGGTTTTGCTTTACTTCTTCTTACTTCTTACTTCTCTTCGTTGGGGTAGGGCTCAAGGAACGCGTGGAAGTGGCGCATCGGGAGATTGTGGCCCCAAATGATGCGCATGTTGGGGATGGATTCGCGGTCTTCATACAGCGCTTTGACAGCGGCGATGACGTAGTCCAGATGCTCCTGGGTGAGACGGCTGCGGTCGATGGCAAAACGGACGACGTTCGCCAGCTCCGCCTGCTGCTCAGGGGTCTTGAGGTCGTATTCCATGGAGTAGTCGCCGAGCTCGGAGACGCGGATGCCGTAGCGGCGGATCAGCTCGAGCGAGAAGCCCTCGCCCGCGAAGGTCTCGTGGCCGCGCTTGCCGTCGAAGAACTCGTCCATGTTGATGTACACAGCGTGGCCGCCGGCGGGAAGAACGACGCCCTTGACGCCCGCTTTGTAGAAGCCCTGCGCGAGATATTCGCACTGGGACACGCGCTCGTGCATGTAGTTGAAGTCGCAGCTCTCGTACATACCGACGGACAGAGCCATGATGTCACGGCCGGACATGCCGCCGTAGGAGTCGTTGCCGTAGCAGGAGATCTGCTTGACCTTCAGCAGAACGCCGACGTCGGTCTTGACGGTGCCGTCCTCGTTGAAGTCGGAGAATTTCTGCCAGAACAGGCCCTTGTCGCGGAACGCGACCATGCCGCCCATGTTGGCGTGGCCGTCCTTCTTCGCGGACATGCAGAAGCCGTCGCAGTAGGAGAACATCTCGGTGGCGATCTCGGCGATGGACTTGTCGCGGTAGCCCTCTTCGTTCATCTTGATGAAGTAGGCGTTCTCCGCCCAGCGGGCCACGTCGAAGATCAGGGGGATGTCGTACTTGCGGGACACGCGGTTGATCTCACGGATGTTGCCCATGGAGACCGGCTGGCCGCAGATCGGGTTATTGGTGATGCAGGTGAAGATCAGGGGAACATTTTCCGGACCGACGCCCTGGATGAGCTGTTCGAGCTTTTCAATGTCCATGTTGCCCTTGAACGGGTTCTTCTCGTACTTGCCGCCTTCGGGAATTTCGTAAAGGAGTTCCTTGTGGTAGAGGTTTCTGGGGATGGAGCCCATCTGCTTGATGTTGCCCTCGGTAGTGTCGAAGTGGCCGTTGGAGGGGATCGTGAACACCTTGCCCGGATGACGCTGGGCGAGGATCTTCTTGACGATCTCCATCAGGACGGACTCCGCGGCACGGCCCTGCTGGATGATGAAGGTGTTGGGGCGCTCCATCTGGGCGGCGCCGCCGTTGAACAGTCCGCCTTCGTACTCGGGAAGGTAGACGTTCTCCATCATGGTCTCCACGTCGCGGCAGTCGGTGCGGACATAGTCGATGATCTTCTTCCAGTTCTTCTCGCCGCCGCGCTCGAAGATGTCGCGGAAGGTGTCGAGAAGGACGTAGTAGCCGGTGTTGCGGCCGTAGGCCTCGTCGCCGAGGAACAGGGACGCCCACTGCTGGTTGGTCATCGCGGTGGTGCCGGAGTCGGAGAGCATATCAACCGTCAGCATGCCGGCGGGGAAGGCAAACTCGTTGTAATGCGTCGCCTTCAGGACGCGCTCACGCTGTTCGACCGTGACATCGGGAATGTCGCGGACGGCGAACGTGAAATGATGGGGCGCGGGAACGTTCAGGGGATACTCTTTACTCATAATACTGACCTCCATAATGCTGGCGCTTTGCGCCTTTTGTTTTGGAGATACCCCGGTCGTCGCAGACAGCTCGCTGCCGGCGCCTGGCGGACAGTATCGTGCGACAAGATTAAAGGACGGCGATGCACTCGATCTCAACGAGCGCGTCCTTGGGGAGGCGGGCGACTTCGACCGCGCTGCGCGCCGGATAGTCACCGGCAAAGAACGTGGCGTAAACGCCGTTCATGGCAGCGAAGTTGTTCATGTCGCTCAGGAAAACGGTGGTTTTGATGACGTTTTCCATGGTTGCGCCGGAAGTCTCGAGGACGGCCTTGCAGTTTTCAAGAGACTTGCGGGTCTGCTCCTCGATCGTGGCGGGGAACGCACCGGTGGCCATGTCAATGGGAAGCTGGCCGGACGTGATGATCAGGCTGCCCGCCCGGATGCCCTGCGAATACGGGCCGATCGCCGCAGGGGCCTTTTCGGTTGCGATAACGTTTTTCAATTCTGGTTTTCACCTCCTTGGTGTGAGAATAGTTTATCATCGCCGCAAAACGCTGTCAATATAAATCACAAATCTTTTCAATGCCTAAATATATTTTTGTTTATTGCTCACAAATTTTAGTGGAAAAAACTTATATAACGAGAAATTTTCTTCTCATTGTGAGAAATTTCTCGAAAAATCGCGGTTTTTTTCTTGTCCCGGGCGTTTTGGTATGGTAGTATGAGAATCACCGCACTCCAAGGGAGGTACAAAACCCATGACGGAACAACTGCTTTTGCACTATACAAGGCTTGTTGAGTTTCTCGGCCACGTTCTCGGGCCGGATTATGAGATCATTCTGCACGAAATTTTGCCGGAGCAGAGCCGCGTTGCCGCGATCGCCAACGGCGGCATCAGCGGACGGGACGTAGGCGCGCCGATCACCAACGCGGCGCTGCGCATGATCATGCAGAAGCAATACGAATCCAACAACTATATTATTAATTACACGGGCCAGTTATCCAACGGGAAAACGCTCCGTTCGAGCACGATGTTCATCAAGGACGGCGGAAAGCTCGTGGGGCTTTTGTGCGTCAACTTTGACGACAGCCGCTTCCATGAGGTCAGCGACACCATCCTCCGGCTGGTGCATCCGGACGACTTTGTCCACCGCCACTACTTCCCAGACGACGCGCCCGCCAAGCAGCCCGCCGCGCCGCAGCATGCCGCCGTGCAGCCGGCGGAGCATTTCCAGTCCGACATGAACGGGCTGATGGAGGATCTGTTCGTGACCGTGACGAGGGACGCCGGCGTGCCGCTGCGCCGTCTGACGCAGGCCGAGCGCGCCGAGATCGTCGCGCGGCTCTATGAGCAGGGCATGTTCGAGCTGCGCGGCGCGGTACAGTTCACCGTGGAAAAGCTCGGCTGCTCGCAGGCGAGCGTATACCGGTATATAAAAAACGCCAAAGCCGCGGAGGAATAAAAAAACGCCTCCCTCTGACGAGGGAGGCGGCAAAATTGATATTTTGACGGAGGGAAAGAAAGACGTTCGACGCGGAAAACGCCGTTTTTCTCTCCCTCCGTCTCGTTTCGCTCGACAGCCCTCTCGTCAGAGGGAGCCATAAGCGGCGCAGATGAAAATGCCTATCACGCCGTCGCTTTCTTCCCGGCGGCGCGGAGAATGAAGCCGATGACAAGACCGACGACGGCAGGAATGAGCCAGAAAAGACCGATGTCGAAAAGCGGTAGGCTCTCCTTGCAGAAGGCGACAAAGCCGTTCACATGCAGGAAGGCACGCGCCCCGTCCGGCAACGCAGCGAGCAGATCCAGCACCGCCGCGGCCAGCGTGAACGCCGTGACCGAAACGAACACGCGCTTGTCGTAGTCAAAGAAATGTCCGAACAGGCTCAGCAGCATGAGCGTGATGGTGAGCGGGTAGAGGAACATGAGCACCGGCACGGAATAGTCGATGATCTGCGTCAGGCCGACGTTGGTGATCAGCAGCGAAACAACGCTGAACACGATCGCCCACGCCTTATAGCTCATGGACTTCGGGAACAGCACGCGGAAGATCTCCGCGCAGCTCGTGACAAGGCCGATGGCCGTCTTGAGGCAGGCGAGCGTCACCGTAACGGCGAGGATGACCTGTCCGGCGGTGCCGAAATAGTATCCGGCGATATCCGCAAGCGCGATGCCGCCGTTGGCGCTCACAGCGAACGCGCCGCGGCTCTGCGCGCCGATGATTGTCATGGCGAGATAGATGAGCCCCATAAACACGCACGAGAACACGCCCGCGCGCACGGTGTTGCCCGCGACGGCGGCGTCGTGCTTAATGCCCAGATCGCGGATGACGCCCACAACGATCACGCCGAACGCCAGCGAGGCAAGTGCGTCCATCGTATTGTAGCCGTCCAGAAAACCGGCGGAGAAGGCACTGGTGGCGTATGCGCCCTCCGGCGCGACCGACGAAACGGCAGCGACAGGCTTTACGAGCGCCGTGACAACGAGCACGGCAAGGAACACAAGGAACAGCGGGTTGATGATCCGCCCGACCCATGTGAGGATCTTGCTCGGGCGCAGCGAGAAGAACAGCACGAGCGCGAAGAAGATCACGGAGAATATGGCAAGCTCCGTCACCGCGCCGCCGGTGAGCATCGGTTCCACGCCGATGGTAAAGCTCGTCGCGGCGCAGCGGGGGATCGCAAAAAGCGGGCCGATCGTCAGATACAGCGCGCAGGTAAAGAATACGCCGTACCCCTTCCCTACGCGGCTGCTCATGGCGAGCAGATCGTCCGAACGGCTGATGCCGAACGCCGCCACGCCCATAAGAGGCAGACCTACCGCCGTAACGATGAAGCCGAGCGCCGCAATATAGGAGTTCGCGCCCGCGAGCTGACCCATATGCACCGGGAATATCAGGTTCCCGGCGCCGAAAAACAACCCGAACAGCATGCTCGCCACGGCGATGAGCTGCCGGAAATTCAATCTCTCTTTCATATCTCTTCCCTCATAACATGTTGCAAAATTATTTTGCAATTTAAAATATGAAATTAATTGTACATCTTTTCCGACGCATAAGCAAGTCTTTTTCAGTGAAACATTTGTGTTTTTCTGGTGTACTTTTGCGGTGTTTTTCTGTTATAATAGCTTCTGCAACCGCCGGTTGCGAAAGTTCCAAGCCGGAACGGTGGCTTCGCAACCGGCCTCCATGTCATACTGATGCCATAAATTCAAGGAGGACACCTTTATGAATCTATCGGAAAAAATTCTGTACTGCCGGAAAAAGGCGGGCCTTTCGCAGGAGGCGCTCGCGGAAAAGCTCGGCGTGTCGCGGCAGGCGATCAGTAAATGGGAGACCGGTGAGTCCGTGCCGGAGCTCTCGAAGCTCGTCCTGCTCGCCAGAGCGTTTGACGTGACGACGGACTGGCTGCTCTCGGAGAGCGAGCCGGAACCGGAGACATTTCCTGAATCGGAAATCCCGGCCGCACCGGAGGCCCCGGCACAGAGCTCCAACTGGGTCGAGTCCATCCCCGGCGTGATCGGGCGGCTCATCCGGCGCTACGGCTGGCTCTACGGCGTGTATACCGCGCTCGCGGGACTCGGCTTCATCGTGATCGGCGCGGTCGCGCGCGGCGTCAGTCTCAGCATGGAGCGTTCGTTCTTCGGCAGCACCGGCATGGATCCCTTCGGCGGATACGGCGGCTTCTCCGACTTTGCGGGAAGCGGCACGATCTGGTATGACAGCGCCGGGAACGTCATCTCCTCCCCGTTCGGCTCGTCCGGCATGGGCAGCAGCGGCTTTACGAACCCCGTCGCCATTCTCGGCACGGTCATCATCGTGATCGGCGTCGTGATGCTCATCGCCGGCGTCATCCTCGCCGTGTATCTCAAAAAGCGCGGGAATGCGAAGTAACGTCCCCCCGCCAAATTCGATATCGCAAAAACTGCTCTGCCCAAAGATTGGGCAGAGCGGTTTTGATAGTTGACCGCGCCATCTTCAATTATTCTTTGCTTTGGGAGAACATTTCCCCCGCTCCACACCCCGCAAAGAAAGATGTCACTATGATTATAACCGCACCTCCCACTGTGCTGGCTTTGCCACTCATGCTATACACTGCGATAAGCGAAACAAGTACAAAGGCAACATATGCAAAGAAAAGGATTTTGCCCCAGTTTTTCCCGCCTGCGTTCCTTCTGTTTTTCTTTTGCGGATCCCCTAGTCCAATCACCGTTGTTCCCACTGCTGTTACTATGCTCAAAATAAGGACGAGAGGAAAGAATCGCTCGTCTCTCATTAAATATAGGACGCCAATTGTCAGGCCTATCCCGAGAAGCATCAAAAAGAAACTCTTTCCCATCTACATTTATCCCTTTCTCTTTTTCTCATTTATATTTTTTATTTTCCGCCAGTTCTTTGTCAAACTTTTTTCATCACGTTATAATGATATTGTAAGTAATATCGTGCCATCCACCATCTATCATAATAAGAGCAGGAATACAATAACAACACTCTACGGAACCAGCATTTAAAACTGCTCTGCCCAATGTTGGGCAGAGCGTTTTTTGTTTTTCTTATGCAGGGGTCAGCGTTTGGCTTCTTCCTTGTCCTCTTTTTTGCGCTTGGCGAGGATGACCCATAGCAGGATTGCCGCAACGCCGACGCCGATAACGATCCAGAGCCAGACCGGAGCGCCGGTGGAGGCGACAACGGGAACGACTTCCGTTTCGGTCTCACCGCAGTTCTGGCAGGTAAGCACCTTTTCGCCGGTCTCCTTCTTCGTCGGCTCCTTGGTCACAATCCCCTCATCCCAGTCGTGGCCGAGCGCCGGAACGGTTTCGGTCTTGGTTTCCGTGCAGCCGCTGTTCATGCAGGAGATCGTCTTTACACCTTCTTCGGTGCAAGTCGGTTCGGTTGTGATCTTTCCGTTGTCCCACTTGTGACCAAGCGCCTTGACCATCTCGGTTTTGGTCTCTTTGCAGCCGCTGTTCGTGCACTTGACCGTCTTGACGCCGTCCTTCGTGCAAGTCGGCTGCGTCGTCACAGTACCGTTGTCCCACTTGTGGCCCGTTGCGGGGATCGGCGTGGTGGTCGCCGCGCCGCAGCCGCGGGTGCAAGTCACGCTCTGAACGCCCGGCTGCGTGCAGGTCGGCTCCTTGGTGACCTTGGCATTGCCCCAGGCATGGCCGAGTGCCGGCGTGTTGACGGTATCCTCCGCGCCACAGCCCTCACGCTGGCAAACGACCTTCTTCGAGCCGCCCGCCGTGCAGGTCGCCGCCTTGACGACCTCCGCGTCCTTCCAGCTGTGGCCGAGCGCCTTTACGGCCTCGGTCTTAGTCTCCTTGCAGCCGGAGTTCGTGCACGAAATCGTCTTCACGCCGTCTTTCGTGCAGGTCGGCTCGGTCGTGATCTTGCCGCTGTCCCACTTGTGACCCGTCGCGGCAATCTCTTCGGTCTTCGTCGCGGTGCAGCCGGAGTTTGTGCACTTAAATGTCTTGACGCCCTTCGCCGTGCAGGTCGGAGCCGTCGTCACTGTGCCGTTGTCCCACTTGTGACCCGTCGCGGCAATCTCTTCGGTCTTCGTCGCGGTGCAGCCGGAGTTTGTGCACTTAAATGTCTTGACGCCCTTCGCCGTGCAGGTCGGAGCCGTCGTCACTGTGCCGTTGTCCCACTTGTGGCCCGTCGGCGCAATATCCTTCGTTTCCTTATACGTGCAGCCCGTGCGGCGGCATGCCGTGGTCTGCTCGCCCTTTTCGGTGCAGGTTGGGGCCTTCGTCACCGTCGCCGCGCCCATGTCATGGCCGAGCGCCTTCACGGTTTCTGTTTTGGTCTCTTTGCAGCCGGAGTTCGTGCACGAAATCGTCTTCACGCCGTCTTTCGTGCAGGTCGGCTCGGTCGTGATCTTGCCGCTGTCCCACTTGTGACCCGTCGCGGCAATCTCTTCGGTCTTCGTCGCGGTGCAGCCGGAGTTTGTGCACTTAAATGTCTTGACGCCCTTCGCCGTGCAGGTCGGAGCCGTCGTCACTGTGCCGTTGTCCCACTTGTGGCCCGTCGCCGGGATGGTCTCGGTTTTAGTTTCGGTGCAGCCGGTCACGGTGCACTTGTACACCGTGGAGCCGTCTTTCTCACAGGTCGCTGGAGTGGTCGTGCCGGCGTCCCAGACATGGTCGTGGGCAGAAACCGGCACCGTGATCGTTCCGTTGCCGCCCGAAAAAGCAATCTCATCCAGATCGTAGTTTGCACTTCCCGTCATCGAAACGCTGATTTTCAGAGAATCACCGGGCTTTGCATCCTTGGATACTTCAAAAACGAGCGTTGCAAGTCTTCCGGTAACGGTTGAGTCCGCGCTTGCTCCGGAGTCCTCCCAACCCATACCATACGGATTTGTCGCTAGCGTTCCGCTGGCCTGATAACTCGGAAGGAGTCCCGCGTTGGACGCGGAAACAAGCGTCAGGTTACTGTCATATGCAACGGCCACCGAAAGGGCAATAATTCCCGGATTGCTGTCGAGATTTACATATACCGTTACCCGCTCGCCGGGGCTGGCCTGACCCGAAGAAATAGAGATGCTCCCGCCTGCCGCATATGCATTCACCGTCGCAAAGGAGCACAGCATCGCGACGAGCAGAAGAATTGACAACGCTTTTTCCGTCTTGCAGTACTTTTCATGGTCTCATCCTCTCTTTTTTACTTCAAAACGATGTTCCAGCCGCCAAGCAAATAGCGGCGAATCAGAATGGAATCCTTCACGGTGATCTTTCCGTCCTTGTCAACGTCGGCAGCATCCTCGTTGATCGTGATATTCCAGCCTCCGAGCAGATATCGGCGAATAAGGATCGAATCCTTCGTCGTCACCTTGCCATCACCGTCCACGTCGCCAGGGATATAATTTGCAACGGTCACGCAACCGTCAACCGTTCGGAAAGATACGCTGTCCAGATCCACATTGCATGTGTTATCAAAATCGCAGGAAATGCGCACGGGCAGTTCGCTAGGCTCACAATCCTCCGCAACCAGAAACTCCAGTGTTGCGATAACGCCGTTTTCCGTATTATTCACACTTGCGTCTCCATCAGACCATGAGATCTTGTACGGATTGGATGCCAATTCCTTGTCAAACATATAGTCGTTCAGAAGACCGCTATCCGTTGCGGATACAAGCGAGAGCTTGTCGCTGTACGATATTTCGAGCATCGCCGCAACAATGCCGGGATTGTTTAGGATCGATACCGTGACCTTGACCGTCTTGCCGGGGAATGCCCTTTCACTGGAAACAACGAACTGCGGCTCGTCCGGATCAGGCTCCAGCTCCGCCGTCTGGATGGTCACGGTCTTTTCGGCGTAGACGCCGGAATCGTCAACCGCTTCGGCGCGGATCGTTACCGTGCCGGGGGTGCTGCCCGCAGTGAGCACACCGTCGTAGCTGATGCTCGCAAGCTCATCACCGGAGACGATCGTCCAGAACGCCCACGAGATCCACGCGTCATCCGGCGTGATGCTGGCGGTGTATTCCGCTTCGCCGCCGGGCAGGATCGTGTCCGCGCCGGTGATCTCGATGCTCTTGATAAGCACTCCCTCGGTGCCATGCGGGATACTGTCGGGCGTCAGCGTGCCTTCGCTGAACACATCCACGCGATTGCCGGTAAACTTTCCCTCAACGTTCAGCGTTCCTCTGACATGGATTGAGCCGAGATTCGTAAGTGTTTTGGATGCGGGAACGGTAAGAGTCACGTCGGAGTATATGAACATCGCCGTGTTCTCCGGCACGGTGATTGACCGGTCGAGCGTGATATCTCCCGTCACGTTCACGGTATTCGCACCCGACTTGAGCGCCTCTTCCAGCTCGGCCGAGTTCGCGGCGTCTGCGAACAGGGAGAAATAGCCGCTGTCCGTGTTCAGTTCGCCGGTGCATTCCCAGTTTTTGACACCAATCTGCGAATCGCCGTTCTCGGCGACGGTGAATCTTCCCGCGACCGATACCTTCGAGGTCTGGTCAGCATAAACCCAGCCTTCGTTTACAAACTCCGCTCCGGCTTCAATGATGAGCCGGGCATTATCATAAAGGCAAATGCTGCCTTTGTTCGTGAGTGTCTTTCCCGCCGGAACGGTCAGAACGGCATCGTCCGACATAAAGATGCCGCCGTTTTTCGGGATCGTCAGATCGGCAGAGAGCGTGAGTTCCGTCGTTTCGGAGATATCCGAGATCTGCGCCGAAACATACTGCACATTCCCTGCCTCGGCAAAGAGTTTGCGGATGTCCTCTTCCTTGCCGGACCAGCATTCCAGCGACACGAGCATCAAATCGACGCCAGTCAGGTCGGTTTTATAATCGCTCTCGGTGATCTCAAAATTGAGCGCGCCGTACTCGCCGGGGGTATAAGTACCACGGTTGTGGAAGCTGCCGCCGCCGAACACGATGAAGCCCCCGTTATTTTCCAGCGTTCCGCCGTTATCGACCGTGATGCTGCCGCCCATAAAGGAGTTGAGCGTGCCGTTGTTCACGATCTTGCCGCCCGACTGGACGACGGTGTCCGAGCGCGAGCCGAGGAAGCCCTCCGACTCTACCGTGAGCGTGACGCCGTTCGGAATGGTCAGCGTACCTTGATCCACATAGAGGTTGAAACCATTCGGAACGACAAGGTCCGCAGAGAGCGTGCAGTCGCCGGGGGTATCGAACTGGCTCTCGCCGTTGGCGATGGCCGCGCGCAGCTGCTCCTCGATGGACGGCGCTTTCTTTTCCCAAACGGCATAGAACGTCGCCGCGGCGTTGGCCGTGTAGGTGCCGCCCGGCTGGTACTGGGCGCTCGAAGCCGTTTTGCTCGTCGCCCAGCCGAGGAAGGTGTAGCCGTCGCGGGTCGGTCTCGTACCGCTGAGCGTCAGAGCGACGTCCTGCGTTTTCGTCTGCGCAGCCGGTGCGCCGCTGCCGCCGTTCGCGTCGTAGCTCACGGTGTAGGTCATAGGCAGTGCCGCGATGCTCTCGGTCTTCGTCTGCTTGCACACGGTGCAGGTATAGGTCTTGACGCCTGCCTTGCCGGGCGTTGCCGGTGTTGTCACGGTCCCGGCGTCCCAGGCGTGATTACCAGTCGCAGCGACCGATTCGGTCTTCGTCGCCGTGCAGCCGGAGGTTGTGCATTTGTAGGTCTTGACACCGGCGGCGACGCAGGGCGGCTGCGTCGTGATGCTGCCGCTGTTCCATGTGTGCTTGCCCGTTGCGGCAACAGTCTCTGTCTTCGTCGCGGTGCAGCCGGAATTGGTGCACTTGTAGGTCTTAACTCCAGTCGCGGAGCAGGTCGGCTGTTTTGTTACGCTTCCGCTGTTCCAGGTATGATTGCCCGTTGCGGCAATCGTTTTGGTCTCTGTATGTGTACAGCCGGGATTGGTGCAGGTGAACGTCTTTACACCGGTCGCGGAACAGGTCGGCTGCTTCGTCACAGTGCCGCTGTCCAGATTGTGGTTATTGCACGCGCCGGTGGAAAAGCTCCGGATCTCCGTCTTTACGTCCGCGCCGCTTGTCGGCTTTATCACGATCCGGTAATAGTATGTCGTGTTGTAACGGAGCGCCGGTTCCTCGGTGCCGAACTGTACGCTGCACGGGACAGGGTTGTTGCTTGCCAGAACCGTATCGGTAAAGTCCTCCGAGTGGGGCTTAGTCGACATCGACTCGTCGGTACCGTATTCCAGCGTCCACGATAGGGGTTTGTTGCTGCTCACCCATCCGACGGAGAAGCTGATTTTGGGTTTTATCCCCACCGCATCTTTTCCGGAACTGGGAGAAATGTTGTATATCGTCGGGGATGTCTGGATTGTGATACTGCCCGACCAGACAAAGTAGCCGTCGCTTGTCTGATACCATGTATTTCCAGCGTGATTCACGATCTTTTTGACAAGGGTGATCGTTCCGGAATAGGTCTTTTTTATTTCGACGGTATCGCTCATCGATGTCGGCAGATAATATCCGCTTGCCGTGCTGTTCTTCGGCTTCGCAGTACCGCTAAAGGACTCTACGCTTTGGGCGTAATATGTCAGGTAGTCAATGACAGACATATCGGCTTTCATCGCTGGCTTTGCATCTGAAAAAGTATACTTTGCCGTGTATTCATTCAGCGGGCGCCAGATGTTAACCACATAGCCACTATATCCGCTGCAAATAGATTCGTAGGGCCAGAATCTCTCCAAAATTGCGTCGCTCTCGGTTTGAGAATGGTAGTAACTATTGCAATCTATTACCCATATTCCTCTTTTCCCGTTCACCGTATCTCTTTTCACAAAAAACACAGGATGATTAGCTTTTGTATTGTTCAGCTCATCGCCAATACGCGCTTTTGCAAAAAAGAGATCGAGTTCATCACAGTTAGCCGTTGAGTAGGTAGGTATTGTCAGCGACGCCACCTTACTTTCGCATGCGCCTGTAACGAAGGATTTGCCCCATATAAAGGCAAAAGCAAAATAGTAAAAGCCCTGGCACTGATTTCCATAGGGTGATGCAGCGTTTTTTCGCAGTGACTCCGTAATATATCCGTTTTGGTACATTGCATTTGCAACTGCAGTATTTGAATCGTATTTGCAAGAGCCATCGGAATGTAAATACTGGTGACAAGTATTGGTGCCTGTTGTTGTAAAAAATCTTTTTCCATCAGTTAGCCCGCCGACATCTCGAGAATATCTCTCAAAAAGGTCAAGGAGCTCGTTCAGCGCACCTCTCACAGTTGTCGAAGTTGCTCCTGAAACCGCCGTTGCCGCCAACAGCGCCGGCGTGTTCTCCTCCGCCGTCTGCTCCTCGCTCTCCGGCTCATTCTCCGCCGCCGGAGTCTTCTCCACGAGCGTGAACACCGCCGTACCGGCGGCATCAGATGCAGTGACCGTGCAGGCGTAGAGTTTCTCCACGCCGATCTCCTCCGCCGCGGCGGTGAGCGTCAAAACAGCGCCGGTCTCCTCCGGCAGCTCAACATAGGTGTCCTGCTCCGCATCAAAACGCGCCCAGACATATGAAAGGACGCTCTCGTCGGTAAAGTCCGGCTGCGGGGCGAGCGTGACCGTCTCCCCTGCCGCAGTTTCCACGCGGTAGTGGTACGCAAGCGTTTCGTCCCGGCTGTCCGCGCCGAGGAAGGCGATAAGGCCCGCTTCTGCCGTCTCGTCTTCCGGGTTTTCTTCCGCTTTTTCTTCTGGTGTTTCTCCGGAGTTTTCTTCTGGATCAGACTGCGCTCCTTCCGCGATTTGTGTCACTTCCTCCGCCGAAGGATCACCGGCCGCGTCTCCATCCGCCAGCGCGGAAACGGGAAACAGCATGAAAACCATCAGCAGTGCAAGAAAGAGCGACAACATCTTTTTCAATTTTCACGACCTCCCACTTTTCGGCATCCGCCGTATTCTTTCCTGGTACAAGGTCATTAAACCACAACGATCTTTGATTGTCAATTTTAATTAACCAAAATGATAATGCAATATCATTTTGGTTATTTTACCATACGTCATATTACTCCACGACAGGAGCCGGGAGGTACAGTCATGATTTACGAAAGAATAAAAAAGCTCCGCGAGAAGCAGGGCTATACTCAGACGGAGCTTGCCAAAATGCTTGGGGTGACGCGCTCGTGCGTGAACGCCTGGGAAATGGGCATTTCCGTTCCCTCCACGCAGTCGCTGGTGCAGCTGGCGCAGATTTTTGATATATCCACCGATTATCTGCTCGGTCTGGACGTGGCTTTCGCCATCCGCACCGACGGGCTTTCTGACAACGACATACAGCTCGTACATTCGATCGTTCAGCGGCTGAAAAACGGCGACGTGCAGGCCGGCTGACAGCTGGCAGTGAATAAAGCATCCTCCGGCTTCTCTCTGGGTTGAAGCCGGAGGATGCTGTTTTATGGCCGCCCCTTCTACATTATTATATTATATTTAACATTGCCCTCCGCATCGGCCAGCGGCGCGTTCAGCGTTGAGTTTCCCGCGAAAATATGCTACAATGCTTCTGTTCCCCGCGGGAAACAGAAGCATTCTTTATCGGAAAGGATGAGTGCCTATGCCGACACAGGTGACCAACTACCAATGCCCGTCCTGCACCGGGCCGCTGCACTATTCCGGCGCGTCCGGGAAACTGGAATGCGATTACTGCGGCAGCTCATACACCGTTGCAGAGATCGAGGCGCTGTATAAGGAAAAGGAAGCAAAGGCCGCCGAGGCGTTTGAAACGGCGGATACCGCCGCGCAGAGCGGCGACGACAGCAGCGCGTGGGACACCGCCTCCATGAGCTCCGACTGGGGCGCGGACGCCGCCGGGATGAAGACCTATTCCTGTCCTTCCTGCGGTGCGGAGCTCATCTGCGATGCGAACACCGCCGCGACCGCCTGCCCGTACTGCGGCAACCCAACCGTCGTGCCGGGGCAGTTTGCCGGGGCGCTGAGGCCGGACTATGTTCTGCCCTTCAAGCTCAGCCGCGAGGACGCGATCAATGCGCTCCGGCGGCACTATAAAAACAAGCCCTTCCTGCCGAGAGCGTTTTCCGCCCAGAACCAGATCGAGAAGATCCAGGGCGTTTATGTCCCCTTCTGGATGTTCGACGGTGAGGCAGAGGGCCATGCGCGCTACGACGCGACGCGCTCGCGCGTTTTCCGCACCGGCGATTGGGAGGTCACGAAGACCGACCATTTCGAGATCTGCCGCGACGGTTCGATGCCCTTTGAAAAGGTGCCGGTGGACGCTTCGAGCCGGATGCCGGACGCGCATATGGATTCCATTGAGCCCTACGACTATGCCGACCTCAAGCCGTTTTCCTCGGCGTATCTCCCCGGCTTTCTCGCGGATAAGTACGATGTTCCGGTCGCCGACTGCGAAAGCCGTGCCGACGAGCGCTGCCGGAAAACGGTGCTGGACGCGCTCGGGCGCACCGTAAGCGGGTACGACACGTGTATTCCCCGCGCGCAGGACGTCCGGCTGCACCGCGGCAAGGTGCATTATGCGCTGCTGCCGGTGTGGATGCTCTCGACGCGCTGGAACGGCAAGAGCTTCCTCTTTGCCATGAACGGGCAGACCGGCAAAATGGTCGGCGATCTGCCGACGGACGCCGGAAAATACTGGCGGACATTCGCTGCTATTGCCGCGCCGGTCGCGTTTCTCGGAACGGCGCTCAGCTTTCTGCTGCGATAAGGAGGGGAAAATATGAAACGGAAAATTTGCTCTTTCCTTCTCGCCTTCCTTCTCCTGCTCGCTCTCACCCCCGCCGCGCTCGCGGACGGCGCGCAGCTCTCTTACATAACGGACGACGCCGGTATCCTCACCGCGAGCGAGACCGCCTCGCTCGAAAAGGCCGCGCAGCACATCGCGCAGCGCTACGGCGTCGGCATTTATCTTGTTACCGTGAACGATGCCTGCCGCATCGACAGCCGCGGCACATATGAAGCGGCGTATACCTACTATCACCGCAACTCGCTCGGCGCCGGCGCGGAGCGGAACGGCGCGATCCTCCTTTTAAGCATGAACGACCGCGCCTTCGCCCATTTCTATTACGGCGAAAAGAGCGAATACGCCTTCAACAGCTACGCCCAGGAGCAGATCGAGGATACGTTCCTCGACAACTTCCGCGAAAACGACTGGTACGGCGGCTTTTCGGACTACCTTTCCGCGTGCGGGGAGTACCTTGCGCTCGCGGCGGAGGGACATCCCGTGCGCCGCAGCCCGGTACCGGCGATCGTCATTTCGTGCGCTGCGGGAGTACTCATCGCATTTCTCGCATGCTCCATTCTCAAGCGGAAGATGAAAAGCGTGTATGTGCAGGCGCGGGCGGACGGCTACGTTTCCGGCAAGCTCCGTCTCGCACGGCAGACCGACCGCTTTACCCACCGCACCGAAACGCGCCGCCGCATCGAACCGCCCAAGTCCTCCGGCGGAGGCGGCGGCAGCGTTGGCCG
>OGYN01000779.1_pt1 | contig 27859 bp, 26 predicted proteins | sample 1576551 | NCBI WGS metagenome assembly OGYN01 (sample SAMEA3541589, study PRJEB24748) | human gut metagenome | biome: human gut; feature: human-associated habitat; material: faeces | place: China | collected 2012 | reverse complement strand
ATTCCGGCTTATGCAGAATCTGCTTGGCCTCCTGCGTCAGCAGCTGCCAAATACCGTTAAAGCTGCCGTTGGCCACAGCCTTCTGCAGTGCGTCCACCAAAATCTCCGGAATACGCAGGCTGGCAATATACTTAGGCAGCTCCGAAAGCAAAAGCTGTTCTACCTGCCTTGTATTGAGCGAGCGCAGCGCATGCTGCGCCAACGGACGTACCGTCTGCCACAGGCGCTCCACATTCTGCTGCTGCGCAAAATGTACCAACAGCAGCTTGGCAAAATTTTCCCTGCCGACAGCCTGCATAACATTTTCCGCCGTCAGCAGGTCATTGCTCACGAAATCCGCCAAACCTGTTGTCAGGCGCTCATAATTATTGCGCAGTACATCGGTGCCGGGCGCATTGATACCGAGCGGACGCTTAAACAGTGCCGTCACACTCCACCAATCTGCCAAGCCGCCAATCGTCGCAGCCAATGCCGTATGATGTATAAAATCAGCCGCCAAACTGCCCTGCGCCCAAGGCCAGGCGCAGACAGCGGCAGCTGCTGCACCGGCCAGCAGGCAGTGCGCCTGTGTTTTTACTGTAGCCATAATTATTCTCCTATCAACAAACGCTTTATATATAAATTTTTTTCCTGCTATTTTTAATTATAGCACAAAGCAGATTACAGAGTAAGTAAAGCTATCCAACACCTTTAAACCACATAAAAAATAGCCGGTGCAAGGAACTCTCACTCACCTTGCACCGGCTATTTAAAATTCTCTCTCTCCTCGTAAAGCAGAAGTGCTTAACCTTTTTGTTTTAACAACTTTACAATTTGCAGAACTTCTTCCAAGCTGATATCTTTATCTTTGGCATCAGCCTGTTCATCTAAATCAACAAAGAAACTGCTCATGTTGCACTCTAATAAGCTATGCAGCTTAAGCAGATTGGGCAGAGTTACAGGAACACGGCCACACTCTATATTACACAGGTGTGTCTGGGAAATCCCCATCTCCTTTGCCAACCCTGTTTGTGTCAGATTTTTTGCGGTACGCAGCAAACGGATTCTGCGACCAATAAGTTTAATTTCCTCTTGCAATTTCCTAGCACCGCCTTTCGGTTTACTTGCAACAAATTTTTTTAAACTAATAAAGCACTTATTTAAAGTTTACCACGTTTTTCAGATTTCGCAAGAGTTTTTTCATATATTTTATTTACTTTCCTCTATATTTTAGTTATGAAGCTATTAAATTTCTAGTGAAATGCTAAAATTATTTTTTATGGTACTCTCGTTTACCTATTGTAAACTTATGTCTACCCCCCCAAGAATTTTAGGCTATCAGCCAAGCAGCAACCGGTCACTTGCCATCTCGGAGCCGCTTGCCTTTTCAAACATATCCAACAAATCGGCTATCTGCAAATGCTGCTTTTCTTCTCCCTTAACGTCGATAATTACTCTGCCGTTATGCAACATAATCAGTCGGTTGCCGTAACGCAAAGCATCGCGCATATTATGGGTAATCATCAGCGTTGTCAGCTGATCACGGGTTACAATTTTTTCCGTAAGCGTCAACACTTTCGCCGCAGTTTTGGGGTCCAGCGCTGCCGTATGCTCGTCCAAAAGCAGCAGCTTCGGTTTTTTCAGCGTTGCCATCAGCAAGGTAAGTGCCTGACGCTGACCACCGCTCAAAAGACCGACCTTAGCAGTCATTCTGTCCTCCAGACCTAAATCAAGCTCCTTCAGCAGCTCATAAAAACGGTCATGCTGATCGCTGGAAAGACTCCAGCCCAAGCCGGGAGTTTCTCCGCGGCGGGCCGCCAGAGAAAGATTTTCTTCTATCATCATACCGGCAGCAGTACCAAGCATCGGATCCTGGAATACACGGCCGATATATTTGGCACGCTTATGCTCCGGCTCTTTGGTAATATCCTCACCGTCAATAATAATCTTGCCCTTATCTATCGGGAATACACCGGCAATCGCATTCAGCGTAGTAGATTTGCCGGCACCGTTACCACCGATAACTGTAGCAAAATCACCGGGCTCCAGATGCAGAGATAAATCCTGCAGAGCCTTCTTTTCATTGATAGTTCCCGGGAAAAATGTTTTGGAAACGTGTTCTACATGCAGCATTTAACGCACCGCCTTTCTGGCACCGAATTTACTTTTAATCAGCGGCATGGACAAAGCAATTGCCACCAGCACTGAGGTAAAGAGCTTCAGATCGTTTGGCGGCATACCCATAGCCAGTACAACTGCAATTACAATACGATAAACAATGGAGCCTAAAACTACGGAAATCAAGCAGTTTTTAAAGCTGCGTGTACCGAAAAGCACCTCGCCGATAATAACGGATGCCAGACCGATAACGATTGTGCCGGTACCCATACCGACATCGGAAAAGCCGTTGGACTGTGCAACCAGAGCACCGGAAACAGCAACCAGAGCGTTACTTATGAGCAAGCCAAGGATAATCGTTACATCGGTATCTACGCCCTGAGCACGGATCATCTGCTGGTTGAAGCCGGTAGCACGAATAGCAGCGCCAATCTGCGTACCAAAGAACCAGTACATGAAGCAGCCCACCAGAACAGTTACAGCCAGACCAACAACAAGCGTCGTCTGCGCCATTGACAGGTCCATCATAGACTTGGCAATTTTAAAGGTAGTATCCACACCAAGCAGGGATAAGTTAGCCTTACCCATAATGCGCAGGTTAACGGAATACAAAGCAATCATTGTCAAAATGCCGGCCAACAGAGCAGGTATTTTCATTTTAGTATGCAAAATGCCGGTTATAATACCTGCCAGCATACCGGCAACGCAGGCACCCAAAAGTGCGGCCAGAGGACCGAAGCCTGCAACCATCATGGAAGCAGCTGTTGCCGCGCCCAGCGGAAAGCTGCCTTCTACCGTCAAATCAGCAATATCCAGCACTCGGAATGTTACATATACACCAAGAGCCATCAACGCCCACAGCAAGCCCTGTGCCACTGTAGGTATCAACAAACTAATCATTTCCCAATTCCTCCCAATCTTCTTAGCGAAAAAAGAGCCTGCTTTTTTAACGGCAGGCTCCAAATTTTAATTATTTAATAACATCTGCACCCTTAAGCAAATCTTCAGGAACCTTCAAACCAATCTTAGCTGCTTCCTTAAGATTGATGGTAGGCTTAAATTCTTTTTGTGCCTGAATAGCCATATCAGCCGGTTTTGCTTTACCGCTCAGAATATCAGCAGCCATCACACCGGTTTGGAAGCCGAGCTGGTAATAATCAACACCCAATGTTGCCAGACCACCGGCTCTTACCATGCCGCCTTCACCGCAAATAACCGGCATTTTTGCTTCCTCGGTTACACTAATCAGAGTAGGAATAGCGGAAGCCAATACATTGTCGGTAGGCACATATACTGCCTGTACATCACCTGCCAGGCTACGGGCAGCCTGTTGGATATCATTAACAGTAGAAACAGTAGCTTCCTTTACGGTAATTCCCTTAGCAGCTGCAGCCTTCTTCAGCAACTCAACCTGCAGTTGGGAGTTAACCTCACTGGAGCAATAAATTGTGCCGATGGTTTTAGCATTCGGAACCAGCTTCAGCAGCAAATCCAGCTGCTCGGAAACAGGGTTCATATCAGTTGTACCGGTTACATTAGTGCCCGGTTTAGCATTATCCTTAACCAGCTTAGCGGTTTTGTAGTCAGTTACCGCAGTAGCAACGATAGGAATATTACTGGTAACATTTGCTACCGTCTGTGCCGCAGGAGTTGCAATAGCACAAATCAAATCAACCTTATTGTTTACAAAGCGATGAGCAATGTTCTGCAGATTAGACTGGTCAGCCTGAGCATTTTGTTTGTCAAAAGTAATGTTCTGACCTTCCTTATAACCCTTAGATGCCAGACCGTCAATAAAACCCTTGTTAGCTGCATCAAGCGCCTCATGCTCAACCAGCTGTACAATGCCTACATTAACTTTTTCAGCCTTTGCACCTGCTTCCTTTTTGTCACCGCCGCAGCCTAATGCCCCCAAGGCGAGGGTCAGCATCAGACCGGCTGCCAATGCTTTAATTTTGTTGCTTTTGAGAGAAATCATTTTCTACCATCCTTCCATGCTACAAATTTCGTATAAATGTAGTTAAGGTTATTTTATGCTTTTATACTTTATTTGTAAAGTTTTTTGAAAAAATTTCCTCATTTCTGTTTTCAATGTATATTTACTGTATAAAAAGTTACATGTTCTGCTGTGAAAAGTAAAACTGCCCCACACCTATAGTGTGAGGCAGTCAATCCTCAATGAAATTATTTCAGCAAAGCCTTAGCCTGCTCTTCGCTGACAATAAGATGCGTAAAAAGACCTGTTGCCAAAGCACCCACCAACGCCTTATTACCGGCATTCAAGCCAATGCCTATCAGCTTCTTGCAACGGCGCAGCTGCGCCAGCGGAATATGCAAACAGTAATCATTATTACCGCTGATGAATTCACCGCGCTGATTATAATAATATGACAAAAAGCTTCCTACGGCCTTTTGCTGTTCCAACGCATTACCGAAACGGGTTGCCGTTGCTTCATCGGGCACGGCAGGATAATCGCAAACTGAAACAACAGCAGCATCCAGACTTTGCCATTGCTGTAGAAGCTGCTGATAGACAGAACGGCTTTCCAACTCGGCGCGTTCCTCCTCGGAATCAGGAAAAGCACTGCAGCCAAGCATATAACAGCTTCTGCCACAGGCGCTTGCCCATATTTTCACCAGCTCATCCGGATGATAACCCTTATTAGGAAAATTCGCCGTACCGATCAGCGGATATACCATACCGTCCTGCGTATAACTGCTGCAGTCCGCAGCCTTCAGCACAACCTCGCCCAAGGCATAACCCCAGCCCAGAGCCAAGCTCTTGTCAGCCGTTGTTTCAGCCATAAGATAATGCATAGCCTGCGTCAATGCGTCCTGTTCATCTGTAAGCACACAGCCACCGGCCAAGGCATATTTAGATTGCAGACGCTGCAGCAAATCCGCCTTTCCCTCATCTCCGGCACGGATTTCGATATGCACAATTCCCAGCTCACGCGCTCTTGCCAGCATCTTGCTGACAGATGGACGTGACACATTAAGGCGTTGCGCAATTTGCGCCTGCGTCAGATTGCTTTCATAATATAAACGGGCAGCAGCTACAAGCTGTGCCCGTTCATGAACCGATAGCATTTATTTAACTTCTTCCATTAATTCGAACAGGATACCATCCTTCATGATGAAAGCAATGCGGGTATGCTCATCAGCCATCCAGGGCTCAACAATAACCTTATTTTCTGCCAGCTGCTTATCAAGGTCATCAACCTTATAAGCTACATGCACTAAGGTCTGCAGCTCTTCCGGCAACGGAGTATCTTTTTCGAAACGCAGGTATTCAATATGAAATTCATTGGTATCAGGAGTAATGAGATGCGTTTTTATGCCTTCTGCATAAATCTCGCCTTCTCTTGCAACAGTCGTCGGTACGCCGACATGCATAAATTCTTTCATTTAATCCACATCCTTCTGCCATAACTCATAAGCATGGTAAGCTGCTTCCGGCGTTGCGTTTTCGTGTACAACCATACGGATTGCACGCAGCATAGCCTTCGGTGCGGCAGCCTGCAAAACGTTGCGTCCCATATCAACACCGGCTGCGCCTTCGTTTACGGCACGATAAGCCATTTCCAGTGCGTCGCGCTCAGGAATCTTCTTGCCGCCGGCAATTACGATAGGTACGGGGCATGCAGCAGTAACCTGTTCGAAGTTATCACAATAATATGTTTTGATAATATGTGCGCCGGTTTCGGCCAGCAGACGTGTAGCCAGGGAGAAATAACGCGTAGTACGCTCCATCTCCTTGCCAACTGCTACAACACCGAGAACAGGAATTGCAAAACGTTCGCCCATATTTACATAATAAGACAAATTGCGCAGGGAGTCAAGCTCACCTGCAGAGCCTACAAAGCATTGAACTGCCATGCAGGAAGCATTCATGCGGATAACATCTTCTATTTCAACGCCGACATTACCAAAGCTCATATCGTCCTTGAGTACGCTAGTGTCAGCAGTACAGCGCAGAGCAACAGCCTTGTGATGGTTAGCGGGAATGCAGGTACGCAAAGCACCTCTTGTTGCCATCAGGCAATCCGCATATTGCATCAGCGGCGGAATTGTCAGATCAAGACGTTCCAAACCTGCGGTAGAGCCCATGATATAGCCATGGTCAAAGGCCAGCATAATAGTGCGGCCGTCATCAGCAAAAATCTGTCCCAGACGAGATTGCATGCCCCAGCCTGCGGATGCGTGACCCTTTACCGGGAACGGACGCTCCGGCGGAGCAATGCCGATGCCATAATCTTTTGCCAGTACATTACCTTCTTTATCTGCCATATTCAGTCACCTGCTTAATTTCTATAGTACGGAGTGCGGCACGGAGCATTCCAGTAGCCAAGCAGCTCGTCATCCATACGCGCAATGAACATCTGGAAGCCTGCGGTTTCCTGTACGGTAAGGATTTCGCCTACAGCACTTGCCACAACCTCAATACCTTTTTCTGCCAACAGCTTATGGCAGGCACGGAAAACAATCAGCTGTTCCATCAGAGTAGTAGCACCGCTGCCGTTGATAACGACCATCAGCTTTTCGCCTGCTTTTACGTCCAGATCCTTTAGCAGAGCGTCCATCATAATTGCAGCTGTTTCGTCAGCAGATTTCATCGGCTGAGTACCGCCACCGCCTTCACCATGCTGGCCCATGCCGATTTCCATAGTGCCTTCGGCAATATGAGCGATTTCCATACCGGTTGCGGGATGAGTAGCACCTTTAGTAGCAACAGCAATAGTTGCCATGTTATCAGCAAATTTCTGTGCAATAGCAGCAACCTCTTCCAAGGATTTGCCTGCAGCAGCTGCAGCACCGGCAATCTTGTACAGAGGAACGCAGCCAACCAGACCACGGCGGTCGTCAGCGTTTTCGCGCGGAGCATTGGCAACGTCTTCCTGAGTTACAACCTTAACAACATTAATGCCCAGTTTTTTCACCTGTTTCATGGTCAGGTTGCCGGTCAGCATATCACCTGCATGGTTGAGTACAACGAAAAGTACGCCACGACCTTTATCAGCCATCTTAATTGCTTCTACGCAAGCCTGAGGACCGGGTGCAGCAAAAATATTACCTGCAACAGAAATATCAATCATACCTTCGCCGACAAAGCCGCTGATAGCAGGCTCATGGCCGGTTCCGCCCAAGGTTACGATAGTTACACGGTCTGCCTCTGCCAACTTCTTGTTTACAATGAGGTTTCCCTGCTCCAGAGTGATGATATCAGGATTAGATAACACAAGACCTTCCAATAATTCACTTGTCAGATTTTCCGGATTGTTAATGAATTTTTGCATAATGACGCCTCCGTTTTTATTTATTTTATTGTTTTTTAAGCTTGCGCTTTATCAGCAAATCAAATTGCCGCAGCCATTGCTGTCAGCAGAATAGAAATAGACGTTGCACCTGGGTCCTTAGTACCCAGGCTGCGTTCACCGACGTTTTTAGCACGGCCGAAGCGTGCTACCATGTCAGCAGTTTTTTCTGCGCCCTCGGCTGCTGCCTTGCCCATAGCAGCAAAGACAGCCTTCGCATCACCTTCGGCAGTCATACCTGCTTCAAGTGCAGGATACAGAGCATCAACCATCGTCTTATCACCGATTTTAGCTTTGGAAATATCCTCAAAATCCTCTTTAGCCTGAGCCAGCATAGCTTGAAGCTCTTCCAAAGAAACTTCCTTAGCATCCTCAGGTGCAGCATCGGCAAGTCCGCCAAAAACAGTGCCCCATAAAGGTCCTGCACTGCCGCCGTTGCTGTTCATAAAAGCCATGCTCAAATCATCAAGCAAATCTTTAATATTAGCACTATCATGCGCTTCTACCTTGTTTTTCATGGATTCTGCCATACGCGCAATAGTAACGCCATGGTCACCGTCACCGGCTACGCTGTCCAGCTCGCACAGCATTTTGCTTTTTTCTTCAAGCTCAACTGCTGCTGCCAAAAGCATTTTTTCCAACATTTCTAAAGTAAGCATAGTTCATCCGCTCCTTTCGTTATCCTCATTGTAGCATTTGTCAGAACATATGTAAACAATATTTCTGAAATTTATTTCTTTTTTACTTAAAAAAAATTCGTCGCACAAAGCACGACGAACTTAAAATTTTCAATATCTGGTTATCATTCACAATTACATCAGGCTGGAAGGATCAACCTGCTCGCCATAATGAATAACTTCAAAATGCAGATGCGGACCGGTGCTGTAGCCGGTGCTGCCGACATAACCGATAATCTCGCCTTTTTTCACATATTGTCCTGCACGGCAGACAACACGGCTCATATGACCATATGCTGTCTGATAGCCATAATCATGGTTTATACGTGCATAAATTCCATAACCGCCATACCAGCCTGCCTGCTGTACATAGCCTGCTGCACTGGCATAAACCGGCTCGCCATAATCAGTGGCAATATCAATACCAGGATGCCAGTCACGGCCATAACCGCCAAAGGGATTAGCGCGACCGCCGAAAGAAGATGAAATATAACCGCCACTGGTAGGCCATTGGCTCGGAGTAACCTCACGACGATAGTTCTCAGCTTCAATAGCGCTCAGCAAATTTTCCAAATCAACTTTTTTCGCATCGGCCTCAAGACCGATGTTCTTTTCCTGCTCCAGTACAATGTTTGCCGGATTAGCAGAGCCCAATACAGGACCGCCCTGACCTGCGTAATCGGAAGCATTGCTCTTAGGAGGAAGCTGTGCACCGCTTTTTTCCATCTGGCTGCGAACCTGATCTTCCAGCTTAGACAAAGCTGCCAGCTTCTTCTGGTTAGTTTCTGCCATCAGGCGTAATTGTCTGATAGTCTGCTCCTGCTCGGATTTAGTCTGCTTATAAGCAGCCAGCTCCTGCTTCTGCTGCTCGTTTTGCACAGCAAAATGAGCCAGTACACCGATAGTACAGGACACAAAAACAAGGAATGAAGCAACTGCTGTCATAGCATATTTCAAATGAGTCTTTTTTACATGGGTTTTAGCGATATTCTGACCGTCTGCCGGAATAAACCAGAAGGTGAAATGCTGATTGCGGCGCCATGTACTGCGCAGCGCATGATAGCGTGCTTTCATACGTCCTACAACCCTACGCTTTTTAGCCTGAATACGCTCAACAAGCTCCTGCTGCTTAGCCTGCACCTTATTTACAAAGCTCATAACCTGCAGACGCACACGACGATCGAACATAGCCAGTTGAATTTTTGCAACAGCTATGACTGCCTTCACCTGTGCAACAATCGCTGCTATTTTTTCTAAACATCCATTGTATAATAACTGCACTTTTTCTAAAAGCATAGCGTAAAATTCGCGTGCTTTCACTTCACAGTGATTATATAAGGACTGTACTGCTGCCAAAAGCTCGGCATACAACTGCTTAGCTTTTGTTCCGCAGTAATCATATATTGATTGCATTTTCTCATTACATCGCTCCAAGAAATTTTGACTCATCCTGATACTCCTTTTATTTTTAATATCTATTAAACTGCTGTGCTTTTATTTTTTACGAAGCTAATACAACGTCTATATTTTAATACTTTTCACGTATTTAGTCAAATTTTTGACTAAAATTCCACCCGGACTATCATTAAGCTTGCGAAATAAATTATGCACAATATATTTTTCTGAGCAGCTGCTGCCTCCCCGCAGATTCTCGGCTTTAACTTTACATAATGGCATCAAGCAGGAAATTAAATTATATAGCAATTTTTAAAGTATATCTGCTTTATACTGTATGAAACATTTCTGCTCATACGTTACTTTGCGGATTAATAATGCTTTTGCTTACTTGACAAACACCGCTCTCTTTTGTAAGATAGATATATAATATGGGGGTATAGCTCAGCTGGGAGAGCGCTTGAATGGCATTCAAGAGGTCAGCGGTTCGATCCCGCTTATCTCCACCAGAATTTACTAAGCCGTTGGTTTGACCAACGGCTTTTTTATTGCAGACTGACTGCTACTATGAGAATATAGCTTCACATAGATAATTACAAAAGCAAGTCGCTCTTTTAGTATTACCTTATCATATTTTCTCATTTTATAGTTGACATATTTTCTCGAGCATAGTATTATAATTATAGAAATTTCAAATTCATTATTACCGTTTGTAAGACAAGGAGGTATTTGTTATGGAAAATGTTAAAAATTCTATCAAAGCCGGCGGTGCCAGAGAGGGTGCAGGCCGTAAAAGAGAGCTCCCCGCTGGAGCAAGGGTAACATCCTTTAAGCTGACTGATACCGAGCGTATCGCGGTAAAGAATTTCATTGCCGAATTGCGCGGAGGCGAAAAATCCAAGGCTAAAATGCTTGAGGCTGAAAGAGAACAACAGACCGATGCTATCATCGAGGCTACCGTAAAACCTTTTGCCGAGGAGTTGTACAAAGTTATCAATCTTTACGGCGGACGTGGCAAAGGCTTCAGAAAAGGCGAAAGTGTAGCCAAAATCATCAGCGTAATGGCGTTCAAGGATGCTGTCCATAAATGGGAGAACGAAAACCCCAGAGATTAACTCGCACGACACAAAAACCCCACAGCTTTCGCCGTGGGGTTTTGCTGAAAAAAGGTGGTAAACGTTAAACAAAAAAACATTAAGGTGGAATGTTCACGGAAAATGTTATGACATCTACCAAAATCATTATATCATATTCAGCATATTTTTGCTAATATTTTTATTTTGTTTTTGATTATTCCATAAGAAGAAACTTCGGCACACAGTCCGGAGCAAGCGGATAACTTAGAATTGCTTTTCGGCAATTCATGTGTTATACTTTTCTCAAGATTAAGGCTCTGCTTGAGCAGTTCTAGCGGCAATCGTAGCCGTGTTGACTCTGCCCAAGCAGGGCCTTTTTTGCTGCTTGCGGTACTAGCTTTACACAAAAACAGCACCCATGCGAAACCCGCATGGGTGCTTGATTTTCCAATGGAGCTACTGACGGGATTTGAACCTGCGACCTACTGATTACGAATCACAAAAGCCCAAAAACATATAGAGTAAATGCTAATAATTAAGCAAATATCAACAACATTATAGCCTAAAACAAGCCATATAAAACACATAAAACGCTAAAAATTTATAAAATCTACACCAAATTATCACCATTTGAGGGATGAAGTAGCGGGAAATAAAGATAGTTAGAATGTGTTAGGTTATTGGCACCGTGCAACTATAATACAACGTCGCTCAAAGCCAATATCTGAGCGTATGATGGCGTACACCGATCCTAGAGCCCGTCGTAGTAGCGACGGCCAGCGAACTATATGCGGTAACACCAACTACGGATATTCCGCCTTGTCAGGTGCCGCCGGAGGCGGAATGCGACCGACATCCCCAAGCGGTGCAGCCAAAGCCACTAGCCGGCAGCCAAAATTATATTGCGTAGGGCAGCAGCTTGGAGCTGCTGCAAATTTTTACAGGCAGTCCACCCAATAAGGGGATTGCCGAAAAAATTTCTCCATTTCAATAAATACGTTGTAGTCAAAGTCTTTAAACGACAGCCAAAACAACATTGCGTAGGGCAGTAGCTTTAGCTACTGCCAATTTTTACATGGTACTGCCTCAACAAGGCAGTACCTGCAAAAATTACTCCTTTTATTCAAATTCTTTGGTAATATCGAACAATACAGCAGCGTTGCTTTTTTGCTCCAATAGCTTATGCAGGGATTGGATGTATAGATTATGCTGTTTAAGAGCTTGTTGAGCAGTTTTTGCTTGCTTAATCATCTTATAGTATCGAGTAAATTGGTCTAAAATTGTTGATCTATTCTCACCTAAAAGTTGTTCTTGTGTCTTAATTGCTTCTAACGATGTAGATAGATAATTGTGTAGTAAAAAGATGATGTTAGTCATTACAGGAAAAGAATATGTTGCTTTGCGCAAATTCGCATCCAAATACTCATTCGGTATCCACTTCAGATGAGTAAATATAATAATGATGGATTAAATGGATTGGGAATACTAAGCAGTTCTTCTGCTAGTGTAAGAAATTCGTCATTGTATGGTGAAGAACTATATCCCATAAGCCAATCAACGGATATACCAAACGAAAAGCAGAAAAGTTCTAAAACCTCTAATGATAGCTTTTGTTTCCCGGTTTCCAAAAAAGTTATATTACTACCGCTTTTTATGCCAAGGAATTGTGCTAAGTTTTTTGTACTGAGTTCGTATGCTAAGCGCACTTGTTTTAGCCTGCGTGGCAAAAATTTTGAAACATGATGCCTCCGATGTACTGCAATTATGCAGGTATGGTGATATAACGACCATAATACATAATCACAGAATAAGTTGTAATTTATAATCGTTTTGGTGCTTATTTTATCATGTATGCCGTACCCTCCTACTTTATTTAGTTATGGTGATATATGGTACTAACATAATTTTTTAAAATTTTTATGTTATCTTAACGGTTTCTTAACGGTTCTCCTTATATTGTAGGTATAACAATATAGGGAGGTGTAACAGAGCGTATGTGATCAAACGAATTTAACATTGTTATTTAGTATTATATCACAAAAAAGGAGGTATTATAATCGTGAGTAACGCAATTGAGCAAAATAAATTGTATTATAGCGTTAATGAGGTTAGAGAATGTGTATATAGTGGATGTGTGTCGCGGTCCACACTCCTGAAAATGATCCACAGTAATATGATCCCCTCAGTACGGATTATGAGCAGGATTTTTATTCCGCAATGGTGGGTACTTAAGCAGATAGACATAGCCTTAGGAAGACACAGCAATGGCAGCATCACTCACAATTAAGCCAGCTAGATCATTCTTTGATGCCCGAAAAAAATTACGTTTACGTCTTGAAAATAAATTTGCAGAAATAGGCATCTACGAAAAACAGATATTGGATTACATTCTTTATCTTACGATTAAATCTAGTATTGACCATCAACCATCAAAATTTGATGCTAATAATTATGGTACGATATTATTATATGCTACTGATTTTTTACGATTAAAACGAAACAGGCGTCCATCAGGCGACGAGTACGCAAAATTTCATCAGGCCGTTGCCAATCTTAAAATTACGTATCTCTGTCGAGATCAGTCACCTGAGATGGTATCTGATGGTAGAGGTATAATCGACGAAACGCAACAATGTATATTTGACTTGTTTTGCCCAATAAAAAATGCTGACCAAAGAGTAATAGGATATCAAATAAAGATCAGCAGGATCTTAGCACGCGAACTGCAATGGGTAAGCAATAATTATAAATACAGAGTAGATGTTGCAAATTTGCTTACTACAAAATACTCATATGATCTGTATACATACTTGATTCTTAAGTTATTTTTTGTTACTGGTAGTTGCGAAGGTCAGTCAACAGAACTACAAAAAGCATTAAATTTTGAGGAGTGGGACCGTACTACTAGGCAACAGGTTACAAGAGCCACAAATAAAATTTCAGAATCATTTAAGAAAGTATTAGGACATGTAATGATTATCAAAATGAAATGTATTGGCAATGTTGTCCTATTTAGCAGTCAACAAATATCAACCCAACGAAATAACCAATTACGGCAGCAAAAAAATAAGGCTAAGATAATTGAGCAAAAGGAAAAACAAGTAGCTGCGATTAAACAATATGATCCTTATTATCCCAAAACCGGAAGTGTATTTGTAGAAAATGATGATGCAGATGACAGCGAAGAATGGTGCTTTTAATGTAGGAGATGGTGTAAATGACTAGGCGAGCTAATGGCGAAGGCTCTTATGTCCAACAAAAAGATGGCTCATGGCGTTGGTTTCTAACAATGAATGGCAAGCGGATTAGTTTGCGAGCTAAGACCAAACCGCTCTTAAATAAGCGTATAAAGGAGTTTTTTGCCAAGCGCGAAGGACACAACGATCAAATCGTCACCGTAAAAGAATGGACTGAGCGTTGGCTTGAGAACGCAAAGCTTACAATCAAAATCAAGTCGTATGACTCTTACGTTAATGATGTTCAACTTTATATTATACCAAGATTAGGATCTATTCGTCTGGCTGATTTGAGTACAATCACTATTCAGGATATGTTTACGGATCTCAAAAAACACGGTGGAGTGAGCGGAAAGCAGCTTTCACCTGCTACTATTAACAGCATAAGGACTACATTAAATGTTCTGCTTAATGCTGCGGTAGACAGCAATATGATTTCGCGTAATCCTGCTAAACGTACCAAGAGGATCAAACAAGAGAAATCCGAGATACCAGCTTTATCGAAAGAGCAATTAGCCTATCTTATAGAGTTGGCTTCACAACAAGATTATATTTACACTAATGCCAAATGTAAGTACAACGAAAATGAAGGTAGTAGATATCTCCGTGAATGTTATTATAGATTACTTATTTTAGAGGCAGCTACAGGCATGAGAAAAGGTGAAATTTATGCCTTGTCATGGGATGATGTAGATTTAAAAAATGGTACTTTGTACATCCATCGCAATTTACAACGGACCAGCGAAGGCCTTACAATCTATTCTCCAAAAAACAATAAAGGTCGAAAAATTACTATTGATAATGACACGCTAGATAAAATTAGCGAGTGGAAGGATATGCAGGATGACTACGCTGAGCAATATGCCGGCATTTTCGATAACAAGTATAATTTGTTGTTTACAAATAGCTTCGGCAACCCTATAGATAATACAAATTATCAGAAACGGTATTGGAACAAGCTCGCTGAAGCCGCACAATTGCCTAAAGGTTTTAGATGGTACGATCTGCGACATACCCATGCGACTCTTTTACTGTCTAATGGCGTGCCAATAAAGGTAGTGTCTGAGCGATTAGGGCATTCTACCGTGCAGATGACGATGAACATATACTATAAGTTTTTGCCTAATCAGCAAGGATTGGCTGCTGATGTTTTCAACAGTTTAGATATATACGGCAATAATAGCTTGCAAGAAAATAATGAATAAAAAGCTAATACTGCCATCAATATTGCGGCGCTAATCAGCAGCAGCTTCTCTATCAGCTCAACTAACTACAACGCTAAAAACGAGACTGGGACAAAACTATAAACTCTGTACTAAAGCCCACAATATACATGAAAATAGTGTAAACGATTTTCAATATATTGTACCAATCTTTGATAGCAGAGTGGTTTTGTCCCAGCCTCATTTTTTCGCTTACTCCAATATTAAAAACAGCCATTGACACAGCAAATCACAAATTAACGATTACAAAACACCTATGGATATATTATATGTATAGCCAAGAAATAACATCATTGCAAGCTTAGTATTTTGGTGCCCCAAAATACGCTTGCAGGGGGATTCCCCCTTGACCCCCAAGGGGCTTTGCCCCCTAAAACCCCCACGAGGCTGCCGCCCTCGACCCGCTAGCAGAAAGGAGTATATCACAATGGCACGAAAACGCTCGCACGAAATCAAAGTGCGTCTTAATGACGACGAGCTCAAAAATTTTGTAGCTCGTATCAAAAAATATCAACTCAGCCGTCAATATTTTTTGCGAACTTGTGCAATGGGAATTCCCGTCGTCCCCCCAGAATACTTGCAACAATTATATGCGGAGCTACACCATCAAGGAGTCAATATTAACCAAATCGCAAAAGCTCTCAACTCAAAATCGGACTGCTCTGACGAGCATATTCATCAGATTAAGGAGGCTCAAAAAGTATGGCAACAATTAAATCAGTTACTTCGCAAGCGCCTTTGAGTACGATAACCAATTACGTAACTAAAAGCGAAAAGACAGAGGAGAAACTCCTCAGCGGCAAAGATTGTAACCCTGAACTTGCAGGCAAACAGATGATGAACACCAAAAAATTTTATGGGAAACTTGGCGGAACGCAATACTACCATTTTGTACAGAGCTTTCACGCGGCGGAAAAAATCAAGCCGGAGGAAGCCCACAGGCTCGCTATGGATTTTGTCAGCAAGTGTCCCATTTTTGATGGATTTGAAGTTTTGGTAGCCACCCACAAGGATCGCAAACATGTCCATACTCACTTTGTCGTTAACAGTGTGAGCTACAGTACTGGTAAAAAACTGCAAATGAATAAACGCGACTTACAGGCGATGAAGAATTTATCAGACAACCTTTGCCGAGTCGCTGGACTATCAGTCTGCGTCAAAGGCAAAACATTTGAGGGACAGGACAGAGAAAACGTCGTAGCGTATAAAAAAGAGACTTACAGGCATCTCAAAAAAGCTGAAGAGGGCAAAGCGGACAGTTGGGTAAGAGACATTGGAGTTGCCTTAATCAAATTCCAAGCGGAGGCGACAAGCCGTAAGCATTTTGTAGATCTGATGCAAGCCGCAGGTATAACAGTAGACTGGCAAGACAATCATAAGTATATCGTCTTTGAAGTTACTAGAAGCGGGAAACTCTGCAGAGTCCGAAATAGTAGGTTAGAGCGATATTACAATATCGAAATCTCAAAGGAGGCGTTAGAGAATGTCTTTGCACTCAATGCAGCAAGACGGATTGCGGAGACAGCTGGAGAAAGAGCTGCTGAAGAATCAAGAACTGCAATTAATCAATCGACAGTTACGAGAAGAAATACAGAAGTTGAAAATCAATCTGCAGAGCAACGAGTTTATGTTGCAAGAAATGAGCGAAGAAATCGAGAAGATGTACAACAGCGATCGCGTACCGCTCAAAGTCGCCCAGCTCGTCAAAGCGTATCAAATCAAGCTACAAGAAATTCTCGTTCAAAAATCCACAGCAGAGGCAATAGTGGCTACGAGCGATAGCGAACAGCTAGAATTACATAATCAAGCAGTCCAGTTGTCACGACAGCAAATGGAATTGGCACAAGACAAAGAGAATTTTTGGTTAATAGTTAAAGAAAAAGCGGAAGAATTGTACAACACGCGAAAAGCCAAGCTCGATGAAAGAGAAGAGATGCTTGGAAAGGCTGAAAGCTGGTCTTTGCGAGAACGGTCCGACAATCTTTCTTGGCAGGAAAAGGAATCAGAAAAGTATCTTAAAGCAGCAAAAAAGCATTTTGCAGAGGCAATAGCAGCAGAAAAAGAGCAAAAAAAGCGGATTTATACTGCCGTAAAAACCGCTGAAAAGAAAATACATGCTGCATATCTGCGCAAAATCAAAATCATCAAAACGACATATACAATTAAACATTTTTTGCCAGACACGCTTGCTTTGATTTTTTCTTTAGGCTGGATTCCAGCAACGTTGTACGTAATTTGGTGGAGATAGTAGACGTGGAAAATCGGGATTGAAGCATATAAAAGCATATACCTCATTGGTTAAAATCTCTACTTTTAACCAATGAGGTATATGCAAAATAAAATGACAATAAAAAATATCTAAGAAAGGAATAATCAAATTATGTACCCACCTCCCATGCCTGTTATCCCTAAAATTGACTATGCATCAGCAAAGCAAGCTCATAAGCTTTTGGACAGACTTGATAAGTTTGTTGCCTTTGAAAGGGCCGGCCAAAATCCAGATTTGCGAACGATATTGGCCTATCGGCAACACAATCGTTGTCCTATTTGCCACGAAATCATTGCTCATCCATGTTCAGACGAAGCACAAGTGCATCATTCTGACTACACTCGATATTGTTGGTCTAGTTTGATAAAAAGGTACGCTCCAGATACCAAGGGCAATATTTACCGCGAAGTTCCAAACTGCGAGCTTTGTTTTGCCGACCGCCCTGAAATTTCTGAACAGTGCCTTTCTACCCTGTACCTATTGCATGCCGAATGTCATGATAAATTACATAAAAATTCTACTAACAATTAATATACTTCAGTTTTAGAGGACCGTAAGCATTGAATATGCTGACTGCTAGTACCTTCTCAATCTATCTAATAGCTTTGCTATAACTTGAAAAACGAAAGACTGCCCACCAAGCGGACACCTTCGGGGTCTACTTCCCCATGGGCCGCTCAACGAGCAGTCTTATTGTAAGCACGACAAAGCACAGCTTTGCGTAACTTATCCATATCCACGCACCCCATACTGAGTGCGACTCGCTAGATGTAATAATCTAGCCATTGCGCAGTTAGTCTACACAACTTTTTAATTTTAATTACTATTCCCGCACTTCTTGCGGAGTGCGACTTCGACGATATAATCTTACCGCCAACACATCTCTGCCTACATATAGATTATATTATCGTTTTTGCAAAACGTCAAGTGTTTATATTGCGACTTTATAAATTTATTTTTATTTAATCGTATTGATTTTTGTTTTAGCAACAACAATACAATATTATGTTTTACTATCATCTGTAATATTTTTCACTACCTACAATATAAACATTAACGTTTATTTGCGTTAGTCCATACTACAGGATAATAACAAACCTTGCTTGTTAACTGCTCTCGCAACGGCATTATCTTGCTCATATTGGATATCTGCAAAAAAGAGGCGTGCCACTTGGATCCTTCAAAATCAACAAACTATGCTATAATCTAAACAAAGGAGGAAAATGCAATGCTATACGATTATTTACTAACGCATTATAAGCCAAATGAGCCTATTTTTATAGAAGATATTACTCTGCCAATTAGTCATACCCACTTGCTCCAAAGGTTAAAATCTCTTTGCGATACTGGCAAAATAAAAATATTTAGTAAAGGCATTTACTATATTCCAAAGGAATCCATACTAAAAAATGGCATTACTTTATCACCTACTACTGTCATCAATCATAAATATATTATGAGGTCTGGAAAGATTATAGGATATCATGCCGGTCACGCATTGGCAAATCAAATTGGCCTAAGCACACAAGTTCCATGCGTCACGGAAATAGTAACCAATAACACTGTCACTGAATGCAGGAAAGAAACTTTATGTGGGCAAGAATTTATTATTAGAAAAGCTCGGTGTCCTATCACTAACAATAATTACTACATTCTCCAGCTGCTTGATTTATTAAATGATTTAGATAAGTTTACTGACAAACCGCATAATGAGGTTTATGATGCCATAAGAAAATACCTCAAAGCATACCATATAACCAAGGAAGAAATTACCCAATACATTGGCACCTATCCTAGCAAGGCAGCTGAAATTCTTCTAAACTGCCTCAGCAATCAGCAAAAAGTTACCAATGAAGAATGCTCTTCTTTCGACAGTTCCATGGATCCATTTTATTCTGAAGAAAACATGTCTCATCTAAAAAGATTAATAGATGATGTTAAATCAGACAAGGCAAAATTGACAGAGCATGAATTAATCGAAGACTAATGTACCATACAAAGAGGCTGGGACAAACCCACTCTACCATTAAAGCTCGACACAATATATTGAAAATCGTTTATACCATTTTCGTGTATATTGTGGGCTTTGGTATAGAGTTCTGAGTTTTGTCCCAGCCTCTTTTTTCTCAACTACTTGATTGGACTATTCATGAGCTAATTAATATTAGTTCCACCCTTGACTTTCACCTTAGCGGAAGCTACTAATATGAGTACTGTTCCAAATCGTGTGGGCACCCCTAGCCCGTTTTCTGTAGCTAAGCTAACAGAAAAACTCCCAAACCGTAGTCTGGGAGTAAAAGATAAGTTTTAAATTTTCATCTGATGCTTCATTCATCAGCAAGCCATTCTTGTATTTCTGCTGAAGTCTTAATGATACGCTTAATATTTTGCAACTTGGCGTATCTGTCCCTTCCAGGAACTTGCTTATCTTTACAAAGGGCAATTATAACACTCTGAAGTTCTTCGTCATTTTCAAGTCTACCCATTATCTTCGACTCAAGTTCTTCATCAGTATAAGAATTATCACGCAAAAGACTGCTGCGACCCTCACGATAAGCAATAACATCACTTATCATCTTCTCAACAGCTTCCTCTATAAGCTCTTTCTTACCCTCTTGCCGCAGATAATCAAAATCTACTCGATCAAAATGAGCACACAGCATAAATTCAGGCCATTCATTATCATCTTGCCAAAATACTCTGCCCTTTAACCTGTCGAGAATAATATCTTCTATACCAATAACATTGGCAGTACCATAGTCAGTTTCCACCGTCTGTACACGATTAATATCGCCAGCCAATGGAGCTTTCGGAAACTCTATAATGACTGAAGTATCCGGATGCCACCATATATATTGGTCATCGAGCTGAAAACCCAATGAATGCATTAATTCTGCCAAGCCATGCTCGTTGCGAGCTACAAAGTCCAAATCAGTAGTCATATAGTTTGCCGCTGTATAAAACTCAACAGCAGAACCGCCAACCACTACTAACTCATTTGCGATACTTTTAGCTTTTTCTGTAATCAAGCCAGCAATAGCCACTCGTTCCATTACTTTGTTATTAGTGTATCTATCGTGAATTTCCTTAATCACATTTTTTCCGGACATAGCTTAAATCCTCTTTCAGTTACTACAACAAACCCTCTATCAACCCAGTCATCCCATGCACGCTTGCAAGCCATAGCCATGGCTCTGCGTTTTTCAAAGCTACGCTGTTGGTGCTGACCTTTTTTCGGACGGATTCTCGCAGGAGTTTCTAAAAACTTTTGTTCCATTTCTTTTTGCCAATCCTCTATACGAACCTTCTCACGCATGGTAATCACCTCCGCTAAACGAGTAAAACGTTCGCTACTCTTATACGTTTATTATACAGCTATCGCAGTTCTTTGACAATTCTTAGATATCAAAGATGCAGTAATACATACAAGAACGCCCCACACTTCAGCGTTCTACCGCAGCGTGGGACTGTGTTTTTAGTTTTCTTCTCGTGCTGTCTACAGTTATTCTTCCGCCAAGCCATCACACAAAGGGAGTAGCTTTTCCAACTTCGCTACGATGCGTTCTTGCTCTGCGAGAGGTGGAATGGGAATAAGCATATTTTTAAAAATATCAAATGGCGGGATATTTTTTATAGCAGACCCTTTGCTTTTCTCGCTAGAATTAACCTTTATAACGAAGTCGAAATAAAGCAAATAATATTCTACTAACATACTCTCGACTAATTTTATACGCATTAATGCTTGATTTATGATGCCTACCTCAATATTATCAGGCATAACATAAGATTCTCCTATAGTTCCAGCACAACTCACAATGATATCATTAGGATAAACAGTAAAGCCCTTCATTTTACTTTCATAATAGTCGCGAGAAATATAATATTCCCCTAATTCATGATTCTTCTGAATTGCATTTTTCTGTTCATAAACTTTGACCGTATCATCTCCTTTTTCAACGAACATACTCTTTGTTAATGCACTACCAAAAGGACCTTTTTTATAAAATCCCAAATTTCCCAATCGCTCCCACTGCCAATTAGTCGGGATATCGAATGGTATCTCGTCTTCAGTGATAGGCTTCAGTGCTTTTTCTTTTTTATATCTGCCAGTTGCAATCAGGCTGTTTTTTTCTGCTCTAATCTGTTCTAGCAAATCCCTAGCATCACCGTCACTAGGTAATTGCTTAGTGAGCTTTCCTTGCATAGCCTCTTGCAACAAAGCAGCCTTCATATCTCCGGGAAAATCTTTTTTTTGCTCTACAAGCTCTGCTTCTACCTTTTCCAGCTCATCAATTTCCGCCATAAGCTTTTCCAACTTCGCTACGATACGTTCTTGCTCAGAAAGAGGAGGGAGAGGAAACAACTGTTTTTTTAACATATCTTGAGTAATTTGGTTAATTGTCGTAGTATTAACTCCATCCAAATCCTGCCTAAAAAAAGATGAGTTAAGAAAATATTTTACATATCTATTAACTCTGCTTCTGAAAACAGCCATAAAAGCACCAAAAGCCATACCATCCTTATCAACTATGGCACACTTACCAACCAGTTTTCTGCTACCATTTCTTACACAAATTAGAATATCACCTGCTTTAGCATAATTCTTCTCTGCGATATCGCAACTAACCTTAACAATATCATCATACGCCATTTTTTCATTTTGTATATTGCAAGAGCGTAACACAATGGTTCCATCCAAAGAAATATCTGTTGGCTTATATGTTAATCCAATATTAGTAAGTCCTACTTCCCCTAATCTCACCCAACACCAATTTTCAGGTATGTCAAAGGGAATCTCGTCATCTGTAATAGGAGCTAATGGCTTCTCCTTCTTAATCTTCTTTTCCTTAATAAGCTTCTCCTTCTCAGCTTTAATCCGTTCAAGCAAAGTTCTGGCATCACCATCACTGGGTAGCTGTTTCGTAAGCTTGCCCTGAATAGCCTCTTGGAGAACAGCCTGCCTCAATTCTTCACAAACTTTAAGCATCTTTATCCTCCAGCAACGCCATAATCTTCGCCAGCTTATCATCCATCATCTTATCGAGTTCAGAACGCCTTGCTATAAAATTAGCCATAGTGTCCTTAGAAGATAAAATTTCCTTCTTCTCTTTGGGATAGCCGCAAAGATCAAGATTATACCCACGCTCTACAATCTCATCAATGGTATATTTTTTCGCCTTAAAGCTACCTTCCTGTTGGTCAGCAATCTCTACACGATTATTCCACCATTCATCCACGCAAGCAAAATGTTCACGCTTCATAGGCTTAGTCTTGCTAAAATGCTTATATCCTTCGGGCATATCCAAGCGATAGAACCATACTTCATGGGTATTCTCGCCTTTATCGAAGAATAAAAGGTTAGTAGCAATAGAAGTATAGGGAGCAAAGCAGCTTTGGGGCAAACGAATAATAGTATGCAGATTGCACTCGCTCAGCAAATACTTTTTAATAGTTACCTTAGCATTATCATTGCCAAAGAGGAAGCCATCTGGCAAAACAATCATTCCACGTCCACCATGCTGCAAACGCTTAACGGACAAAGCCACAAATAAATCTGCCGTTTCACCGCTACGCATATCAGTAGGGAAGGAAGCCAGATCTTCCGGCAAAGCAACGCCACCATAGGGAGGGTTCAATGTGCAAGTCTTTACTAAATCATTTCCACGATAATCACCCAAATTCTTAACCGCTAAAGAGTCAGCATAAGTAACCTTAGGCACTTCCACACCATGGAGCATCAGATTAGTAACGGCTAGCTTATAGGGCAAAGGCTTCAACTCATAACCAATAATACTGTTTTGCAGGCTGCGTGTTGCTTGAGTATCACCTGCAGGTACTTGCTCTTTTAAATACTCTAAAGCATCGACACCAAAGCCCATAGTGCCACAAGCCCAATCAGCATGTTTTTCACCAAGTTCTGGCTTTACATAGTCGATAGCAAACTTAGTAATGGCACGGTTGGTATAGAACTCGCCCATCGTACCCGCACTTTGCAAGCCTTTCAACAAAGTTTCGTAGATATCATTAAAATGATGAGCCTCATGACTATCAGAAAAATCTACCTCGCTTAAAGCATTAACAACTTCACGCAGCTGATAGCCATTTTTCATCAAATTAGCAGAAGTACGCATAAACTCCTTTACCAACTCGCTCTTAGGGTCGGTCTTGGTAAAGATAACCTTGTCCTGCCCCTTAATAGGCTCACCGCTAAGCACAGGCAGAAGTTCATCATTGACAAAATCCAACAAATCCGGACCAGTCAATGCCTTTTTAGCATCATATTCCCCATCCTCATTAAGCGGTCTTGCCCAATCACGCCAACGGTAGCCTTCAGGTACAATCGGCTCGTACCCATCTTCCAATTCAGATTCTTCTTCCTTATAATCCAACACCATAAGGAATATCATCCAGATAATCTGCGTCAACCGCTGAGCATCACCATCTATGCCCATATCCTTACGCATGATTTCCTGTAAACGTTTAATCAAAGTACCTACTGTCAAAATAAAACCTCACAATCTTACTCGTATAACTTATTCTCCAACTCATTCAACAAAGTAAAGTATTTCTCCTTAGAACCGAATACCTGCTTAATTACCTTCATAGGAGTAAAACCAATGGATGTAAACTCCGTCTGGCTAAATATGCTCTTAATATCTCTAAGGCTGGCAAAATCTGTTTCAACATAAGCAGCCAACAGTTTCTGGATAATAACCTTCTTCACATCATCATCCAAGTTAGATAGATACAAAGCGATAGCCGCAGTCTGAGTACGTTGGTGCTTGCTCATAGGTGGCTCGATATCATAGCCAAGGTAAGCAATAATATCAAACTCGTCAATCTTATAACTATACTGGGTAAAGAAGTTTTCTTTCCAATCAGTTTCCAATAATAACTCTGAAGCGAAATGAGCCTTGTCCTTGTTCAAAAGCCAAGCCTGTTTAAAATCTTCATAAGTAGGATATTGGCTTATGATATTATTCCTAATGCAAGCAGACAAGTTCTGCGTAACCAGATTGCCATGAACATCGATATACTGTACATCTTCACCCACTATATTAACATCAACGCCTTTAACCCTTACTACCTTAGCCACTGGTGGCGGTTTTGGGGGATTTATAGGTGGGTAAGGCTTAATAGGCGGTTTAGGAAAGTCAGTATCAGGAGGTACCGTAGTAACAGTAATCGGATCGCCATCAAACGCAGGGTCATTGAATTTCAGATAGTTCTTACGGAAATCAAGAATAGTAAAATACATCTTGGATTTCTCTGCACCATCTATTTCATACTCAGCCTTGATACGAGTGCCACGACCGATAATCTGCTTAAACTCCGTCATAGAACCAATATTACGGTCTAATGCCACTACCTCACAAGTTTCTGCATCAACGCCCGTACTCATCAGCCTACTAGTAACGGCAATAACAGGATACTTGCTAAATGGGTCGGTAAAGTTATATAGCTGAGCCTTACCTGTTTCATTGTCACCTGTAATCTGCATAATATAGCGACTGTCTTCAGCTACAAGATCTTGATTCTCGTTCTCCAGCAGTCTGACCATTTCCTGGCAATGGGGAATATCTTCGCAGAAAACAATGGTCTTAGCATAACGCATATCGTTAGTCTTTAAGAAGTCGCTGATACGTTTTGCAACAGTAACCCTGCGTTCTTCCACTACTATCTTACGGTCGAACTCATTTTGGGTATATACCCTGTCTTCAATAGGCATACCATTTACATCCGTATAGCCTGCAGGCGGTCTCCAGCCATACTTGTCTATATTAAGTTCAACGCTCATTACCTTATAAGGAGCAAGGAAACCGTCTTCAATGCCCTGCTTCAAGCTATAGGTATAAACAGGATCGCCAAAATATTTAATGGTGCTTTCCTGCTCAATCTTTTCTCTACGAGCAATAATCTTCTCATAGTTCTTGCGAGCCCATGCAACTTCTTCAAAATTGCCTCTAATCTTTGCAGATTCATAATCAAGATTGGCTTCTCTTTCCAAAGTATATACTTCATCCAAGCCACCATCTTTAGGCGTAGCAGTCATACCAATCTGGACAGCAGAAGAAAAATAGGTCAGAATATCATGCCAACTGGAATCAACATTAGCGGAACCGCGATGACATTCGTCTATGACAATAAGGTCGAAGAAATCCCTAGGCAACTGCTTGTAATAATCCGTATCAGCAGTCTTCAGCTGTTGGTACAAGCCAAGATAGATATCTTTAGCAGTATTTATACGTCTGTTATTAATCTTCTCCATAGCATCACCAAAAGGCTTAAAGTCTTTGCTGATAGTTTGGTCGATAAGGATATTACGGTCTGCTAGATACAACACTTTTTTCTTAGTTCTGGTCTTCCAAAAACGGTAGATAACCTGGAAAGCAGTAAAAGTTTTACCTGTACCTGTTGCCATTACTACTAAAAGACGTTTCTGTCCTTTGGCAATAGCTTCAACCATCCTGTTAACTGCAATACGCTGATAATAGCGAGGCTTCTTGCCGGTAGGAGTAGTGTAATAAGGATAGGAAATAATAGCCTCTTGTTCAGAATCTAAGCCTTTTTCTCTAACGTAACGAGCCCATAATTCATCACTAGAAGGAAAGTCCTTCATTTTCATCATCTTATTGAGACCGCTAATCATATCCTTTTCTATAAGGTCGTCACCATTAGTAGCATAAGCGAATGGAACATCTAGCAGTCTAGCATACTCTATAGCTTGGGCATACCCTTCGTCAGCATTGTGCAGCCTTCCCTTAGCTTCTACAATAGCAAGCAAGATATTATCCTTATACAATAGCAGATAATCAGCCTTCTTAGGCTTGCCTCTATGAGCCATATTATATTCATCGATAGAGATACGACCATCAGTAAAATAATATTCCATGATGACCTTATCAATATCTTTCCATTTTTCTTGGATAATAGGGGTAATATACCTTAGCTTGGTATTTTCTTCATTATTCTGTTGTTCAGCAATTTCTTCAGGAGATAACGTTGCCACTATTTTCACCACCCTAATAAAATTCTATCCAATCGTTGTATTTTCGTATTCCTTTACCTTCCTATAGAAAGTAGTACGTCCCCAGTTATATTTATCCATAAGGCTTTTGGCAGTACATCCACCAGCCTTCCAAACATCATAATCTTGCTTCCATGTTTCCGGCAGCTCATACCTTTCTCTACCAAAGCGTACACCTCTAGCCCTAGCTGCAAGTACGCCTTCTTCCTGCCTTTTCCTGATACGCTCTCGTTCATCCTGAGCTTGATAAGCCAGTACCTCTATCAAAATACTGTTAATAAGCTCCATAATGCCCTTACCGGCATCACCATAATCAGCCATGGAAGTAGGAATATCAAGAATACGAACTGCTACTCCCTTCTTCTTAAACTGGCTGAGCAAATCCTTAATATCTTCCTTATTACGCCCTAGTCTATCAAGGCTGTGAATATAAACAGTATCGCCACTTCTGACAGAATGCATCAATAGCTTCAATCCTTCACGTTCAGTGTTCTTCCCAGAAGCCTTGTCTGTAAATATATCTCTATCATCTGCAACATACTGGCGTAGGCTGTCTAACTGCCTATTAAGGTTTTGGTCTTTGCTGCTGACACGAGCATATGCAAACGACTTGTTCTCCATTTAGCTGCCTCCTTAGATACATCATTCTATATGTTTATTTTACCACTATCTGTTCCTAAAGTATAGAACAATTATGGAACATATTCCAATATCTAAAGGAAAGAAAAAGGAACAGCATTAAAGGCTGTTTCAGTACCTTCTATCACTGTTCCTAAAAGTACACTTTGAGGGATACATTCCCCCACACCATAGGATGAGTATATGAAATAATTAACCTGCTTTTTTTAGCCCATTTCAAGCTAAAAATCCAGCTTTTTTCGGAATTTAACGCCCATTGTGATATTATCGTAAGCGTCAAATCCACAGTGTATCAAAAAAATCAGGACCGCATAGCGGTCCTGGTATAAATCTTTATTTCTTGAAATTTACGCTGCACTCAGCTGGTGCATTTTCTGGTAGCAGCAAATCAACGCTGTCCTTTTGAGACAGGTCTATTTTTTGGGCAGCAGAAAGAACATGGACTAAATACTTAAATGGATCCAAGCGGTTCTCCTTTGCGGTTTCTACCAAGTTGTAGATAATGGGTGTCCCCCAAAAGTTGTGGTATGCGCTCTAACGTTTGTGTGGTTAGGCTTTAACAGATTTTGTGGTTTTGCCTTCTTGCGCGTTGTATTCTTCATTTTCAAAGATTTGTACAGCATCCTTGAAAGCTACAACACCAAGAAACTTGCCCATGCTCTCAGCCTCACGGAAGCCTTTGCCACGCCCACCATAAAGCTTGATAATCTCATATAGAGCTTGAGCAACCGATTTGCTTACATCTTCTATAATTTTAAGAGCCTGATCCTCTTTAGAGATCTCTGCAGCATTCCTTTTACGCATTTCCGCAATCAGCTTCTTGCACGCTTTACGCTCCTCTTCAGTAATGTTGAAATAAGTAGCCTTCGCACCTTCCGGAAGCTCTTTCTTGCGTCCTGCACCT
>OGYN01000776.1_pt1 | contig 27946 bp, 22 predicted proteins | sample 1576551 | NCBI WGS metagenome assembly OGYN01 (sample SAMEA3541589, study PRJEB24748) | human gut metagenome | biome: human gut; feature: human-associated habitat; material: faeces | place: China | collected 2012 | reverse complement strand
CTTTTTCGGCTTTGTTTTCAGCCTTCTTTGGGTCCAGGGTCTTCATTGTCGGGAACAGTAATACGTCTCTGATCGCAGGAGAGTTGGTCAGCAGCATTACCATTCTGTCGATACCAAAACCGATACCGCCCGTAGGAGGCATGCCGATCTCCAGTGCGTTCATAAAGTCTTCGTCCGTTGTATTTGCTTCTTCATCGCCCTGAGAAAGCAGTTCTTCCTGTGCCTTGAAACGTGCTCTCTGGTCGATAGGGTCGTTTAATTCAGAATAAGCGTTTGCCATTTCCCAGCCGTTCATAAACAGCTCGAAACGCTCTACATAATCTGGATTCTCCGGCTTTCTCTTGGTCAGAGGAGAAATTTCTACCGGATGATCCATAACGAAAGTAGGCTGAATCAGATGAGCTTCTGCATATTCTTCGAAGAACAGGCTCAGGATATCGCCCTTCTTATGGCGCTCTTCGAATTCAATGTGATGTTCTCTTGCAACCGCTTTTGCCTCTTCATCGGAATGGATTTCGTTGAAGTCCACACCTGCATATTTTTTAACAGCATCCAGCATGGTGATGCGTTCAAAGGGCTTGCCCAGATCCAGAACATACTCGCCGTAAGGAATCTGTGTTGTGCCCAGAACCTCCTGCGCAACGAAACGATACAGGTTCTCTGCCAGATCCATCATGCCGTGATAATCGGTAAATGCCTGATACAGCTCCATCAGGGTAAATTCCGGATTATGTCTGGTGTCAACACCTTCATTACGGAATACACGGCCGATTTCGTAAACGCGCTCCAGACCGCCTACGATCAGTCTCTTTAAATACAGCTCCAGGGAAATACGCAGCTTTACATCCTCATCCAACGCATTGTAATGCGTCTCGAAGGGTCTTGCAGCAGCGCCGCCGGCATTTGCAACCAGCATGGGAGTCTCCACTTCCATAAAGCCCTGTCCATCCAGATAACGACGGATGGCGCTGATAATTCTGGATCGTTTTACAAAAGTATCCTTAACATCCTGATTCATGATCAGGTCGACATAACGCTGACGATAACGCTGGTCGGTATTGGTCAGACCGTGGAACTTCTCAGGAAGTACCTGCAGGCTCTTGGTCAGCAACTCCACTTCGGAAGCATGTACAGAAATTTCACCGGTTTTGGTTTTGAATACTTCACCCTTTACACCGATGATATCGCCTACGTCATATTTTTTAAAATCTGCATAGGGCTCTTCCCCGATGTTGTCGCGGGCTACATATACCTGAATGCTTCCCTTTAAATCCTGAACATTGCAGAAGGATGCCTTGCCCATCACACGCTTGAACATGATTCTGCCTGCGATGCTGACGGTCTTACCCTCCAGCTCTTCAAAGCCTTCCACAATGTCCTTGCTGTGTGCAGTCACGTCATATTTTACATGACGGAACGGATCCTTTCCGGCTTCCTGCAGTGCAGCAAGCTTCTCTCTTCTTACCTTCAGGATCTGGTTCAGATCCTGCTGCTGATTTTTCTGATTATTCTGTGCGTCTGCCACCTTACTTACTCCTTTTCCAGCTGGTCAGATCGGACCTGTCCTTAGTTGGAACGTTCAATCTCCAGCACTTTGTACTTAATCACACCTGCCTGGGTTTCTACCTCTACAATATCTCCGATCTTTGCACCGATCAGCGCTTTGCCAACCGGAGATTCGTTGGAAATTTTACCCTTTAAGCTGTTTGCTTCTGTAGAGCCGACGATTTTGTAATCCAGCTCTTCATCGTATTCCAGATCCAGGATCTTAACCTGACAGCCGATGTTGATGCGGTCTAAGTCAACCTCATCTTCTACAACGACCTCTGCATTCTTCAGGATCTTTTCCAGCTCTTCGATTCTCGCCTCGATATCACGCTGTTCATCCTTTGCTGCATCATATTCCGCGTTCTCGGAAAGGTCGCCCTGCTCTCTTGCTTCTTTAATCTTCTGTGCTACTTCCTGACGTTTGACAACCTTCAGGTCATGCAGCTCATCTTCATATTTACGAAGTCCCTGATAGGTAAGGATATTCTTTTTTTCTTCCATTTTGCTTTTCCTTTTACCTCATGAAAAATCTCGGGCGCAGGGATATTTTCCCGCGCCCTTTCGTTTCTTTTAATCAAATCGCATTATACCGTGCTTTCAGGGCAGTGTCAAGGTAATTTCGGGCGGAGATATAGGAGATATCGGCTCTTTTTTCCCTGATTTGCCGCCTTTTTTCGACATCAGACGTCAAATCCACATACAGACTTCCAAATTCCGGATGTTCCTTCAAAATCCGGGCATTTGCCCGAAGCTCCACAAGAACGGTTTTCCGTCCATCTGTTTCTGGTATCCTATTTACAAAACAAACTGGCAGACCGCTTTCCTCATACAGCCAGTCTGAAAAATGCTCCCACGCTGCTTCCTTTTGCCCCACCAGATACAAGCCGTTTAAATCTACGGACACCAGACGCAAAAAGTCCTCCTGCCAGAGACGAGACACGGGACGGATACCGTTTTCGCGTCCACGGCTCCATTGTCCCGCCGTTTCCTCTGCATCCGCAAGCAGCACCAGATTTTCTCGAAACGGCTGACCGTGCAAAATTTCTGCCGCCAGCGCTGCATCCGGCAACGGCGGCTGCCAATCCTCCCAGGCGGCTTCCAGCTCCGGCGTAAGCCAAAGCGCAGTCCCCTGCTCTTCCAAGGCGCTGCCAATCCGCTCCATCCACCAGCGCAGTCGCTTCGTGCCCTCGAGGCGGCATGGAAACAGATACAGGCTGACCCGATAGCCGCGCCACAAAAAACGTTCCAGTCTCGGCGTTTCCCAGCGAAGTGCGCGGCTGCCCAAACGAGAGGACAGCGCTTTCCCGGCACGCGGCTCCAGCATAAAATAAGCGATTTCTCTCATACGCCAGTTTATGCTTCCAACAGCAGTTTCATTCCCTCCATCAGCTCTTCCATCGTCTCCATGCTATTGATCTGCCTGCGCAGCCCGGCCGCGTGGGGAAGGCCGGTCGTGTACCATGCCAGATGCTTGCGCATTTCGCGCACAGTGATATATTCGCCTTTGTAGGTGCAGGACAGCTGCGCATGCCGAACAATCATCTCGTACAGCTCCCGGCGGTTCGGGCGTGCCGGAATTTCGCGGTCTTCCAGCGCTGCCAGAATTTCCCGGAAAATCCACGGGTTGCCCTGTGCGCCGCGTCCGACCATAATGCCGTCGCAGCCGGTCTGCTCAAACAGCCGCAGCGCACTTGCCGCGTCCACGACATCCCCGTTGCCGATAACAGGAATTTTTACCGCCTGCTTTACCTGCGCAATGATGTCCCAATCCGCCGTTCCGGAATAATACTGCTCCCGCGTCCTGCCGTGCACCGCAACAGCCGCAGCGCCGGATTCCTGCGCGATCTTTGCCATTTCAACCGCATTGACATGCGCATCATCGAAGCCCTTGCGAATTTTTACCGTCAGGGGCTTTTGAATCGCTTTTGCCGTTTTTTCGATAATTTTCCCCGCTAACAGGGGATTTTTCATCAGGGCGCTGCCCTCGCCGTTGTTGACCACCTTTGGTACCGGACAGCCCATATTCAGGTCCAAAACAGAAAATGGACGCTCCTCGATCTTTTTGGCCATCTCACTGACGATATCCGGATCGGAGCCGAACAGCTGCAGGGAAACCGGTCCCTCGTCCGGATGGATCTGCATCAGTTCTTCGGTATTTTTGTTATGATAAAGAATCGCCTTTGCGCTGATCATTTCCGAACAGACCATTCCTGCTCCCTGCTCATGGCAGAGCAAACGAAATGGCAGGTCGCTGACACCTGCCATTGGCGCTAAAATCACAGGATTTGCAAGGCTCACGTTTCCGATCGTAAGCTGTCTCATTTTCCTCCTTTTTTGGGAAGCAAATTTCGCTTCCTGCGTTTTCCGACAGCAGCACACACCTTTCTGCTGCCCGAAACTTATTTTCCGCTGCAGTTTTTTTCGTACAGAATCCGCAGTCCATCCAGCGTCAGAGCGCTGTCGTAAATGTCGATCGTATCTGTTTCATCGGCAATAATCCGTCCCAGTCCGCCGGTCGCAACAACCTTCAGATCTGTGATACCGGTTTCTTTTTTGACCTGATTGATAATATATTCGGTCTGACCGATCTGTCCGTAAACCAGACCTGCCTGCATACTGGAAATCGTTTCCCGCGCCAGAATGGAATCGGGCTTCTTGATTTCAACCTCCGGCAGGCGTGCCGTATCCTCCCACAGCGCCTTTGCAGAAATTCGAATGCCGGGTGCGGTGATGCCGACACCGAATCTTCCGTCCTCTGTAACGAGGTCGTAGGTCGTCGCCGTTCCAAAATCCAGAACCAGCACAGGACCACCGTACTTTTCATAAGCGGCGACTACGTCCACAATTCTGTCCGGTCCGATTTCCTTGGGGTTCTCGGAAGTGATCTTGATGCCGGTTTTGATTCCGCTGCCAACGATCAACGGCTCGGTATGCAGATAGCGCACAACCGCGCCGATCAGCGCATGCATGACCTTCGGCACAACGCTCGCAATGATTGCGCCCCCGACCTTCCGGTGATCGATCTGATTGTTCTGCAGCATCGCCAGAATCTCCGTGCCGTATTCATCCGAAGTACGCATCGTCCGGGATGTCATCCGAAACGTCGTAACCAGTTTTTTGGACTCATATACACCGAATGTAATATTTGTATTTCCTACATCAATTACTAAAATCATTCTTTCCTCTCATTTCTGCGCACGCTATTTGCGCATGCCGCGGGTGAACAGGAACTTATTTTTTAATCTTCTTCCTCCAGAAGCGCGGACACATCCTCACCGAGAATAAAAACCCGATAATACAAAGTCAGAGATTCCAAAAGCTCCTGACGGTTTCTTTTGATTTCCGCAATCAGAAGTCCGCTCGAAATTTCATCATATAATAAATCATCGTCCGCCGCATTGGTTTCAAACGCCAGCGTTCCGTCCTCTTCAAATACGATCGTAAAAATTCCTCCCACTTCCCGGGTAAACAGCACGCAGATAATGTGCAGTTCATCCTGAACGGACTGCGGGATTTTGCTGAATCTGGGATTAAAATAATATTTCTGCTCGTAGGCGTTCGCCCCGCAGAGCACGATTTTTTCTCCCAATTTTCCTGTTTCAGACATATCCATATATTCCTCTCACTGATACTTCTCCGGCATAGACCGCTTCCACGGAACTGTCCTTTCTCTGAACGAGCAGCTCGCCGGTCTTCTCAATGCCGATTGCCGTTCCCTGCCATTTCCCTTTGGGGTCCAGTACCTCCACAACGCGTCCTTTATTGACAAGAAAGCTCTCGTAAAGCTCTTTTTGCCCGCTCAAATCCATTGTTTCCAGAAAGCTGTCGTAGCAATCTAAAAAATGTCTCAGCACGGACGCAAGAAGTACTTCCCGATCCACATCGGTTCCCAACTCCAGCGCCAGAGAATCCGCTGTCTTTTTTACCTCTTCCGGAAATTCCTTCTGATTGACATTGATTCCCGTCCCGATCACAAGGAAAAAGCTGCCGTCTGCAGACGGATACATTTCCGTCAAAATTCCGCAGATTTTCTTTCCGTTTACCACCACGTCGTTCGGCCATTTGATCTTCGCATCCAGATGAAGCTCCCGTACGCTCTGCGTTACGGCAATCGCCATCAGCAGCGTAATCATCGCCATACGAGATGCTTCCACCTGTGGGCGCAGTAAAATGCTGAAATACAGATTTTCTCCGGGCGGGGAAATCCAGCTTCTTCCCCTTCTGCCGCGTCCTGCCGTCTGTTCCTCCGCAACTGCGCTCCTTCCTTCTTCTGCGCCCTGCTGTGCCCAGTCTTTGACAATCAGATTCGTCGAATCCACCGTTTCAAAGCACTGAACCTTTTCCCAAAACCTACAGCCTGCAAGGAGGCTGTCCAGCTTCTTTTGATCCAACATGAACTCTTCTCCTTTTCAGCAACAAAACACTTTGCGTCTGTGCTATTGCCATACACCGAAGCAAATGCTGCTGTCCTTCCGTTATGCCTCTGTCGGATTTTTCCAGCCCAGTGTTGCCGCCATCACTGCTTTGATGGTGTGCATGCGGTTTTCTGCCTCGTCGAATACAACCGACGCGTCGGATTCAAAGACTTCATCCGTTACTTCCATCTCATAGATACCGAAGCGCTCTCCGATTTCTCTGCCGATCTGGGTGTTGCGGTCATGGTATGCAGGCAGGCAGTGCATGAAAATCGCATTCCCGGCATTCTGCATCACTTTGCGGTTTACCTGATAAGGCATCAGGTCTTCGATACGCTCCATCCATACCGCATCCGGCTCGCCCATCGAAACCCATACGTCGGTGCAGATGACGTCCGCATTCTTTGTTCCATTCTCTACGTCTTCGGTCAGCGTAATGCTGCCGCCGGTCTGCTTTGCAATTTCCTGACACTGCTCAACCAGAGCCTTGTCCGGGAAATAACGGGACGGAGCGCAGGCGGTAAAGTGCATGCCCATCTTCGCACATACGACCATGTAGGAATTGCCCATGTTGTAGCGGGCGTCTCCCATATAAACCAGATTCACGCCTTTCAGCTTTCCAAGATGCTCGCGAATCGTCAAAAGGTCCGCCAGCATCTGGGTCGGATGGAACTCATTGGTCAGACCGTTCCATACCGGAACGCCTGCATATTTTGCAAGCTCTTCTACGATTTCCTGTCCGTAACCGCGGTATTCGATGCCTTCAAACATCCGTCCCAGAACGCGTGCGGTGTCGCGGATGCTCTCTTTTTTGCCGATCTGGGAGCTGGACGGATCGAGGTAGGTACATCCCATGCCAAGATCGTGTGCAGCAACCTCAAAGGAGCTGCGGGTTCTCGTGCTGGTCTTTTCAAAAATCAGTGCAACATTTTTTCCCCTCAGTGTATCGACCGGAATGCCCGCTTTTTTGAGGCGTTTCAGCTCCGCTGCGAGGTCAACGAAATAGTTGATTTCCTCCGGCGTATAATCCAGTAATTTCAAAAAATGACGTCCTGTCAGATCCATGATGTATCCTCCTCTTCATAAAATCCTGCGCTGCAGGATTTGTTTCCTGATAAAGATGAAACAGAATCCTGCGAAGCAGGATTCTCCGCCTGCAGCGGGTCGCGCAAGCGACATTCTTCCATTCCGCTGCAGTGCGATCCTCGCGGAGCGTTTTTATTTCATAGGACGCATTTTCCTATGAAATGATGTCGGGGTCAAAAGCCCCCGACCTTGATGCCTACGGATTGTTCCATGCTGCGCACTCCCACAATCCTGCCCGATAGTCGCATATCGTGGGATTATCATCCCACTTTTATGCTCCTATCGGGGCGGGTCAAAAGGTCTTTCACCCACCTATGAGCAAGCTCATGTGGGCTTAGACCTTTTGACCCTGGCATCATAAAATAAAAAACCGTACATCCATTATAGAATGTACGGTCCTTTTTTGTAAAGATGAAATACGCTGTCAGGCAGCGGATAGTATCGAAGATGGTGCATGTGAGCTTATTTGTCGCTTAAAAGCTCCTTCGCACTGGTCAGCAGTCCCGCCATGTTCTGAATTTCGGACGGAATGATGATCTTTGTAGACTTGCCGTCCGCAACCTTTTCCAGAGCCTCCAGACTCTTTAAACGAAGTACAGAATCATCCGCTCCTGCATCCTTGATGAAACGCAGACCGTTTGCAGTCGCCTGCTGGACTTTCAGGATTGCTTCCGCTTCACCTTCTGCCTCACGGATCATCTTTTCTTTCTCTGCTTCTGCGCGCAGGATTGCAGACTGCTTTTCTGCCTCTGCTTCCAGAATTGCGGATTCCTTTTTACCTTCTGCTACCAGAATGGTAGATTTCTTTTCACCTTCGGCACGCAGGATCGCTTCACGGCGTTCACGCTCTGCCTTCATCTGCTTCTCCATCGCATCCTGAATTGCTGCGGGAGGAATGATGTTCTTTAATTCGACACGGTTTACCTTAATGCCCCAGGGATCGGTTGCGATATCCAGGGATGCACGCATCTTGGCATTGATCGTTTCACGGGAGGTCAGAGTCTGGTCCAGTTCCAGGTCTCCGATGATGTTACGCAGGGTTGTCGCGGTCAGGTTTTCAATCGCCATGATCGGATTTTCAACTCCGTAGGTAAACAGCTTGGGATCTGTGATCTGGAAAAAGACAACGGTATCGATCCGCATCGTAACGTTATCCTTTGTGATAACGGGCTGAGGCGGGAAATCCGCTACCTGTTCCTTTAACAGTACACGCTTTGCAACCTTATCAACAATCGGCACTTTAAAGTGAAGGCCAACGCTCCAGGTATCCTGGTATGCGCCGAGACGTTCTACGACATAAGCCTGCGCCTGCGGTACGATCTTGATGCAGGACGCTACAATTGCAATTGCAAGAATTAAAATAATGAGTATTACCAGTCCACCTATCATAATTACCCTCATTTCCGCGGTCTTACCGCATGTTGTCAGCAGCCTCGCTGCTGTTTGTTACAGGTTCTTCTGTTTCGATCTCGTCCGGGACAACGATCAGTTTCACGCCGTCGATCTTTTTTACAATGACGACGGTACCCTCTTCAATCGTCCCCTCAGTTTCCTGAGATCTCGCTGACCACTCCATGCCTTTGAGCGTAACCTGTCCGCAGCTGTGCAGGTTATCAATCCTGCCGGTCACGATACCGCGTTCCCCAAGCATGCTGTCCACATTGGTCTTCGCCCTTCCAACATTGAAATAGCGCATGGCAACCGGTCTTGTAAAAACAAGCATCAGCACGGACACTACCAAAAACAGGATGACCTGCACCAGAACCGGCGCACCGCAGGCAGCTGCAATCGTCGCAACAAGAGCTCCGGCTGCAAACCAGATTGTCGTCAGTCCCATCGTCGCAAGCTCAATCAGCACAAGTAAAATCAACAGAGCCAGCCAGGCAAATACTTCCGTCATGTAACTCCTCCTTTCCTGTGACTTATGACTATCATACTACAAAAATCATGCCCCGTCTACCAAAATACATGATGTCCGATCACAATACCTTCCCTGCTTCCTGCCCGTCTAAAATGCGTCGCTATTCCAACCGGGGTGCTTCCCGCCATCGCTTCCTGTGCCGCCTGCAGGCAGCTTGCCTTGATCTTTCCACTTGCGACAACGCGTCCAACCTGTCCGCTTCCCGCCGGTGTAAACTGTCCCGAAGCATAGATAACACCCTTGACCGTATTCGGATAAGCGCCGCTTCTGACCCGGTTCATCACGACTGCGCCGACAGCCACCTGTCCTTCGTAGGGCTCTTCTCCCGCTTCACACTGAATGAGCGCCGCCAAAAGCACGCTGTCGTCCGCTGCCAGTGCAGCAGCCTTGTTCGCTTCCTTTTCCGCCTGCGCTGCCTTTTCCTGCTTCTGTTTCTGTGCGGCAGCTTCTTTTTCCGCCTGCAGTCTCGCCGTTTCCGCTTCCTCGCGCGCTTTTACCTGCTCAACCGTCTCTCCGTAATCGATTTCAAAATCAACCTGGACATATTCCGAAGACACATATCCGGTCTTTCCGCCGTAATTGACCGCAACCCAGTCCGCCGTGATTTCCTGATCCTCGCTGAAACGGATCTGCTCTTCATCCACGACCTCATACTTTGCACCTTCTTCCAGCAGATCATAAATCGCAGCATCTGCTGAAGGTTCTTTCCGGATTCTCAAAGCGCCTGTTTTGGTCGTTGCCACAATCCGTCCCGCGTCTTTTGCCTCTTTCCGAGCTTCTTCCCCAAACAGCAGATAACCGTTATTCGCCCAGCCGGTCAGTTCGCCGGACTCAAGCTTTGTCCAGCCGTCCTTTTGTTCCAGCACTGTACCGCCACAGTCTGCATACAAATACCCTGCAAGCTCTGCCTCGCTGTCCGGTTCCGTCCTGACATTCAATACATTCTGAACGCTCGTCATCACGATTGTGCCGGTCAGGTCGTCCATTTTCATTCCATCACCGGACGAAGCTTTGGTTTTGCTGTCCGCACTGTCGGACGCTGCATCCGTTTCCTGCCCGCCGGCTGCACCGGTCGCTGCATCTGCCGCCCCATTTTTGGATGCTGCGTTCGGACTGACCTGTTCCTTATCCGCTCCTGTCAGCCACGCCTCCACGCCAACGCCCTTGTGCCAGTGCGCGCTTTTGCTCGATTCTGCCTCTGCCTGCAGACTGCTTCCGGCCGTCCACAAAAAGACAACTCCCAGCGCTGCAGCCCGCAGCCAGTGCTTCCCCCTTTTCTCACATTTTCTGCTCCAGCCCATAAATCGATGATCCTTTCTATCCCCTCATGTCCGCAGACAGCCTCAATAGATGGTTACAGTTCACCCGTACCCTTCCGAGTTCAGATTCCGTGCTTGCACGAAACGCTGAACTCAGAAGGGTACGAAGGGAGCGCCATTTTATGAGTAAAAAGAGCTGCAAAGCAGCGGAAAGCATCGAAGATGCGCTTTTGCGAATGGCGCGTGTGAACAGTAACGATAGCTGAACCTCCATTGATTTTCCGCGCCTTTGGCGCTCCCAAAATCGGCTCATCAAATGTTACAATTATATTACATGATTAGCGTCATCATATCAAATCCGTCAATTACTGTCAAGTGTGCGCTCTGTGAGGATTCTATTGTCACGACTACAAAAAAGGCGTGTGAAAAACAATCCTTTTCCACATGCCTTTTTTCGTTCTTTTTCTGTCAGAAACAACAGTTTTTCCTTATCCTCTTCTGACGATTCCCTTATAATGCTATTGGGCCAAATGCCCCGGCTATGATACTGTTTTAGTAAAAAACGTGATGTCCGATTACCTGTCCGGAACGACCGTTATTTCTTCTGAAAAACAGCTTGCCGCCGACCGGCTGTGCACCGGCTAATGCTTCGATTGCTGCCTGATAGCAGGCTGCATCTGCCTTGTCACTGCTCAGTGCCCTCTGCAGCGAACCGTTTCTGACAGGGGAAAACTGTCCTTTTGCGTAAACGACCTCGGTGATCGTATTGGGCTGCGATGCACTCTTGACGCGGTTCATGATGACATTGCCTACCGCAACCTTACCAACGTAGGATTCACTGCCTGCTTCACAGTAAATAATATTTGCAAGCAGTTTTAATTCCTCTGAGGATATCGCTGCGGTCTGCGCCGCCTGGGCAGCCAAAGCTGCCTGCTGCGCCTCCGCTTCGATGCGGGCTGCTTCCTCGGCTGCCTTTGCCTGCGCCTGCGCTGCGAGCTGCGCTGCTTCCTCGGCTGCTGCCTTTGCCTGCGCTTCCGCTTCGATGCGGGCTGCTTCCTCGGCTGCCTGTACTTCTTCTATCTCATTCTGTGCTGCTTCACTCGCCTCTGCCTGTAAAGCTGCTGTTTCATCCTGCTGTACTTCTTCCTCTGCAAAGAATTCATCTTCGGATGCTGTTTCTCCTGTCCGTTCAGCGATCACCTGCTCATTGGCTGCAACAGCCTCTTCGTTGGAAATCTCTGTCTCGACCAGATTTTCAGCCGGTACCCATCCTGCAATTTCTCCCGCCTGGATCTGCACCCAGTCGTTGTACTTTGCAAGGATCGCCACATGACCGTCCTCCATGACCTGACCAATCACCGCAGACGCTGTATTTGCTTCTGCATGAATGTCCAGCATGTCTTTCGCATCAATGACACCGATACCACTTGCCATAGCGGTTGTCGTATATGCACCCATCATCATAACAGATGTTAAAATGCCGACTGCACTACGAAACAACTTTCTGCCTTTTCCGTTCATTCTTACCTCCATAAATCTTACTCTGCTTCCCCAGCCATTCTGCCGGTGAAATTCAGGAGCTTTTTGTGGGACGCTCCCTGTTACAGAGCTGTTTCAATTGTTACAAACTTATTAACAATTGTTACGCATGATATGATAGCAATATTACAATCAAATGTCAAGCCGTTCACCCGGAACCACAAATTTCCGTTAGTTCCCCACAAAAGTTTTTCTTCTATTGTGATATTTTTACAACAAACCTCCGAAATCATCGCCCTTTTCTTACTATTTTTCAAAGTTTTCAACAAATGCCGCTTTAACATAGTAAATTCTCTTTTCATAAAAAGGACAGCCATTTTCTGCGGTTTTTTTGATTTTTTATAAAAAAAGAAGACCTGACGGGATTATTTTTTCCATCAGATCTTCCTTTATTCCTGTTTTTAACATTTTTGTAACAAACTATTTTACAGGCTTCTGGACTTTTCCACCGCAGTGATAACCGCATCGGTCACTGCGCCGCGGAAGCCTTTTTCCTCTAAAACACGTACCGCCTGAATTGTGGAGCCTGCCGGGGAGCAGACCATATCCTTTAACTCTCCCGGATGCTTTCCGGTCTCAAGCATCAGCTTCGCGCTGCCGAGCACAGCCTGTGCAGCGCATTCATATGCCTGGCTGCGCGGCATGCCTTCCGCAACTGCACCGTCCGCCATCGCCTCGATCAGTATAAAAATCCAGGCAGGCGCACAGCCGCTGACGCCGGTCAGCACATCCATCAGGCGTTCCGGAAGCTCAACCGTCTTGCCGAAACTGTCCAGGACAGCCGCCGTTTTTTCTTTCATCTCAGGAGTTACCCTGCTGCCATAGCAGACTCCGGTACAGCCTTCCCCGACCAGTGCCGGCGTATTGGGCATCGCACGCACAAACGGAAGCGGCGCGCAGAACTGCCCTTCCAGCCACGCAAGGCTTTTGCCTGCCGCAATGCTCAGAATCGTCTTACCGGTCAGGTCAATGTCGCTGATCTGTCCGATCACTTTCTCCAGAAACTGCGGCTTTACGGCAAGAATCAAAAGCTCTGCCTGCCGCGCGGTTTCCAGGTTATCGCCTGTCACCGTGATGCCAAACATTTCATGTACTTTGCTTTCGGTCTCCGCCGTTTTTGCAGAACCGTAAATTTCCTCCGGCACAGCCAGGTGATTTCTCAAAACTCCTCCAATCATCGCCTGCGCCATATTTCCAAGTCCGATAAAACCGATTTTCATCTGTGCCTCTCATTTCTGCGCACGCTTTTTGCGCATGTCGAGTTTGTGTCAAGTGCGCGCAGACACAAATCTCGAGATTGAAAAATGTTATTTTTCAATCGTCGCCCTCTGCCGATGCGCTTCATACATCAGAATCGAAGACGCCACCGCTGCATTTAACGACTCCACTTTGCCCTCCATCGGAATTCGGATATAACAGTCCGCAAGCTCTGCAGTCTCTTCCCGCAGGCCGTTGCCCTCGTTACCGATCAGAAATGCCGTCCCCTTTGTATAATCCTGACAGGCATAGGAATTTTTCCCGCGCAGATGCGCCGCGTATACGCTGACACCCGCCCGCTGTACCTGATGAACCGCCGCCGCAAAATCGTCCGCATAATAAAACGGAACGCGGTAGATGCTGCCCATCGTCGAACGGATAACCTTCGGGTTGTACAAATCGACTGTATCCCGGCTCATGATAATCCCGGAAACGCCTGCGCCCTCACCGGTTCGCAGCATCGTACCGAGGTTGCCGGGGTCCTGTATATTTTCCAGAAGCAGAAACAGCGGTGCTTTGTCCCGCAGCATTTCTTCTATATTATAGTGAAACTGTTTCAGCACGCATAAAACACCCTGTGGCGTGCAGGTATCCGATATTTTAGAAAAAACGCTGTCGGAAACGACTTCGTAGCCAACCTCTTCCAGATGCTCCCTGCAGCTGCACTTTTCCAGAAAGGATTCCGAAACATAGACCTCCTGCAGCTGCTCTCTCGGTGCTTCCAGAAACATCTTCACACCCTCTGCCAGAAAAACGTCCTCCGTTCTGCGCAGCTTCGACTTTTGATTCAATTGTACCAGCCTTTTGATCCGGCTGTTGGATGCTGCAGTAATCATGCAGGTTCCTCCGTTGATCTTTATGAAAACGCACAACGGCCACACACGTTTCGTGTGCAGCCGCCCCTTTGCGTCCTGTATCGTCAGGTGGCCAGCGCTTTGCTGACCTGATAATGATATTCGGGAATCTCTTTCTGCATCGCAAGCGCTTCCTCGATATCATAGTCTACAAATTCACCGTGTTTGTAAGCCACAACACGGTTCGAGCTGCCTGCGCAGAGGATGTCTGCCGCATAAGCGCCCATGATAGAAGCATAATAACGATCCAGACAGGTCGGGCTGCCGCCTCGCTGCATGTACCCCAGGATGGTTGCTCTGGTTTCCACACCCGTTGCAGCTTCAATTCTCTTCGCCATGGAAGTAGAATGACCGATACCTTCTGCATTGATGATCAGATGGTGGGTTTTGCCCTTTTTACGGTTGTTGATAATATTGTTAATCAGCTGCTGCTCGTCATAGTCGTACTTTTCAGGAAGAAGGATATCCTCCGCGCCGGTGCCGACGCCGCACCACAGTGCGATATAACCGGCATTTCTGCCCATTACTTCGATAATACTGCAGCGTTCATGTGAAGACGAAGTATCCCTTACCTTATCGATTGCCTGCATCGCGGTATTGACTGCCGTGTCGAAACCGATCGTATATTCGGTACATGCAATATCCAGATCGATCGTGCCCGGCAGACCAATCGTATTGATTCCAAGTCTGGACATCGCCTGCGCACCTCTGTAAGAGCCATCGCCGCCGATAACAACCAGACCGTCGATGCCGTGTCTGCGGCAGATCTCCGCGCCCTTTTTCTGTCCGGCTTCGGTCTTAAATTCCAGACAACGTGCGGTTCCCAGAATCGTACCGCCCTTCTGGATGGTATCCGAAACACTGCGGGCATCCATATCTATGATTTCTTCATTTAACAGGCCCTGATAGCCTTTTTTAATGCCTTTTACTTTGACGCCGTTGCAAATCGCTTTCCGAACAACCGCACGGATTGCCGCATTCATACCCGGCGCATCTCCGCCGCTTGTAAGAACTCCAATTGTCTTTATCTTAGCTGCCATTGTTCCTCCTGTCTGCCGCTGCGGGCTGGACTTCAATCTTAAGATTTCAAAATCCGTAAAACCATTTTTTATTTTAATCGAAACGGGCTTTCTTTTCAATGGTTTTGTGAAACTTACATCAGCTTTACGTTTTCTTCTCCAAACAACTCTTCCAGCTGCTTTAAAAGCGCCTCGTCCCCATGAACGGTCTGATTCGCCCCAAGCTGCTTCATCGCGCGCGGATTTTCCACATAAATCACCACGGTATCCCTGCCGTCGGAAGCTGCGATTGCCGAAAGCAGCTTTTTTTCCTGCTGCTGATAGGCTTCCATCGTCGGAAACTTAATCCAGAGCTTTTTGGGGATTTCGTCAAAGGTCTGCACGGATTCACAGATCAGCTTCGCGTCTTTGTCCTCCTCTGCGGAAACGCGCCCCCGCAGGAGAACCTTTTCATCCTCCATCAGCTTGCTGCCGTACTGCTCATAGGTTTTCGGGAAAACGATAACTTCAATCGTTCCAACCAGATCCTCCACCTGTAAAAACGCCATCACCTTATCGTTTTTGGTATATTTGATCTTCTTTTCCTCGATAATTCCGCCGATGACCGCCTTTGCTCCGTCCTGAATATGGGCGCTGTTTGTCTCCTCATCCAGCATAAAATCTGCCGTCGTATTGGAAATATTCCTGCGCCAGAGCTGCTCGTATTCCTGCAGCGGATGCCCGCTGACATACACACCGAGGACTTCTTTTTCAAAGGTTAGAAGAATTTCCTTCGAATATTCCCCGACATCCGGAAAGCGGATTTCATAGTTTTTCTTTTCCGACTCGTCCACCAGATCGAATAAGGAAAGCTGTCCCGCCATATTATTTTTCCGGTTCTGCTGATTCTGATCCATCAGCTGTACAAATACGCTCATAAACTGCTTGCGTGTTCCCTCAAGGCTGTCGAATGCACCCGCTTTGATGAAGTTTTCCACGTTGCGCTTATTGACTTCCGTATCGGACATTCTGGATAGAAAATCCTGCAGGTTTTTGAACACGCCCCGCAGCTTCCGCTCTGCGATCACCGCGTCCGCAACCGGATGTCCTACACCCTTGATCGCAGTCAGTCCGTACCGGATTGATTTTCCCGATACCGAAAATCCCGGCTCTCCCTCGTTGATATCCGGCGGCAGAATCGCGATTCCCATCTGGCGGCAGACCAGAATGTATTCCGCCACTTTTCCGGGGTTATCGATTACAGAAGTCATCAGGGACGCCATAAATTCCACCGGATAATAATATTTCAGGTAAGCCGTCTGGTAAGCGACAACCGCGTAGCATGCGGCGTGGGACTTGTTGAACGCGTATTTTGCAAAATCCATCATTTCCGCGTAAATTTCCAGACCGACCTTTTCCGGAATGCCTCGGGCCACACAGCCGGGCACGCCCTCTTCGGGATTGCCGTAAACGAAATTCGCCCGTTCTTTTTCCATGACAGACTGCTTTTTCTTGCTCATCGCACGGCGAACCAGGTCGCTTCGTCCCATCGTGTAGCCGCCGAGGTCGCGCACAATCTGCATAACCTGCTCCTGATACACGATACAGCCGTAGGTCGGAGACAGGATCGGTTCCAGCTCCGGACAGGAATAGGTGATTTCGTCATGATTGTTTTTTCCTTTAATATATTTTGGAATAAAATCCATCGGTCCGGGACGGTACAGGGAAATACCCGCGATGATATCCTCCAGGTTCTGGGGCTTTAGCTCCTTCATGAAGCTTTTCATCCCGCCGCTTTCCAGCTGGAACACGCCGTCCGTCCTGCCGGTGCAGAGCGAATCCAGCACTTTTTTATCGTTATAATCCAGATGCTCCATATCGAGCTTCACACCGGTGTCATGCTCAATCATCTTGACCGCGTGGTCGATTACTGTCAGGGTTCGAAGCCCCAGAAAGTCCATTTTTAACAGTCCGAGCTCTTCCAGCGTCGTCATCGTAAACTGCGTTGTGATCGAACCATCCGACCCCCGTGAAAGCGGTACAAAATGATCTGCCGCCTCCGGGCAGATCACAACCCCTGCTGCGTGCATCGAAGTGTGGCGCGGCAATCCCTCCAGCCGTTTACTCATATCAATCAGCACGTGCACCTGTTCATCGCTCTCGTAGAGCTTGCGCAGCTCTGCGTTCATTGACAGCGCCTTATCAATCGTCATGTTCAGCTCGTTCGGGATCATTTTTGCAATCGAATCCACAAAGGAATACGGCAGATCCATGACGCGCCCGACGTCGCGGATGACACCCTTTGCCGCCAGCGTACCGAATGTGACAATCTGCACAACCTTTTCTTTTCCATATTTGCGTCCGACATAATCGATGACCTCCTGTCTGCGTTCATAACAGAAGTCGATATCGATATCCGGCATGGAAACTCGTTCCGGGTTCAGGAAACGCTCAAACAGCAGGCTATAACGGATCGGATCAATATTCGTGATATGCAGGCAGTAGGAAACGATGCTTCCAGCTGCACTTCCACGTCCAGGTCCTACCGGAATACCGTTTTCTCTGGCATAGTTGATAAAATCCCACACGATCAGGAAATAGTCCACATATCCCATGCGCTTGATAATACCCAACTCGTATTCCAGACGCTTCTGCAGCGTGCCGTCGTCCTCCGGATAGCGCTCTTTCATGCCGTCAGTGCACAGCTTGTTCAAATATCCCCAGGAATCATAGCCCTCCGGCACATCAAAATGCGGCAGCTTCGTCTTACCAAACTCGATTTCCACATGACAGCGGTCTGCAATTCGCTGTGTATTTTCCACTGCCTCCCACGCATAGGGAAACAGTCCCTTCATCTCTTCTTCGCTTTTGACGAAATACTGACCGCCCTCGTAACGCATCCGATTTTCGTCGGAAAGCTTTTTGCCGGTCTGGATACACAGAAGGATATCGTGGGGCTTTGCGTCCTCCGCATAGGTGTAGTGCACGTCGTTCGTGCATACTAACGGAATGTCCAGTTCCCGTGACATCTGTAAAAGCGCCATGTTTACGGTCTGCTGCTCCGGAATCCCATGATCCTGCAGTTCCAGAAAATAATTATCCTTCCCAAAAATCGACTGATACTTTAATGCGCATTTTTTTGCTTCCTCCGGCAGTCCTTTCTGGATATAGCGCGGCACTTCACCTGCCAGACACGCAGACAGCGCAATAATTCCCTCGTGAAATTCCTCCAGAACCTCCATATCGACTCGCGGCTTGTAATAGTACCCCTCCGTAAAACCGCGGCTGACGATTTTGCTCAGATTCGCATAACCGGTATTATTTTCCGCCAGAAGCACCAGATGATAATACCGGTCATCCCCGCCGGTAATCTCCCGGTCAAAACGGGAATTGGGCGCAACATAGACCTCACAGCCCAAAATCGGATTGATACCCTCTGCCCGCGCCGCACGGTAAAAATCGATCACACCGTACATTGCGCCATGGTCGGTAATCGCCGCAGCCGTCATGCCCAGCTCCTTGACTCGTTTTACATATTCTTTGATTTTATTGGAACCGTCCAGCAGGCTGTACTCTGTATGGACGTGCAAATGTGCAAATGCCATATTTTTGTAATTTCCTATTCTTGTTCTGTCTGAGTTTCCTTTGCTGTCCCATCGGGCGCAGAGAAGTCAAAGGCATGGCTTTCTGTCCCGTTTTCTGACTTTTGCCCGCTCTTTGTCACAGACTTCGTGCCGATGCTGTCTGTCCGGTCGGATGCTGTCGCATTGTTTTCACTGATGCTGTCTGCTTCCCGGTCAGATACAGCGCTGTTTTGACTGACTGCGTTTTGTCCGGACACATCACCGCTTTCATGAACCTCTTTTACACTGCCTTCTCCGCTGTCTGTCAGTACAAGTCTGTCGTTTTCCACTTTCCATGTCTCGTACCAGCTTCCTTCCGCGTCCGAAAAGTTGACATGAATCCTATCGTTTTCCCCGGATAAAATCTGTATTTTCCCGGAATCTGATCCAACCTGCCGCAGGATACTCTTTAACACTGCTTTGCCGTTTTTATACTGTAACAGCTCTTTTTCACGGATTTCTTCTAATCGATACTCTGTCAGTGTGCGCAGGCTGATGTCATAATATCCCGGCGCGGCTTCTGTCCCGGCAGTCCATGCCATCAGATCGCCGTCATCGTCCAGCTCAAAGTGCCCCATCTGTTTTAACAGGCGCACTGCTCCTTGCTCCTGCACACCAAACAGCATGTCGCTGACGCCGGACACTTCGTAGCCACGATACAGCACAAAGGCGCTTCCCAGCTTTTCCAGCTCCTTAAAGGCAAAATTCTCTTCTTCCAAAACTGCGCCGTCCGCGCCGACAAACCACAGGTCGCATACCGGCGCGCCGAACGCTCCGTCGTACCTGCCGATCGCCGCAAATGTTTCTTTTTTGCCGTTCCCATCGTAATCCGCCGTCTCTGCAAAACACAGCGCATCGTCCGGGTACTCCTGTACCTCCAGAATCTGTGCAACCGCCTGACTAACCGCCGCGCGGGCTGTTTTCTGTACTTTATCCAGACGGTTTTTCGTAAATTCGTTTGGAATATCCTCCAGGCTCTCCAGTGCTTCTTCCTGCTCCAATCTCGACGGGAAGAAAAATCCATCCCCGCTGATCGTCTCCGATGCTTTGGTCAGCTTTCCCTGATCCAGGCTGCTGATGCACCAGCTGTACTTCGCAACCGCATGATCGATTCCTTCTTCCTGTCCGACCGACTGCCCGGCTTCTCTGCAGCGATAGGCAATTTTGTCCTCCCCAATTGCATAAAACCAATAGGTATATTCTGTATTTTCATCCGTCTGCGTGTAGAACTGCTCTTCCAGCTTTTCCTTCCACGCCTGCGCCTCTTCATCCGAATCCTCTGCAGACACATACGCCAAATATTCCGACGCTGTCAGCTCCCGATACGAACGCTCTGCAAATCCGTCCGCTGTTCTTTCATAATAAACAGGAACCGTCTCTTCTGCACTGTCCCATTCCGAAACAAGCGGATCGTACACCGTCTTCTCCGCAGGATAAAATGCACAAAGGCCGTCCTTTGTCGCTTCGATCGTCTCGGAATCCTCCAGAAGCTTTTCACACTTCTGATCTTTTACCGTCCAGACAGCCGCCTGTTTTTTGCCGGAGACTTCCGTTTCCAGAATAACAAACGGAGTCCCGATTCCCGTCACCTGCTGCAGTCCGGTCACGACGATTCCTTTTTCCAGAAGCCTTGCCGACTCGCCGTCATAATACCAGAGATCGCCGGAAATCCGCCCGCGCGCTGTCAACGGCGTGCTCTCAAACATCAGCAGAAAGCTTTCATTTGCGTTGCTGTCATACTTCGCCATGTTCTGCAGGCAAAGCGTCTTGTCACCGTACTCCTTCTGCGAAAGAACTGCCGTCAGCGCTGCGTTTTCCGCGCGGCTCAGACGGTCGTGTCCCGCCAGCTTGCCGGTAAACGCATCCGATTTCTGCGCGTATGCTTCATAAACTGAGTCGGTCACTTCTGTCATCAGTTCCGGAATTTGAGGAGCTGTTGCTGCCTCAGATTCTGTGGCGGTGTCGATCTGCGTTTCGCCTGTCGCAGGCATCTCGCCGTCTGCTGTTGCCGCGGTATCGCTGTGCTGCCCTTCGCCGCCGGTCGCTGTTGTGCTATCCTGTATCTCGTCATCGGTCGCAGTATCGCTATCCTGCCTCTCATTGGTCACTGCAGCGGTGCCGGTTCCTGTACTGACATTCTGTGTTTCACCTGCTACAGACGTCTCGTCATCTGCTGTTGCCGCAGCATCGCTGTCCTGCGCCATAGCGTCTGTTGTTTTCCCTTCCCAAAAGCTCTTTCCGGCTTGCTGCGCTCGCGCTGCATATTCACTGATATTCGGCGTGCAGCCTGAAAACAGCATCGTTGCTGCCATCAGACATGCTGCTGTTACCTGTTTTCTTTTCATTTGTATCGATCCCCTTATCTTGTTGAGTTGAGTATACCATGCCCGTTTGGAAAATTCCATCCTTATCAGACTGGTAGCTTCCGATAAATGTTTCGCCAGCCCATACCAGAACGCTTTGTCCCGCTCTGTAACATAAAAAAAATGTGCCTTGGCACATTCTCGCGCCGAGGCGCGGTTGCCTCGGCAACCATCTACCCCTGCGCCGAGTGCGCATCCTCGCGGAGCGTTTTTATCGTATGGAAACGAAGTTTTCTATACGATAAAAAATCCCACATCCACCGCCGAAGCAGCATACGCTGCCGCGGCAGGAACATGGGATTATATAAGGTACCTTATTTGTAACTGTTCAGAACAGGTCGAAGCACTTGCTGCTGAGACCGTAAGAATATGATTGAGTCATGCAAAATCCCATCGGCGAAGCCGATTTGGAATGGATTTCGCATCGTAACTGTGAGGGAACTGAACAGTTACCCCTATTTTACAAAAGGGTGGATCTTACAGATACTTCTTCAGATCTTCTGCCTTATCCAGCTTCTCCCAGGGCAGATCCAGGTCGTTGCGGCCGAAGTGACCGTATGCGGCAGTCTGCTTGTAGATCGGGCGGCGCAGGTTCAGCATCTTGATGATGCCTGCCGGGCGCAGGTCGAAGTTCTCACGGATGATCTCAACCAGTTTCTCATCGGAAATCTTGCCGGTGCCGAAGGTGTCTGCCATGATAGAGGTAGGCTGTGCTACGCCGATTGCGTAAGACAGCTGGATTTCACACTTGTCAGCCAGTCCTGCTGCAACAATGTTCTTTGCAACATAACGTGCTGCGTAAGCTGCGCTTCTGTCAACCTTGGTGCAGTCCTTACCGGAGAAAGCGCCGCCGCCGTGACGTGCATATCCGCCGTAGGTGTCTACGATGATCTTACGGCCGGTCAAACCAGCGTCACCGTGAGGTCCGCCGATTACGAAACGTCCGGTCGGATTGATAAAGAACTTGGTGTTCTCGTCGATCAGCTCTGCAGGCAGGATCGGATCAAAAACATATTTCTTAATATCTTCGTGAATCTGTTCCTGCGTGACATCCGGGTCATGCTGTGTGGATAATACAACTGCCTCCAGGCGAACCGGCTTGTTGTTTTCATCATATTCTACAGAAACCTGGCTCTTGCCGTCGGGTCTTAAATAGGTCAGTGTGCCGTCTTTTCTTACTTTGGTCAGCTGCTGTGCCAGCTTGTGCGCCAGAGAGATCGGGTAAGGCATATATTCCTCTGTCTCGTTGGTTGCATAGCCGAACATCATACCCTGGTCGCCGGCGCCGATCGCTTCCAGTTCTTCCTCAGACATCTGGTTTTCTTTTGCTTCCAGAGCCTTGTCAACGCCCATTGCGATATCGGAAGACTGCTCGTCGATCGAAACCATAACGGCACAGGTGTTGCCGTCAAAGCCATACTCAGACTTGTCATAGCCGATCTCCTTAACCGTCTCACGAACGATCTTCGGAATATCTACATATGCGTTGGTGGTGATTTCACCGGTTACCAGTACGAAACCGGTACAGCTTGCTGTCTCGCAGGCTACACGGCTCATCGGGTCTTTTTCCATCAGTGCGTCCAGAATTGCGTCGGAAATGGCATCGCACATTTTGTCGGGATGTCCTTCTGTTACAGACTCAGAAGTAAATAAACGTTTTTCCATCTGTTCCTCCTTAGATGTTTGCTGTGAAAAATAGGATCCTGCTCTACAGGATTCTTTCCCTGTGGCGGATCGCATTCGCGACATCTTTCCATTCCGCCTCGGTGCGATTCTGTAGAGCGTTTTTATTTCATAGGACGCATTTTCCTATGAAACAAAAAGATCCGCTAAAAAGCGGATCCGATAGTTTGATAATCAAATCCTCTTATTGTTCGATTGCTTCCATCCCGGAAACGGGACTTCTATTCGCTCAGGCTGGCACCTTCCGAAAAAACGGGGTTGCCGTGGCTTCACAGATCCTATGTATCTCCACCACTCTGAATAAGAGAAGGCACAATATTGAATTTTCTTATCAGGTACTCATTTAAAATACTATAGCGCCCTGTATTTGTCAACAGGACAATTTCTGAAAAGTGTCTCAGCCAATCTTTAAGCGGAATTTCTGCAATTCCCGTTCGGATTCCACCTTTTCGATCTGGGCGCCGAGGCTCTGCAGTTTTGCTGGAAAATCCTCATATCCGCGTTCGATATAACGGATATCGTCAATGACAGACATTCCTTCCGCTGCCAGCGCTGCGATAACAAGTGCTGCTCCGGCACGCAGATCCGGTGCATTGATGCTCGCTCCGGTATATCGGGAAACGCCGTCGATGATCGCAGTATTCCCTTCCACCTTAATGCTTGCGCCCATGCGGATCAGCTCGTCCACATAGCGGAAACGATTTTCAAAAATACTCTCTGTTACAATGCTCGTGCCGCAGCACAGACCCAGCGTCACCGCGATCTGGGGCTGCATATCCGTCGGAAAGCCCGGATACGGCAGAGTCTTTACCTGTGTATGTTTGAGCGGTCTGGAAGCCACTACCCGGACAGCATCATCCGACTCTGTTACTTCACAGCCGATTTCCGACAGCTTTGCAGAAATGGATTCCAGATGCTTCGGAATCACGTTTTTGACCGTCACATCGCCGTGCGTCGCAGCGGCAGCAAACATAAACGTGCCGGCTTCGATCTGATCCGGGATGATCGGATATTCCGTCTTATGCAGGCGCTCTACCCCACGGATACGGATCACATCCGTACCTGCGCCCTTGATATTGGCTCCCATACTGTTTAAGAAGTTCGCCAGATCCACAACATGAGGTTCTTTTGCCGCATTTTCGATCGTTGTTCTGCCCTCTGCCAGCGCTGCAGCCATCATGATATTGATTGTAGCGCCGACGCTGACAACGTCCAGATAAATGTGCGCACCGCACAGATGGGACGCTTCCGCCGTAATCATGCCATGCGCAATCTCAACCGTCGCGCCCAGTGCCTTGAACCCTTTGATATGCTGGTCGATTGCACGGCAGCCGATATCGCAGCCGCCCGGCAGTACAACCGTAGCCTTTTTATATTTTCCGAGAAGGGCTCCCAAAAAGTAATAGGATGCCCTGATTTTCTTGACAGAATCACCATTAACCGTTAAGTCATGAATCAGAGAACCGTTAACTTTAACGGTGTGACGGTCAACCCGCTCCACATGAGTGCCAATCCCCGCCATCGCGTCCAAAAGGATGTTCGTATCCCGTACATCCGGCATATTTTCGATCAGTACGGTCTCATCCGTCATCAGAGAAGCAGCCAGAATCGGCAGCGCCGCGTTTTTTGCGCCCCCGATTTCAACCTCGCCGACCAGCGGATTTCCGCCATTGATTGCATACTGTTCCATATTTCCTCTTATTTCTGCTGCACAGGCAGCCTGTCCATCGCATCAATTTCCTCTTTCAGCGCCTGAAAAAAGAAATCCCTGAATTTTATTTTCAAATCTGTTTTGCTGCGCATGCAGCATCTGCATGCAGCATCTATTTATTATAATCTTCTTCTGTTTTTCGTCGTTTATGCACGTCAAAAACGGCAAAAAGAATCCTTTACCGTCCTTGTGGTTATAGCATATTCCACTTCATTTGTAAACTAAAACTTTCAGTTCAGGTAATTCAGCGGGTTCACTGCCTGTCCGTTAATCCGGATTTCAAAATGCAGGTGCGGTCCGGTGCTTCGGCCCGTGTTTCCGCTCAGGGCAATTTTCTGCCCCTGGCTGACCTTCTGTCCGACGCTGACCAAAACCTTGCTCAAGTGTCCGTAGCGGGTTTCTCTGCCATCCGCATGCTGAATGTAAACGACGTAGCCATAGCCGCTGCCCCAGCCTGCCCTTGTAACCGTACCGCCGCTGGATGCCATGACCGCCGTACCGATGGGGGTTGCCCAGTCAATTCCCTTATGATTCGTGGACGCTCCCTTCTTGGGTGCTTTTCTGCCGCCAAAGCCAGAGGAAAGCCGTCCGCCGGAAATCGGCTTGATATAGGTCGGTGGAACCTTGGTTCCGCGCTCCACGATCTTCGGAACAGCCTCTACGATAACCTCTTCCTTCAAAATCTCCTGCGATTCCACAGCATCATTTCGATAAGTCACAAGTGCCGCTGCTTTTCGGAAGCCTGCAGAGGGCTGCTGACGCAGCTCTGTCTTTGTCGTATACCATTCGTCATTGTCGATATATACCACATCTGCTTCGTAGGTATCTTCCATATAAATCTGTTCCGTATGCACAACAGAAAGCTCCGGTTCCGGTACGGTGATGATCAGCTCATCACCGGTACGGATGACAGAATTTTCATTGTCCAGAGTCGGATTGATCGCAACGAGATTTGCAATCGCCAAGCCGTTATCCTCTGCGATCTGGGAAAGCGTATCTCCCGCTTTTACTTCATAAATCTGCTCTTTCTGCTGATCCGCCGTCACCTCGGAAATCGCGGTTTCCAGCGGCGTGATCTCGTTTTCCATCAAATAGGCATCCACGATCTCGACCGTATCACCGAAATCGACGGAAACCGTGCCATATTCCATCTGGGAAAAATCCACCGTTCCCTGATCCGGCTCAATCTCTTCAAACAGCTCGTCAAAAAAGCGTTCCGCCCCGGCACCTTCCCCCGCTGCGTGCTGCAGCTGTCCGGTGCTGTCGTCTTTTTTGGAAACCGAAGTCGTCAGGACGTTCAACTGTCTGTCCGGGTCAATCACAATATCTGCACGATAGGCATGTTCTGTATCGTACCGGTCAAGTGCAGCCTGTAAAAGTGCCAGAACGTCACTGCTGCTGCCCAGGTTTACCGTATATTCGTTGATTTTTACCGTGTAAGCATGCTGCAGCGTTGTGGAAATGCTGCTTTTTAAAACATCATAAATCGCTTTATATAAGTTGTGCCGGCTGTCTGTATTTCCAAAAAGCAGCTCCTGCCCCTCGGAAGTGATTTCAACCGGGATATATACCATCGTACCTTCTGTTTCTGTGATTTCGCGGCGCGCCTCGGCAACAAGCCTTTCTACCTCCTCCGGGTCGCTGCTGTTGCCAATTTCCGTTCCGTTGATACTGACTTTATAAAAATTATCGCCTGTTTTCTGAAATCGCGGAAAAGACGGCACGCCAAAAAGGAGTACCAGCAATGTGATTCCCGTCGTCGCAAACCAGGTCTTTTTGATCAGTCCTCTATATTTCTTCAATCTGTTCATCTTTTCTTCTTTTTCTTTTTGGCTACGCTGTAGCCGAACGTCCCAATTGCTTCCCCAAGTCCGTAATATGTGCCGTGGGAGTACACGATCGGGTCCGCTTTTTCCAGATGAAACCGTCCCGTTTCATCCATCCACTTCTCGTCCACACTGACCGAAACGACCTCTGCCACAAACATCGTGTGGCTGCCGAGCTCTATCTTCTGCGTCACGCGGCATTCCAGGCTGACCGGGCTTTCCGCGATCTGCGGTACCGACACTTTCTGTCCCGGCCACGGTGTCAGATTCATTTCTGCAAATTTGTCCACGTCCCGACCGCTTCTGACGCCGCAGAAATCTGCTGCTTTCGTCAATTCCTTCGTCGTCAGGTTAATGACAAATTCTCCTGTCTCTTCAATACAATGATAGGAATATCTTTCCGGGCGCACCGAAATCGACACCATCGGCGGATTGGAACAGACCGTACCTGTCCATGCAACGGTGAAAATATTCGGCTTTCCGTCTTTGTCCGCAACCGAAACCATGACCGCCGGAAGCGGGTAAAGCATATTGCCCGGCCGCCAGTTTACGCGGCCCATTAAAACAGCCCTGCAATCTGCGCCGCTGCCAGAACAATATTCGCCAGCGCGGTCACGAGGGTAATAATCATCAGAGGTCTGAGTCCTCTGCCCTGCTTCTGCAAATGCTCATTGCGGCGGACAAGTTCGTCATTCTGTGCCGCTATCGCTTCGGTCTGCTTCTTTACTTCATCTACGACAACCGCCTGTACGTTGCGGTATACCTTTACGTTTTCCTTATGGGTAAAATCATCGGACTGCTTTAAGAGCTGCTTGATCTCATCCATATGCTCCAGGATCGCCTGTTCAATCTGACTGACCTGCTCTGCAGTTTCCTGATTTTTCTGCTGTGCTTCGTCGAGGCGCAGCAGTCCTTCTTTTGTATAGTTCTGCAGTCTAACCATACATTCCTGTGCGGTGCGGTTGATGCTGTCCTGGCTTCCCTCTGCCATCCGGCTTAAATTGCTCGTGCCGGTTTCAATAATTTTACGCAGTCCGCCGGCGCTCTCCGTCGTCACACGCTGGATTCCTTCAATGCTCTGCTCCGCCAGATTCTGCATTCCGGCAGCGCTCTGATCCGTATATTTCTGAATCACATCCAGAGCTTCCACATTTTTTCGTGTAACCTGACGGATCTCATTTAAGTAATTTTCGTATTCTACAAGCGATTCTCTCAAACGCTTTGCTTCCAAATCCTGCATGTATTTCCCTCTCTGTCTGTTCCGTTCCCAATCCTGTGTCCCGGGGCAAAGTATCCTTTCCCCAAAATCGCATTTTTTACAACAGTGTATATTCTGTTTTATTGTATCATTATTACCATTTTGAAACAAGATCAAAACAGAGGTTCTTTCAGCGCTTTTTTTTTATTGCTACTGTTCACACGCGCCATTCGCAAAACCGCGTCTTCGACGCTCTCCGCTGCTTCGCAGCTCATTTTTGCTCATAAAGTGGCGCTCCCTTCGTACCTTTTTGCAAGCAGATTTTCATGCAAGCATGAAATCTGCTTGCAAAAAGGTACGAGTGAACTGTAATGTTTTATTTATTTTGCACTGTTTTTCTTTTATGTCTTTCATGTTTTTGTGCTAATTAACCACATATTAACATTGCGTTCATAATTTGTTCATATTTAATTGCTATACTGAATTTGTCGTTAAGGAACGAAACTTAACGATCTACCAAAGGAAACACAGATAATTTTTTCATAATAGCCCAGGTGCCGGGAGGCCCTGGGCACTCCTCATTTTTGGAGAGAAATTTTCCGTTTCATGTCTAGTACATCGTTTTCGAAATAACTATACCACTCACTTGCCTGTGAATCCGATTG
>OGYN01000772.1_pt1 | contig 28133 bp, 27 predicted proteins | sample 1576551 | NCBI WGS metagenome assembly OGYN01 (sample SAMEA3541589, study PRJEB24748) | human gut metagenome | biome: human gut; feature: human-associated habitat; material: faeces | place: China | collected 2012 | reverse complement strand
CGATGACCATGCGCTGGACCTCGGAAGTGCCCTCGTAGATCTCAGTGATCTTGGCATCGCGCATCATGCGCTCCACAGGATACTCACGGGTGTAACCGTAACCACCGAACAGCTGCACGGCGCGGCGGGTCACATCGGAAGCGGCCTCGGCAGCGAACAGCTTAGCCATGGCAGCATCCATGGAGTACGGCTCGTGGTTCTGCTTCTTCATGGCAGCAGCGTAAACCACATACTGAGCGGCCTGCATACGGGTGTGCATATCGGCCAGCTGGAACTGGGTGTTCTGGAACTGGGAGATGCGCTTACCGAACTGTACGCGCTCCTTGGTGTACTTGATGGCTTCCTCAACGGCGCCCTCGCCCAGACCCAGAGCCTGAGAAGCGATACCGATACGGCCGCCGTCCAGCGTCTTCATGGCGATCTTGAAGCCCTCGCCCTTCTTGCCCAGCATACGATCCTTGGGGATCACGCAATCCTCGAAGATCAGATCGCAGGTGGAGCTGCCGCGGATACCCATCTTCTTCTCGTGCTTGCCCTGAGAGAAGCCCTTGTCGTCCTTCTCCACGATGAAAGCGGAGATCTCCTTCATGGTGCGGCCGCGCTTATCGGTGGTCTTGCCGGTGACGGCGATGATGACAAAGGTATCAGCCACGTTGCCGTTGGTGATGAAGCACTTGGAGCCGTTCAGGATGTAGTTCTCGCCGGACTCATCCAGCACAGCGGTGGTCTGCTGACCCTGGGCGTCAGTACCGGCGCCGGGCTCGGTCAGACCGAAAGCACCGATCTTCTTGCCGGAGCACAGGTCGGGCAGATACTTCATCTTCTGCTCCTCGGTGCCGTTCTCAAAGATGGGGGCGGCGCACAGGGAGGTGTGGGCGGAAACGATAACAGCGGTGGTGCCGCAGACCTTAGCCAGCTCCTCCACGCACATTGCATAGGACAGCACGTCGGCGCCAGCGCCGCCGTACTCCTTGGGGAAGTAAATGCCCATCATACCCAGTTTTGCCATCTTCTCGACGGTTTCCATGGGGAAGCGCTCTTCCTCGTCGATCTCGGCGGCCAGGGGCTTTACTTCGTTCTCTGCAAATTCGCGGTACATCTTGCGAACGAGCAGCTGTTCCTTAGTCAGATGGAAATCCATACTCTTTTCTCCTTTTCCTGATTTTTACTTGTTGTAGTTGAAGAAGCCTTCGCCGGACTTAATACCCAATTTGCCCGCACGAACCATCTTCCGGATCAGCACGTTTGCGCGATACTTGCTATCGTGGGTCTCGTTGAACAGCACGTCCATAATGTTCAACACCACGTCCCAGCCGATCAGGTCGCCCAGATGCAGGGGGCCCATGGGGTGGTTGCAGCCCAGCTGCATAGCTATATCGATATCTTCTGCGGAGGCAACGCCTTCCTGCAGAACGCAAACGCCTTCATTGCAATAGGGAATCAGGATCTTGTTGACCACAAAGCCGGGGGCCTCGTTGACCACCACGGGGGTCTTGCCGATCTCGGTGGAGAGGTTCTTGATGTAGTCCACCAGGTCAGCGGGGGTGTTGCCGCCGGCAATGACCTCCACCAGCTTCATGGCAGGCACCGGGTTGAAGAAGTGCATACCGATGAGGTTGTGCTTCAGACCCTGGCCCATCTCGGTGATGGACAGAGAGGAGGTGTTGGAGGCGAAGATGGTCTCATCCTTGCACAGAGCATCCAGACGGCCCAGCAGCTCCTTCTTGACTTCCATGTTCTCGGCGACGCACTCGATGACCAGATCGGCATCAGCAGCGCCCTCGAACTCCTCGACCAGAACGCGGCTCATGATATCATCAGCAGCTTCCTGGGTCATCTTGCCCTTGGCGACCTTCTTGTTCAGGGAGGCGGCCAGCTTGTCCTTATGACGCTGTGCGCTTGCGGTGCTGGAAGCATACATCAGGGCAGTGTGGCCCTTTGCTGCGAAAACCTGAGCAATACCGCTGCCCATTGTACCTGCGCCAAATACTGCTACTTTCATGATTGTTCCTCCTAATTCAAATTTTTCCATGAATTGCTTAATTATCAGGCTCACGCCTGTCAATTAACGATACGGTGCGGCGTTACTTATTCTGATAGGGCTCGTGCTTGCGCTTCTCCAGGAAAGCACCCATGCCCTCCTTCTGATCCGCCGTCTCGAAGCAGCTGCCGAACAGCTTCTCCTCAATAACGATGGCCTGATCCATATCGGTCTGCAGGCCGTCGTTGATGGCCTTCTTGCAGGCGCGAACGGCGATGGGGGCGTTCTTGGCGATGGTCTGCGCCAGCTTCTCCGCGGCGGGCATCAGCTCCTCCAGCGGGTACACAGCGTTGACCAGACCGATGCGATACGCCTCGTCCGCCTTGATGTTCTTGGCGGTGTAGATCAGCTGCTTAGCCATGCCGGGGCTGACCAGACGCGCCAGACGCTGGGTGCCGCCGAAGCCGGGGGTGATGCCCAGACCGGTCTCAGGCTGACCGAACACAGCGGTATCGGCGCAGATGCGGATATCACAGCTCATGCTCAGCTCACAGCCGCCGCCCAGCGCGAAGCCGTTGACTGCGGCGATGGTGGGGATAGGCAGCGTCTCGATGCGGCGGAACACATCGTTGCCGTGCTTGCCGAAGGCCTCGCCGCCCTCCTTCGTCAGCGTGCTCATCTCACCGATATCGGCGCCGGCCACGAAAGCCTTTTCACCGCTGCCGGTGATGACCAGCGCATAAATATCCTGATCGGCGGTGACGATATCCACCAGCTCGTTCAGGTCGGACAGCACTTCGGAATTCAGAGCGTTCAGCGCCTTGGGCCGGTTGATGGTGGCCACGGCGATATGCTCCTTCTTTTCCAGCAGAACATGAGTCATATCAATTCCTCCTTACATCCTTGTCCGCCGCGGCGCACATGGCCGCGGCAGTATGTCAGGGGGAGGAACACGCCCTCTGGACAGGCTCCTCCTCATACATACTGTATTATAGTAGACCGTTAGAATTTTATCAAGTCCAACCAGCGGCGCTTTCTCTTTTTTAGCAGTTTCCACAAAAGTGAACGCTGTTCTTTGCGCATTTTTAAGGTTGCATGGCGGTGTTTCGTGTGAAATTTCCCGCCCGCCGGATTTCGGGTTTGCAAACCAACGGAAAATGTGGTATAAGTATCTGAAAATCTCTACCATATTTGGGAGGACACTGCGCCATGCGTATGCGTAAGAAGAAAAACCTGGTACCCCGGATGGAGGCCTGCGGCGGCTGCCTCGTCCGCGATCCCTTCGCCATGCGGGGACAGTGGCGGACGCTGATGCCGCAAGCGCGGGAGCTGCGGGTGGAGCTGGGCTGCGGCAAGGGCCGGTTCACGGCGGACACCGCCGCGGCGGAGCCGGATGTGCTGCTCATCGCCGTGGAGAAGGTGCCGGACGCCATGGTGGTGGCCATGGAGCGGGTCACGGAGGCGGGACTGAAAAACGTGTTCTTCGTGGACGGCGACGCCGCGCTGCTGCCGGATATGTTCGCCTCCGGCGAGGTGGATCGCCTGTACATCAACTTCTGTGATCCGTGGCCCAAGAGCAACCAGAAAAAACGGCGGCTCACCCACGGCAATTTCCTCAAGCAGTACCGCAAGGTGCTGTCTGAGGGCGGACAGCTCCACTTCAAGACCGACAACGACAAGCTGTTCGCGTGGTCGGTGGAGGAAATTCCCCAGTTCGGCTTTCAGCTGTCGGAGGTCACCACCGATCTCCACAGGGACGGCCCGGTGGGCATCATGACCGACTACGAGCGGAAGTTCTTCAGCGAGGGCAAGAACATCAACCGCTGCGTGGCCACCATGGTGCCGTGGGAGGAGCCGGAGGCTCCGGCGGACGACGCGGAGGCGGAGTAAACGGCATAACCAAGCGCGGCAGGGACTTCCCTGCCGCGCTTTCTGCTACATATTCCGCCGGATGCTGTTGATGGCGCCCTTCTCCAGCCGGGACACCTGCGCCTGCGAGATGCCGATCTCGCTGCTGACCTCCATCTGCGTCTTTCCCTGACAGAACCGCAGCGCCAGAATATGCGGGTCCAGCCGGGAGATGGCCTCCTTCAGGGCGATGCGGTCCAGCCAGCTCTCGTCCGAGTTCCGTTCGTCCCGCACCTGATCCATGACGCACACGGCGTCCCCGCCGCCGTCGGCGTACATCGGCTCGTACAGGCTGACCGGGTCTACGATGGCGTCCATGGCGAACACCACGTCCTCCCGCGGGATATCCAGATAGCGGGCGATCTGCTCCACCGTGGGCTCCCGCTGGTTCTCCGCCAGCAGCTTCTCCCGGGCCTGTAAGACCTTGTAGGCCGTGTCCCGCATACTGCGGCTGACGCGGACGGCGCTGTTGTCCCGCAGATACCGCCGGATCTCTCCCACGATCATCGGCACGCCGTAGGTGGAGAACCGCACCGGCTGGTTGATGTCAAAATTGTCGATGGCCTTCATCAGGCCGATGCAGCCCACCTGAAAGAGGTCGTCCACATTTTCCCCCCGGCTCTGGAACCGCTGGAGCACCGACAGCACCAGACGCAGATTGCCGCAGATCAGCTGCTCCCGCGCCGCCTTGTCGCCGGTCTTGGTACGGCGCAGCAGCGCCATCATCTCGTCGTTTTTCAACACCGGCAGTCTGGCTGTGTTGATGCCGCAGATCTCTACCTTCCCCCGCATGAGCGCCCGTCCTTCCACTGTGATAGTGGCAGTATTTCCCGGCGCGGCGGCGGCTATTCCGCAGGGCGGAATGTTCCCGGAAACGACAGTATGGGACAGGCGGCGCGGCGCATAGACTGCAACGGGGTGAGTGCGATGCTGTGCAAATTTTCCATGCTGCGGCGCAAGGAGGTCATCAACCTCTGCGACGGCTCACGACTGGGCTTCGTGGGCGATCTGGACATACAGGTGCCGGAGGGTACGGTGAAGGGCATCATCGTCTTCGGGCCGTGCCGCTTTTTCGGTCTGTTCGGACGCGGCGAGGACTTCTACATTCCATGGGACTGCATCCGAAAGTTCGGGGATGATATCATCCTCATCGACAAGCCGTTCCAGAAGCGGCAGCCACCGCCGCCCCGCCGGAAAAAAGGGTGGTTCGGATGAAAAAACAGCGCCTCCGGCACGACCGGAGACGCTGTTTTTTTCTTATTTCTTGAAGCTGTCCTTCAGGGACACGCTGCGGTCGAACACCAGATGCTCCGCCGTGCAGTCCCGGTTGTCCATGCAGAAGTAGCCCACCCGCATGAACTGGAACGTGGGGGCGTTGACGCCGGTGCGGTTCTCCTGCTTGTCGAAGGCCTCCGCCACCTTACGCATCTCCGGCTCCACCTTGCAGCCGGTGAGCACCGTCAGGCTGTCGGGATTCAGGCAGTCCAGGAAGTCCTTGTCTGGGCCGTCGGGCGTAGCGTCTGAGAACAGGTTGTCGTACAGGCGCACCTCGGCGTCCAGACAGTTCTCCGCGTCCACCCAGTGGAGCGTAGCGCCCTTGACCTTGCGGCCGTCGGCAGGGTCGCCGCCCCGGGAATCCGGGTCGTAGGTGCAGAGCACCTCCACCACCCGGCCGCTCTCATCCTTGACGCAGCCGGTGCAGGTGACGAGGTACGCGCCCTTCAGACGGCACTCCGGGCCGTTGGGGGTCAGGCGCTTGTACTTTGGCACCGGTACCTCCATGAAGTCGTCCTCCTCGATCCACAGGTGGCGGGAGAAGGTGATGTCATGGGTACCCTGCGCCGGGTCGGTAGGGTTATTCTCCACGGTGAAGGTCTCGCTCTGTCCCTCGGGATAGTTGGTGACCGTCAGCTTCACCGGATGCAGCACCGCCATGGTGCGCTCGGCGTTGGCGTTCAGATCCTCCCGCAGACAGTGCTCCAGAAAACCGTACTCGATGACGTTGGGGGACTTTGCCACGCCGATGCGCTCGCAGAAATTGCGGATGGACGCGGCGGTATAGCCCCGGCGGCGCAGGCCGCACAGCGTGGGCATACGGGGATCGTCCCAGCCGGAGACATAGTGCTCCTCCACCAGCTTGCGCAGCTTCCGCTTGGACATCACCGTGTGGTCGATGCCCAGACGGGCGAACTCGATCTGCCGGGGACGGGCGGGCAGCTCGCAGTGGTCGATGACCCAGTTGTACAGGGGGCGGTGGGCCTCAAACTCCAGCGAGCAAAGGCTGTGGGTGATGCCCTCCAGCGCGTCCTGAATGGGATGGGCAAAGTCGTACATGGGATAGATGCACCACTTGTTGCCCTGCCGGTGGTGGCTCATGTGGTTGATACGGTAGATCACCGGGTCGCGCATATTGAAGTTGCCGCTGGTCAGGTCGATCTTGGCCCGCAGCGTCATAGCGCCGTTGGGGAACTCCCCGGCGCGCATACGGGCGAACAGATCCAGGCTCTCCTCCACAGGCCGGTCGCGGTAGGGGGACACGGCAGGGATGCCGATGTCGCCGCGGTTCTGCTTGAACTCCTCCGGCGTCAGCTCACACACATACGCCAGCCCCTTCTTGATGAGCAGCACCGCCTGACGGTAGTCCTCCTCAAAGTAATCCGAGCCGTAGAAGAACCGGTCGCCCCAGTCGAAGCCCAGCCAGTGGATGTCCTGCTTGATGGCCTCTACGAACTCCTCGTCCTCCTTGGTAGGGTTGGTGTCGTCCATCCGCAGGTTGCACAGGCCGTTGTACTTCTCGGCGGTGCCGAAGTCGATGGTCAGCGCCTTGCAGTGACCGATGTGCAGATAGCCGTTGGGCTCCGGCGGGAAACGGGTGTGGACGGTCATTCCCTGGAACTGACCACCCTCTGCGATGTCCTCGTCGATGAAATTCAGGATAAAGTTTTTGCCGGACTCCTCGGTTTCAGGGGTCTTGATTTCCTCGGCCATGATCTTTCTCACACTCCTTGTTGTCGTAATCGTTAATTGTGCATAAAGCGGTTTATAATTATACCTGCCGCCGCCGGGAATTGCAAGAGGTTTACCTCTCTTCCCGCAAAAAAGTCACAGTGCGTCGAATTCCTCCCGGGTCAGCAGCAGATCCAGCGCCTCCAAAAGGCCGTTGGCGGTCAGTCTGGACGGCAGTCCCAGCCGCTGTTGGAGCGCGGCGCGTCTGGCGGCGGAGTCCGGGCCGATCAAGCCCTTTTCCAGCAGATCCGCCTTGGTCAGCCCCGCCCGCTGCGGGGTATCGGAGCCGTCCTCAAACGTGGCGCCCGCCCGGCGCAGAGCCTCCACCAGCACCTCCGGCGGCATCCCCTCCACGCCCAGCTTGCCCTCCTTGCCGCCCCTGCGCTTGCGGCGCTCCTTGCCGTATACGTCCGGCACATAGGCCTGCTTCAGCTTCTCCGGTGGGATAACGCCCTTGAGATGATTGCGGATGACAAAGCCGGCGCCGTCGGGATCGGTCAGCAATATCAGCCCCCGCGTCTGCGCCAGACGGCGGAGATAGGCGGTCTTTTCCCGGTCGTTGAACACGGCGAAGCCTCCTGTCTCCACCACCACGGCGTCCACCGCCTGCAAAAGCGTGTTTTTGTCGTAGCGGCCCTCCACCACGATGACCTCACGGATGCGGGGCTTCATCGTTCACCTGCCAATTCCATGAGGAACAGCTTCAGCTCACCCTCATCGTCCATACCGCGCTCGCTTTTCATGCGGCGATCCAGCCTTTGACAGCGCTTCACCGCCTGCCGGCACCAGTCGTGATCCACATTCTTCGCCGCCCCAAGCAGCATCTTAGCGGGATAGTCACTGGTCATGCTCCACAGCTCCTTGAGCCAGATGCTGTCCTTGCCGCCGTCCAGCGCCAGTCGGGCCGTGTACAGCTTCCGCAGCTCCTTGCCCAACACCGCCAGAATGGCGATAGGCTCCGTCTGCATCCGCAGCAGGTCACCGAGGACGGCGGCAGCCCGGTCGTATTTCCGCTCCGTGACGGCTCTGGTCATGTCGAAGACGCGGGCGTCCAGCACCGGCTCCGCCACGGCGTCGATATCCGCGATGGTGATCCGCTCGTGCTTGGCGTAGGCAGCGATCTTCTCGATCTCCGGGATCAGCCCCCGCATCAGGCTGCCGCAGGTGAACAGCAGGTGATCCGCCGCCGTCTGGTCGATGTCGTGGCCGGTGGCGGCAAACCGCCGCTTCAGCCATTTCAGCAGGTCGGAGCGCTCCTGCTGGGCGAACTCCACCTCCTGTACGTGCTCGTTCAGGGCGGCGCACAGCTTCTTCATCTTCCCGTCCCGCTTGTAGGGCACCTGCTCGTACAGAAACACCATGGTGCAGTAGGGCGGGAAATCCGACAGCAACTCGATGAGCGCCGTCCGCTGTCCCTCGTCCAGCTTGAAGATGTCCAGATCCGTAACCGTGACGAGGGTATGCTCCGCCATCATGGGCATGGCCTCCGCCGTCTCTGCCAGCTCCTGCACCGTCAGCCCCTTGCCGCCCAAGCGGTGGTAGTTGAACTCCTCGAACCCGCCGGGAATCAGCAGCTCCTTCAGCTGCTGCACCATATTCTGGAGGAGATACCGCTCCTCGCCGTAAAAAATATACAGATTGGCCGGTACCCCCGCCTTGATGGCGGTGCGCAGCGCCTCATAGCCGCCGCTTCGCCCGCGGCTTTCCTTCTTCGCCATATCAGTCTCCTCCGTTTACGGTGATGCACACCGTTCCCTGCTCATCCGTGCGCCAGATGTCCGCCCCCACACGGCGCAGCCGCTCCAGCGTCTCCTGCGACGGGTGTCCATAGCTGTTATCCCCCACGCTGATGACGGCTGTCTCCGGCCGGATGGCTTGCAGAAATGTCTCATCCGAGCTATACCGGGAGCCGTGGTGGCTCACCACCAGCACCTCCACGTCCGGCAGGGCGTATGTCTCTGCCAGCCGCCGCTCCGTGGCGCCTGCCATATCGCCGGTGATGAGGATGTCGAAATCCCCCGCCGTCGCCAGTGCCGTCAGGCCCCGCTCGTTCAGGTCGCCCTCCGCCTCCACCGGCGGATAGACCGTCAGCGTCATCTCCCCCAGTGTCAGCTTTTCCGTATCCGTTACGAACACCACGTCCGTACCCTTCTCCTCTGCCAGCGACACCAGCCGCTCCCGCACGCCGTATTCGTCCTCGATATCCGGCAGGTACAGCGTGTCCACCGGCAGCCGCGCCAGCAGTGCATACAGGCCGTTGGTGTGGTCGGCGTGGTAGTGGGTCACCACCACGCATTGCAGCCGGTGCAGACCCATGCTCTCCAGCCGGTCCGCCGCCACGCCGCCGGCGTCCACGTAGCTGTTGCTGCTGCCGCAGTCCACCAGCGCCGCCGTATGCTCTGACCAGAGCGCCACGCTCTCGCCCTGCCCCACATCCAGCGCCATCGCGCCCATGCTGCCGTACCGCTGGCCGCCCAGCCATACGGACACCGCCAGCATCAGCGCCGACAGCACCGCAGCCGCCGCGTACTTGCGGCGCTTGTCCTCCGTCACGGCGCAGCCGATAAACGCGGCGTAGGTGTACAGCATCCAGTAGATGAGATAGCGGTTATCAAAGTATACGGCGTGGAACGGCAGGGCCGTCAGCCCCTTGGCCAGCCACAGGATATATTTCACCAGCGCAAAGGGTATCCAGCCCAGCGCTCTGCCCAGCGGCAGCCACGCAAAGCCCAGCAGCGTGGACAAAAATGCCGCCATAAAGCTCCATCCGGCGGCGGGTACCGCCAACAGCCCCGCCAGCGGCGCCACCACCACGAAAATATTGAAATACCACGCCAGCAGCGGCGCTGTAAATACCATGGCGCCCAGCGTTGCCGCCAGATTGGCCGCGATAAAGGAGCGCCCGGCGTGCAGAATACGGCGTTGGCCGCCATGTTCGCCGGTAAACGCCCGGTAGAGCCGGGGCGCCAGCAGCACCATACCCAGCGTCGCCGCAAAGCTCAGCTGCAAGCTGACGCTGCCCGCCGCAAAGGGGTTCTCCAGAAGGATCACAGCCAGTGCCGCCGACAGAGAGGTAAGCCCATCGCTGCTCCGCCGGAACAGCGGCGCGATCAGCAAAAAGATCTGCATGATGCAGGCGCGCACCACAGACGGCGACAGTCCCGCCATCACCATGTAGAAGAGCAGTACCGGGATAGTAACAGCGCACAGCGTCCGCCGTCTGCCCGACGGCACCAGCAGGCTCAACAGCGTGACAAGAAACCCGCAGTGCAGACCGGATACGGCGAACAGATGGGCCAGCCCCGTCTCCTGCATGGCCACGGCGTCGCCCTCCGGCAGCTCCGACTTGTCGCCGGTCAGCTCCGCCAGCAGAAAGCCCCGCACCGAGGGGTCGTCCCACACGGCGGCGATCTTCTCCCGCAGCACCTTGACGGCCCGCAGCGGCAGCCATTGGACGCCGCCCCTGCTGCCGTCGGTAACGGTCACGTCCTCCCGCTGGTACAACAGGGCGTACACGCCCCGCGCCGTGAACTGGGTCAGCTCCGTGCCGCGGATGCTGGCGGCGTTCTGCCACCACGCCGTGCCGGACAAGCGCTGTCCCGGCTCCAGCGCCAGCACCTCGCTGTCGCCGTAGTACACGGCCTTGGCGCCGAAAAAGCCGTCCAGCCTCACGGTGACCTTGCCGCCGTGAGCTGCCTCCTCCGGCCACGCGCAGACGGTGGCGGTGAACTCTCCCGCCTTTCCACAGCGCTCCAGCACCGGCTGCTGTACCGCCGCCTGATAGACGACAAAATACGCCAGTGCCGCCGCCAGCGGCCACAAGAGAAGTTGGCTGCGCTGGAACCAGCGGCGTCGCCGCGCCCACAGGCACAGCGTCAGCGCCAGCAGGCAGATGCCTGCCGCCGCCCACAGATACCAGCCGCTCCACGGCAGCACCAGCACCAGAAATAGCCCTGCCGCAAAGGAGAGCGCCATGGTAGCCAATACCCGCATATGCTCTCCCCCTTCCGGGCTGTCTCGCCCTGCGTCCTTAACCTGTATATTGTAGCAGATACGATGTCCCGCCGCAAGAGGCGGTGCGCAAAAGGGCCTACACGGGGCGCAAAAGAACCTGCACCGGTGCAGGCACACCTGCGATGTATGCAAAAGAGCCGCCCCATCGGGGCGGCTCTTCCGTGCGCTTGTTACTTGTCCTTGTGCAGCTTGTCGCTGCACTTCTGCATGAAGCGGGCGTTGTCGATGATGGCGCGGGTATGGGTCCCCTCCCCGATCAGGCCCTCCTCATCGGAGGCGGTGATCTTGAAGGTGATCATCTTGCCGTTGGCGGAGACGCCCGTCACCTCGGCGGTGGCGGAGATCTTCATGCCGACAGGGGTAGGCGCCAGATGGCTGGATGCAATGTCCACGCCCACGGTACCCTTGCCCTCCGGCAGCTCGTTCTGCACGCACCACATGGCGGCGCACTCCATCAGGCCCATCATATAGGGGGTACCCAGCACCTCCAGCCCGCCGGAGCCCACGGCCTTGGCGGTCATGTCAGCGGTGACTGTCTTTTCCACGGTATGGGTCATGCCGATCTCGATCATATTGCTGCCTCCTTTATACGCCTAATTGCGTCCACAGCTTGTCGTAGAACTTCAGTGTTTCCTGGGGCAGATTCACATATAGCTCGCAGCGATCCAGCACGTCGGCAGGTGCCGCCATGATGTTGTAGAGCTCCTGATCCAGCGCCTCGCCGTTCTGCTCCTCGTAGTAGGCGGGGTACTCCGCCAGCGCCTCGGCGTTGGGGGAGGCATACCAGATATAGTCCATATTGGCAAGACTGGCGTCCGTTCCGGCGATGAAGTTGATCCACTCCATGGCCTCATCCTTATGCTGGCTGGACTTCAGCACGCACATGGCGTCCACAAACCAGTTGCTGCCCTCCTCAGGTACCACGAAGGCCAGATCCTCGTTGTTCTCCAGCATGGTCAGGTAGTCGCCGGCGTAGTACATGGCGATGGCCGCGTTGCTGGCCTCCATCTTGCCGAAAATCTCATCCATGACGAAGGCCTGATAGACGCCCTTATCCTTGGCGTTCTTCACCAGCTCAAAGGCCTCGGTGAGCTGGGCCTCGTCGGTGGTGTTGATGTCGTAGCCCAGATAGCACAGAGCCGCCATCAGCGCGTCGCGGGAGTTGTTGATCATCAGCACCTGTCCGGCGTACTTCTCGTCGAACATAGCCCCCCAGCTGGTGATGGGCTCATCCACCATCTTGGTATTGTAAATGATGCCCACGGTACCCCAGGTGTAGGGTACGGTGTACTTGTTCTCCGGATCGAAGCTCAGGGACTTGTACTGCGGATCGATGAGGTCATAGTTGGGGATGGCGCTGTAATCCAGCTCTGCCAGCATCCCCTCGTCGATAAGCCGCCCGATCATGTAATCGGAGGGTACGATCACGTCGAAATCCGCGCCGCCAGTCTGGAGCAGGGAGTACAGCGTCTCGTTGCTCTCCGCCGTCTGATAGTTGACATGGATACCGGTTTGGGACTCAAATTCGCCGATAAGCGACTCGTCGATATACTCGCCCCAGCTGCACACGTTGACAACACGCCGCTCCTTACCGCCGCTGCCGCAGCCGGCCAGCAGCACCACGGTCATCATGACCGTCAGCACAAACGCGATGATTCTTTTCAATGCTTTATCCTCCTGAAATAGAATGTTGTAAAATGGTCAGAGCGCCTGCTCACCTCTGCTGCATGGTCTTGCGCTCCTGACGGGATTCCCGCACATTGATGATGACCAGCAGCAGCAGCACCGTGCCGAACAGCAGCGCGGAGATGGCGTTGATCTGCGGGCTGACGCGCTTTTTCGCCATACCGTAGATGGTCATGGCCAGTGTGGATACGGACGAGCCCGCCGTAAAGTAACTGATGACAAAGTCATCGATGGACATGGTGAAGGCCGTCAGCGCACCGGACACAATGCCCGGCTTGATCTCCGGCAGGATGACCTTCCAGAATGCCTGCATCCAAGTACAGCCCAGATCCTGCGCCGCGTCCACCAGATTCTTGTCCATCTGCCGCAGCTTGGGACCCACGGACAGGATGATATATGGGATGTTGAAGCATACATGGGCGATGAGCAGGGTGCCGAAGCCCATGGTCAGCCGCTCCGGCAGCACCACGGCGGTCTGCCAGCTGTTGACCCAGCCGGCAAAAGCACCCCAGCCGTTGAAGAACACCACGAACAGCAGGCACAGGCTGACGCCGGTGACGATATCGGCGTTCATCATGGGGATATTGTTCACCATCATCAGCGGGTCGCGGACCCTGCGGCGCATGGCATGGAAGCCGATGGATGCGAAAGTACCCGCCACCGTGGCGATGACCGTGGCCAGCAGGCTCACCAGCAGCGTGGTATATACGCTCTGCATAATGATGCGGTTCTGGAACAGCTTTGCATACCACATCAGGGAGAAGCCCTTCCACACGGTGTTGCTGTTTCCTGCATTGAAGGAAAACACGACCAGCAGCACGATGGGTGCATACAGGAAAATACCGATCAGCGCCATGAAAAAGCGGCTGCCGAACCGCACGTCTTTTTTCTTTTTCACAGCATCACCGCCTGTTCCTCGCCTTCACCGAAGCGATTCATCACCAGCATACAGATGACCACGATGACCATCATCACCAGCGAGATGGCTGCGCCCAGCTGGGGGTTGTACGCGCCGCCCAGAAACTGCCGTTCGATCAGGTCGCCCAGCAGCAGCTCCGTACCGCCGCCCAGCATCCGGCTGATGGCGAAGGTGGACACCGACGGGACGAACACCATGGTGATGCCGGACAGCACACCCGGCAGCGACAGGGGCAGAATGACCTTGCGGAACACCGTCACTGAGTTGGCTCCTAGATCACGGGCTGCCTCCAACAGCGAGCGGTCCATCTTGCCGATGACCGAGTAGATGGGCAGGATCATGAAGGGCAGGTAGTTATACACCATGCCCAGCACCACGGCACCCTGGGTGTCGATCATGGTAAAGTATTCCAGCTGGCTGCCCGTCAGATGGTTGTACAGCGCGATAAGTCCGATCTTCTGGAACAGCTGGTTCAAAAGCCCGTTGTTCTCCAGAATGGTCATCCATGAGTACGTCCGCAGCAGGAAGTTGATCCACATGGGCAGCATGATGAGCACCATGGCCGTCCGCTGGAAGGACGCCCCCTCCCGGCTGAGAAAATACGCCACCGGGTAGCCGATGAACAGGCAGATAGCCGTGGCGATCAGCGCCAGCTTGAAGGACCGACCGAACACCGCGGCGTAGCCGCCCATCTGCACGAAATTGTCCAGCGTGGCGCCGCCCTCCCCGTTGGAGAAGGCGTAGATGACCATGATGACGATGGGGGCCACCACAAAAATGGCCATCCATACCACATAGGGTACGGCGAAACGGGAGAGCTTAGTCTTCATCCTCGCTCTCCTCCTCTTCCAGCTCCACGCTGGCGTCCGCCAATTCCTCATACTCCTCGGAATAGGAGGAGTAGTCGCCGAACAGTCCGGAGTATTCACTCTTTTTCATAATGTGGAAGCCGTCGGGGTCGATCTTTACGCCGATGCGTGCGCCCACCGGCGAGTGGTCGGTGGTCTGGATGAGCCACTTGAAGCCCCGGAAGTCCACGATGATGTCGTACTGCATCCCCTTGAACGTCACGTTGGTGACGGTGCCGATGAGTTGGCCCTGCTCCACGGGGACGATGTCGATGTCCTCGGGGCGGATGACCACATCCACCGGCTCGTTCTCGGCGAAGCCCACGTCCACGCAGGGGAACTCCTTGCCGTACATCTTCACGACCTTATCCCGGACCATGACGCCGTTGAGGATGTTGCTCTCGCCGATGAAATCCGCCACAAAGGCGTTCTTCGGCTCGTTGTAGATGTCCTCCGGCGTGCCGATCTGCTGGATGCGGCCCTTGTCCATCACCACCACGGTGTCGGACATGGTCAGCGCCTCCTCCTGGTCGTGGGTCACATATATAAACGTTATGCCCATCTGCTGCTGGATACGCTTCAGCTCGTTCTGCATATCCTTGCGCAGACGCAGATCCAACGCGCCCAGCGGCTCGTCCAGCAGCAGTACCTTCGGACGGTTCACCAGTGCGCGGGCGATGGCCACCCGCTGCTGCTGGCCGCCGGACAGCTGGTCGATGCGGCGGCGGTCGAAGCCCTTCAGGCTGACCACCTCCAGCATTTCGGTGACACGCTGCCGTATCTCCTCCTCCGGCACTTTGGCGATGCGCAGGCCGAAGGCGATGTTTTCAAACACATCCAGATGCGGGAACAGCGCATATTTCTGGAACACCGTGTTGATCTGCCGTTTGTGAGGCGGAACGTCGTTGATCCTCACTCCGTCAAAGGTCACATCACCGGATGTGGGTGTTGTAAACCCGCCGATGATACGCAGCGTTGTGGTCTTGCCGCAGCCGCTGGGCCCAAGCAGTGTGAGGAATTCGGAATCGTTGATATAAAGGTTGATGTTATCGAGAACCAGCTCGTCGTCAAACGCCATGCAGAGGTTCCGCAGGCGAATCAACTCTTTGGACATTTATCCTCCCCCGTTCACTCATAAAATAACCTCCCCCCGGTGAAAATCGCCGGCGTCTGTTCCCACGCCGCTTTTTTCGTCGAAAGAAAGCAGCTACACTATATATAAAAGCGCCGGGAAAGTCAATGGATTTTCCTGTTTTTTAGAAAAAAATCGTGCGGAGCCGCGTCAACAGCCCCGCACGACACTTTCAGCCGAAATATTTTGCCCGGAACGGCACGTTTTCCACCGTGAATGTCCGCCCCCGCAGGTAGTTCAGAAGTCCCGCGTCCGTGGGCAGGTCGAAGGTCAGCTCGTAGGCGTACAGCGCCTGCCGCGTCTCCCCGTACCGGCGGTTCACGTCACCCCGGCCGTACTTGCCGTCCCCCAGCAGCGGACAGCCCAGATCGGCAAAGGACGCCCGGATCTGGTGGGTGCGCCCCGTCTCCAGTCCCACCTCCACCAGCGACAGCTCGCCCCGCGTCTCCAGCGTGCGGTAGTCCGTGACGGCGGTCTTGCCGCCCGGTACCGGCTTATGGTAGACGGACACCTGCTTTTTCTGCTCATCCTTCAGCAGGAAGCACTCGATCCTGCCCGCCGGCGGCTTGGGACGCCCCACGGTGATGCACAGATAGCGCTTGTCGATCTCCCGCAGCCGGATCTTCTCGTTGATGATCCGCAGCGTCTCGGCGTTCTTGGCGGCGATGACCATGCCGCCGGTGTTGCGGTCGATGCGGTTGCACAGCGCCGGTGCAAAGGCGTTCTCCCACCGGGGGTTCCACTCACGCTTCTGGTACAGGTACGCCTGAATGTGGTTGATGAGGGTGTTCACCTTCTCCGTCTCGTCGGCGTGGACTACCAGACCTGGACGCTTGTTGACCAGCAGCAGGTTCTCGTCCTCGTACACGATGTCCACCTGCGGCTTGAACAGCGTCAGGAACATATTCTCCTCCGACGGCTTGTCAAAGAACTCGTCGTTAATATAGAGCTGCACCACATCGCCCTCGGTCAGCCGCTGATCCCGCTGGGCGCGGCCTCCGTTGACCTTGATGCGCTTGATGCGGATGTACTTTTGCAGCAGTGCCGGCGGCAGCAGCGGCAGTGCCTTGGACACAAAGCGATCCAGCCGCGCGCCGGCGTCATTTTTCCCGATGATCAGCTCCCGCATAGGCGTACCTCCCTCCTGTTCTCCGTCCATTGTATCCGGTTTTGGAAAAAAGTCAAAATATTTGTGAGAAAATGTTTGACAAGGGATTTTCTCTCGGCTATAATACTACTCGTGTCATTGCGAGGTGTACTATGCGTCTGAACGTAAACAAGCTGCTGCATACCCCCGGCTCCCGGCAGGATATCCATTTTGAGATGGATCTTTCCGATCTGGAGTTCGGCGGTACTTATCCTGTAACGCGACCGGTTGTTGTGGACGGCCAGCTGCGGAATCAGGCGGGTATGCTGCTATGTGAGCTTCAGATCACCACCACGCTCCACTGCATCTGCGACCGCTGCGCCCAGGCGTTCGATCAGGAGAAATCCACGGACTACGCCTGTGTGCTGGCCGAGGAGCGTCAGTCCGACGAGGATGACGACATCGTGCTGTTGGACGACGATGAGGTGGATGTGACGGAACTGGCGCGGGACGCCTTTATCCTCGATATGGACACGAAATTTCTCTGCTCTGAGGACTGCAAGGGACTTTGTCCCGGCTGCGGTGCCGACCTGAACCGCGAGAGCTGCCGCTGCAAGAGAGCGGTGGATCCCCGGCTGGCCAAGCTGGCGCAGCTGTTGCAGAAGGACGAGTGAATCCATTATAAATTGCTGCTCAGGCAGTTAATACCAAGGAGGTGTCAACATGGCAGTCCCTAAGGGAAAAGTATCCAAGCAAAGACGCAATAAGAGACGTTCTTCCGTATGGAAGCTGGCAGCTCCCGCTCTGGTGGCATGCCCCAAGTGCGGTGCTCTGCATCTGCCTCACAGAATGTGCCCGGAGTGCGGTACCTACAACGGCCGCGAAGTCAAGGTCGTCAAGTCTGTGGCAGCGGACAAGTAAATTCTTATGTGTCCACGCAGGAGGGAAGCTACGCTTCCCTCCTGCTTTTTTTACCGCCGGCGGCATATCACGCCGCTTCAAAGCACGAGCCGCCTCCGTCCCTTCCGCAAAGCAGCTATGCCCCCGCACTTTTCTTCATGACAAGCATCGAAATGATGCGTTTTGCAAATGCTTCGGCGCCGGTTATACTGTATCCGTTTTACGGGATAAATAGCTTGCGTCCCTTGGGAAAATCCGTTATAATAGGATGGTTATTATGTGGGCGTATGCCCTTTTATGAGAGAGGATGCAGCTATGAGCACCATCATCACTACCATTGACCGGCACAGCCCTGCGGAAAAAGCCGGTATACAGGTGGGCGAACAGCTTCTGACGATCAACGGCCACCCCATTGTGGACGTACTGGACTACCGCTTTTACGGCTATGACCCCCTGTCCCGCGTGGAGCTGAAAACAGCAGCGGGCGACGTGCGTACCGTCACCATCCGCAAGGCGGAGGGGCAGGATCTGGGCCTGAACTTCGACACCTATCTGATGGACGAGATGCGCTGCTGCGCCAACCACTGCATTTTCTGCTTTGTGGATCAGATGCCGCCGGGAATGCGCTCTACCCTGTACTTCAAGGACGACGATGCGCGGCTCAGCTTCCTGCTGGGCAACTACATCACCCTGACGAACCTGACGGAGCGGGAGGCCCAGCGCATCATCGATCTGCACATCAGCCCCATCAACGTCTCCGTCCACACCACCGACCCCCAGCTCCACTGCACCATGCTGGGCAACAAGAATGCCGAGCGGTCGCTGGACTATATTCAGGCGTTCTGCAAGGCGGGCATCGTCATGAACGGGCAGATCGTCATATGCCCCGGCTGGAACGACGGCGACCAGCTGCGCCGCACCCTCCGCGACCTGACGGAGTGGCAGTTCTCCAGCTGCTCGCTGGTGCCGGTGGGCATCACCAAGTACCGGCAGGGTCTTGCCAAGCTGCGCCCCGTCAGCCCCGAGGACGCACAGGACATCATCGCCATCGCCGAGGAGTTCGGGCAGGAGAACCTGCGGCGCTTCGGCACACGGCGCTTTTTCTGCGCCGATGAGCTGTATCTCCGGGCGGGGCTGCCTCTGCCGCAGGAGGACTACTACGAGGGCTATCGCCAGCTGGAAAACGGCGTGGGGATGCTGCGCTCGCTGGAGCAGGATTTCCTCTCCGCCATGGGTCTGGAGGAGCCGGACGCCGCGCCGTCCCCCTTCACCATCGCCACCGGCACCGCCGCCGCCCCGTTCCTGCGGGGACTGCTGGAGCAGGCCAAGGCGTACTTCCCCAAGCTGGAGGGGCAGGTCATCGCGGTAGAAAATGATTTCTTCGGCCACACCATCGACGTGGCCGGTCTGCTGACAGGACAGGATCTGTCGGCACAGCTGCAAAGGGTACCGTCCCTGGGACGAGTGCTGCTGCCGCTGCATATGCTGCGCCACGGCGAAACGGTGTTTCTGGACGACTACACCGTGGCGCGTCTGGCGGACGAGCTGGGCTGCCCCGTGCAGATCGTAGGGATCGACGGCGGCGACCTGCTGGACGCCATGCTGGAAAAGGAGGTATAAACTTATGGCAAAGCCTTTGATCGCCATTGTAGGCCGCCCCAACGTGGGCAAGTCCATGCTGTTCAACAAGCTCATCGGCAAGCGCCTGTCCATCGTGGAGGACACCCCCGGCGTCACCCGCGACCGCATCTACGGCGAGAGCGAGTGGGCCGGACGGAAGTTCCGTCTGGTGGACACCGGCGGCATCGAGCCCAACACCGACAACCAGATCCTTGCCTTCATGCGGGAGCAGGCTCAGATCGCCATCGACAACGCGGACGTCATCATCTTCGTCACGGATATTAAGACCGGCCTCACCGCCTCCGATCAGGAGGTGGCCGGTATGCTCCAGCGCAGCCGCAAGCCCATCGTGCTTGCGGTGAACAAGATGGACTCCACCGGCACCATCGACCCGGATTTCTATGAGTTCTACAATCTGGGTCTGGGCGACCCCGTGGCCATCTCCGCCGTCCACGGCCACGGCACCGGCGACCTGCTGGACGCCTGCTTCCAGTACCTGCCGCCGGATGACGGCGTGGAGGAGGACTCCGACGTGGTACAGGTGGCCATCATCGGAAAGCCCAACGTGGGCAAGTCCAGCCTGACCAATAAAATTCTGGGCGAGCAGCGGGTCATCGTCAGCAACGTGGCCGGCACTACCCGCGACGCCATCGACAGCTACTTTGAAAATTCCTGCGGCAAGTACAACTTCATCGACACCGCCGGTATGCGGAAAAAGTCCAAGGTGGACGACACCATCGAAAAGTACAGCGTTCTGCGGGCCACCATGGCCATCGAGCGCAGCGACGTGTGCCTCATCCTCATCGACGCACAGGACGGCGTGACGGAGCAGGACACCAAGGTGGCAGGTCTGGCCCACGACGCGGGCAAGGCGTGCATCATCGTGGTGAACAAGTGGGATCTCGTTGAGAAGGACGGCAAGACCATGGGCCGTATGCGGGAGGATATCCGCCGGGATCTGAGCTATATGCCCTACGCCCCCATCCTGTTCATCTCCGCCCTGACGGGTCAGCGGGTCAACCGCCTGTTCGAGCTGATCAACTATGTCAACGATCAGGCCGCCGTGCGTATCACCACCGGTATGCTCAACAGCGTGCTGGCGGACGCCCAGACCCGCGTACAGCCCCCCACGGACAAGGGTCGCCGCCTGAAGATCTACTACATGACGCAGGTGGGCGTCAAGCCCCCCCACTTCGTGATCTTCTGCAACGACAAGAAGCTGTTCCACTTCTCCTACCAGCGGTATCTGGAGAACCAGATCCGCAGCGTGTTCGGCTTGGAGGGTACGCCCATCCACATTACCATTCGCCAGAAGGGAGAGGATGAGAATTGAACGGCATTTGGGGCATTTATCTGCTGTCATGGCTCATTTTGCTGCTGCTGGGCTATTTTTTGGGCTGTCTCAACGGCTCCGTGATGGTCAGCCACTTCGTCATCCGGGACGATGTGCGCCAGCACGGCAGCGGCAACGCCGGACTGACCAACTTCTACCGCACCTACGGCGCCAAGTACGCGCTGGGCGTGATCCTGTTTGACATGGGCAAGACCGTGGTGGCCTGTCTGCTGGGCGGCGTCATGTTCAACCACCTGTTCGGTGACTGGGCGCTGGGCGTCCTGCTGGGCGGTCTGGGCTGTGAGCTGGGCCATATGTTCCCGGTGTTCTTCGGTTTCAAGGGCGGTAAGGGCATCCTGTCCGGCGGCACGCTGGTGTGGCTGCTGAACTGGCGGGTGGCTCTGATCGCGTGGGGGCTGTTCGCCGCGCTGTGGCTGCTGACGCGATACGTCTCCCTCGGCTCCGTCTGCGCCGCCGTATCCATGCCCATCAGCACATTTTTCTTCTGCGGCCAGAGCATCCTCTATACGGTGCTGGGCGCGGTCATCGCCGCGCTGGTGGTCTGGTGCCACCGGGACAACATCCGCCGCCTGCTCAAGGGGCAGGAGCGGAAATTCCACTGGCACACCGGCCCCGACCACGAGAAATAATATCCAACGACAGAAAGGAAACTTCGACCTATGAAACACAATCAGGTACGGCAGGTGCTCTTCCCCATTCTGGCCGCGTTTATCTGGGGTACCGCCTTCGTGGCGCAGGATATGTGCGCCGACGCCATCGGCGCCTTCACCTTCAACGCCGCCCGCTACTTTATCGCTGTGCTGGCTCTGCTGGTGGTCATCCTCATCAGCGACAAAATGAAGAAGGACAAACCCGTCCTCTCCGCCGAGGAAAAGAAGGCCGCCAACCGCCAGTTGTGGATCGGCGGTCTGTGCTGCGGTGCAGCGCTGGCCATCGCCTCCAACTTCCAGCAGGCCGGTCTGGTGGCCGGTACCGACGCCGGTAAGGCGGGCTTCATCACGGCGCTGTATGTGGTGCTGGTACCCGTGTTCGGTCTGTTCTTCAAGCGTAAGGTGAGCGTCCCCACATGGATCGCCGTGGTGCTGTCCGTGGTGGCTCTGTACCTGCTGTGCATCAATGGCAGCTTCACGCTGGCTCCCGGCGACCTGCTGATCCTCGTGTGCGCCGTGTGCTTCGCCGTACATATCCTCGTTATCGACCACTTCACCGCCACGGTGGACGGCGTAAAGCTCAGCTGCCTGCAATTCCTGTTCGCCTGCATCATCTCCTCCGTCTGTATGCTCATTTTCGAGGACGTGGACATGGCGGCGATTCTCTCCTGCGTCATTCCCCTGCTGTACATGGGTATCTTCTCCTGCGGCGTGGGCTACACCCTGCAAATTCTGGCACAGAAGGACTCCAACCCCACCGTGGTCACCATCCTGCTCAGTCTGGAGAGCGTGTTCGCCGTCATCGCCGGCGCCATCATCCTCAAGCAGCAGATGAGCGTCCGGGAGTACATCGGCTGCGTCGTTATGTTCGCCGCCGTGGTTCTGGCGCAGATCCAATTCCCCGAGAAGAAGAAAGCGGCGTAACGTTTCGTACATATAAAAAATCGCCCCAGGGTAGCAGCGCATAAGACAGGTTCATAAGGTTTAGAGAGAACAGCGTGGCGGAAGTCACGCTGTTCTGCTTTTTGATGCGTGAGTGAGCATTTCGGCAATGATGCTCTCCGGCAGGAAACCAATGCAGGCGAGGCTGATATACACATCCTGCACTCGATGCCCGCCGCTCTTATCCGGCGCAGAAACATAGACCCTGTTCACAAGATCATGCAGCACAGCGGGCGTCAGTTCCTGCAAGTTGGGATATTTCTTCGCCCGGAGGATGAACTGCTCAATGCTGTCGGCTTCTTCCTCCTGCTGGGTAATTTCCTGCTCCAAAAGCTGCATCTTCTTCGTCAGCTCTGCTTGCTCATTTTCATAGTCGGCGGACAGCTTTTCAAATCGGCTATCATTGATTTTGCCGGAGATATTGTCCTCATAGAGCCGTTTGAACAGACGGTCAAGCTCTTCCATCCTGCGCTGTGCCTGCGTGAGCTGTCTGCGCTTTGCGGCGAGTTCTTTCTTGAAGTCCTCCTTGCGCTTTGCACCCAGCTTATCGCGGAACAGATTCTCACAATCGGAGATATACCAAAGCAGGATTTGCAGAAATTTCAGCACGCCCTTTTCCAGAACAACCGCGCGGATGAAGTGCGTCCCGCACACGTCTTTTCCCTTCTTGCGAGAGGTAGAGCAGACGAAATGATCCTGTCGTTCTTCAAAGTTCCGCGAGGTGCAGTAGTACATTTTTTCTCCGCAATCGACACAGTAGGCAACGCCGGAAAAGAGGTTGCTCTTGCCCGTTCTTGCCGGTCTACGTTTGTTGCGACGAAGCTCTTGTACCCTCTGAAAGGTATCCTCATCCACAATGGCTTCATGGGTGTTACGGAATATCTTCCATTGCTCCGGTGGATTCTCGATAGTCTTCTTGATTTTGTAGGACTGCCGGTGCGTTTTGAAGTTCACGGTATGCCCGCAATACTCCATCCGTTCCAGAATTGCGGCAACGGTACTGCCGTTCCAGTTGTATGGATTGTCAGGCAAAGCACAGCGGACTTTTCGTTTTTGCCTTTCCTGATAAACGGTGGGCGTCAACACATGATCCTCTTTCAGCATCCGAGTAATCTGCGTCGGGCCGTTCCCGTCCATGCAAAGGGAAAAGATGCGCTTGACCACCTGTGCCGCTTCCGGATCGACGAGCCAATGCTCTGAATTATCCGGGTCTTTGACATAGCCATACGGCGGAATAGTCGTCAGGTGTTCGCCGGATTCTCCCTTGATCCGGAGTGAGGTACGCACCTTCTTGCTGCCGTCCCGAACGTAGTATTCGTTGATAATATTGACGAACGGGACGAACTCATTGTCTTGCTGGTTAGCGCTGTCCACACCGCTGTTGACGGCAATGAACCGCACGTTATTCTGTGGGAATGTGATCTCGGTATACATCCCCACTTCCAGATAATTTCGACCGATGCGGCTCATGTCCTTCGTGATGACCGTGCCGATCTTCCCTTCTTCCACCAGCGCCATCATGCGCTGCCAATCCGGCCTTTGAAAGTTTGCGCCTGTGTAACCGTCATCTACAAAGAACTCCGTATTGCGGAAGCTGTGTTCCTTTGCATATCGGCTGAGATAGGCTTTTTGATTCACAATGCTGTTACTGTCGCCCTGTGATTCATCGTCACGGGACAGGCGGCAATACAGCGCGGTAATTTTGTCAGACTGCTTCATAGTAGATTCCTCCATCATCTGAGGACAGTCTGCCAAGACAAGGTTGCTGTTGGTCACGATCACACACTCCCTTCGGAGTCGATCAGCTTCACCGCCTTTTCGGGAAGGGTGTGCGTTCCGTCAAAACTGGCAGTAAAGCGGTAGATGGTGTTTCCTTCTTTCAGGCGCACCGTGATCTGCGGTAACTCCTGCCAGAGAGGAACGGGGGCACTGCGGCTGCCGTCCGATTCCACTTGGACGTTACGTTTCTTGTTATCCATTTGCACCTTCCTTTTCATTCAGATTTCCGAGCAGCGCCGCATGAATCTCCCGGAGCAAAGTGCGTGATATGACCTATTGCTATTCAGTATATCACGACAATTTCCGGGATTCCATTGGGCAATGTACCGGGATTCACAGGAGAATTACAGGCAGTTCGCCGGGTCGCACAGCCGTCCGTGCCTGTCAAGAAATCGGCTTCGCCTCGCTGCGCGTCCTTGACAGGCTCGTTCGCCTGTGCAAGCCGGTAATCAAGGCGGCGATGCCGCCATTTTCCAATGAAAATCAGCTGCGTTCCAAGACTTTTTTAATCTCTCAGCCTAATTATAACAAGAACAAACGTTCGAGTCAATGCGATTATGAGAGGAAGAGCAAGCACAGCAAGTGTAGCTACACTTGCGAAAAATGGCGTGGGTTGACCGGGATTTCCTTGCAGTGCAGCAAGCAAATCCGGTGAGTACCCACACCGAAAAAACGGGGCGTTCCGGCTGACTGCCGAAACGCCCTGTTTTCATTTTTGGGATAGTCCCAAGCCCTTATGTTCGTGAAAAATTACGAAAGCTCACCAGCTATACTCTGATAACTGGAATGTGTAGGATTCGCCGGGAGTAATGTCATAGATCACAACAGAGTCATCCTTGAATTTATCTCCGGCGCTCAGAGAAGATAGGTATATATTGCCGGAGTCTACCAGATAACCCGCACTGTCATACAGCTTATAACTAATCATATCATACCCGGAATCACTGCTCCCGCTCTTCTTTTCTCCGGTAATCGTAATGGTCAGCTGCGGAGAATAGTCTTTGTCAAACTTAAATTCGGCTTCTTGAATTTGGATCACGGATGCCGTACTCCCTATGAAGTCCTTCACCTTCAGATCCAGCGGAAATGAATCAAACGTCACTTGAACATCTTCAATAGGCAAGCAATACAGAGCATCGCAGTTTACTTCGTCAAACTGAACTGCGTTTTCCTTGTACACGGTGAAATAAACCTTCCCGCTTGCGGATTTTCCGGCTTTGATCTCAGCGGCAGGGATTCTCACATTGGCAAGATATTGCTCTCCGGCAGCTTGGCTGGTATAGTAGCTGAAATCATCAGGAGAAACGGACTTTGTACCAGCATAAACCTCTTCATCCGCGTCATTTACGATTCGAATATCCACATCAACATCGGCTGACAGGGACTTATCATTTTTATCAGCCAAACCAAAGAAAAGGCTGTAATCGCTTGTTCCCTCGTTATACTGGAAAGACCAGCTTTTCAGTGTGTCAACATGGGATGCTGACGATCCGCACCCACTTAACAACAATGCAATTACAAGTCCCCACATAAGAAAGAATCGTTTCATTTCTGCGTCTCCTTATCTGTCTGTGCCTTTATTGCACGGAACATTCCTTGTTTGAGCAAACGCTTTTTCTTTGGATCCATTGTGCAGTAATTGCGATTGCACCGCTCACTTAGAAAGCAAGTCTCGCAGATAAGCTGTTCAACTTCCTGCATAATCAGTTCATCATCGCTGGGAAGCTCGTAGGCTTCGATCTTTTGGATGCCTGTCGGGTTACGCAGTCCGTAGTCAATCAGTTTTCCATTTCCGGTTTTTACATAGCGGTAGACCTCGGCACCGAATGAAACACTGTCACCAACGTTGTGATCTTCAAAGCCGGATTTGTCCATCCAGACGTGATCCTCTTTATCATCAAACATTGTCCCATCGGTGTACATTCCACTAATGAAGACCCGCTTGAAGCAAATATGTTTTGGCTTGACTTTCTCAATCTGTCCTTTGAATTCAAGCAGATAATTAAATATGCCGTTTGCAAATCCGGAACGATAAGCGTGCCCTAAAGAAGCAAGCTGGACATCCAGATATTCATCATAGGACATCTTTTCAGCGCCAACGACATCCTTACGAGAATCCGGATTGAAAAATACGAGGCCGTCTTCTTCATCTACACATGTATCTTCTCCATAATTGATTGCCAAAAGCGATTTTTTATCTGGAAACTTGGCAATCAGAGCAGCAGCTTTTTTGAGCCGATCCTGCCGCTTTTGCCTTTCGCAGCGTTCGCACTCATACTGCTCCGCAAGAATGCGATCCTCTATGTGTCTGCTTTCGTCTTTTGTCAGCAACGGCGATAAATGGTCGACGCAATCGTAATCCCCATTTTCCATGCGCGTTTTGAAGCGAGCAAGAACTTCTTTAAGTTCCTCAGTGGTCAGATACCTTGCCTTGCTAATAGAACAGCTATGGTAACACCCCGTGTTTATGTTGCCATGCCCATCGCCGTACATAATGGCGGTATTCCATGGGCAAAAATAATGTTCTTTCTGGACGAGCCGTCCTCGCTTCAAGCCCTCCTCAAATTCCGGAAAGACCGCTGGATTGCCGCAGCCTTCGTGATCCTCCACCCAAAATCCGGAAGGACCCTTGTCCGCGTGACTGATCATCACATTGATTGCATCGACTGTAGCCTTTTTCGTTTGCTTGTTATTCATAACCCAAACCTCCGTTAATAAGTGCCGCCAGACAGCGACCTGACATGTTAACGTGGTCTTTTAGAGTACTTATAAAAATTATAGCATGTTTCTTTGTGCTTGTCTATCCTACTTGCTCGGCAGGACAGGCAAAAACAGTTTTCAAATTCAGAGGTTTCTATCGCTGTAAATGATGTGCTGCTTATGGAAAGGGATTCCACTGTCCATTGGATGGTGAACAACTAATTGTAACCATGCAATAGCGAACGGAACGGTGAGCGCAGTACACGGATTGCAGAAGCGCGGAACAATGGACAAAATTATCGTTTCAGCAAACTTCTTTCCTATCCTCACAAGGATTGGTTTAAGTGAGGGATTTTTGACTACTTTTCTGAAAGATGACATCTCAGAAGTACCCTTATGAAACAGGTTGGAAATCGGCATTTAACTGACGTATGAGCTGTACTTGTGCAAGGGCATGAACGCATCATTGCCCATGATTTTTGCGTTGCTCACAGGGAAGCTAATTCCGGATTATCGACCTTAAATCGTACAAAAACCATCCTATCCATCTACCATCAACAAAGGCAACTGCAAAAGCAAAGGGGCATGTGCCTTAATGACACATACCCCTTTTGTCGGCAACCCTTGTCCGGCAACTGCCATAGTATTTGTTTCTCAAAACCTGTTTTATGGACAGCTACCCCAGTGGGGCGATTTTTTATATCTCCTCTGTTTCCGCTTCACCGAGCGTCGTATCTATGTACAACTCCTCCGCTTGCAGCAGCGCCGCTTGCAGCCCGCTCCGGCAGCTCCATGCCAACGGGATATTCTCCAGCTCATCTATGGCGGCGCTCACCGCCGCACACAGCATCGCGTACATTTTTCGATACTCTGTCATATTCTCCCCCTCTCATATAGACTATACATAGCCTATATAGTAGCACGCATAGCCTATATTTGCAACGCTTTTCGGCTATCCTGAGAAAAAACGCAGGAGGCCGCTATGAATACGACAGACGCTGTAAGAGATCGCATCCTCCGCCTCTGTGAGGAACGCGGCATGAGCATCAACAGGCTGGCGACGGTCAGCGCCCTGCCGCCGTCCAGCATCAAAAACATCCTCTACGGGAAAAGTCGGAATCCCAAGCTGCTGACCATCAAGCTGCTGTGCGACGGTCTCGGCATCACACTGGGCGAATTTTTCTCCACGCCAGAATTTGACGCATTGGAGCAGGAGATACAGTAGCCAAAAACCACCCGTACGCTTGAAGCGCACGGGTGGTTTTTTCATGCTCAGAACAGGCTCACCTGGCTGGTATCCGCCATGCCGGCGAAGGCGCCCAGCGCCTTGAGCTGCTCGATGTGGGTCTTACTCAGCTTGCTGCAGGTGTTGGCGAATTCCTCCACGGAGATGAAGGTCTTCCCCTTTCGCTTCTCCACCGTATCCAGCGCCGTCTCGCCCAGTCCGCGGACGGTGACGAAGGGCGGCAGCAGCCCATTTTCGGTGATCTTGAAGCGGGTGGCGTCAGACTTGTAGATGTCGATGGTATCGAAGTGGAAGCCCCGCAGGTAAAACTCATAGCACACCTCCAGCGTGACCATCAGGTTCTGCTCCACATCGGTGGCAT
>OGYN01000763.1_pt1 | contig 28264 bp, 28 predicted proteins | sample 1576551 | NCBI WGS metagenome assembly OGYN01 (sample SAMEA3541589, study PRJEB24748) | human gut metagenome | biome: human gut; feature: human-associated habitat; material: faeces | place: China | collected 2012 | reverse complement strand
GAAGGACCCCTGTATTCGAGATAGCCGAAACCGGGCGTTTCCATCGTCAGATCCTGCGTCAGGGTTGTTTTCGTGAACTCGTCGCCTTGCCTTACGTTACCGACGTATTTTGAAAGATGCCTCTCTCCGTTGTTGAACAGGATGTTGTGGGCGTCGATGGTGGTGCGCCGCTCGTCCCAGAGGATCACCTCCAGCCCCGTCTCCTGCCGCAGCAGCTCCCCGAAGGCGGCGCACTTCTCCGCCCTGGGGCCCTCGGTGCCGTCCATGTTCCGGGGATAGCCCAGCACCAGCAGCTTCACGTCATGCTCGGCGATGAGCCGCCGGACGCCGGAGAGCACCTCCTCCTGCTTGCGGCTGTGGAGCACGTCGGAGTACCCCGCCAGCGTCTCGGTATAGTCTGAAATGGCGATGCCGGTGTGGGCGTCGCCGTAGTCGATGGCCATGATCTTCATGCAAATGCACCTGCACTTTCTGTTCAATGATGGTATCATACACAAAAATGCCGCTGCCTGCAACCGGAAAAGCTGTAAAACCCCCGAAAAAGCTGTATTTTTTGCAAAAAATCAGTTGACCTCGCGGAAAAACCGTGCTATACTGGGCATTACCTGTGAGTGGGTGTTTTCTTTTTGCGCGCTTTTTCGCTTCGGGGGCGCAAAGAGATGACAGCCGGCAGGGAGGCAAAAGGGCGTCCCCACAGGGGAGCCTAATCTAATAAGGAGGTGCCGTTAATGCGCGTGAAGATCACCCTGAGATGCAACGAGTGCAAGCAGAGAAACTACAACACGATGAAGAACAAGAAGAATACCCCCGACAAGCTTGAGCTGAACAAGTATTGCCCCTTCTGCAGAAAGCACACGGTCCATACTGAGACCAAGTAACCGGAAGGAGAGTCGTTATGGCTGAAGAAAAGAAGGTCAAGAAGGACCACGGCAAGTGGTTCCGCGAAATGAGAAGCGAGCTGAAGAAGGTCGTATGGCCTGACGGCAAGACCACCATGAAGAACACAGGCACCGTGATCCTGTGCTCCCTGCTGGTGGGCGCCTGCATCTGGATCTTTGATGCGGTGAGCCTTCTGGCGGTGGACGCACTGATCGGCCTGTTCGCCTGAGGAAACGGAAATGGCTGATAACGCGAAGTGGTATGTGGCACATACCTATTCCGGTTATGAGAACGCGGTGAAGATCGCCATTGAAAAGGCTGTGGTGAATCGGTGCATGGAGGATATGGTCCTCCAGATCGAGATCCCCATGGAGACCGTCACCGAGATCACCGAGTCCGGCGTCGCCAAGGAGATCCAGCGTAAGATCTTCCCCGGCTATGTTCTCATTAAAATGGTCATGACCGACGACACATGGCACCTGATCCGCAATATCCGCGGCGTCACGGGCTTTGTGGGCGAGGCCAACAAGGCGATCCCCCTGACGGAGGACGAGGTAGCCGCTCTGGGCATGGAGAAGCGCGAGATCGTCGTGCTGTACCATGTGGGCGACACCGTCCGTATCACCGAAGGTCCTCTTGCCAGCTTTACCGGCACGGTGGAGGAGATCGAGCCGGACAAGAACCGTGTCCGCGTTGTCGTCTCCATGTTCGGCCGTGAGACGCCGGTGGATCTGGAGCTGGATCAGGTGGAGGTCAGCAGCAACTGAGTACGGCGCAGCCGTACAGGCCGGAGCAGTACGACTCCGGCGCAAGTGGGAGAGATGCACGCCATCTCGCCAAGAGCGGTTCCGGTATGGGCCGGCCGCTACCACATCTTATTGAAGGAGGTGCCTACAAATGGCACAGAAAGTAGTTGGATACGTCAAACTGCAGATCCCCGCGGGCAAAGCAACTCCCGCACCCCCCGTTGGCCCCGCTCTGGGCCAGCACGGCATCAACATTGCCGCGTTTACCAAGGAGTTTAACGAGCGCACCAAGAACGACATGGGCCTGATCATCCCCGTGGTCATCACCGTCTATGCCGACCGCTCTTTCAGCTTCATCACCAAGACCCCTCCCGCTGCCGTTCTGATCAAGAAGGAGTGCAACATTGAGTCCGGTTCCGGCGTTCCCAACAAGGAAAAGGTCGCTACCATCTCCAAGGCCTCCATCCAGAAGATCGCTGAGCTGAAGATGCGCGACCTGAACGCCGCGTCTCTTGAGGCAGCCATGAGCATGATCGCCGGTACCGCCCGCTCCATGGGCGTTGTCGTCGGCGAGTAAGGAGGGTGTAACGATGTTTAGAGGTAAGAAGTATCAGGAAAGCGCCAAGCAGATCGATAAGGGCACGCTGTATGATCCCAAGGAGGGTCTGGAGCTGATCTGCAAGACTGCCAGCGCTAAGTTCGATGAGACCGTCGAGCTCCATGTCAAGCTGGGTGTTGACTCCCGTCACGCCGACCAGCAGGTCCGCGGCGCCATCGTGCTGCCCAACGGTACCGGTAAGTCCGTCCGCGTGCTGGTGTTCGCCAAGGGCGACAAGGCCGAGGCTGCCAAGGCCGCCGGCGCCGATTATGTGGGCGAGATGGATCTGGTCGAGAAGATCCAGAAGGAGAATTGGTTCGACTTCGACGTCGTCGTCGCCACCCCCGACATGATGGGTGTCGTCGGCCGTCTGGGTAAGGTGCTGGGCCCCAAGGGTCTGATGCCCTCCCCCAAGTCCGGCACCGTGACCCCCGACGCCGCCAAGGCCGTGCAGGAGGCGAAGGCCGGTAAGGTCGAGTACCGTCTGGACAAGACCAACATCATCCACTGCCCCATCGGCAAGGTTTCCTTCGGTGCTGACAAGCTGTTTGAGAACTACTCCGCTCTCATCGGCGCCATCATCAAGGCCAAGCCCGCCGCTGCCAAGGGTCAGTATATCAAGTCCTGCGTGGCTGCTTCCACCATGGGCCCCGGCGTGAAGATGAACGCCAACAAGCAGCTGTAAAAAAGCTGGAAAAACCGTTATCTTAGGCTTGACAAGCTGTGAAGCCTTGGATATAATATTGGTTGCGTTCCAAAGACAGCAGGTGGCGTAAGCCGTAAACCCTGCCGAGGATGGCACATCGTTATGATTGCTTTACCGTCCTCATGTCCTTTGGCATGGGGACGGTTTCCTTTTTATCGAACGCACCGACAATTCTGACGGAGGTGAAAACAAAGAATGCCCAACGCAAAGGTTCTGTCTGAAAAGCAGGCGATCGTGGCGGCGCTGACCGAAAAGCTGCAGAATGCAGCCGCCGGCGTCATCGTTGATTACAAGGGCATCACCGTGGCAGAGGATACCGCTCTGCGCGCTGAGTGCCGCAACAACAACGTGGAATACGCTGTCATCAAGAACACCCTGCTGCGTTTCGCTTTCAACAACTGCGGTATGAACGAACTGGATGAGCAGCTCAACGGTACCACTTCTCTGGCTATCTGTGCTGATGATCCCGTTGCCCCCGCACGCGTGATCGCGGATTACGCCAAGAAGCTGAAGGATAAGTTCGAGATCAAGGGCGGCTTCATGGACGGCAAGGTCGTCTCCATGGAGACTGTCAATGCTCTGGCTTCCATCCCCGCGCTGCCCGTGCTGCAGGCACAGGTCCTGGGTACCATGCTGGCTCCCATTTCCGGCCTGGCTTGCGTGCTGAAGCAGATCGCCGAGAAGAACGGCGCTGCTGCCGAGTAAATCGGCTCCCTGACCCCCGCGGGCGGCAGGCCCGCACACACTTTACAAAAATCTCACAAATAGGAGGCTATCACAATGTCTGAGAAGATTACTGCTATGATCGAAGAGATCAAGGGTTTGACCGTCCTGGAGCTGTCCGAGCTGGTACACGCTCTGGAGGAGGAGTTCGGCGTTTCCGCCGCCGCCATGGCTGCTCCCGCTGCCGGCGCTGCTGCTCCCGCTGCTGAGGAGAAGACCGAGTTCGACGTGGTCCTGACCGGCTTTGACGCCGCTCAGAAGATCAAGGTCATCAAGGTCGTCCGCGAGATCTGCGGTCTGGGTCTGGCTGAGGCCAAGGCTGCTGTCGAGGGCGCTCCCCACACCCTGAAGGAGGCTCTGTCCAAGGACGACGCCGAGGCCATGAAGAAGCAGGTCGAAGAGGCCGGCGGCAAGGTCGAGCTGAAGTAAGTTTCTTACACAGTGAAAAAAGAGAGACGCTTTGCGTCTCTCTTTTTTTGCCCATCGCGGTCATTGTCCCGATTTCGGGACACATCCTCTGATAAGCTGGGTACAACGAAGCAAAGAGCCGTGTGCTCTCGACGGGACGCGGCCCAACAGAGGAGGGGATCGTATGACCGCTATTTCCGTGATCTGCACCATGTGCGGCGCCGCCGCGCTGTCCAAGGGCATCCTGAAGGCAATTGAGTACATTGGGCGCTGAATGTCCGTTGACAACCGCTTTTTCGTTCTATATAATATTTTTCATAAGAAAATATGACATACGCGAAAATAAAAGTTCAGTATGTAATATGCGATATTAGAACGAGAAAGGAAGTCGTCTATGGATATTTTTGAGAAGTGCTACGCGCCCTCGCTGGCCGGTGAGCTGAAGGAGAAGGGGGTGTACCCCTACTTCCACGCACTCCAGTCCCGGCAGGACGTGGAGGTGATGATGGAGGGCAAGCGCCGCATCATGCTGGGCTCCAACAACTATCTGGGCCTGACCACCGATCCGGCGGTGGTGGAGGCGGGCATCAAGGCGCTGGAGCAGTACGGCACCGGCTGCTCCGGATCCCGGTTCCTCAACGGCACACTGGAGATGCATCTGGAGCTGGAGGACGCGCTGGCCAAGTTCCTGCGTAAGCCCGGCGTGGTCACCTTCGGCACCGGCTTCCAGTCCAACGTGGGCATCATCTCCGCGCTGGTGGGACGCCACGACTATGTGATCTGCGACCGGGAGAACCACGCCAGCATCTATGCCGGATGCCAGATGTCCTACGGCAAGATGCTGCGCTATCGCCACAGCGACATGGCGGAGCTGGAGAAGTGCCTCCAGCGTGTGCCGGAGACGGCGGGTGCGCTGGTCGTCACCGACGGCGTATTCTCCATGGGCGGCGACATCGCTAAGCTGCCGGAGATCTGTGCGCTGGCGGAGAAGTACGGCGCACGGGTGATGGTGGACGACGCCCACGGTCTGGGCGTGCTGGGCGAGGGCGGCCGCGGTACCGCCAGCTACTTCGGTCTGGAGGACAAGGTGGACGTGTACATGGGAACGTTCTCCAAGTCGCTGGCGTCCCTGGGCGGCTACATGGCCGCATCCACGGAGGTGGCGGAGCATGTGCGCCACGCCTCCCGACCCTTCATCTTCTCGGCGTCCATCCCGCCGGCCAACTGCGCCACAGCGCTGGCGGCGCTGCACGAGCTGGAGCGGCGTCCGGAGCTGCCGGAGCGGCTGCGCCAGCTGAGCATCTACGCCCGGAAGGGCATGACGGAGCGGGGGCTGACCATCCGTCCCTCGGCGCTGGAGGCACCCACGCCCATCATCCCCATCTACACCTATGAGACATACCGCACCCTGCGTGTGGCGGCGGATATCTATGACCGGGGCGTGTATGTGAACCCCACGCTGCCGCCGGCCACGCCGGAGGGCGAGGCGCTGCTGCGTACCAGCTACATGGCCACCCATACGGAGGCGCTGCTGGACGAGGCTATGGATATTATCGGTGAGGTGATGGCCCATGAGTAACCGCGTTGCCATCGTCACCGGCGGCACCTCCGGCATCGGGCGCGCCACGGCGCTGGCGCTGAAGGAGGCAGGCTGCACGGTGTATGAGCTGTCCCGCCGCGCACAGGGCGTGGAGGGGCTGCACCACATTGCCGCCGATGTGACGAAGGAGGAGACCATCCGCGCCGCCGTGGCGGAGATCATGGCGCGGGAGGGCCGCATCGACATTCTGGTGAACAACGCGGGCTTCGGTATCTCCGGCGCGGTGGAGTTCACCGATACGGCGGACGCCAAGGCGCTGTTCGATGTGAACTTCTTCGGTATGGTCACCATGAACCGTATGGTGGTACCCATCATGCGCGAGGCGGGGCGGGGGCGCATCGTGAACCTCAGCTCCGTGGCGGCACCGGTACCGATCCCGTTCCAGACCTATTACTCCGCCACCAAGGCGGCGGTGAACGCCTACACCATGGCGCTGGCCAACGAGCTGCGTCCCTTTGGCGTGACGGTATGTGCCGTCATGCCCGGTGACATCCACACCGGCTTCACGGCGGCGCGCCGGAAGATCGGGGAGGGGGACGACATCTATCAGGGACGCATCGGCCGTTCCGTGGCTCGGATGGAGCACGATGAGGAGACGGGCATGGACCCCGCCAAGGCCGGCGGCTACATCGCCAAGGTAGCCCTGCGGGAGGGCAACCGCCACCCACTGTACGCCATCCGCTTCGACTATAAATTCTTCGTGTTCCTGACGAAGGTGCTGCCGGCACGCTTCTTGAACTGGCTCATCTATCAGCTCTACGGGAAATAAGCAAAAAAGTACCGCACCCCTGTGGGGTGCGGTACTTTCTTTGCTGTGGGATGATAAGCGTGAAAAGATTTCTATGGGGTCAAGTATGGTTATGGATCTCAGGGTCTCATTAGATAAAAACAGATGAGAGGAAAAGGAAAAATTTCCCTATTCGTGTTGCACATTTCTTTGAGAATTGCTACAATATCTGCGAGCGCTGATGGAAACTATCGGTGAGCATAAAAAAGTGAAAGACTCTCGAAAGATTTCTTATTGTTCCTGTGCCGCGGGCAAGGTAAAATAAATGGTACTACAATAAAAGGAGCTGGAGCAATGAGCGATGTTTTGACGCAGTTGGTAGAGCTTTTGTCCGAATTTGACGTGATCGATCTCTCTCCTACGCTGGAAAATGATATTCCACGCTGGCCGACGCATCCGCCGCTGGTCATTCAGCCGACGGTGACGCATGCGCATGATGGGTATTACTGCCAGACAGTTTTTATGGGCGAGCATACCGGCGCTCATGTGGACGCACCGGCCCATCAGGTGCCGGCTATGATGGACAGCACGATCGATATCTACGCACCCGATTGTATCTGCGGCAGGGCGGTGGTATACAACTTCGGAAAACTGAACGCGAAGCCTGGACAGCGCATCACAGCGCAGCAGATATTGGATCTGGAGGCCGAGATGGGCGTGGCAGCAGGGAAGGATGATATCCTGCTGATGAACTACAACTGGTTCCAATACTGGACGGTGAACGGTGACTGGAAGTATTATGCCAAGAATGAGCCGGGCTTGGCGGAGGATGCTGTCCGCATGTTCCGCGAGCGGGGCATCCGCGCCGCGGGCAGTGATACCATTGCCTGTGAGACGCCTGTGATCGCGGGGGAGGAGATGGAATCCTATGCACACCATGTACACTGGCTGCCTAACCACATTCTGATGATTGAGGAACTGAAAAATTTGGATAAGCTGCCAACGGTCTGCTATTTTGTGGCGACGCCACTTAAAATCAAGAATGGCTCTGGTTCACCGATCCGGCCTTTTGCGCTTGTTCCAAAAAAACATTGACACTAGCAAGATGCCGCTTTACAGAGCTTTCTGCAAAGCGGCATCTTGTTATAAACGGCGGCAGAGAGGAGGTTTTCAATGAGAAAAACATCGCTGAAGATGAGGATTTACTTGCTCTTAATGGCTATGTTGGCGGCTGCGACCGGGATCATTGTTTATCTGACCTGCCGCATTTCCTATGAGAACGCCAGAGAGATGTCGATGAACACCAGCAGGCAACTGGTAGAGACAGCATCGGCGGAGATCAACAGTCTGTTCGGCGATATGTGGGACATATCCAGAATTCTGGGACGCGATACAAGGGTTCAACGTATAATGCGGACCCAGTACGAAAAACAGAGGGATATGTTCTCTGACACATTTGAAGTTAGTGCTATGCTGTCGGAGTATAACCAGTTCTACCCAAGGCTGTTCTGCATTTATTTCTTTTCAGATCAGGGTGCCTCGTGTGAATCAAAGTATTATCGCATCACGCTGGAGGATCTGACACGGGACGCATTGTACCGGCAGGCCTGTGAGGGGAAGGCGGCGGTGTGGGCCCATCCCAGGAAAGGGTCACTGTATTCTGTTACGACAGGTGAATCGTTGATTACGGCGATGGTGCCGGTGAAGGAGTTATCCAGCGGCGCATATCAGGGTGCGATCGTCCTGGAGCTGGAGGAGAGCCGCGTACAGGAGTTCCTCAACGCAGGCATCGGTGAAAACGGGTTTATGTACATATGCGACGAAAATGGGACCCCCATCATTTTCTCGGAAAAGTTGGATGAGGAAACAGCGCTACAGCATATCGGTCAGAAGGAGCAGTTGACACTGACACAAGAGCTGCGGTACTGTGGCTGGTCTGTCGTGGGTGTAGTTCCGCGCTCTGACTTGACCCGCAGCTCGGCGTCAATCATCAAAACAGTGCTGATCGCCTGTGGGTTAGTATTGGCTCTGGCGGCGCTGGCGACATACGGCATGATCCGCCGTTTGCTGCGCCCTTTGGATGAACTGAACGAGATGATCGGCCGTGTGGGTTCGGGCGACATGACGGCTCGGACACAGGTAGTGGAATACAACGAGATCGGTACGGTCATGCTGCGCTTCAACCAAATGGTAGAACAGGTAGATGAACTGCTGAAGAGGGAGGTCGAAAACCAGAATAAGCTGCGCCTCATGGAGCTGACAATGCTCCATGAGCAGATCAAGCCGCATTTCCTGTATAACACACTGGATTCCGTGGTATGGATGGCCCGCGGCGGCAACGATGAGGGGATCATCAAAATGACGCTGGCATTGACAAGCTACTTAAAGACCAGCTTAAACAAGGGAAGTGATATCATCCCCCTGGAGAAAGAAATCGAGCATACGGCCAGCTATCTGTATATCCAGAGCATTCGCTATAAGGATCGGTTTACATACGATATAGTGGTCGATCCGTCACTGCACGGACGTATCGTGCCGAAGCTCATCGTACAGCCTTTGGTGGAGAATGCCATCTACCATGGCATAAAGCGTAAGCGTGAACCTTCCCACGTGACGATACGTGCGTGGGAGGAGAACGGATTGCTGCATATCGACATTGCGGACAATGGAGCGGGAATGAGCGATGAACGGGCCGAAGAACTGCGGACGGCGCTCAGGAGCCGTGATGCCACAGAAAGAGTTGGCTTTGGTGTACGAAACGTAAATGAGCGGATACGGATCATGTACGGTGAGGCGTATACACTGACATTTGAGTCGGAAGAGGAGATGGGGACGACTTTCCACATCGTGATCCCGGAGAAGGAGGGTGGCTGAAATGATAAAAGTAATGATCGCGGACGATGAGTATCTTATCCGCGATGGTCTGAAAAATGCCGTCGATTGGGCCAGCCACGATATGGAGGTTGTAGCCACGGCCGAGAGTGGGGAGGAGGGTGTGGCCCTCGCCCGGGAATTTCGGCCGGATCTGGTGATCACGGATATCTGTATGCCTTTTGGTGATGGATTAGAGATGTCACGGATAATTCTGGAGGAGCGTCCGGATACCACGATCATCGTGCTGACCTGCTATGAGGAGTTTGACTACGCCAAGACAGCGCTGAAATTAGGGGCATTTGATTATATTCTCAAGCCGGTGGATCTGGATGACTTCGACAGCGTACTCTGCCGCGTGCAGGAGAAATATACGGCTCACGTGCAGGAACGGATCGGGGTATGCGAAATACTGGCAGATATCGTGCATGGACGGGCGCAGACGCAAGGTGCGGAGCTGCCGGAAATAAACGAAAACGCCTTTTATGGCTGCGTGTTGTTCCGCTTGCTGGGATTTGAATATGCGCAGGGCGTCTTCTCATCTCAGGAGATCCAGAACTATCTGAAGGGCTTTCAGGATATGGTGGGAGAATGCGCCGGAGCGGCAGTGATGCAGGAGAACCAGATGGATGAAGGGCGAATATTGATAGTCTGCGCCGCGTACGACCAAGTGGAGACGCAACGCCAGATGGATATGATGCTTCGAGCAGTGCAAAGCACATCACAACTCAAGGATGATTACCCATTGTTGTGCGCCGTATCGGAGGTGAGGCGAGGCGTCGAAACCCTGCCGGAGTTATATGGTCAGTGTAAGAGTGTGATCCGCACGGCGTATTTGTGCGACGATACCCGCATCATCAATTATGCGGACTTCAGCAGGCAGATGGACGAGACGGAGGATATTTCGGCCAGTGTAGAGGCTTTTGCTAACTGTATGCACACCTTTGATAAGCATGCGGTGGCAGAGATGCTGCAGGAGATATATGGGAATTTGCAGCGCGGCGGACATAACTCTATGATGTTCAGCCGCCTTTTTGTGACATCGGTCATGCTGGAACTGGTGAAGGTTGCCAAGGAGGTAAATGTCGATTTTGAGGGGATGTACGGTTCATTTATGGAATATTACAAGAGGGTGCTTATGGAGAGCAGCCTCGGCAGCCAGATCCAGAAAATAACCGACATTGCACAGGAGGTGTGCGATGCGGTACACGCTAAACGGATGAACCCGCATATGGAGGTGATTCGGCAGGCTCAGAAATATATCGACGAAAACTATACACGAGGAGATCTGACGCTGCAAAGCACGGCGCAGGCGGTGCATATGTCGCCCAGCTATTTCAGCATTGTATTCAAGCAGACGGTGGGACGTTCATTTATCAGCTACCTGACCGATTTGCGCATGGAGCAGTCGAAATGTCTGCTTCAACACACCTCCCGGCGGGTTTACGAAATCGGCTATGCAGTAGGATACGATAACCCCACATATTTCAGTACACTGTTCAAACGCTGCTATGGTATCGGACCTACGGAGTACCGCATGCGGCTGGCGGAGCAGGAGAGTTCAAAAAAATATAGAAGAGATGAGAAAAATAGTTAATTTCCATTTTGCTGTACATTCATTACAATGGTGACATGGCAGATCTCTCTACAAAACAAATTAGGAGGAAATGAAATGAAAAGGATTTTCGCACTTACCCTTGCACTACTCATGGCAATGAGTCTGGTTGCCTGCGGTACCGAGAAGACCCCTGATGTCCAGCAGGATTCCGATAAGGAGGGTACGCTGACTGTCGCGTTTTGCCAGTATGCGAATCTGAACAACTGGCGTGTGACGCAGACCAATGACATGGAAGCTACCATCAAGAACGCCGGCTGGAACTACATCTATACAGACGCCGGTGACGACACCGCCCAGCAGGTTTCTGATCTGGAGGACATCATTGCACAGAACCCCGACTATATCGTTCTGGCACCCCGAGAGGAGGAGGGATATGAGGAGGTTCTGGCCAAGGCTGCTGAGAAGGGAATCACCGTCATTACCGTTGACCGTGATTGCAAAGGCGAGCATACCACCTACATCGCTGCGGACTTTATTTGGGAGTCTACCACTTGCGCCGAGAAGATGATCGCAGACTGGGGTACTGAGCAGCAGGTAAATATCGTTGAACTGACAGGCACGCCCGGTTCCACCTGCGCCATTGAGCGTCAGAAAGGCTTTATGGATGCCATTGCTGCCCACAGCAATTACAAGGTCATCGCTTCTCAGGTGGGTGACTTCTCCCGTACCACCTCTCAGACCGCTATGGAGAATATCATCCAGGCTTATGGAGATCAGATCAATGTGGTGTATGCGCACAATGATGACAATGCCATTGGCGCATTGCAGGCAATCAAGGCTGCTGGCCTGACTCCCGGCGTAGACATCAAGATTTACAGCATTGACGGCCAGAAGGATGCCGCGGAGGCTATTGCCAACGGCGAAATGGCTTGCACCGTGGTGTGCAGCCCCTTCTTCGGCGAGACTGTTCTGAGCGTGATCAACACGCTGGAGAACGGCGGCACAGTGGAGTCTTACATCCAGAACCCCGGTAAGCTGATTGATGCAGCGAACATTCAGGAGTATCTGCCCGAGGCATATTGATCTCCGGCGACGAAAGATTTAGGTAAAACGGCTCCATAAAATATGGCGACACAGAGGAGGAGCGAGTGTTCCTCCTCTGCGTCGTTCCAGAGCAAAGGTGAAAGGTGCATGGGCATGAGCGAACAAGTTTTATTAGAAATGCGGCAGATCGACAAGAGGTTCCCGGGCGTTCACGCGCTGGATCATGTGGACTTCAAGGTGCGGCAAGGGGAAATCCACGCGCTGATGGGTGAAAACGGCGCGGGAAAATCCACCCTCATTAAAGTGCTGACGGGGCTGTATACAAAGGATGGAGGGCGTATCCTGTTTGACGGACGAGAGGTTTCCTTCAACAGCCCACTAGACTCGCAGAAGGCGGGCATCAGCACGATTTATCAAGAGATTAACCTGATCCCCTATATGAGCGTGGCGGAGAATATTTTCCTGGGTCATGAGCCAATGAACCGAACAGGTATCGACTGGAAGGCTATGTTCCGCTCCGCAGAGGAGCTTTTAGGAGAAATGGGTATCCATATTGATGTAACAAAGGAGCTGAATCATTACAGCACGGCCGTTCAACAGATGGTGGCTATCGCGCGAGCCATCTTTTCTAACGCGAAGCTGGTGGTGATGGACGAGCCCACCTCCTCTCTGGACGAGGGAGAAACGGCGGTTCTATTCGAGCAGATGCGCAAGCTGAAAGCGAAGGGAATGGCTATTATCTTCATCAGTCACAGGCTGGACGAGATATTCGAGATCTGTGACACGGTGACGATTTTAAAGGACGGCAAGCTGGTGGATGAGGAGCCGGTGGCTGGTTTGACCAAGTTGGAGCTTGTGTCCAAAATGATCGGGCGCGACGCTACGGAAGTGCTCAAAAAAAAGAACGGTCTCTACGATGGGGCGGGAAAACAGGAGCTTCTGCGGGCCAAGGATGTTTCAAACGTGGTAAAGCTGCGGGGAATGAACGTAGCCGTCCGGGCCGGCGAGATCGTGGGATTGGCAGGACTGTTGGGCTCGGGACGAACGGAATTCGCCCGGGTAGCTTTCGGCCAGGACATCGATTACGCGGGGGACATTGAGATCAATGGGATGCCGGTAAAGATGCGCTCACCCCGAGACGCTATTGCGCGGGGGTTGGCCTATTGCTCGGAGGATCGAAAGATTGAGGGCATTTTCCCCCATATGTCTGTGAGAGAAAACATGACAATGGCCATCTTGCCCAAAATATCCAAGTGGGGTATTTTGGATGCCCGAAAACAGGAGGATATTGTTGATCGCTTTATCAAAGCAATCAACATCAAGACGCCCAGCCCGGAACAGCAGATCCGAAACCTTAGCGGCGGCAACCAGCAGAAGGTGCTGTTGGCCCGGTGGCTATGTATGGAACCGGATCTCATCATTTTGGACGAACCGACCCGCGGTATAGATGTGGGGGCAAAATCGGAGATCGAAGCGCTCATTCAGGAAATCTCCGGTAAGGGCATCGGCGTGCTGCTAATTTCCTCTGAATTAGAGGAACTGGTACGGAACTGCCACCGTTTGGTGGTGGTGCATGATGGGCGTGACGTAGGTGAGCTGGTGGGTGAGCAGATTTCAGAAGAGAACATTATGGCGCTAATGGCTCAGGACAGCGAAACGGAGGAGAAAAACAATGGGTGAGGCGATCAAGGTAAAAGAGAAAATCTACCTCGGCCAGCATCTGAGGAAATTTGGCGCGGTGTATGCATTTATCATTCTGGTGATCGTAGACTCCATGCTGAATAAAAACTTCTTGGCACTTAATACGCTGTGGAATCTGTCCATACAGGTACTGCCCATCCTACTGACGGCTCTGGGAATGCTGCTGGTGATCTCCACCAGCGGGATCGATATTTCAACAGGCTCCTTGATGGCTGTAGCAGGTGTGTTGTGTGCCAAGTTTATTACAGGGCAGATCACGCTGGGCGGGGGCAGCATTTTGCTGGCGATGCTGGCGGGCCTGCTGGCTGCTACACTGCTGGGCGCACTGAACGGCGCACTAATCGCGCAATTCAAAATACAGCCTATTATCGTTACGCTGGTGCTGTATATTGCCGGCCGCGGCGTTGCACAGTTGATGAGCAATGGCACGACCTTGGTGTTTTATAACACACCGTTTAACGATCTGGGCGTAATGCGGCTGTTTGGGCAGATGCCGCTGCAGCTGCTGCTGGAGATCATATTCGTGGCGGTTTTTGCGCTGCTGTTGAAGAAGACCACGTTCGGCTACTATGTACAGGGCATCGGCGAAAACGAGAAGGCCGCTACCCTTTCCGGGATCCGGACGAAGATGGTGCTGATCGCTGTGTATGCCATCAGCGGTTTCATGGCTGGCTGCGCCGGGTTGATGACTTCTGCCCGAGCTTGTTGCGCTGACCCCAATACGCTGGGATCACTGGCGGAAATGGATGCCATCGCGGCCGTAGCCATCGGCGGCACATCCATGAGCGGCGGTAAGGCACGCATTATGGGCACGGTATTCGGCGCACTCATCATCCAGCTGATCACCATGACGATCAATATGAACAACATCCACTATGCATACGCCCGCATACTAAAGGGCCTGATTATTGTGATCGCTGTTTACGTGCAGCGTGAAAAGAAGCGCTAAGGAGGGCACTATGGACAAGAAAAAGATCTTGGATTTTTTCCGCAGACAAGGTGCGCTGCTGGCCCTTATTGTACTGGTGATCGTGGCGCTCATCAAGTTCCCTGTGTTTCGGCAGGTGGATAATTTGCTGAATATTCTGGTGCAGAACAGTATGATCGGCATTATCGCTGTGGCGATGACGCTGGTGATTATCACCGGAGGCATTGACCTTTCTGTAGGCGCGGTCACGGCATTGAGCAGTGTGCTGCTGGCCAGTGCCAGCGGGACAAACAATGCGCTGCTGATTTTCGGCCTGCCCCTCGTGGTGGGTGTTGTGCTGGGACTTGCCAACGGCTTTGTGATCTCTCGAATGAATGTGGCACCATTCATTTCATCCTTGGGTATGATGATGGTCGCCCGAGGTATTGGACTGGTCATTACAAGCGGAAACTCCGTGCCCTTTGACAAGATTTCCAAGGCATGGATCATGTCGCTGGCCAAGGCAAAGCTCCTGGGCTTTCCGGTGCTGATTTTGATTTGGATGCTCGTGGTGGCGCTGGGTATTTATGTCACGCGAAAGACGCGTTTTGGACGTAGCGTCTACGCGGTAGGCGGCAATGAAGATGCGGCGAAGATGATGGGCGTACAGCCGGAGAATGTGAAGCTTATCGTGTACGGGATATCCGGCTTGGCGGCGGCATTGTCCGGGGTGATTCTAGCGTCCCGCCTGGGTTCTGGACAGCCGGTGACCTGTGAGGGCTGGGAAATGGATGCCATTGCAGCGGTGGCCATCGGCGGCACCTCTATGAGCGGCGGGCGAGGCGGTGTATTGGGAACGGTGTTCGGCGTACTGATTCTCGCTATCATCAAGAATATGATCAACCTGCAGGGAAGCCTGAACTCCTGGTGGCAGTCTATTATCACTGGTATACTGCTGCTGGCGGTTATCCTAATGCAGGCACGAAGCGCACGCAAGAAAGCAGAAAAGGAGGCAGCGGCATGAAAATGAGCTGTTTGCCGGTGTCGCTTTTTGGCGACATTTGCTCCGGGAAAATGGAACTGGTGGATTGGGCCAGAGAGGCTAAGGATATGGGGTATGACGGCATTGATATAAGCATTATGTTTCTAAAGAATCGCACGCCGACATATCTGGCAGCACTAAAGCGACAGCTGAACGAGATCGGGATGCCCATTATCATGATGACCACCTACCCGGACTTTACTCATCCCGACTCGGTGCAGCGTGAGAGGGAGATGCTGTATCTGAAGGCGGATGTGGCGCTGGCCTCTGAACTGGGGATCCGATATCTTCGCATCCTGGCCGGACAGGCTCATGCTGACGTTTCCCGGGAGGACTGCATCAAATGGGTCAGCGATGCCTTTCATGAAATCGACGAATATGGGAAGAAATTTGGCGTGGGGCTACTGTTTGAAAACCACGGAAAGCCAGGCGCTTGGGACAAGGTGGACTTTACATTTGATCCACAGAACTTCTTGGCGATATGCCGCCGCATCGGGGATACGGACATTCGGATCAACTTCGACACGGGCAATATTACCGCTCACGGTGAGGATCCGAGGGACATTCTGCCGGAGGTCTTAGAACGGGTGGAAACTATTCATGTGACGGATATGGCACAACGGGGCGTATTCTCCCCCACAGTTATCGGTACAGGCGTGACGCCAAATGCAGAGGTATTTCGTATGCTGAAAAAGGCCGGCTTTAACAAATGGCTCTGTATCGAGGAAGCCAGCGGCCACGGTCTGCAAGGAATCCGAAAAGCGCATGACGATGTGAAAAAGACCTGGGAAGAGGCCTGAATTATAAGAGAAAGCAGGTAAGAAAGCATGAAAGCACTGGTTTTGACCGACTACTTCAAATTCGAGTACAAAGATGTTCCTGTGCCGGAATATGGCGATGACGAGGTGCTGGTGAAGGTAGGCGCTTGCGCCATCTGCGGAAGCGATGTACACGGCTATGACGGCGGCAGCGGCCGCAGACAGCCGCCTGTTATCATGGGTCACGAGGCGTCTGGTGAGATTGCGGCGGTGGGTAAAAATGTGACCGCCTTTAAGAAGGGAGACCGGGTGACATTTGACTCTACGGTGTACTGCGGCAAGTGCTACTACTGCCGCAAGGGTATGGTGAATCTGTGCACTGACCGGCGTGTTCTGGGCGTAGCGTGTGATGACTATCGGCAGCAGGGGGCAATGGCGGAGTATGTAACAGTGAAGGAACGCACGCTCTATAAGATCCCGGACAATGTCTCCTTTGAACAGGCCGCGGCAGTAGAACCGCTGTCCGTAGCGGTGCATGCCGTATCCATTTCTCCCATCAAGCTGGGGGATAAGGTGGTGGTCGTCGGTGCAGGGACAATCGGTCTGCTGCTCACGCAGGTGATAAAGGCAGCAGGAGCAACGACGTTAATTGTGGCGGATATTGATAACGACAAGCTGGAGATGGCGAAAAAGTTTGGCGCGACCCACGTGGTGAATTCCAGAGAGCAGGATGTGGAAGCCTTTGTGCGTGGCCTGACAGATGGTCGAGGCGCGGACTTGGCGTTTGAGGCGGTAGGTATCCCATCTACATTCTCCAGCGCGGTGAACAGTGTCCGGCTGGGCGGCAATGTTGTTATGGTAGGCAACGTGACAAAGGAATTATCGCTGCCGCTGCAAAAATGCGTGACACAGCAGATCGGCCTTCACGGGAGCTGTGCATCCTCTGGAGAGTATGACATCTGTCTGGATATGATTGCCAATCACATGGTGGATGTGGACAGTATTATCAGCAAGGTGGCGCCGCTGCAGGACGGCGGAGAGTGGTTCGACCGTCTGCACAAGGCGGAGCCGGGGCTTATCAAGGTGGTTCTAAAACCGTAACGGAGATAAGGAGGATCATATGTATAACGAGACGCTGGACCTGATTTTGGAAAAGAAACTGATTGTGATCTTGCGCAATGTGGAGGAGAGTAAGCTGATTCCGCTGCAGGATGCGCTGTATGCCCAGGGCGTCCAGTGCATCGAGGTGACATTTGATCAGAAACGACCAGATGGCGTAGAGGCAACAGCCCGAGCGATCCGGATGCTGAAGGAACACCGCAGCGAGATGGCTGTGGGCGCAGGAACGGTACTGACGGAGGCGCAGTTGGATGCCGCTTTTGCGGCAGGCGCTGCATTTATCATTTCGCCGGACAGTAATCGGGAGATCATCCGGGCAACCCGGGAATACGGGATGGTATCCATGCCCGGTGCAATGACGCCTACGGAAATCATCAATGCCTATCGCTGGGGTGCCAGTATTGTGAAAGTATTCCCGGCAGGTGATCTGGGTACATCGTATTTCCGAAGCTTGAAAGGACCAATCGATCATGTTCCGCTGAGTGCCGTGGGCGGTATTGATCATGTGAATATGGAGTCCTTCTACCGCGAGGGCGTGGTGTGCTTTGGCATCGGTTCGCATATTGTGAAGAAGGATATGCTGGCAGAGAATGACTTTGAGGCGATTGGATACAACGCACGGCTCTATACGGAGCAGATCGAGAGGTGGAATACATGAAGCGCATCGTATGTTTTGGAGAGATCATGCTGCGGCTGAACCCGCCGGGATATCTCCGTATCAAGCAGGCAAACAGCTTTGAAGCTTCTTTCGCCGGTGGTGAGGCCAATGTGGCGGTGTCGCTGGCCAATTATGGGATGGAGGCGGCATTTGTTACCCGTCTGCCGGATAACGATTTGACGACGGCTGCGCTGCGGACGCTGCGCGGTTACGGAGTAGATGTGTCCCATGTGTGCCTGGGCGGAGAAAGAATGGGTACATATTTTGTGGAAAAAGGCGCGTCACAGCGCCCATCAAAGGTCATTTATGACCGCAAATATTCCGCCATCGCCAACGCCGCATCCGGAGACTTTGATTGGGATGCCATTTTCAGCGGTGCAGACTGGTTTCACTTTACCGGCATTACGCCGGCGCTCTCGGACGGCGCTGCGGAGCTGTGCCTGGAGGCATGTTGTGCCGCAAAGGCGCGGGGCGTGAAGGTAAGCTGCGACCTGAATTACCGGGGAAATTTGTGGAGCTCGGAAAAGGCTGGGCAAGTCATGGGAGGCCTGATGTCGTATGTGGACGTCTGTATTGCCAACGAGGAGGATGCGGAAAAGGTTTTCGGCATCAAACCGCAGGATAACAATGTGCAGGCGGGAAAAATCAATGCCGATGGGTACCGGGAGGTGGCCCAAAGCATTTGCCGACAGTTCGGATGCACGCAGGTAGCCATCACACTGCGACAGAGTCTCAGCGCCGACAATAACAACTGGTCAGCGATGCTATATCAGGACGGTAAGGCATATTTCGCCAAGACATACGCCATGCATATCGTAGACCGTGTGGGAGGCGGTGACTCCTTCGGCGGCGGATTGATCTACGCCCTGCTCAGCGGGCGTGAGCCACAGGATGCCATTGAATTTGCTACAGCGGCTTCTTGCCTGAAGCACTCCATCCCCTTTGATTTTAATCAGGTGACGGTGAAGGAAGTGGAGAGCCTGATGGGAGGAGATGCCAGCGGGCGCGTGAAAAGATAGGAGAAAAGCATATGATAATCACTGCGTTGAAGCTATATCCGGTGCAGCCCCGATGGCTGTTTCTGAAAATCGAGACGGATGAAGGGATCTGCGGCTGGGGTGAACCAGTGGTGGAGGGTCATGCCCACACTGTTAAAGCTGCCGTGGAGGAGATGTCCTGCTATTTGCTGGGGAAAGATCCCCGTAAGATTGAGGATTTGTGGCAAACCATGTACCGTACCGGGTTCTACAGGGGTGGGCCGGTGATGATGAGCGCCATCGCGGGTATCGATCAGGCGCTGTGGGACATCAAGGGGAAGTATTACCAGATGCCTGTATATGAGATGCTGGGCGGTGCTTGCCGAGACAAGCTGAAGGTCTACTGCTGGATCGGCGGGGACAGGCCTAATGATATTCGTCGTCAAGCATTGGAGAAATACGAACAGGGCTATCGGGCTGTAAAGATGAATGCCACTGAAGAAATGCACTACATCGATACTTTTGACAAGGTGGAGGCTGTGGTGGAACGTGTGGCGGCCATCCGAGAGGCACTGGGTATGAAGATGGATATCGCAGTGGATTTCCACGGCAGAGTACATAAGACTATGGCAAAGGTGCTTGCCCGCGAGTTGGAGCCTCTGCATCCTATGTTCATCGAAGAACCGGTTTTGCCGCAGAATAATGAGGCGCTACGGGAAATTGCACGGAGCTGCTCCATCCCCATCGCCACGGGAGAGCGGATGTTCAGCCGTTGGGAATTCAAGAACCTGCTGCAGGATGGCTATGTGGACATCATTCAGCCTGATCTATCTCACGCAGGCGGTATTAGTGAATGCAAAAAAATCTCCGCCATGGCGGAGGCCTACGACGTGGCGGTTGCACCACACTGCCCCCTGGGACCGATCGCGCTGGCGGCTTGTGTGCAGATGGATACCTGTACTCCCAATGTATTCATTCAGGAGCAGAGCCTTGGCATTCACTATAATCAGGGCAGCGATCTGCTGGACTATCTTAATGACCGTTCTGTATTCACCTATAAAGACGGTTTCACCGATATACTGACGAGGCCCGGACTGGGCATCGATGTGAACGAGGAACTGGTGGAGGAGATGGCCAAAAAGGGCCACAATTGGAAAAATCCGGTTTGGCGGAACTACGATGGAACGATTGCGGAGTGGTGATAGCGCGCCATGGAAAGGAAGAACGATGGACGTAAAAAAAATCGAGATATTAGCGGCGCGGATCCGGCTGGAGACGCTGAAGGTCATCCATTCCCGGGGCTTCGGCCACGTGGGCGGCTCCATGGACCTGGCGGACCTGATGGCGGTGCTGTACGGCGAGGTCATGCACTTTGATCCAAAAAATCCTCGTGATCCCGATCGCGACTGGCTGGTGCTCAGCAAGGGGCACGCAGGCCCGGTGGCCTATGCGACCTTTGGGTTGATGGGCTTCTATCCTATGGAGGATGCCTATACCCTGAACCAGCCTCATACCAGGTTCCCCAGCCATACCGACCGGAAGCTGACACCCGGCGTGGACCTGACCACCGGCTCCCTGGGCCAGGGGGCTTCCACAGCTGCCGGCGCGGCCCTGGGCAACAGGATCGACGGCCGCACCAACCATGTATTCTGCGTCGTCGGGGACGGTGAGGCCGATGAGGGGCAGGTGTGGGAGGCGTTCCACTTCGCCTATGCCCACAAGCTGGACAACCTCATCTACATCATCGACAACAACGGCTATCAGCTGGACGGCAAGACCGCTGATATCCTGGATCACGGCGATATCGCCAAAAAGGCGGCGGGCTTTGGCCTGTATACGCAGGAGATCGACGGCCACGACGTGGAGGCCATCTATCAGGCCATCCAGAACGCCTATGACAAGAAGGGCGTTCCCTCCTGTATCGTCCTGAACACCGTCAAGGCCAAGGGCGCAACGTTTGCCGAGCCGAAGCACGAGCATTCCTCCCAGCCCAGGGAGGAGCAGTGGCAAGAAGCAATTGCTTTTGCGGAGAGAGCTTTGCAGGAGGTGGAGAAATGAAAGTGGAGCTGATCGGAAAGCATGAAAAGGACGGCAGAGCCTGCCGTGATGCCATGGCACTGACGCTGAAGGATATGATGGCGAAGGATACGAACATCTGTTATGTGGACTGCGACCTGATGGGCTGTGTCAACACCAAGCAGCTGTTGGCGGCTTATCCCGACCGCACCTATGAGGCGGGCATTGCCGAGGCCAACGCCGCCGGTGTATGCGCAGGCCTGGCCGCTACGGGTAAAAAGGTGTATCTGCACTCCTTCGGTACATTCGCCAGCCGTCGGATCTACGACCAGATCTATATGTCCGCCGCCTATGCAGGGCTGCCGGTAAATGTGCTGGGCAGCGATGCTGGCGTGACGGCAGCCTTCAACGGCGGCACCCACATGCCGCTGGAGGACGCGGCCATGTATATGTCCATTCCCGATACCATCGTCACAGACCCCTGCGATTACGCGCAGCTGAAGGCTGTAGTGGAGCAGGTAGCCAGTGCCGGCGTCTTGACCTACACCCGATTTGTCCGTAAGAGCTTTATCACCGTCTACGGCGATGACAGTGAATTTGAGCTGGGCAGGGGCGTGGTGCTCCACGAGAGCGACAAGGACGAAGCGACCATTATCACCTCCGGTATCATGGTGGACGAGGCACTGAAGGCTTACGAGCAGCTGAAGGCCGAGGGCATCGCCGTCCGCGTGGCGGATATGTTTACCTGGAAGCCGCTGGACGAGGAGCTGGTGGTGAAGTGCGCCGCCGAGACCGGAGCCATCGTCACCGCCGAGAACCACAATGTGACCTGCGGCCTTGGCAGCGCGGTGGCCAACTGTCTGGCAAAGCACTGCCCCACCGTACAGGAATTCGTGGGGGTGCAGGATCTGTTCGGACAGGTCGGCCCGCAGGATTTCCTGATGGATGAATATGGCCTGCGTGCCGCTGACATCGCAGCAGCCGTCAAACGCGCTATTGGCCGAAAACAAAATATAAAAGGAGAGAAAAATCATGGCAATGGATGCATTCTCTGCCAGCCTGATGGCTGACAAACGCGAGATCATCTTCGCACCTACGGTATATAAATTCCAGACCTTCGCTCAGATGGCGGAGGAGTTCCAGCTGAATGAGCGTGACGTGGTGCTGACCAACGAGTTCATCTACACCCCCTTCATGAAGGAGCTGGGCCTCAAGTGCGGCTTTGTGTTCCAGGAGAAGTTCGGCGCAGGCGAGCCCTCCGAGGCTATGATCCAGATCATGTACGACGCCATCCCCTACGACAGCTATGACCGCGTCATCGCCGTGGGCGGCGGCGCCATCATGGACCTGTGCAAGCTGCTGGGCTGCAAGCGGCCCGACAGCGTCCACGAGCTGTACTACAAGCGCTTCCCCGTTGTTCATGAGAAGGACGTCATCGCCATCCCCACCACCTGCGGCACCGGCAGCGAGTGCACCAACATCTCCGTGGCTATCGTGAAGACGGAGATCGACGGCCAACTCACTGGCGGAGAGACGAAGCTGGGTCTTGTGTCCGATGACATCATTCCTAACAAGGTGTGCCTGATCCCGGAGCTCATCAAGACGCTGCCCTACAAGCCCTTTGCCTGCTCCGCCATTGACGCGCTGGTTCACGCTACCGAGTCCTTCCTCAGCCCTCACCGCAAGACCCTGACCAGCGAGATGTTTTCCGAAAAGGCCATGGACATGATCCTCAAGGGCTTCAAGCTCATTGACGAGAAGGGGCCGGACGCACGGTTTGAGTATCTGGATGAGTTTGTGACGGCCAGCTTCTTCGCTGGTATCGCCTTCCTGAAGGCGGGCTGCGGACCTGTCCACGGTATGAGCTTCCCGCTGGGCGGAACATACCACGTTCCCCACGGTGAGAGCAACTATATGCTGTTCGGCGCGATTTTGCGGTATTATGACCGCAACGACCCCAACGGCGAGATCATGAAGTTCAAGCGTCTGGTGGCAGATATCACCGGCTGCAAGGCGGAGGACGCCATCGGCTATCTGTGCGACCTTCTGCAGCGCATCCTGCCCCTGCGCCCCCTGCGGGACTGCGGCTTTACGGAAGCGGACTTCAAGGCATTCCCTGTCTCTGTGGAGGCCAACCAGCAGCGACTGATGACCAACGCCTACTATCCATTCGACTTAGCTTCCGAGGAGGCTATTTACCGCGAGTGTTATTGAAAACGCATGAAATGTGTCATAAGGGCGGGAGAATATTATGGGTAACACTGTACGATATGAAAAGCAAGATAACATTGCCATCGTGACCATCGACCGGGCCGAGGCGCTGAATGCGCTGAACAGCACCGTTATCGCGGAGCTGGAGCAGGTGGTAGCGACGCTTGAGAACGACCGCGACGTCCGCTGCATGATCCTCACCGGTGCGGGCCGCTCCTTTGTGGCAGGCGCCGATATCGGCGAGCAGTACCCGCTGGATCTGGATGGCGGCCGCCGCTGGGGCCAGCGGGGCAGCGCACTGCTGCGCCGCATCGAAAAGCTGGAATTTCCCACCATCGCCGCGGTCAACGGTTTTGCGCTGGGCGGCGGCTGCGAGCTGGCGATGAGTTGTGATATCATTCTTGCCTCCGAGAAGGCTAAGTTCGGCCAGCCAGAGGTGGGCTTGGGCATCACCCCTGGCTTCTCCGGCACCCAGCGTCTGCCCCGTCGCGTGGGCGTTGCCAAGGCCAAGGAGCTGATCTTCTCCGGCAGGATGATCAAGGCCGACGAGGCGGAAAAGATCGGCCTTGTCAACGCCGTTTACGCCCCTGAGGCCCTTATGGACGGAGCCTTGGAGATGGCCAAGTCCTTCACCAAGAACGCCCCCATTGCCGTGAAGTACGCCAAGGCCTGCATCGACCGGGGTATGCAGATGGACATGGATGATGGCATTGCCTGTGAGAATGAGCTGTTTGCCATGTGCTTTGCCACCGCCGACCAGAAGGAGGGCATGGGCGCGTTCCTGGAGAAGCGTCCCGCCGCCTTCCAGAACAAGTAAGGGGGCCTACCGATGAAGAAAGTACGCATCATCTCCGCCGAGGAGGCCGCTCTGCTGGTCAACGACGGCGACACCATCTCCACCGGCGGCTTCGTCAGCTCCGCCTGTCCGGAAGCTTTAAGCAAGGCGGTGGAAAAGCGGTTCCTGGAGACCGGCCACCCCCGTGACCTGACGCTGTTCTTCGCGGCCGGTCAGGGCCACCGGGACGGCACCGGCGGCGACCACTACGGCCACGAGGGTATGGTCAAGCGCGTCATCGGCGGACACTGGGACCGCGCCGCCTCCCTGGGCGCGCTGGCGCTGGAAAACAAGATCGAGGCCTATAATCTGCCCCAGGGCGTCATCTCCCATATGTACAGGGACATCGCCGCCCACAAGATCGGCACCATCACCCATGTAGGCCTGTATACCTTTGTGGATCCCCGCAACGGCGGCGGCAAGCTGAACAGCGCCACCACCGAGGATATCGTGAAGCTTGTCAGCATCGAGGGGCAGGAGCGGCTGCTGTATAAGTCCTTCCCCATCAACGTGGTGTTCGTCCGGGGCAGCTACGCCGACGAGTATGGCAACTGCACCGTCCACCACGAGATCGGACCGATCGATGTGACGGCCATGGCGCAGGCCTGCCGCAATTCCGGCGGCAAGGTCGTCGTGCAGGTGGAAAAGGTGGTGCAGGGTGGTACGCTGGATCCCAAGCTGGTGGCTATTCCCGGCATCTATGTGGACGCCATCGTCATCGGCTCCGCCGAGGACAATATGCAGTGCCTTGGAACCCCCTATGACGGCAGCCTCACCGGCGAATACCGCATCCCCATGGACGCCATCCCGCCCATCCCGCTGGATGCCAAGAAGATCATCGCCCGCCGCGCCGCCATGGAGTTGCCCAAGGATGCCATCGTGAATCTGGGCACCGGCGCGCCGGAGAAGATCGCCAACGTGGCCGCCGAGGAGGGCATCAGCGACAAGATGACCCTGACGGTGGAGGCCGGTTCCATTGCCGGTGTTCCCATGGGCGGTACCCAGTTCGGCGCGTCCGCCAACGCCATGGCCATCATCCCCCACAACGCGCAGTTCGACTTCTATCAGGGCGGCGGCCTGGATGTGGCCTTCCTGGGCCTGGCGGAAACGGCCCCCAACGGCGACCTGAACGTGTCCAAGTTCGGCACCCGCCTTGCCGGTGCGGGCGGCTTCATCGACATCACCCAGAACGCCAAGAAGGTGGTCTACTGCGGCACCTTCACCGCCAAGGGCCTGAAGACCGAGTGCCGTGACGGCGCGCTGGTCATCACGCAGGAGGGCGCGAAGAAGAAGTTCGTCCGGCAGGTGGAGCACATCACCTTCTCCGGCAGGTACGCCGTGGAGACAGCCCAGCCTGTGCTGTACATCACCGAGCGCGCCGTGTTTGAGCTGCGGCCCGACGGCGTGACCCTCATTGAGATCGCCCCCGGCATCGACCTCCAGACCCAGGTGCTGGATCAGATGGAGTTCATGCCCAAGATCGCCCCCGACCTGAAGCTGATGGACAGCCGCATCTTCCGCGAGGAGAAGATGGGTCTGGCCGACGACAAATAAGGAGGAAACGAAAATGGCATTGATGACCGCGAAGGAGTACATCGACTCCCTGCGTAAGCTGAACACCCGCGTGTATATGTTCGGTGAGAAGATCGACAACTGGGTGGATCACCCCATGATCCGTCCCTCCATCAACTGCGTGGCCATGACCTACGCGCTGGCGCAGGATCCTCAGTATGAGGATCTGATGACCGCCGCCTCCAATCTCACCGGCCGGAAGATCAACCGCTTCACCCATCTTCACCAGTCCGCAGACGATCTGGTGAAGAAGGTGAAAATGCAGCGGCTGCTGGGCCAGAAAACTGCCAGCTGCTTCCAGCGCTGCGTGGGCATGGATGCCTTCAACGCCGTCTATTCCTCTACCTATGAGGTTGACGAGAAGTACGGCACTCATTATCACGAGAACTTCAAGAAATTCCTCATCTACGTGCAGGACAACGACCTGACGGTGGACGGCGCCATGACCGACCCCAAGGGCGACCGCAGCAAGGCCCCTCACGATCAGGCTGACCCGGATATGTACGTCCATGTGGTGGAGCGCCGCGATGACGGCATTGTGGTCTGCGGGGCCAAGTGCCACCAGACCGGCTCCATCAACAGCCACTGGCACATTTTTATGCCCACCATCGCCATGGGCGAGGCGGATAAGGACTACGCCGTGTCCTTCGCCTGCCCCACCGACGCCGAGGGGCTGTACATGATCTACGGCCGCCAGTCCTGCGACACCCGCAAGATGGAGGACGGCTGCATCGACGTGGGCAACGCCAAATTCGGCGGGCAGGAGGCACTGGTGGTTCTCGACCACGTGTTTATCCCCAATGAGTACATCTTCCTCAACGGCGAGTATGAGTTCGCCGGCATGATGGTGGAGCGCTTCGCCGGCTACCACCGCCAGAGCTACGGCGGCTGCAAGGTGGGCGTGGGCGACGTGGTCATCGGCGCGGCGGCACTGGCCGCCGAGTACAACGGCGTGGAGAAGGCCAGCCACATCAAGGACAAGCTCATTGAGATGACCCATCTCAACGAGACGCTGTACTCCTGCGGCATCGCCTGCTCCTGCGAGGGCTGCCCCACCAAGGCGGGCAACTACCAGATCGATCTGCTGCTGGCCAACGTGTGCAAGCAGAACGTCACCCGCTTCCCCTATGAGATCGTGCGTCTTGCCGAGGACATCGCCGGCGGATTGATGGTCACCATGCCCAGCGAGATGGACTTCAAGTCCGAGACCGTGGTGGGCAACAACGGCGAGACCATCGGCGAGATCTGCAACAAATATTTCGCCGCACGGGAGGGCGTCAGCACCGAGGATCGCCAGAAGGTGATGCGATTTTTGGAAAATATGTGTCTGGGCGCGGCGGCTGTGGGCTACCGCACGGAGTCCATGCACGGCGCAGGCTCGCCCCAGGCGCAGCGCATCATGATCGCCCGACAGGGGAATATTCAGGGCAAAAAGAAGCTGGCCAAGAACATCGCCGGTATCCAGAAGTAACATAAAGGAGAAGCAACATGGATTTTAATCTCAGTCGTGAGCATCAGCTGATCCGCAAGATGATGGCAGAATTTACCGAGAACGAAGTCAAGCCCATCGCGGCAGAGACCGACCGCACCTGCGAATATCCCCGCGGCAACATCGAGAAGCTGTTCAATTTGGGCGTCATGGGTATGTGCGTGCCCAAGGAGTACGGCGGCGCGGGCGCCGATCCTCTGGCCAGCGCCATCTGCATCGAGGAGCTCTCCAAGCAGTGTGCCTCCACCGGCGACATCGTGGCCACCCACAACGGCCTGTGCTGCGATCCTATCATGAACTACGGCACCCCTGAGCAGAAGGCCAAGTACCTGCCCATGCTGACCAAGGGCCATCATGTGGGTGCATTTGCCCTGACGGAGCCGAATGCCGGCTCCGACGCCTCCAAGGGGCAGACCGAAGCCAAGCTGGAGGGCGACCACTATGTGATGAACGGCAGCAAGATCTTCATCACCAACGGCTATGTGGCCGATGTGTTCGTGGTGTTCGCTATGACCGACAAGACCCGCGGCACCAAGGGCATCTCCGCCTTCATCGTGGAGAGCGGCTTCCCCGGCTTCTCTGTGGGCAAGCACGAGGAAAAGCTGGGACTCCACGGCAGCCCCACCGCCGAGATCGTGTTCCGGGACTGCATCGTCCCCAAGGAGAACCTGCTGGGCGTAGAGGGCAAGGGCTTCTCTATCGCCATGGCCACGCTGGACGGCGGCCGTATCGGCATTGCTGCCCAGGCTCTGGGCATCGCCGAGGGTGCGCTGGCCGAGGCCATTAACTATACCAAGGGCCGTGTCCAGTTCGGCAAGCCCATCAGCAAGTTCCAAAACACCCAGTTCACACTGGCAGACATGGAGCTGGGCTGCGAGGCAGGACGTCTGCTGACCTATCAGGCCGCCGTGGCCAAGGGGGAGGGCAAACGCTATACCAAGCAGGCCGCTATGGCGAAGCTGTTCACCTCCGAGCACGCTATGAAGACCACCACCAAGGTGGTGCAGCTGTTCGGCGGCTACGGCTACACTAAGGATTATCCCGTGGAGCGCATGATGCGCGACGCCAAGATCACTGAGATCTACGAGGGCACTTCCGAGGTCCAGCGCATGGTCATCG